>Ga0134125_10001123_pt1 | contig 33603 bp, 33 predicted proteins | sample KB31751_FD_96464 | JGI IMG/M metagenome (GOLD analysis project Ga0134125, IMG submission 96464) | Terrestrial soil microbial communities with excess Nitrogen fertilizer from Kellogg Biological Station, Michigan, USA - KB3-175-1 | ecosystem: Environmental > Terrestrial > Soil > Unclassified ...
CCGCAATCTGCCTTCACAACATGTCTATCTTTTCATCCACAGTTTGTTTGGTAAGTGGATCTGCCCGCCCGGTGAATACAGGGCATTCCCTTGTGACACCGCTGCACATCGCAAATTATTGAAAATGAATGCACGTAACACGCCGAGCACAGATGGACAGCAAAACCCCTGTGGCTATTTCATCAACTCTGGATCGAAATTTGTTCTTCTCTATTACGCTCTGATATTGGTTGTAAACCGGAGGTTTGATCACCACATCGCAGTACCCAGTCTCGTCGTACAGGGTCATGAACATGATGCCTTCGCCGTTCCCCTCTGCGTCACTGTCACTTCTCCGCCTGTCTTTACAAAATCTCCGGCTTCTCGATTTCGCGCGTGTGAAGCGTGCTTAAGTTCAGACGCTTCAACTTCTCCCTACGATAGGCCACTGCGTGTCTGCCAATGGTGAAACCGGAAATATGGTGGTCGGTGATCAGCCATTCAAGGTCCGTCATCCGCAAAAGAACTTTTGCATGGTCTGATTTTTAGCGATTTGAACTGGCGGAAAACGCACCGGACTTTGGGGTGCCTGCATAGGCAAAGAATGATTGCGCGATCGAGGATGTTTCCTGAAGGAAATCTTTCAGTGCGGAGGGTTTGGTTTGGCGGGAATAACGATAAATCACCAGCTTCTGGCCCACTCCTTCGACATGCCAAGCTTTGTTTCGATCCAACTGTTTCACAAAAGAAATCAGGGATTCGCTGAATAGCGCCTTGATTCTTTCTTTGTCATTTCCGCGAACAGAGTAATGGTGCAGGAATTCTTTGTCGGAAGTGACTTCCACATTCTGATGGTCCACGGCATTGATAAGTCTTGCAACCAGCCCTCCCGGGCCCAGTGTGAAGGACGGAAAATCCACGTTCTGCTTATAAACGGCAACTGTTTGCATCGTGACTGTTGTATTCTTTCCACTTCCGGAAGTATGCGAATAGTCAAATACCTCGACGCTCATGCCGGCATAGCTGCCGGTTATCACGTTCTTGAAACCAGCTGATCCGCTGAGAAAAAATGGCGTAGTGATTTCTGCTGCCGAGAGTGTTTCGCTCCAGTGGCTAAAAGTTAGTCCCAGACTCTGCGCTTCCTTCTCCAGCTGTTGGTGTCTGTTTTTATTGCGGAAGATACTCACCACTACACTAATGAGAAAAAGACCGAACATTCCGAGTGGCATGAGCAGCATCAGAGTCCGAGCGGGCATGGCATGATATTAGCCAGCAGGAAAGGAGTGAGGCAAGGTTACCTCGGTTCTTGGGTCAAGAACAAAGTCGTGGTAATCACAAATGGTCACCAACTTATTCAGCCACTCTTCGTTTTCAGCACCTGTCCAAATTTTGTGTCCCCTGCGTCACTTCGCGATGTGAGGCGGTTCACTGAAAACCAAGTCCCCCTCGAGGAACAATAGTTGATGACGAGCTTCATGTTGCCTGTCTTTTTCAGCACGCGAGTACCGAAATCGTGCCGGCCACATTAGAGCACCATTACGGGCTTTCAAGGGCCTGTAACGGCAGAGGCCGCGGGCATGAGTCCCGTCGTCTCCGCCATTCTTTCAAGCACTTACCGAAGATGGCTCCCAGTGCAAGTGTCCCAAATCGGCCCGATTGATCAGGGCTTCTCATCCCACACGCTTACCTCAGTTACTTCCGAGTCCACCGAACGCAAAATGAGCCGTATTCACAGAAGTGTTTTACTCCGCTGCCGGGCTTGGAGAATGCGATTTCATTAGATTGCAGTACCAGCACAAGATCGAGGCGCTCACGCGAAAAAATGACAGCATCGTATCCAAGAGGAACGTGGAAAAAAATCCCCAGGGGCGAAGCCGTGCATACGCTACGTTCATGCTCCACGCCGGGCTCGTATAAACGGCCCCTGCCGCGCCGAGTCCGATTCGATTTCTTACCACTGGCTCATAAACAATCTTTTCAATGCCTTCATTGAAAAATTTTGCCATCTGCACGATTCGGCTGGTGTAGGTTTTTCTCGCGCGCCATGGAATCTCGCCGCGATTGCGAAATCTCAAGATGAGTGTCGCTGTTTCGTGTGCCTGGCGTAGGGCCGCGGTAACGCCATTGGAGGTCATTGGATCTACCAGCGATGCAGCTTCGCCAGCAATCAGCCAGTTCGGCCCCGCACATTCCAGGTAAACGCGGCAACGGAATGAGGTTACGTGAATGCTCCCCAAGCTTTCTTGTTGAAATAACGATTCGAAACGAGAGAATTTCATGAGTTGGTTGCGAAATATATCTTCGAGTGATGCACCACCCGCTCGCTTCGTTTTGAAGACCGCGCCGGGCGCTATATATCCAATGCTGACCTTGTCAGGGCTGATTGGAATTTCCCACACCCATTCCAGATATTCCGTGGGCATCGGGTCCATATAGAGCGTGGTTCCTTCCACTTCCTGAGAAAAGTTGAAGTAAGTCCATATCCCAACTTTTCTTGGCCCGTATTGCAAAGAAGCAATGTCGAATTTTCTTGCCACCAGCGATGCGCCAATTCCGGAAGCGTCAATGATCCAGGGAGAAGAGACTCGCGTATTTGTTTCGGTTAGAACGGAGCGAATCTTTTTTCCGGTAGCTTCAATCTCTATAACCCGTTCGCGCAGAAATTTAACGCCTGCATCCATCACCATCTTCAGGATTACATGGTCAAGCTGTGTCCGCTCCACGTGTAAGGTTTCCAGATTGACATAGAACGGAGGGCCAGCGAGCCATTCGGAAGGAATGTAGTGCGTGTCACAACCGTCGCGCATTTTCAGTGTCACATGTCGCTTCCAGGTTGCAATTCGTGCCGCGATCAGGCTTTCGGCAGATATGCCGAGACCGTCAAAGAGAGCAGGAGCCGACCAATCGAGTGATTCCCCGACCGGTGGGCGAGCGGGCTGTTCCGGCTCGATGCATACGACGTTCAAGCCTGCTCTAGCCAAATGCAGTGCGGCTGCTTTTCCGGCCAAGCCGCCCCCAATGACAGTCACATCGCAGGAGATCGATGATACCTGGTCAGGCATTTGGGGTTAACGCTGTTGGGTTAGGAAGCGTTGTAGACTTGTGTGCCATCGAGCGCCTTAAATATTTGTTCGATCTGCCAGAGGTGGCGGCGCTGATGCGCCGTCAGCATACGCAGGGCACCGTAAACGTTGTAGTTAAAACGCGCATACACAGGCGACTCGATACTCACTTCGTCAATGGCAAGGCCAGACGCCGATTGCATGATTTCCTTCAGTTGCGCTTGCGAATTTTCAAAATCGCTCCAAGCCAGGTAGAAGTTTTGCTGGCGTGGAACGAGCGGCGCAAGCACATTGAATCGTAGGCGATATGGAGGTTCTAAATTCTGTATGAGAAGTTTTGTAAGAGCTCCCGTCTTTAGAGAACGGTTCATCGCGAGTTGTGGAGCGCGCGCCATGGCTGCCGTAATAGCCGGAATGAATGCGGTTGTCGTTTGTGTCAGGTGGTCGAGACACTCCGCGACTGACCAAGATGTCTGTTCGAGACGTGTTGTTAAACAAACTTCGGTGCGCCCGGCAATCAAACTTTTTGCTTTTAGCGTTGCGCTTCCGACTTCGTTTTGAACGGCTTCCATCTGTTCAGCAGCGATCCGGGTCAGTGGGGAGCGCACCGGGGTGAGGCCGAAGAACTTCGGCAACCGCAGGGTGCTATTGATCGCTCGAGCAAGTGTGCTCATTGGATTGTTTATTAACGTAGCTAAGTTAATGGGGAGATTGAGGTTAGAACATAGTTGAAAAATACTAGTAAAGACAAAGTAATGAGAAAAGCCTTGCTGGCGTCCGCAGAATAAATAAATCTCTTGTAATCAATAGCTTGTAACGGCGCGTGGTCACTTCCCTTATCAATCTTTGGTCAAAGATTTGTGAGCGGAAATGAGGATCACAGCCAACGGCCAGGATTTTTCCGTGCGTCGGGTGCCTTCGTTTCAATGTCAATAAGTCACGGTTTGTGTATCCGATCACTGTCTAACAGGGGTTTCTGATCTCGGCCATCTCTTTTGATAGAAAATCGCTTTTTCGTGCGTGTTTGCGGACGCGCCACCCTGTACATTTCATTCGCAATCTTTTGCTGGAGTCCTCCTTGATATAGGTCGAAGTGCGTGCGGCCTTCCAAATATGTGAAGTCCGCTTTCCCGCCCAAGTCTTTGATGGTCTGTTCGAGCAGCCGCGCTGGTTCGTCCAGATGGAAAGTGTCTTGTGTTCCAACGGTAAGGTGGATTTTCCCATTTATCTGCGGGCCGATCTCTTTCCAATGTGTTCGCAGAAGATAGGCGATGTCGTAGTGCTCGTGCCAATATGCCGCGACTTCGGGGTCAATTTCTCCGGTGTCACGATTGAACAGCGGCATTGGCCGGCCATCTTTTCCTCGCGGACTGAATACCCATTCGAAAGACGCGAGCTGTCCACTGTAATCCCCTAACACGCGCTCCTGCATGGCGAGGTCTTGCAAAGATTGCACGTCTTTGCCGCCCATGCGAATTAACATGTCCGGGCTGCCGTTATCGTGACGATAGAAATTCGGCAATGGAGTCTTGGTGAGGTCAGGGCCGGTGAAGTTGCGGAAATCACCGGGATCGGGAGCGGTGGGCCATGTTCCGCCAAAAACATTTGGATGACTGACTTGTACCCAAAGCGATGCCCAGCCTCCTGAGGAGTGTCCAGTAAGGAGGCGTCCGCTGGGCCGCGCATCCATGCGGTATTTCTTTTCCAGGTACGGAATGAGTTCTCTCACGAGCGCTTTGCCCCACGGGCCGTTGTTCACAGAGTCTGCAAATTCATGCGTGCCAGTTGGAGAAGCTTGTTCCAGCAGGGCCCAGATCATTTCCGGAGACCGCTTAGTCTCCATGTCTTTGCTAAGATTCAGGGCGTACCGCCCGACAACCCGTCTAAGATCTCCACCGAACCCGTGATTCCAATAAACGGTTGGATAGTAGCCCTTGCCTGTCTTATAGCTTGGCGGAAGAACTACAGCGCCACGCATATGAATGGGGCGCCCCCAAAAACGCGACAAGGCCGGGCTGACGAAATCCAGCAATTCTGTGTTTGGAGGCAATTGCAATGGGGGATCGGTTTGGCGCTCGGTCAATGTTATGGAAATGGTATCGCTGGAAGAAGGATTGAAATCTTGTTCTGCGAGCGTGCCGATCAAATCTCCATCGGAAGAGTCATAGTAGTAGGCAAAATTATGGTTCACATCTAGAACGACTTTGATTTTGTAAGCGCCTTGTGGCGCTTTGCAAAATAGATCGGGATACGCAAGATCGTCAGGATTGAGAGTGACCGGGTTCTGTGGAGCGAGATTGGAAATTTCTTTGGCGGCGATCCATACCGAGTGGGCGTCCGGACCATAGTTGGGGGCAAGTTTCTCAGCCGGTCCATCTTGATTGGACATCATAACGAGCAGGCGTCCTGCGACTGGATTTTTTGCGAGGCCCTCAGCAATTGCAACCTTGAACGAGGGATGCTGCGGAGAAGGGCAGGATTCGGCTCTCGATCGCTGCACAAATGCAGCGACCAATATGAGCAAGGCGACGGCAAAAGGCCGGACGATCTTTCGGCGCATGAAACGGCTCCCTTAGAGTTGCGAAAGAACTGCAATCGTACACTTCACCCCCCACCGTTTCACTAGTGTTTTCCGATTATTGTCATGAGTTTGTACAAAGTTTTAATTTATTGGGATTTTTGATTACTATCCTTGTGCAATTCCGTCAGAGTAGGTCAACGCGAGGAGTTCCCCTTGAATCCACTGAAAGCGCCTTTTGCATCTTTGATTGTCGTTTGCAGCAGCTTTTTATTTCTTGCGGGAACAAGCTTTGCCCAATCCTCTAACTCGTCCACGCCGCAAGCCGATCATTTAGACCTCACCCAAGTGGACCGCAGCCTCGATCCTTGTACAGACTTTTATCAATTTGCCTGCAAAAAGTGGATTGCCACAAATCCTATCCCCTCCGACCAGGTGAGTTGGTGGCTTGGCACCAAACTAATGCTTTGGGACCAAGCTGTTGTACATAACATCCTCGATAAGACTTCAGCCGACGATCCTCAACGCAATCCTATCCAGCAAAAAATCGGCGATTTTTACGCATCGTGCATGAATGAAAGTGAAATTAATAAGAAAGGTTTAGATCCGATTAAGCCGGAACTTGATCGCATTGACGCGATCAAGGATAAAAAGCAATTGCCCGAAGAAATCGCACACCTTCATCAAATTACTTACACTCTTACAGCAGCTACCGATTCCGGTGCGGGTACTGCTTTATTTGGTTTTGATTCCGGCCAAGATCTCGATAACGCCGCGCAGGTTGTGGCAACTGTAGATCAGGGCGGTCTGGGTCTTCCGGATCGTAATTACTACCTGAAAACCGACCAAAAATCCGCCGATCTCCGCCAGCAATACCTGGAACACATCAAGAGAACATTTTTGCGTTTAGGTGAAGCAGAAGATCAGGCGACGAGCGATGCCAAGACCGTCATGGACCTGGAAACTTCATTGGCAAAAGTCTCCATGGATATTGTGAAGCGGCGCGATCCTGCTAATCTCGATCACAAACTTTCTGAACAGGAGCTCCATGCGCTCACACCAACCTTTTCCTGGAATGAATATCTGCGGTCGCTCGGCGCTCCGCCAACAGCGCATTATCTGGTGATGACGCCGGACTTCTTCAAGGGCGTGAATCAACTGATTGCTGATGTCCCCCTGGAAAGCTGGAAGACTTATTTGCGCTGGCAATTGGTGAATGTTTCTTCTTCGCTTCTCAGCGAGTCTTTTGCTACGGAACGATTCGCATTTTACGGTCAGGCCATGCGCGGACAAAAAGTGCAAAGTCCACGCTGGAGGCGGTGCGCGCAAAGCGTGGATCGCAATCTCGACCAGGCCCTCGGTCAGGAATATGTAGCGCAGGCCTTTGCTGGAACCAGCAAACAGCGGATGTTGCAAATGGTGGATGCACTCAAGGCTGCATTAAACACCGATATCCAGCAATCGGATTGGATGAGTCCTGAAACCAAAAAGGCAGCGATTGCCAAGCTGGAACAAATCGCCGACAAAATCGGATATCCGGACCATTGGCGCGATTATTCCAGTTTGCAAATCGTCCGCGGAGATTTACTGGAGGATGCTTATCGAAGTGGCGCTTTCGGTCTCAAAGATCAATTGGCGAAGATTGGCAAGCCGTTGGACCGCGGACAATGGAACATTTCGATTTCCATGCCAAATGCTTTTTATGATCCGCAGCAGAATTCCATCATCTTTCCAGCTTCGATCTTGCAGCCTCCATTATTTGATCCCCAACTCAGTGATCCCGCAAATTTCGCGGCGATTGGGGCCATCATCGGCCACGAACTCACTCATGGCTTCGATGATGAAGGTCGGAAATTCGACGCTGCTGGCAATTTAAAAGATTGGTGGACGGCGCAGGATGCCAAAGAATTTGAGAGCAGGGCAAAGTGTATCGCCGATGAATATTCGGGCATGGATGCTACCGACGGAGTCAAACTAAATGGAGAACTGACGCTTGGCGAAAACACTGCTGATAACGGCGGTCTCCGGGTGGCTTATATGGCACTCGAAAATACGCTGGCGAAATCTCCGCAGTCCAGAGCCGACTTAGACGGGTTCACTCCTGAGCAGCAATTTTTCGTCGCTTACGCCGAAACCTGGTGCGCGAACTCCACGCCTCAATATCTGCGCATGGCTGCCCAGTCTGATCCGCATGCCACTCCAAAAGCTCGCGTGAACGGAGTAGTGTCGAACATGCCAGAGTTCCAGAAAGCTTTCGGATGCAAAACTGGGCAGCCGATGGTGCGCGAGAATGCTTGTAGGGTGTGGTGAAAAAACCACCTAAAAGCCTCCGAATGCCTAGGCCTAGCGTCCACTTGCCGTTCACAACTATCCTCTGAAGGCTAGAATCTTGCGGTGGTTCGGGTCCTAGTGCTTTTCTGCTATTGCTCTGCTGTCCACTGCTTCATTAACGTTCTATAGAATTCAAGTGCGCCTATCGGCAACTCGCATCCGAGAACCGAGTTTCAGCGGAAGGCGCGGGTTCAAGTTGTCGGTTCAACCAGGGGAGAGGAATCATGGCTCACATTACGCTTCCGGAAGGATTGCCTGGAATTGTAGGACCTTTGACATACAGCCCCGAAACTGCGAAACCTCTTACCGATTTGGCTGAAGTCTTGCTGCGCGGGCCCAATACTCTCACTTCAGCTGAGCGGGAAATGATCGCCGCTCACGTCTCTTACCAGAATGAATGCAACTTCTGTCAGCTTTCGCATAGTGCTGCCGCTGCGGCGCACTTGGGCGGCGACTACGATTTAGTAGAGTGCGCCAAAAGTGATCCGGAGAATGCCGCCGTATCGGACAAGATGAAAGCGCTCTTGAATATAGCCGGCAAGGTGCAAAAAGGGGGAAAGCAAGTTACGGCTGAGGATGTGGCGCGAGCCCGTGCGAATGGAGCTACCGATAAAGAAATTCATGACGCCGTTTTGATCGCCGCCGCTTTTTGTATGTTCAACCGTTATGTGGACGGCCTGGCAACCACGCAACCGCTTGAGCGGGAGGCCTACTACGAAATGGGACAACGCATGGCGCATGAAGGCTACGGCCGGCACCGGCAGGCAAAGCCGCAAGAAGTAGCTTAGAGGACCAAGCTTTATATGGCTCACATTGATTTTGGCGAGGGCATCCCCGGCATTCGCGGTCCAATGCTCTTTAGTCCTGAAACCGCAAAACCACTCAATGACCTTGCCCAGGTACTCTTAACCGGGCCGCACACGCTCACGCTTGCGGAACGCGAAATGATCGCGACATATGTCTCTTCCCAGAACGATTGCTTGTTCTGCCAAAGCTGTCACGGTTCTATTGCAGCCCAACATCTCGGCGGAAGCGATGCTGACTACGAATTGGTTTCTCAAATCAAAAAAAACTACGCATGCACACCGATTTCCGGCAAGATGAAAACTTTGCTGGCTATTGCGGGCAAAGTGCAACAGGGCGGAAAGAATGTAACTACGGATGACATTGCCCGGGCAAGAGAGCAGGGCGCTACCGACAAGGAAATTCATGACACCGTCCTGATTGCGGCGGCATTCTGCATGTACAACCGTTACGTGGATGGTCTTGCTACCTGGCAGCCGAGTGATCCGGAAGTCTATCGGGAAATCGGGAAAATATCAGCCAAACTGGGCTACGTTGGTCGCGACTACAGCAAGCCTTTGGAGCCTTTAGCTCACCTGCGAGACAAAACCGAACGCTAAACGTTTGTCGGCCTGGCACATCCACAATCCCATCTTTGCAGTGCCGGCGAGTTTCTAAGAACGGAGCGCTTTTGGAAAGTCGAACCATTGGAATAGACACAACCAGTCAATCCTCGGAAGGATCGATTCGCTATCCGGGGTGGGCAGTTTGCGCCGCGGCCTTTATTGGAGTGATGGTCAGCTTTGCGGCCATCATGCCGTACACCTTCAGTCTTTTTCTTGAGCCTCTGTCTAAGGCTTTCGGATGGCATCGTGAAGCGATGTCCAGCGCGTTTGGGATCGCCGCCATTACAGTTGCGTTGTTTTCACCCGGCATCGGGATGCTGCTGGATCGTTGGCCACCCCGAAGAATCATTCTTCCCAGCATCGTCGTCTTTGCATTGGCGTACATGTCGTTGAGCCGCCTTACGCCGAACATTACACGCTTCTATTTAACCTATTTTATACTGGGCGTTGTCGGAAATGGAACGGCGCAGCTTGCTTACACACGCGCAGTACTTACCTGGTTCCAGAAACGCAGGGGCATTGCACTGGCGCTGGTTCTTACGGGAAGCGGAACGGGCTCGATTGTGATTCCGCTTATCGCGCAAGCGGTAATTCACAACTACGGCTGGCGGGATGCCTATGTCACATTGGGCTGCATTGCATTGCTGGGTTTTCCGTTGACCGCGATTTTAGTGCGCAATCGCCCCACCAATCACACTCAGCCCGACGAGACGTTCAGCACGGGAAGTTCGGTGAGTACCGCGCTGCGCGGCGCAATTTTCTGGATTCTGGCAGTAATGATCATGCTGGAAGCATTCGGCTCCAACGGATTGCTTTCCCATCTGGCTGCGATGCTCACGGAACGAGGGGTTTCAGGGGAACATGCTGCGCTGGCGCTCTCGATAATGGGAGCTACCGGCATTTTGGGCCGGTTAACTACCGGCTTGCTGCTCGACCGATACTTCGCACCCTACGTGGCAATGATTATGCTGGCGGTTTCGTCCATCGGGATTTTTATTTTTATGTCAGCATCCACATCTTCCGCTTCTTTGGTAGCGGCGGCAATCCTCGGTTACGGGTTAGGTAGCGAAGCCGATGTCGTGCCCTACTTGATTGCCCGATATTTTGGGCGCAAGCATTTTGCTGCTTTGTATGGTCTAACGTGGACGGCCTACGCGGTTGGTGGAGCAACGGGCCCTATCGTGGTTGGTTACTTCTACGATCGAGCTGGTTTGTATCAACCAAGTTTGATCGGCGGGCTCGCTTTGACTTGCGTTGCCGGTTCCGCGCTCTGCCTGCTACTGCCTCGCTATCCCGCTGAAAATGTTCCGGTCGCTGAAGACCTGATTGCGACAACGTAAAACAAAACAATCGAAGGTCCCTGGAAGTAGACCATCCTTCGTAGTCCCCGCGAGCTGCCGCGGGCATGCCGTGCGTGGGCTGGAATCAGATCACTAAGTGATCAGAATACCAATAAGAACCCGGCAATAAGATTGAGTCATTGACTCAGCTTATTGCCGGTGTGGAGTGTTTTTTCCTTAGAACAAGAGCTTCAATGCGAACTGCACCAATCGCGGAGGGTCAGCTTCCAGAATCTGATTAAAGGTCGGCGAGCTGATGTCGCTGTTGGGTAGGTGGAAGTTAGTGTGATTCAGCACGTTGAATAATTCCGCGCGGAACTGGAGGTCCTTGCTCTCGGTGAGGTGTATGTTTTTGGATGCCGCGAAATCCCAATTGGTGTAGCGCGGGCCCAGCGCCGCGTTTCGACCTTCGCTGCCGAATTGCTGCACGGGTGAATTCGGGTCAGGCGTAATACGGGCAAATGCGTTCGCGTTCAGCCAGTCTCCGGGTTGACGCGGACCGGAATTAGGATTCTGCCCCGCTACCAGATTCGGGCGATTGGCCGAGAATCCGGTGATCTCGGGCGCTCCGCCTTGCTCCGAAACATCGTTGGAATCGAAGACAGTGAAGGGTGTGCCGCTCATCGCGGTCACAATGCCATTGAGCTGCCATCCACCCAACGCATGTTCGTACCATGTTTGCTGGTGTTGCCAGAAAGGAAGGTCCCACTCGTAGCTGAACACAAGCCGATGACGCGCGTCGAACAATGATGGTCCGCGCTCAGCTGCGAGATTGAAGGGATTCTGCGCGAGGTCGTTTTCTCCGGCTACCTGAATTGAGCCCGAGCCTGAGATGTTGAAAGAAGACACATCATCAATAGCCTTGGAGTATGTGTACGAAGTCAGGAAAGAAAGACCGTGGCTGAATCGTTGACGCAAGCTGGCTTCCAACGCGTTGTAAGAAGAGTTGGCGATGCCCGCGATCAAGCCGGTCGAAGAGAATTTGCAGCTGCTTGGCAAATCGGCTAGCGTGCACCCGGAGTAGAGACGCCGTTGATCCGCGTTGTCGGTGGTGGAAATCGGGTTTCCACTGCTGTCCACGCCTGGAATATAAACAGCAGGATTTCCCTCGATCATGCGGGGAAGCTTGGTGCCCTTGGTCCCCACATAGCCGACTTCCAGCAGCAGATTATTGTTTATAGAACGCTGCACATTCAAATCCCAATCCTGGGCGTATGGCAAAGGTAAGTTAGGGCTCAACGTGAGGTTCGTTAGGGGTGTAGCGAAAGAACCTGGCGGCGGTGGATTGCCGTTATAGGGATCTGAAAAATTGAGAGGCTGCGTGGGCCCAAGACTGATCTGCTCAGTTTGCAAATCAGGAGGCGCGCTGATGGGCGACTGCAACGGGCCGCCTTGTCCGGTGTAGTAAGGTTCGTAGTAAATTCCGTACGCGGTCGTCACCAGCCACTTGGAGCTTCCAGTCGGGTCCCATGCAATACCGACACGGGGAGCAAATGCCTTTTTGAACGTGGGGATCAGCCCTGCGGGAACGCCTTTGTCGCCGGGATACAGCAATCCCTCTGGAGCATTAGGCACGACCGTGGATTGGCGTCCGGGAATCCAAAGGGTTTGACGATTGTGAATTTCCGTGTAGGGCGACGGCAGATCATAGCGCAAGCCAAGATTCAATGTGAGTCGTGGACTGACCTTGTAGGTGTCCTGCACGTATCCGTTCAGAGATTTGCCATTGATGCCGCGGTTGAAATCGCCGCGACCTTGCAAGAAGAAAACAGGTTGGCCGATCAGGAAGCTCGCGAAGGCGTCGCTCATCGGGAAAGGCGCCACGACAAAGAAGCCATTCGTGGCAATTCCCTGTAGAGCGTTCGCGTGGAAGTGCTCGAATCCGCCGCCAAATTTGAATTCGTGCCGGCCGTGCACCCAGCTCAAAGAGCTGTTGTAGTCATAAGCATTCTCAAATGTGTTACGCGGTCCGGTGATGGGATCGCCGACGGTCGTGTATCCATTGACTTGAATGAAGGGAGGCCCGATAGCAACATCCAGACTGGGTTGGTAACCGAAGCCTAAAGTAGAAGGCGCGGTGTGATTCGTGCGTTCGCCGTAAAGAAATTTGTTTCGCAGAAATGAAAAGCGCAACACGCCGATCATGTTAGGAGAAAAAGTGTGTGTTTCCTGCGCCACGAAGTCCTGCGAACGTTGATCTTCGCCGATGGGGAAGCCCGGCACACTCGCGCCTGCCGGCGAAAGCGGATCAAAGCGGGTCCCATCGTTAATCATGTAGCGGAAGTTTAAGTTGTCGTTAGCTGTAAGATAGTGATCGACACGCACGCCGCCTTGATTAAAGCTGTCGGTCTTCGTTTCCGTCGAAATAAAAGTGTTCAATCCGCTATTGGGGTTGGGGAATAACCCTAAAAGCCCCTGCGCAAATGTGCTGATGAACGGCGGCGGAAGTTGATTGTTAGGGAACATTGTCGGGGGATTTGTCACCAGCAACATTAGCTGATGCCCAGGATTGTTGCACAACCCCGAGGTGAATCCTTCCGGGCACAACTCCGAAAAATCGCCCGTGCGTTCTTTCAAAGATGGAACGGTAGTACCTTCCGTTTCTCCCTGGTGATTGCCGAATCCTTCATAGAAAGCAAAGAAGAACGTTTTATCTTTGCGAATCGGACCGCCCAGCGTGGCGCCGAACTGGTTTTGTTTGAGTGGTTCGGTGGTAGTCGCGAAGTAATTTGTGGCGTCCAAAGCGTCATTACGTAGAAACTCCCATGCAGCACCGTGAAAGGAATTTGTGCCGGATTTCGTAATAATGTTCGTCGTGGACCCCAAACTGTTGCCGAACTCGGCGCTGGAATTGTGCGTAAGGATTCTGAATTCGCTGATGGCATCAATCGGCGGTTTAAGTACGAATCCAGCGTCAATACCATTGAAGTTATTTGCTCCATCAATCAAAAAGTTGTTGGACTCGGGGCGCTGTCCATTGACTGCATAAGCCTGGCCTTCGCGTAACGACGACCCTGCTTCCTGTAACCCGGGCGTTAGGGGCACAACACCCGGCTGCAATGTTCCCAACTGCGAAAAATTGCGGCCGTCCAAGGGAAGATCAACGATCTCACGCTCGTGCACCACCGTGCCAAGACTGGTGACGGTGTTCTGAATGATTTGAGCGTCTGCCCTTACTTCAACCTGTTGGCTTTCTGAGCCGACCACAAGGTGCACGGGAATGGTTGCTGTTTCGTTAACGTGCAGCGTGATTCCTTCTTGAGCGTATTGCCGGAAATTTTTCGCCTCCACTTGTATTCTGTAATTTCCAATTGGCAGCTCCAGCAAAATGTATTCGCCATTAGATTCCGTAATCGCCTTGCGCGTCAGGCCAGTTTCGAGTTGCCTCGCGCTGACGGATGCTCCTTGCACTGTTGCGCCGCTGGGATCAGTTACGGTGCCGCGAATACTGCCTGTAATTTCCTGGGCGCTTACACTCCACGCTGCCAGAAGCACGGCAGCTAGACCTAGGAATTTCGTCAGGTTCCACATGAGTCCCCTCATTGTCTAAAGAAATATTTTGCTGGCTACAGAACGCACCTATCGGGCGAAAAGGACAATTGCGTTGGTGAATTAATAAAGGTTTTCCAGGACAAGAACAATCATATGAAAGTACTAGTCAAGCAAATCCATTTCGCGAACTAAAAAATACGGTAGGTGATAAATTTGGCATGCGAACAATAAAATTGCACCAAACGCGTGACGCGAGTTATGTGCGGGAAATTTAAAAAGTCAGTCTCGTGCAGCGAGCAAACTATCCGTGGAACGGACGTATCCGATCTCAGCGAGACGCTTCCCGTTCTCGCGATACATCTCCTGATCAGTAGGTGCCCATGTTGCTAGTCCATCTACGTAGCGATTGAACATGCAGAATGCCGCTGCAATCAGTACGGTATCGTGGATTTCCTTGTCCGTCGCTCCTTGCTTTCGCGCTCGTTCAATATCCTCCGATGTAACTTGCTTGCCGCCTTTTTGCACTTTGCCGGCTATGGCAAGAAGCGCCTTCAATTTATCGGGAATCGCAGCTTCTTCGAAGTTTGCCTTTACATCTGCAATGAGTTTTTCATTTCCTTGCAGACGATAGGCCGCGACAGCGCCGTGTGCATGCTGACAAAAATAGCAATTATTCTGCGAAGAGACGTAAGTCGCGATCATCTCTCGGTCGGCGGCAGATAACTATTCGGCCCGCGCAATAAGACCTCCGCAAGAGCATTTAGAGGTTTCGCAGTTTCAGGACTGAATGCCATCGGTCCGAGAATTCCGGGGATGCCTTCGGGCAATCGAATGTGCGCCATAGACCGCTCCTTATTTTGTCGCTATCGATGCCAGCGGTTTACTTAAGTCGCGGTTCACATAGCCTTGCGCCGCGGTCTGCTTCCCAATCTCCAAATACATCTCTCCATCACGCGGCTGCCAGGTCCCCAGTCCGTCCACATAGCGATTGAACATGCAAAAGGATGCGGAAATCAGTACTGTGTCATGGATTTCCTTGTCGGTTGCGCCCTGGTGCCTCGCCCGTTCGACATCGGCGGTAGTCACATTTTTGCCGCCCTTTTGCACTTTGCCAGCGATCGCAAGCAGAGCTTTCATTTTTTCGGAAATGGGAGCAGATTCGAAGTCGTATTTAATCCGGTCAATGAGCGTGTAATCTCCCTTGCTTCCACCCAAAAGTTGTGCTGCGGTGGATCCATGACAATGCTGGCAATAGTGGCAATCGTTCTCCGAGGAAACGTACGCACCGATCATTTCGCGTTCTGCGCGGGTCAGAGTGTGATCGTCGCGAAGTAAAATCTGAGCGAGAACACCCATCGGTTTCGCAGTCTCAGGGCTGTAAACGAGCAAGCCGCGAATGCCCGGCAGTCCTTCCTGTAGTTTGATGTGAGGCATAACTACTCCTGCGAAACGCGACAAATGTGTATGCAGAATGCGTAATTGTTAGGCAGCCGTGGGGAGATAGCAATAGTAGGAAAACATTAGTGACGGGATGTTGCTGAAAACTTACGATGCTTCTGTCGAGGCCTATATGCAAACCGTGGAACAGAAACCGATCTATCTACAGGACGTACAAAACAATCCGCAATCCGGCCATTATCTTGATCTCATCCGTTCCGCTCAGAGCGCAGGACGAGAAACCTGGAACATATGGTATTTGTTTGCCTTTCGTCCGGAAGCGACAGTCCATTTAGCACGTTTTACGGAAGAAATCATGCGCGGGCCTTCTCCATTGAGTACAAGTCTTCGAGAATTGATTGCCGCCTTTACTTCCTACAATAATGAATGCGCATTTTGTACCAAGGCCCACGTTGCAGTGGCTGCGGCGTTGCTCGGGAGCGAGGACATGGTCTGGAATGTGCTTCGTGATATGGAAAATTCTTCTTTGAAAGAAGCGGAAAAAGTCCTATTTCGCTTTGTCCGCAAGATCACGAAACAATTGCCTGAAATTGATGAAGAACATATTCAAATCGTCCGCGCTGCCGGGTGGAGCGATGAAGCGATTTACTATGCGATTTCAGTTTGCGCCCTGTTTAACTTTTACAATCGTTGGATATCTGCTACCGGAGTGCATCCCGTTTCTGAAGAGTGCCATCGCTCCCGTGGTCGAGTGGTCGCGGAAAAAGGTTATGCACCTCGAAGTTAATGAAGATCGCGGTCCAGCCCCTAGAACATGCGGGCGCAAAATTTGCGAATTACGGCAGCCAAGTTTTTCTTTATTCGTCGGGGGTGGCCGAATGCGGCGGGAAATTTCTGCCGCCATCCTTCATCAGACTTTTGGACAGTATAGAGCTTAGCGACATTCTTGGCATCGAATTTGAATGCAAGCATTGCAAAGGGAAAGTCGCGCTCTCATTGGATACAACGAGGTCTTTTCCGGACTGCCCGCTATGCGGGGAAGAATGGTTCTCGAATGGGAGTATTGAAAATACCTCAATCAGCAGATTGCTCAATATCTTCAAAAACTCACAGGCAGCTACTAAGGGCAGTAAAGATGTTTTACTTAGAATTCATATTGCTGCACTCCCCAGCCATGAACCCTTATATCGAAGAATTGCGAGATGTAATACGCCGACTACATGGGGCGGATGCGGAGCACGTCACCAACGTTCCGGTGACGGAAACCTTTCAAGGCAAGACAGTATGGGACGGCGTGGTAGAAGTATTTGACTTGAAAGGACACCCAACGGCGCACCGAGTTTTATGCATGGGCGCACGATACAGACGATCCTGATAATCCGCGCCGCCACGTAACTGTATTGCATTCGCATCCAATAAAATCAGCACATGACGCGGTTAGGGCCGCAATTGTGCAGGAGTAGGTTGCGCTTGCCACAACCAGAAGGCTGGTGAGAAACCGTTTCCGTTTACGGCAGCGCGTGGTTGTAATCACTGGTGGTTCGCGTGGCCTCGGTTTTGTCCTCGCCCGGGAGCTACTGCTTAGGAACAATCGAATAGCTTTGCTCGCACGAGATCCTGAAGAACTAGAGCGAGCATCCAAAAATCTATCCGGCGGTCAAAACGTCTTGTCGGTCCCTTGCGACATCACCAACAAAAACCAGGTGCAAGAGGCATTGCGTCAGGTGGAATCACGGTTCGGTACGATCGATATTTTGATTAATAATGCGGGAACAATCATGGTCGGCCCCATGGCCTCTATGACTGAAGAAGACTACCGGAAATTTCTGGATGTTTCCTTCTGGGGATCTTTTCACACAATTCAGGCTGTTTTGCCGTTGATGCGGAAGCAGGGGGCGGGCGGATCGTAAACATTGCGTCCATTGGAGCGAAGATCAGCGTCCCGCATCTTCTTCCCTATTGCGTTGGAAAGTTTGCATTGGCTGGTTTCTCAGAAGGACTTCACGCTGAACTTCGAAAAGCGAATATTTTCGTTACCACCATCTATCCCGGCCTGATGCGAACCGGAAGTCCACGGCATGCGAGCTTCAAGGGCAAACATCGTCGGGAATACACGTGGTTCAGTTTGGGAGATTCGCTCCCCGGTATATCGATGAGCGATACTGGGGCCGCGCGGCAAATCATTGGCGCATGCGAGTATGGGAGCGCGCGCCGGGTGCTTTCATTTCCTGCAAAATTCGCCGTCAAAGCAAACGAGCTGCTACCGGAACTCACCGCCTGGGTGCTGCACCAGGCAAATCACTTGCTTCCTCGTGAAGGAGGGATAGGTGCAGAACCCGCGTTAGGGAAAGACAGCCATAGTTTCCTTGTCCCCCTCGCTACTTACAGCACTTGGAGAACAAGCAGAGTCCGGAATAACGAAGTCGCTTGAAGAGGTATCCGCCGTGGAGATTAAAAGGTTTGAATAGCCCTCGCCCCTACTTGTATTCGGAAGATCCTTGTACCCAAATGAAAGATTGGACGTCAATGAGGTCGCGGGGATGCAGGTCGGCAAGATCGCGGCGTATTTGCGCCGCAAAACGCAACAGGCTATCGTACGTTCGCCACTTCGGTCGCGATTCATAACACAAATCGAAGCCGTACGCACGTGCTGCAGTACGGGTCACGAGCGGTTTGAGAAAGATGTGCGTTCTAGGCTGCGCGATAAATCCGAATACTGTCAACACCGGCCAGGTCAGCACCCTTGTCTGTTTACGCGGTAGCCTTGCGACAACCTCGCACCAATCGTCAAACCGATTTTCCAGTTTTTCCGTACCATACAAGAACTGGAAAAGACCGATCGCAAATGCTCTTGAACCCACCGTAGATTTCACTGCATCTCGTAAAGCCATTTTTTCAAATGAAAAAAGGAGGTTGGTGTGGGACTCAATCCCTACCGCGGCGGCTGCAACTTCTGCTGTACGGTCAGCACTCAAAAGAGATTTAAAACGGTCGCGGTTTAAAAGTCTTTCCCACTGTTCATGTGCGCGCCATTTATAGCTGCGTTCCCAGTCGATGTATATTTCGTCTCGAAAACCTTGCGGGAAGAAACGTAAGAATTTTCGTCGGCATCTTTCGGCATCGCGCGACCTTGTAGAATTTTGAACGGACGACGAACTGATTTTCGCGAATGTATCGATTCGTGGAGCTTGGGTTTCAGTACGGATCGTTGAGGTGGATGCGCGTTGCGCCATACAATTCCGCTTTCTTCCAAGCAATCGCTGTTACGCCCACGGATCTATGACAATCTTGGTCACATTTTGTTTCTTATCACGCCAGACTTTATACATTTCAGGCGCTTCTTCCAGACGGATACGATGAGAAATGATGTAGCTCGGATCGATCTGACCATTCTCGATCCGGGCCAATAAAGGCTTCATATAATTGTGCATGTTAGTTTGTCCCATCTTCATTGTGATGCCCTTACCAAACGCAGCTCCAAACGGAACTTTGTCAAGTAGTCCGCCATACACTCCCGGTATAGATACCGTGCCCCCCTTGCGCACAGCCTGGATCGCTTGTCTCAAGACGCTAGCCCTGTCAGTTTCCAGCATCAATGCAGTCTTAACCCGGTCATAAATTCCCTGCAACTGTGCTGAATGAGCTTCGAGACCGACCGCATCAATGCAGGAATCGGGGCCGACGCCTCCAGTCAAATCCTTTAGAGCTGTTAACACGCTCACGTCGTCCTCCGAATAATCAACGGTGATCGCCCCGATCGATCTGGCCATTTCTAAACGCTCTGGCACGCGATCAATTGCGACGACCCGTGAAGCGCCAAGCATAAAAGCGCTCGCAATCGTGAACTGCCCAACGGGGCCGCAGCCCCATACAGCAACGACATCGTTGTCCTGAATTTGTGCGTTTTCGGCAGCCATATAACCAGTTGGAAATATGTCAGAGAGGAACAAGACTTTTTCATCGGGAAGATCGCTCTCGATTTTCAGCGGTCCGACATTTGCAAATGGCACGCGCACATATTGAGCTTGTCCGCCCGCATAGCCGCCCATCATGTGGGAGTAGCCGAAAAGACCTGATCCTGAATAGCCATACGCCGCTTCCATTAAATGGGCGTTGGGGTTTGTGTTGTCACATGCGGACCATATCTTTTTCTTGCAAAATTCACAGCGGCCACAGGCAATGGTGAAGGGGACAACAACCCTGTCCCCTCTCATAAGATTGCCCACGTCTTTGCCAACTTCTTCGACAATCCCCATAAATTCGTGTCCAAGAATGTCGCCTTGTTCCATGGTCGGAATGAATCCGTCGAACAGGTGTAAATCGGATCCGCAGATGGCGGTACGCGTAACTTTAATGATGGCGTCATGCGGGTTTAGAATCACAGGATCGCTTACATTGTGAACTTCGACTTTGCTACTTCCCATCCAGCAGAGCGCTTTCATGATGACAACTCCATTCGGTTCGAGAATTCAGGAAATTCAATCGTTAACTGGCTTTGCGATTCAGTCCCGGCGGAGTAGTTATCTTCTCGCCGTATATTGACCCCTTGAGTCCGGCGACAGCGCCGCGCGGCCCATGTGGCTGCCCTTCCGTTCGCGGAATTTCTCCCGTTTCCGCCAAAGCTTTGAAGTGACGCAAATTTTCAATCACGGCCTGTTTTGGATTGCGGCCAAGAATCGTCTCCCAAAGGCTTGCGAGCTTGCCCATTCGAAACTCCTGTAGCACTGTCACCATAGTGGCCCGACCTCCGGGCAAAGGCTCGAAGATAACTTCTCCGGCATTGTCCGATTCGCCGCCAATAGACCGCCAAGCTATTCGATGTCCCGGTTCGTCGGCGAGAATTTCGGAATCCCACTCAATCACGTTTATATCGGAATCGGTGTCCGTATCACTCTGTCGCTGTCGCATTACCCAATGAGAAGTTTTCTCCCCAGTTTTGCGCACTGCGGCGATCTGTTCTTGCCAGAGCGGTGCATGTTCCACGTCTCGCCACATTCGATAGAGCTCCTGAGGATCAACGTGAATGAGTGCCGCGGTTCTGATCCAAATTTTGCCGTCCTTATCCTCTGGGGGTGCTAGATAACGGCGATTGAGGATCACACTTGCGCCCACGGATTGTGGCAACGCCTCCGTATGGGTCTTCTCGCTCAATGCTTTCGACATTTGTCTATTCTCCTTGCCTGCAATGGCGACCGTTAACAAACAGAGCCTTCATCACATCTTTCCACTCGAAGAAGAATAGTTGGAAACCTCATTGCAATACATACCCGGATAGGTCTAGGTCTTGCCAAAGAATCGTGTAGCTATAACGAGAGAACCCATGCTAGGCAGGACCGATTGATTTCGGTCGAATATAGCGAAGCAGAAAACGATGGACTAGAAGCGTTAGATTCGAGTGATGACTGAGAGCGCGAATCTAGATGTCGTAGCAACTGCCAGTTCCCATCACGCACTTACGACAACGCGCCAGACCAGCAAGCAAAATGTCTCCAAATGGATAAAGGCACGATTCATGCCGGCTTACCGAGCTGGGGCTTCAAGGGCTAGTTCGGGAGAACTTCTTCGGGACTGGGACTGGGTATTGATGCAACCTGGTTTTTTCGCCTACGAGGGCACTGAGTTCCGTAACTAAGGACACAAAGCGTGTAGGGTCCCCAACCATAGTCTTCCGAATTTAAGTAAGAAGAGCCTGCATGCGCTATAGAAACTGCTGAATGAGGCTGTGCGTGAAACAATTTGAGCATTGTCCTCAGGCCACTCACGTGGAAGGCTCCGCATCTAGGAGAAGTTCAGTTCTAAGGCTCCAGGTAAGAAGGTGTGCGTGACTGGCTACTTCCCGTCTAAAAAGCAATCCTGGATGAAATGCTTTTGTGTCTGTTGCATTTATTACCTCGCGACAGTAATCCCTCTTGCGCACGCACAATCGGTGAAAAATATTCCGGGAATGCTTCTGCCGGAAACTGAGCAGAACTACCGAGCGCACCCCTATCAAGGAAAACTTGCCGCCGATGACGGCCAATGGGTTCGTCCGGCAAAAGATTATGCGAGCACCCGGTATAGCACGCTCAATCAAATCACCACCAGTAACGTCGCGGATTTAAAACTTGCGTTCACGTTTTCAACTGGGCTGACCCACGGGCACGAGGCCGCTCCGCTCGTTGTAAATAATACGATGTACATTGTGACGCCTTGGCCAAACAATCTCTATGCACTTGACCTGACAAAGCCCGGCGCGCCCATGAAGTGGGTCTATAAGCCCAGCCCCACGCCAGCGGCACAGGGAGTGGCTTGTTGTGACATCGTGAATCGTGGCGGTGTCTACGACAACGGAAAGATTTATTACAACACTCTCGATGACCAAGCGGTTGCGGTTGACGCAAACAGCGGTAAAGAAGTTTGGAAGGTGCGGCTGGGTGACATAAATAAGGGCGAAAGCATAACAATGGCGCCGCTCGCCGTAAAAGGCAAAATACTGGTGGGCAATAGCGGCGGCGAATTTGGAATCCACGGCTGGCTTACCGCCTTGGATGAGAACACTGGAAAAATCGCCTGGCGTGCCTACAATACCGGCCCGGACAAAGACGTTCTTATCGGTCCGCGGTTCCATCCATTCTATGCGAAGGATCGTGGGCAAGATTTAGGAGTTAAAACGTGGCCGCCGGATGCGTGGAAGATTGGCGGTGCGGGCGTATGGGGATGGATTTCTTATGACCCTGAGCTGAATCTCATTATTTACGGAACCGCCAACCCGGGTCCGTGGGACGCCGACGCCCGCCCCGGCAGAAACGAATTCAGCGCGGGAATTTTTGCGCGTGATCCTGACACCGGCGAGGCGGTCTGGTTTTATCAGTACAGTCCTCACGATCTTTACGACTACGACGCCGTCAACGAAAATATCCTGCTGGATTTGCCGATCAAAGGCCAGACACGGAAGGTCATCGTGCATCCCGAGCGGAATGGTTACGTGTACATTTTGGATCGCGCCACCGGAGAAGTTCTCTCCGCGAATCCTTATGCTCCGATCACAACAACCCGAGGCGTCGATCTAAAAACCGGTGAGTTGCAATACGTAAAGGACAAAACGCCGATCACTGGCAAGGTTGTCCGTGGACTTTGCCCCACTGCTCCGGGAGCGAAAGATTGGCAGCCTTCCGCGTTCTCCGCGCACACCGGCCTGCTCTACATCCCACATCAAAGCCTTTGCATGGATAAGGAAGATGTGACGCCAAATTACATTGCAGGCACTCCTTATGTCGGCGCGAATGTCCGTATGTATAACGCTCCGCCTGGCGACCATGGGGGCGAGTTCACTGCGTGGGATCCTTTGACAGGGAAAGTTGTATGGAGCATTCCCGACAAATTTCCCATCTGGAGTGGCGCCGTAGCGACTGCGGGTGACGTGGTTTTCTACGGGACCCTTGAAGGATGGTTCCAGGCCGTTGACGCAAACAGCGGAAAGATTCTATGGAAATTCAAAACCGGGTCAGGAATTATCGGCCAGCCAATTACTTATCGCGGGCCCGACGGTAAGCAGTATGTGGCAATTCTCTCCGGTATCGGAGGATGGGCAGGCGCAGTAGTTTCCGGCGGACTGGACACTCGCGACCAGACCGCAGCCCTGGGTTTTGCCGGTGCGGTCTCTGATCTTCCAAAGTACACAACAGCAGGAGGAATGCTTTATGTATTCTGCCTGCCGTAGGTCAGTCATTCTCATTGTTCTGTTTGCGGCTTCGCTGAGTTTGGCGCAGGTACGCGAACTTAGAGTCTGTGCCGATCCTGATAATCTCCCATTCTCCAATCGAAAGCAGCAGGGTTTCGAAAACCACATTGCGGAGCTTTTAGCGCAAGATCTAAACGCTCATCTGATTTACGTGTGGCAACGAATGGGAAAGGGATTCGTTCGAGAGTACATCAATAAGTCAGCCTGTGATTTGCTAATCGGAATTCCCAGCGGTTATAGCGGTTTACTTACTACTACACCTTATTATCGGTCCACCTATGTTTTTGTTACGGCGCGTAATGAAAAATTCGTGCCGGTTTCCTTGAACGATCCTGTTCTGCATGAAATGAAAAAAATCGGCGTACAGGTACTCGACGATGACTACACTCCGCCTGCTGAAGCACTCGCGCGAAGAGGAATGCAGGGAGAAATTGTTGGCTTTCAAACTTTAGGCGCAGATGGAAGTGCAATCGTGCGGGCCGTCGCCGATCATCAGATTGATGGCGCCATCGTTTGGGGCCCGTTTGCGGGATATTACGCTAAACATTTTCCGGGCAAACTCTTGATGAACCCGGTGAGCCCGGAAGTGGACCCTCCCGGATTGCCCTTCACCTTTGCGATCTCTATGGGCATGCGCAAGGGCAACACACAGCTGCGAAATAATCTAGAACACGTCCTGGAACACCGGAAAAAGGAGATTCGCAAAATTCTGACAGAATACGGCGTTCCGCAGTTGGAACTAGCGCCGCAAACACAAGCGAGGGAATGATGCGTTTTTGTCTATTTACAATGCTGTTGTCCCTCACGGTGCTGTTGTGTGGATGTTCACGCGAACAACGCACTTTTCGCAATCCCCCGCCCGCCGAACAAACCTTGAATACGATCCAAGTGAGCGGATTGAATCCCGGCGCAAATCCTATCGCTACGCCAGTCCCTCCCAATGCGTATGAAGAGAGTGCTTACGCAACCGCCGAAGGACAAAAACTTTTTGATCAGTACAACTGCTCTGGATGCCACTTCCATGGAGGCGGGGGAATCGGTCCGCCACTCATGGACAACAATTGGATTTATGGGAGCGAACCAGGAAATATCTTTGCAACTATTATGCAAGGTAGACCAAACGGGATGCCGTCGTTCCGTAATCGAATTCCCGAATCGCAGGCCTGGGAGATCGTCGCTTATGTGCGTTCGCTCAGCGGGCTCTTACCCAAGGATGTTTCGCCCGGCCGCAGCGATGACATGGGCGGTTATCCGCCGCCACAATCCATGTCGAAACAAACGCCGATTGGGATTACAGGAAATCCGGAACAATCGAAATAGCTATGTTTGCTTCTGTGTTATCCACGATGGGCTCTGTGCTGGTAGCGCTTTACCAGGCTTCGCCGCTCAGCCCCGGCGGCCATTCGGCGCTTCATCCTTCAGCTCCACAGGCTGCACATATCGAATGGCTCTATTGGGTGATTTTTTGGATATGTTTCAGCGCTTTTGTTTTGACGTTTGCCGTATTCACTCGCGGCTCTGCACGCACGTACATTTCACAACCGGAGCCGTTGCCCCCAATCAAAGAACATCCCAACGACAGTAAAGCTGTCTGGTATGTCGGCGGCGCAATCGCTGTCACCGTGCTCTCTCTGTTTGCGGTGCTCTTCATGAGCGTGATCACCGGAAAACAAGTGGAAGGTGCGACCGCGGAGAAAAACGTCCTGACAATTCAAATCACCGGCCATCAATGGTGGTGGGAAATCCAATATCCAAATTCACAGGCTTACCAGACAATTACCACGGCCAATGAGATCCACGTTCCTGCTGGTCGGCGCGTCATCATTCTTACAAAATCCGCTGACGTGATTCACAGCTTCTGGGCGCCAAGTATCACCGGCAAACGCGACGTGATTCCGGGACCTTCCTCGGCTTTTTCTTTTGAAGTGGATAAACCAGGAATTTATCACGGGCAGTGCGCGGAGTTCTGTGGACTACAACATGCGCACATGGGATTTTCGGTCATCGCCGAACCGGAAGATCAGTTTGAAGCGTGGGAAAAAGAGCAGATTGCTCCCGCCCGCGATCCCACTACGCCAGATCAACTTCGGGGCCGGCAGGTTTTTCTTACTCATGCGTGCGTTATGTGCCATACGATTCGCGGAACAGACGCTGGATCGCGCGTGGGGCCGGATCTAACACATATCGCCAGCCGCAAAATGATTGCCGCGGAAACATTGCCGAATACGCGCGGCGATCTGGCAGGTTGGATTTCCGACCCGCAAGTGATCAAGCCCGGCACTCTTATGGTTCCCAACCCAATGCAGCCCGATGATCTTCAAGCTCTCATCACTTATTTGGGGAGTTTGCAATGAGGATGGCTTGCCATGGCAATTAGCGAACCTGTTCTTGTTGCGGATTCGGATCATATCGCGCGATTGGCCCAAACGTGGCGTCAGCCGCCCGGCTTTTGGGGATGGTTCAGCAACGTGCATCATACGGCCATCGGCACGCGTTACATGGTAACTTCATTCATCTTTCTCGGGCTCGGCGGAATTCTTGCCGCCCTGATGCGGATCCAGCTCGCCCGGCCGGAAAACGGATTCCTGAGTCCGGATACCTATAACCAATTTTTCACAATGCATGGCAGCACGATGATTTTTTTGTTTGCCGTGCCCATGATGTTCCAAGGGTTGGGGCTGTATCTGGTGCCTCTCATTTGCGGCACACGCAATATCGCGTTTCCACGTTTAGCCGCTTTCAGTTACTACATCTATTTGGGCGGCGGTCTGCTGCTTTGGATCGGCCTTCTCACAAATACAGGGGCAGACGTCGGATGGTTCAGCTACGTCCCGCTGGCGGGGCCAGCATTTTCCCCGGGAAAGCGCGCCGACTTTTGGGCGCAGATGATCACTTTCACTGAAGTTTCGGCGCTTGCCACTGCAATTTGTATTGCCGTGACAATTTTGCGTCATCGCGCTCCCGGAATGACTTTGAATCGCATGCCGATTATCTTGTGGGAGAAGCTGGTCATCTCCTTCATGATCATCTTTGCCATGCCATCGGTCATGGTCGTAAGCAGCATGCTTCTGTTGGATCGCCTGATCGGAACACAGTTCTTCAACCTTGCCCTAGGCGGCGATGTCTTGCTGTATCAGCATCTCTTCTGGTTTTTCGGACACCCTGAGGTTTACATCATCTTTCTGCCCGGAACCGCAATCGTCTCCACGATGGTTCCCGTTTTCTCCCGACGGCATATCTTCGGTTACACGTGGATTGTGGTGTCCGTTGTCGCTACCGGCTTTCTCGGCTTCGGCCTCTGGGTGCATCACATGTTTGCTACCGGCATCCCGCAGATGAGCGCCAGCTTTTTCACTGCCGCTAGCCTTGTGATTGTTGTTCCGACAGCAACACAATTTTTCTGTTGGATTGCGACTATCTGGAACGGACGACTGCAACCAAGGATTCCGATGCTCTGGATCTTCGGGTTCTTTTTTGTCTTTTTAATTGGCGGATTGTCCGGAGTCATGCTGGCGTCAGTTCCCGTGAATTGGCAGGTCCATGATACTTATTTCGTTGTCGCTCATTTTCACTACGTGTTGATTGGTGGCGCTTTGTTTCCCATGTTTGCCGGGCTCTACTACTGGCTGCCTAAAATCACAGGCCGAATGATGGACAGCACCTTGTGTCATTGGCATTTCTGGCTGTTTTTCATTGGCTTTAACATGACATTTTTCACCATGCATTTTCTCGGCCTTCGCGGCATGCCGCGCCGCATTTATACCTACAGTCCTGACATGCATTGGGGCGCACTGAACATGCTGGCTACTTGCGGGGTGGTATTCATGACCGCAGGCCTCGTTGTTTTCCTCGTAAATTTCTTTCATAGCAAAGCGTACGGAGACCCAGCAGGAAATAATCCATGGGCCGCTGGGAGTCTGGAATGGGCAACGACGTCGCCGCCGCCTCATTACAATTTTTCCGAATTGCCAACCGTCAATGGCCGAGAGGCTTTGTGGGATAACGAGCCCGATCAACCAATTGTCGTTGGTTTACGCGACGACGTGCCAGAAGTTTTAGTCACGAATACTTTGGATTCCGACCCTGAATATAGGGAGGAATCCGCTGGGCCAAGCATCTGGCCATTCCTGACTTCCATTACCGTGTCGGCCGCCTTTGTAGGATCGATCTTCACGGCATGGGCAATTCCTGTCGGAGCGCCGCCGGTGATCGTTACGTTGATTGGCTGGCTATGGCCGCGTGGGCATTCTCCATCTGCACCCGTCGAAGCAAAGGAGCGGTTGACTCATGGATAACCTTCGCGGACGGCCAGTACTGGATGTTTCGGATCTTCCGAATGTCGCGTTCGGCTCCAAAAACGTGAGCTGGCTGGCGAACGTCCTTTACATGACGATTGAAGGGACGATGTTCGCCCTGGTTATTGCGAGCTATTTCTACCTTCGTACGCGTTCAACCGAGTGGCCTCCCGGAAATTCTCCTCCCTACATATGGTTCGGCGTCGCGAATAGCATTTTGCTCTTGATCAGTATCCTGCCCGCGTACTGGGTAAAGACCAAAGCGCCCACGGGAGACCGTGGGAAAGTACGGCTCGGCCTCCTGATCCTTTCATTGTTCGGTGCGGCATGCATTCTTGTTCGCATCTACGAATTCACCGCGCTGAATTGCCGCTGGTCTGACAACGCCTACGCGTCATGCGTGTGGATATTGATGGGCATTCATTCCGGACACATTGTTACTGAATGGATTGAAACCCTCACACTGCTCAGCATTTCTTTCACGGACAAAATGGAAGGCATGCGAATGGCCGACGCAGCCATCAATTCTGACTATTGGTATTTCGTCGTTATTACTGGATGGATTGTTAACTTCATCATCTACGCGACACCGCGATTTTTGTAGGACGGTATGGAACAGAGCGCGCAAACAATTCGAAAAGGAAAGACTCCTCTTCAGCTTTGGTGGGGTTTATTGGCTGGGTTTTTAGCATTTGGCGGCGATTTGGGGTTCAGCTACGCCTTACAGCAGCACACTTGTGGCAACGGAGATTTTTATCTTTTGCATGTAATTACATTTATCGGTTTAGTAATTGCCGCCAGCGGTTTTGTTTCAGGGCTATATGCATATCGAGCGCTACCGCAGAACTCAACGGAAAAAGGACGGGAGTCCCATGACCGCGCGCATTTTCAAGCCCTTTTAGGGATGGGCTTTTGCGTGTTTTTTGCACTGGCCATTATCGCGAATGCCGTACCACGTTGGATTCTAAGCGCGTGCAGTTGAACGTTGGGCCATGAATGCATCTTTGAAATTCGTACTGATTGGGGCTTGTTTGTCATCATTGGCAATGCCCGCCTCGGCCCAAGCCGGGCCATCGCCTGGCAAAATGCCGGGCTGGACGTGGCCGGCATTCATCATTGTTCCGCAACTATTTACGATTGCGATCTATTTGTTAGGACTGGTGCGAATGTGGCGTGGCCGCGCACGCGCCAGCATACGGCCATGGACAGTCGTATTTTTTATTGCCGGTTGGCTCTCGCTCCTGATCGCGCTCGATTCGCCAATTCACGAACTCGGCGAACAACTTTTTTGGGTCCACATGACGCAGCACGAGATCATGATGGTCATCTCCGCGCCCTTGCTGGTTCTCGGCAAACCATTCGTCACTTTTTTATGGGCGTTCCCGCAAACATGGCGCGAGTCATGGGGGTCCTTCAGCAAATGGAAACCCGTGGACGCAGCATGGAAAATCCTTACTGCGCCCCTGGTGGCCTGGATGTTCCATGCCGTTGCGCTCTGGGGATGGCACGCTCCTGTTTTATTCGACGCTACTTTGCGCAGTGATTTCGTGCACGCGTCGCAGCATCTCAGTTTTCTTGGGACTGCGCTGCTGTTCTGGTGGGCCCTCATTTATGGGCACCGCGGGTTGGGATACGGCGGAGCTTTGTTGTATGTGTTTACGACGGCGGTGCACACAAGCATCCTCGGCGCGTGGCTGACATTTTCCAGTCGCATCTGGTACGCGCCTTATGCAGCGACAGCTCCGGCGTGGCATCTTACCGGCTTGGAGGATCAACAACTCGGCGGGCTCATCATGTGGATTCCAGCCGGCACCTTGCTGGTTGCGCTGTCGCTCGTGCTGCTGGTGAAGTGGATGGCCGAATCCGACCGGCGGTGGCAGCACACGCGAACCGCTGCCATCCTGAATGAATCTAGGAACCGCCCCAGTACATTTGCTAGCGAAGGAGTATCCCATGTTCGCTGAGCGAATCACGATTCTCGAATGTATTCGGGATGCACGGCTCCTTATTCTTTGTTTGTCCTTCTGTTTGTTGACAGCATGTTCAAACAGTTCCCGCGACTTGGCGCGCGAATCCCGGCTTTGGACGGGGGGTGGAAACGCTCACGCAGGCGCTATAGAAATTCGCAAGTACGGATGCAGTACTTGCCACACCATCCCGGGAGTTCCGGGTGCACGCGGATTAGTGGGACCTCCGCTTACGGGAATCGCCAATCGATCATATATTGCCGGTGAACTCCCCAATACGCCCGCAAACCTTATGCATTGGATCCAGCATCCGCATTCGGTGGAAGCTCACACCGTCATGCCTGAAATGGATGTGACAGATGGCGACAGCCGTGATATTGCTGCGTATTTGTACACGCTACGGTAGTCACAATTTTAGAAAGGTGGAAATTATGAAATCTAGATCTGCGATCTTTCTTGTTCTGGTTTGCACAGTGCTTGGCACCGTTTCTGTTTCCTTCGCTCAAAATCCCTACGACTGTTCCAACCTTCCCAACCACACTAAGCTGAAGGCCGCGCTCACTGCGGCCGTTAAAGCAGGCAAGGCTGGGAATGGCGGACTGGGGAATCAGGAATGGGGCACTGTCGTAAATCGGGATGGCATTGTCTGCGCGGTCGTATTTACCGGTCCTGATCGCGGCGCAGAATGGCCCGGGAGTCGCCTGATTTCGGCAGAGAAAGCCAACACCGCGAATGCTTTCAGTACCAATGACTTTGCTCTTTCCACAGGAAACATCTACGCAGGTGCGCAGCCCGGAAATTCTCTTTACGGAATCCTGATGGGGCCAAATCCCGCTGCCGCGTTCGCTGGAAATCCTGTCAGTTTCGGTCAACCGAATGATCCCTTCGTAGGGAAAGCCATTGGCGGCGTAATCGTCTTTGGAGGTGGCCTGCCACTTTACTCGAATGACGGGAAAATAGTCGGCGGCCTCGGGGTGAGCGGGGATACGGCATGTGCCGATCACGTCGTAGCATGGAAAACTCGTCATGCACTAGGCCTGGATGCAGTTCCCATGGGTGTGGCGCCTGGGCCCAGCGACAACTTAATTTTCGATATCCACAACGGGGTGAGCGCCAGCGGCTTTGGTCATCCTGAGTGCAAAGGCGGAAATCCCAGTAAAGACATTATCGAGAATTTGGAAAAGAGCGAACCGGTGGGTCCACATCACTAGCGGCCGGTTGCTTTGCCTATGAGGGACACATCAATAAGCACACTGACGAACGCGGATATTGCTGAATTGCTGGCGGCTGCTGCGGAATCTGCAAAACAACCGCTTCAAAAGGCTTTAAGACGTGCTTCAAGGAAATCATTCCTCTGGCCTGAGGAGGCCACTACTCTCATTGAACAAGGGCGATCTCTGGAAGAACTTCCCGGGATTGGCCCGTCCCTAAGCCGTATCGTCAAACGATGGCTGGAGAGTCCTCCCGAGGAACTTCGTTCTCCTCCCGAAATTCGCCGAGGCTTTCAGACCATTGTGCAAGCACGGGCCATCCTCGACCATCATCCAGAATGGCGAAACAGCGTAAAAGGCGATCTGCAGATGCATTCCGTCTGGAGTGATGGCACTGCTTCAATTGCCGAGATGGCGCAAGCCGCAATGGAGTATGGCCATTTGTATATTGCGATAACAGACCATGCAAAGGGACTGAAGATCGCGGGCGGCATAGATGAGCAACAACTCGAAGAGCAAGGTGAAGAGATCGCAAGAATCAATGAGCAGACAGCAAATGACAAAAAGTTATTTCGGGTGCTGAGGTCAATCGAGTTAAATTTAAATGTTGCCGGTGAAGGCGACATGGAACTGCAGGCTCTTGCCAAGCAAGATATCGTCCTTGGATGTTTTCATTCCGCTTTAAGGAAGAAGGACGATCAAACCGAGCGATATTTGGCGGCAATAAGAAATCCCGCGATCCAAATTTTAGGACACCCGCGTGGCCGCATCTATAACTTCAGGTTGGGGCTAACGGCTGACTGGAGGCGTGTGTTTGATACCGCCGCGGAATTGGACAAGGCGGTTGAAATTGATTGCTATCCAGATCGCCAGGACATTAGCCCTGATCTCTTGAAGCTCGCAGCAAAGGCAGGTTGCCGAATCTCCTTGGGAACAGACTCCCACGGACCACCGCAGCTTCGCTTTATTGAATTTGGACTCGCCGCGGCAATTACTGCAGGAATCAAACGAGAACGAATTTTAAATTTTATGCCCGTTCGCGAACTGCTCCAATGGGTTGGAAGCGTTAGGGAAAGCTCGGTGCGTAGGTGAAAGCCCGCGACGATCGCCGTGGAATCACCTAAATGTGCCCTGCAAAACACAGATGCAATCGCCGAAGTTTGGTTAGGGCGTTTGGGGTGGCCAAATTTTAGTGAGTGGGCCAGCGGGGCCAAAAAATGAATCGCTTGACGGGATCGGAACGCTAGGAACCCGCCTACCGCGGCGCTTGACATCGAAGTGTGCCTGTCCTGGAGGATATGCTCCGATTACTTGGAGACCTGAATCCGACCCAATACGTTTGTGCCCCGTGCCCGCAGGAAAAATGATCATGTCGCCGGCCTTCAACCGAAGACGCCGTCTGCCCACTCCTCCAATCAACAACTTTACCGAGCCTTTAGCGATACCCAAGACTTCATGAGCATTCGAGTGGAAGTGCGTGTAATCATAAACAGTGTCTGTCCACAGACCAACCCATCCACTTTTTCGAAAAGCTCTACGAAATTTCTGAAGTTTATTCGTTATACGCAACGGAAGGACCGACCGAAATAGCATGACAGGAAGGGGTGCTGTTCGGTACATTATTACTTTTTTTGCAAAATATTTGCGAGACTTTTACGTTGGATTGTTCACGTGGCATAGAACAGTCCTCGCTATATCAGTTTTGTAATCCCTGCGCGCCTCAGACGAGGTTATCCATTCTTTCATATTCTCGAAACGCTTTTTCGGTTGCCATGAATCATTTCACAAACTTCGCAACTTTTTTAATATCTTCGACGAATCGCTTCATTTCTCGATGACGCTCATCGTCGTCCACGATCCGCAGCAATGAAGAAGGGTGTACAGTTGCCATCACTTTTGGCGCGAGTGGAGACTCAATGGGCCGTGCTCGTTGCATGCTTCCACGAAACTTATTTCCGAGCAGGACCTGCGCTGCGGTCGCACCTAAGCAGACCAAGACATTAGGCTTAATCCGTTCAATTCTGCACCGAGCCATGGGCGGCAGGCTTTGATCTCTGAGGCGCGGGGCTTAGCGTGTATACGTTTCTTCCCGCGTGGTACCCATTTGAAATGCTTGACGACATTTGTGACATAGACTTGAGTTCGATCTATACCTGCCTCTTCCAAAGCTTTGTCGAGTACGCCGCCTGCAGGGCCCACCCAAGTCTTCTTTATCTCCGTGTTGTTCGCCCACGACTATGACTTTCGCTTTCGCTGGCCCTTCACCAAATACTGTGTGTGCCGGTCTTCCACAGCGGGCACGCCTTGCAGTCGGCAGACAAGGCCCGCAATATTTTGAGCCTGTGTTTGCCGGAATGAGATCCGCAGCTGTTCCTGCGTGTTTTTGTTCTCCGCGAACGGAATTGTTTTTAGGCATCGGAGTTTCGTCTGTTTTCAGATATGGGCGGTATATCGACAAGTTGCAGGGGAATTGTCTAGTGAAATCGTGGGAGACAGTTTCAGCCGCGCTTACGGTAAGTGCCGCTATATTTCGTGCGCTCAGATGCACAACGCCATCATGATTCTCAACTTCTCCTGAAAGCTGAACGAAGCGTTCCTTTAGAACTACCATGCGGTTCTTTTCGTAGAAGTCGGGCATGATGACGACTCGACTTGTGCCAGTTTCATCTTCGAGCGTCATAAAGATGATTCCCTTTGCCGTATCTGGCCTCTGCCGTGTAATTACGCAGCCAGCGACTGTGGCCCATTTGCCATTCGGAAGAGCTTTTAATTCGATAGACGATTTAATGCCAGAGTTGTTAATTCCTGCGTGCGATAGAACATCGGATGTGGCCCGACAGTCATTGATGTTCCGTGGAAATCAGATACCAATCTCTCTTCA
>Ga0134125_10001124_pt1 | contig 33592 bp, 30 predicted proteins | sample KB31751_FD_96464 | JGI IMG/M metagenome (GOLD analysis project Ga0134125, IMG submission 96464) | Terrestrial soil microbial communities with excess Nitrogen fertilizer from Kellogg Biological Station, Michigan, USA - KB3-175-1 | ecosystem: Environmental > Terrestrial > Soil > Unclassified ...
CCCGCCTGCGTCGATCCGAGCTGCGGCGGTGGCGGCCAGGCGCCCTGTCCGGCAAACGATCGCGTCACGCAGACCTGCTTTCTCTGCGGCTGCGATACCTACGCGCGCACGTGCACGGCGCCGGCCTGCAACGCGGGCACCGTCTATTGCCTCGACGGTTGTGCCGTCGCGTGGTGCCTGGAGGCGTCGTTCTGCCAATCCATCCAGCGCCGGAGCCAGTGCCTCTGATCGCCGTTGCCTGAGGTTTCCGCTTTTCTTCACTTCGGTGTCCAACGGTACGTGCGGTCCATACCGTGCGAATTTCTGCTCCAACTGAACCAACCCTGCGGCGAGCGTCAGGCCGCAGCTTCGACGCCGGCCGGTTGGGCCTGTTCGTAACGGGCTGACCGGCGGCCGCTAACGAGGTTCGACGCGTGCGCCGTGCACGCGCCTGGCCGCGCCTTTGCCCAAGGAGTTTGCATGCGCATGCTGCCCGGTCTCGTCGTCTCGTGCATCGTCATCGCCGGCACCGCCGCCGCGACGACGGGCTGCGACGACACTTCGCTCGGCCATCTGAAGGATCCCGCCGGGCCGCCGCGCCTCATCAAGGCGATGATCCAGGATGCCGCCTTCGTCGGTGGCCCGCCCGCCGAGCGCGGCGCCGCCGTCGATCTTCTCGACACGGCGCCGCCGCCCCAGTGCAGCGACACCAACCCGTGCATCAATCAGTTCCTCGTCGCGCAGACGGTGCCGCCGCTCGACTGCTCGAGCCCGACGGGCGGCACCTGCGTCGATCCGCTCGCCGTCCCCGCCGACGGCGTGCCGCTCAACGCCGGCGCCACCGCCATCCGCCTCGTCTTCAACAAGCTCCTCGACTCGAGCATCGAGACCGTCGCCGTCAACGACAACGGCGCGCCGACGGGCGCCACGCCCTACAAGCTGGCGGCGGGCATCGTCGAGCTCCTCGACTCGACGGGCACCGCGGTCCCCGGCACCACCGCGTACTGGGACAACTCCGGCTCGCCCGAGTTCACCTCCGACGTCGTCTGGATCCCGTTCGGCCCGGCCATCGTGATCCTGCCGGGCAACCTCGATCCCGAGTCGACCTACACGATTCGCATCCACCCCGAGCTGCTCAAGGATCGTCAGGGCCTCGCCGCCGCCGACGCCTCGGGCGCGACGCTCGTCGATCCCACCGATCTCAAGTTCACCACCGAAGCGATCGCCCCCAACCCCGACGCGTCGTATCCCGACTTCTCGTCGAGCCCGACGACGATCGCGCCGAACGAGGTGCTGCAATTCGCCTTCTGGTCGCTCCTCGACGAGACCAGCGCGACGGTGACGGCGACCGGCCCCGCCGGCTTCGATCCCGCCGCCGTCGAGGCCTACGCAGATCGCGGCGCCGACCCGACCGCCTGCGCCGACGACGAGAACGACGCGCAGCTCGACTTCGTCTACACCGCCGGCGCCGGCGCCGCGCGCGCGCCGGCCGACTGGCCCGCCGGCGACTACACGTTCTCGTTCACCGTCAAGGACGCCGCCGGCAAGACCACCTTCACCTCGCCGACGATGATGTTCACCGTCGCCGGCGCCGACGGCGATCCCGCGAGCGACGCCAACACCTTCGACAACCACGTCACGCCGGAGCAGTGCCAATGAGGACCCTCGCACGTTTTTCGCTGGCGCTCGCCGCCGCGCTGTTGCTGTTCGCGCCGAAGGCCCACGCCGCCGTGAGCGGCTCGATCGAAGGCACCGTCATCGATCAGGCCTCGGGCAAGAAGCTCGGCGGCGTCACCATCACCGTGACCTCGCCCGCGCTGCAAGGCGAGCAGACCGAGTTCACCGACGCCGACGGCCACTACATCATCACCGACCTGCCGCCGGGCGAGTACCTGGTGCGCTTCTACTTCGCCAACCTGCACATCGAGCGCCCCGGCGTGTTCGTGCAGGCCGACAAGACGCTCGCGATCAACGTCGCGATGCCAACGCAGACGGCGCAGGTGCAGACCATCCGTATCGTCGAGCAGGCGCCCAACGTCGACGTCGGCAACACGCAGACGCAGACCGCGGTGACCAACGACTTCGTGCGCAACACGCCGGTGCAGGGCCGCACCTACGACTCGATCATGACGCTGGCCCCGGGCGCCGCCGCCGGCACCGGCGAGACCGGCATCGGCAAGGGCACCAGCGTGTCGTTCAACGGCTCCACCGGCCCCGAGAACAACTTCCTCATCGACGGCGTCAACTCGACCAACCCCGCCTTCGGCCTCCTCGGCACGCAGCTGACGCTCGAGTTCGTCGGCGAGACCGAGCTCATCACCGGCGGCTACAACGCCGAGTACGGCCGCGCCACCGGCGGCGTGGTCAACGTCATCACCAAAGCAGGCTCGAACCAGTTCCACGGCGACCTGTGGTTCAACGCCACGCCCTTCCAGCTCGACGGCCACTTCATCGCGCGCTCGGGCGAAGCCATCGGCTTCCGCAACCACCAGAAGTACGCCATGGACTTTGGCTTCGATCTCGGCGGTCCCATCGTCAAGGACAAGGTCTGGTTCTACGTCGGCTTCGCGCCCACGTTCACCACGTTCGAGACCACGCGCTCGTTGCGCACGCGCACGGACAACGACATCCCCGCCGGCTTCATGGGCGCCTACGCCGGCGACAAGGATCCGTCGGTCACCTGCCCTGCCTGGCTCGACAAGCGCTTCTGCACCACGCCCGGCTTCGCCACCGTCGATCTGCCCGACCAGTTCACCAAGCGCTATCAGACCGACACGCGCCTCTACAACTGGATCGCCAAGCTCAACTTCCAGCTCGACCAGAACAACGCGCTCGTCTTGCAGTACATCGGCAGCCCGCAGACGACGAGCGGCATCCTCGGCACGCTCAACGGCTCCGAGGGGCAGCTCCTCGGCTCGACCTTCGACAACACGCACGACGCGCTCGTGCACTTCACCTCGAAGCTCGCCGATCGACGCCTGCAGCTCGACGTGCTCGCCGGCTACCACTACGAGGATCTGACGCCGACGCCGACGGCGGCGGGCATGGGCCCCGGCGTGCTCTACGGCGTCAACCAGGACCTGGCGACCTTCGAGCCCGGCGTCACGCCGTGCGCGCCGCAGACGCCGTCGCAGGGCGCGACCTTCAACCCCTGCCCGGTGCTCAACTACATCGACGGCGGCTTCGGCTTCCTCCAGCACACGACGTCGCAGCGCATCTCGGCCTCGGCGTCGGCGACCTACTTCGCGCGCCTCGGCGGCACGCACGCCATCAAGCTCGGCTTCGACTTCGAGGACGACATCTACAAGGACAAGCGCTCGTACACCGGCGGCGCCTTCTACCGCGTGCGCGCCGGCGGCCCCGAGATCTATCGCCAGTACGGCACCAAGATCCCCGAGAACGGGCCGAACGGCGACGGCATGGTGCTCCTCGACGGCTTCTCGGCGACGACGACGACGTACAACTACGGCGCCTACCTGCGCGACTCGTACAACGTCGGCTTCGTCCCCGGCCTGACGCTCAACGCCGGCGTGCGCTGGGAAGGCCAGCAGGTCCGCGACATCAACGGCGTCACCCAGATCGGCATCTACGACAACTGGGCGCCGCGCGTCGGCGCCATCTACGACTTCACGCGCAAGGGACGCTCGAAGATCTTCGCCAGCTACGGCCGCTTCTACGAGTCGATCCCGCTCGACATCAACGATCGCCAGTTCTCGGGCGAAGGGATCATCGCCGGCATCGGTCAGAATTGCACCGCCAACGCGCAGGGGCGCATCGATCCGACGACCTGCACCGGCCCGAAGATCGGCAACGCCGACATCAACGGCGGCAGCTTCGGCCTGGTCTCGCCGACGCTCAAGGGCATGTACTCGGAGGAGGTCACCGCCGGCCTGCAGTTCGACGTCGGCCTCGACATGGTGCTCGGCGCCTCGTACATCCACCGCAACCTCGGGCGCGTGATCGAGGACGTCTCGCCCGACGGCGGCGTCAACTACATCGTGGCCAATCCGGGCGAGCCGATCGACCAGGGCGCGGTGCACGACCTCGAGAGCAAGATCTCGAGCCTGCCGCCCGATCCGGCCAGCTGCAACGGCAACAGCGGCCCCAATTGCCCGCGCGCCAACGCGCAGCAGCAGCTCGCGCTCTACAAGGATCTGTCGTCGGGCTTCGCGGCGCCCAAGCGCACCTACGACGCGCTGGTGCTCACGGCGAGCAAGCGCCTCTCGCACAACTTCATCGTGCTCGCCTCGTACACCTACTCGCGCACCGTCGGTAACTACCCGGGCCTGTTCCAGGCGTCGAACGGCCAGCTCGATCCCAACATCTCGACGCAGTACGACCTGCGCGAGCTGCTCGTCAACCGCGACGGCCCGCTGCCCAACGATCGCCCGCACAACTTGAAGGTCCAGGGCTCGTACTTCATCCCCGTCGGCGCCTCCACGTTCATCGTCGGCGCGGCGTTCAACGCCTTCTCGGGCAGCCCCATCGAGGTCCTCGGCGCGCATCCGACCTACGGGCGCCTCGAGACCTACGTGCTGCCGCGCGGCTCGGGCGGACGCACGCCGTTCTACACGCAGGTCGACCTGCACCTCGGCTACAAGCGGCAGCTCTCGTCGTTGTTCGCGCTCGAGGCGACCGCCGACGTCTTCAACCTGCTCGATCAGCAGGCGGTCACCGCGGTCGACGCCGAGTACACCACCTCGAGCGTCAAGCCCATCCCGAACGGCACCGCTGCCGACCTCGTGAACCTGAAGACGCTGGCGGGCGGGCCGCCGATCCTCAACCCCAACTACGGCCGCGCCACCGCCTACCAGGCGCCGCTGTCGATGCGCTTCGGCCTGCGCCTCTCGTTCTGAGCGACGCCCTAGAATCCGCCGGTGACGCCGGCGTCGTCGTCGGTGCCGTAGCGCGCCGAGACCAGCATCGAGCCTTCCCCGCACTTGGTGCCAAGCTGGATCGTCGCGGTGTTGACGCCGAGGACGGTGCCATTCAAGAGCGCGCGCACGACGAGGTGCACGACCGCGTGCGACGGGAAGCCTTGCGGCCAGGTCACGTGCTCCACGACGTGCTCGATGTTCAGCGCCACCGCGTTGGGATCGATGGCGTGCGGAAAGCTCTCGGTCACCGCGGCGCCGGGATCGATCCCGGTGACGGTGATGGTGTCGGCCTGCGGCGAATTGTCGATGAGCCCGATGTGGAGCACCAGCTCCCCGGGCTGGCAGCTCGGCGAATCGGAGCAGGCGAAGAAGCCCAGGCTACCGGCGACCACGGCAGCGACGAGGACGAGAGCAACCACGTGCCAACGCATTCGATCATTCGTACCACGTCCGGCGTGATATGAAGAAGACGACGTTCGTGCGGCCCCTCCTGCGCAGCCTCACCCTCGCCTTCGTGATCTTCACGCCGGCCGTCGTCCGCGCGCAGCTCCTGCCCATTCCCATCGTGGCGCAGCCGTTCCTCGGCGAGGTGCACAGCCGCGGCGATCGCGTGCCGCAAGCCGGAGTCGACGTCATCATCGACGACGGCGTCGCGCAGCAGACCACCGACAAGCGCGGCCGCTTCCTGTTCGAGGGGCTGACCTTCGGCCACCACGTCGTGCACTTCCGCGGCAACGACATCAAGGACTACGATCAGGACGTCGACCTGCGCATCAACCTGCCGACGGTGCTCGACGTCTACGTCATCGCCAAGTCGCGCTACGTCTCGCACGTGCGCGGACGGACGGTCACCTCCGATCCGATCGCGGAGAGCGTGTCGTCGGAGGAGATCGCCCACATCGCCGGCACGCAGGGCGACACGCTCAAGGCGGTGCAGAACCTCCCCGGCCTGGCGCGCGCGCCGTTCAACGGCGGCCTGCTCGCGGTGTGGGGCTCGGCGCCCAACGACACGCGCGTCTACGCCGACGGCGTCTACATCCCCACGCTGTACCACTTCGGCGGCGTGCGCTCGACGGTGAACTCGGCGCTGGTCAACTCGCTCACGCTGCTGCCCGGCGGCTACGACGTCGAGCACGGCCGCGGCCTCGGCGGCGTCATCGAGATCGAGACGCGCAACCCGCGCACCGACGGGCTCCACGGCTTCGCGCAGATGGATCTCGTCGACGCCTCGGGCCTGCTCGAGGGCAACATCGGCAAGAAGTTCTCCTTCGGCGCCGCCTTCCGCGTCAGCATCCTCGAGTTCACGCTGCCGCCGTTCCTCGCCCAGCGCACGCGCTTCGAGCCGAAATATTGGGACTACCAGCTCAAGCTGCACTACGCGCTCACGCCGCGCGACGATCTCGACCTCTTCGTCTTCGGCAGCGACGACGAGCTCCAGGTCGGGCTGTTCGACAACAACGGCGGCCCGTTCCGCGAGTACGAGCAGGACACCTTCTTCCACCGCGGGCTCATCCGCTGGACCCACCGCTTCCGCGGCGGCGGCACCCTGTCGATCACGCCGTCGGTCGGCTACGACACGCCCTACGGTTTCTCCACCACCGTCGGCAACGGCACCTACTTCAACACCGACACGCAGCTCGAGTGGTCGCTGCGCGCGATCTATCACGTGCCGCTCGGGCGCCTCTTGCGCCTCGCCGCCGGGCTCGACTACGAAGGCACGCGCTACAACCTCGACGCGCGGCAGAATCCGTCGGGCCTGTTCCGAGAGGGTGACACCGGCGACTTCCTCGGCTACTCGCCGCCCAATCCCAACGAAGCGGTGCTCATCGATCACACGACGGTGATCACCAACCACGTGGCGCCGTTCGTGGCGCTCACCATCCAGCTCTTCCATCAGCGTCTGACGGTGATGCCGCAGTTCCGCCTCGAGGCGATGACCTTCGTCGGCACCAAGAACGAGCGCTTCAAATCCGACGCCGTCTTGCCCGAGCCGCGCCTCGCCGTGCGCGTCAAGGTGTCGTCGCGCGTGGCGCTGCAGGGATCGGTCGGCGTCTATCACCAGGCGCCCGACTCGGCCGATCTGTCGCGCGTCTTCGGCAACCCGACGCTCGCGCCCGAGTTCGGCATCCACTACGTCGCCGGCATCGAGATCAAGGCGACCTCGACGCTGCACATCGAGGCGCAGGGCTTCTACAAGGACCTGCGCAACCTCGTCGTGCGCGGCGTGCTGCCGGGCGATCCGCCGCTCGAGGACGGCGGCGTCGGGCGCGTCTATGGCGGCGAGCTGCTCGCGCGCCAGGAGCTGTGGAAGAACTTTTTCGGCTGGGTCTCGTACACCATCATGCGCTCCGAGCGTCGCGATCATCCGGGCGATCCGTGGCGCGTCTTCCAGTACGACCAGACGCACATCCTCACCATCCTCGGCAGCTACAAGCTGCCCTACGGCTTCCAGGCCGGCGTGCGCTTCCGCTACGTCACCGGCAATCCCTACACGCCGGTGACGCGCGCCTACTACGACGTCAACAGCTATCAGTACATTCCGGTCTACGGCTCGCCCTACTCGGGACGGCTGCCCCCGTTCAACCAGCTCGACGTGCGCGTCGACAAGACGTTCGACTTCAACGCCTGGAAGCTGACGCTCTATCTCGACGTCCAGAACATCTACAACTCGTCGTCGGCCGAGGGCGTGCTCTACTCGTTCGACTACAAAAAGGTGCAATACTTGAGCGGCCTGCCGTTCTTGCCGGTGTTCGGCGTGCGAGGAGACTTCTGATGCGCGCGCATACGATCGCTCTGGCGCTCGCCGTCGCCGGCTGCGGCGTGCCCGATCTCGGCGCCGCCGGGCTGGTTCAGGGGCTGCGCGTGCTCGGCGTGCAGGCCGAGCCGCCCGAGGTCGAGCCCGGCCAGCAGACCATGCTGACGGCGTGGGTCGCCGACACCAAGGGCGGCACCATCGACGTCACCTGGAGCGCCTGCCTGTTGCCGTCGGACGGCGTGGCCAACGCCGGCTGCACCGACGGCAGCGGCAACGGCCTGGTCGGCCTCGGCAGCGGCCTCACGCTGCCCGTCACCATCCCCGACGTCGACTCGTCGAACCTCGGCCCGCCCGACGCCACCTACGGCGTCTACCTGCCGATCGTCGCTCACGTCGTCGACGGGCCCGACTCCGTCGACGCGATCTATCGCCTGCGCATCCGCGTGCCCGAGCTGATCCCCGAGGGCTGCACGCTCGACCCGCCCTATCCACACCCGCACTGCGCGCCCAACGAGAATCCGTCGTTCGCTTCGGTCGATCCCTTGCCCGACGACGGCATCGTCAACGACGCGCACGACGGACAGATGTGGGCGCTCTACCCGCACTACACCGCCAGCGGCGAGGAGTACGCCATCCCCGACTCGTCGAAGCCGACGGTGTTCGAGCGCGAGATCACGCAATGGTTCGCCACCGCCGGCACCTTCCCCGACACGCCCGTCGGCGGCACCAGCGTCCAGAAGTGGACCATCGATCGCGATCTGCCGAGCGAGGGCGGCGCCATCGATTTGTGGATCGTCGGCCACGACGATCGCGGCGGCAGCTGCATCACCCATCGCGGCTTCATCCTGAAGTAAGATGCCCCGGGCGTAACCGGGGCCGCGGGTGCGGCGTAGAGGGGAACATGGACCTTCCAAAGCCGATCGTCGCCGTTCGCAACCTCATCCGCACCGTCGTCTCCCGGCTGCACTGGCTGCCGCCGCTGGCCGCGCGCCTCGTGCTCGGCGTCGTGTTCATCCAGTCGGGCTGGGGCAAGCTCAGCGACCTGAAGAGCACGACCGAGAACTTCGCCGGCTGGCACATCCCGTTCCCGCACTTCAACGCGGTGCTGGCGTCGTGCACCGAATTCTTCGGTGGTTGCTTGATCCTCGTCGGCCTCGGCACGCGCATCGCGTCGGTGCCGCTCATCATCGTGATGTGCGTGGCGATCGCCTCGGCGAAATGGTCGAAGATCGAAGATTGGACCGACTTCTTCGGCTTCGACGAAGTGGCCTACGCGGTGATGTTCTTGTGGCTGGGCGTGCGCGGTGCGGGGAAGGTGTCGCTCGACTACGTGATCGGAAAGAAGCTCGGCCTGCTCGTCGACGGCCGCGATCGCGACCGCGACGCCTAGCCGAGTCCCTGCGGGCTACTTCTTCTCGCCCGCCTCTTCGGTGGCGACGGTGCCGCCCTTGGCGGTGCAGTCCTTCTCACTCATCTTCGTCCAGCCCTTGCCCTTGCAGTCGTTCTTGCCCTTGCAGTCGTTCGTCGCCGACTTGCAAGCGCCCTTGCCCTTGCAGCTGTTGACGCCGGTGCAGCTCACCTTCTTGCTGCCCTTGGCCTGCACGACCGCGGGGGTTCCTGCCGCGAAGAGCCCTGCCACCGCCGCTGCTACCATTGCTCCCTTGACCGTCATGTTCCCCTCCAGTGGGTTTACGGTTGGACTACATACGACCCGGACGAGCGGACGGATCGTCACCACGTCTGACATCGACGCGCAACCACATTTTCAACGCGACGTGGCGTCGGTGAGCGCTGCCGGAGCGAAGCGGATCGGCAGCGACGTCGGGCCGTGCACCTGAAAGGCCGCGCGCGGCTGCCACGGCTCGTCGCTGGCGCGCTCGAGCTCGCGCAGCGTCGGTAGCAGCTCGCCGAGCGCGACGCGCGCCTCGAGGCGGGACAGCGGCGCGCCGATGCAAAAGTGGATGCCGGATCGCGGTTGGCCGCGCCGATCATCACGAGCACGAATTTGCCGGCGAGGATGGTCCGCCCGCCGTGCTCGATCGGCCGCCGCGTGACGCGAAACGTCGTCTGCGCCGGCGAGCGATGGCGCAGCACCTCCTCGATCGCCGACGGCAACAGCGCCGGCTCGCGCTGCATGCGCGCGAGCTCGCCCGATGAGGTCGTCGCGCGGTCCAGACCGCCGCCGCGCCGTGTGCTCGCCGAGGTAGGCGGTCATCTCGTCGTTGGCCGCGAGGAACGCGCGCGACGCCGCGTCCGCCTCGGCGGCGTTGCCGGCGATGGTGGCGCCGAGGTTGATGATGGCCTCGCTCCAGCGATGCAGCCGCGGCCACTCCTCGACGGGGAGCCCGAGCATCTCGGCGATCACCATCATCGGCAGCGGCACGGCGAAGTCGGACGCCATGTCCATCGTTCCGCGCGACAGCAGCGGCGCCAGCATTGCGCGCGCCAGGTCGCGGATGCGCGGCTCGAGCGCCGCCACCGAGCGCGGTGTGAACGCCTTGCCGAGGAGCGCGCGCAGCTTGGTGTGGCGCGGCGGATCCAGGAACAGCAGCCACCCGAAGCGCACGCCGCGCGCGGGCGCCACGTCGCTGCCGAACGACTCGTGATCGCGGAGCGCGCGCTCGACCCCGTCGTAATCGAGGATCATCCACAGGTCGCCGATGGGCACGTGCACTGGCGAGCGCGGCCGCAGGGCGTCGTAGGTGGGGAACGGATCGCGGCGCATGTCGTCGGTGAAGAGGCTCATGATCACCTCACGATCGGCTTGACCAGCGGCGGCGCGTGCACCGGCTTGCCCTGGATGATCTTCGTCGGCACCTCGTGCGGCGGCGTGGCATTGCCGAAGCGCGCGTCGCAGCGGTCACGACAAGCGCGCAAGGCGTCGTCGCCGCCGCCGGCGAGGAGATTGGTCTGCTCGCAGGTGTCGCGGCACTCCTGGCTCGCCCTCGCCGTCGCGGCGGCCTTGGCGCGCGCCGTCGCCGCCGGGCTCGGCGGCGGGCTCGGGGCTGCCGTGTCGTCGAGGTCGCAGCCGCACGCCATCACCACGGCGACGATGCCGACGAGCGCGTGCACGCTCCCAGCATACGCGAGATCGCGTATCATGTCCGCGCCGTCACAGGGAGGCGCCGATGCAGAGCACGATGCAGTCGTTCCCGCTGACCATCGCCAGCATCTTCCGCCACGGCCGCGCGGCCTACGGCGACAGCGAGATCGTCACGCTCACCGAGGACGGCGTCGCGCGCGCGCGCTTCTCCGACGTGGCGGAGCGGGCCACGCGCCTGGCCGCCGCGCTCGCGCGCCTCGGCGTGCGCCCGGGCGATCGCGTCGCGACGTTCATGTGGAACTCGCAGGCGCACCTCGAGGCCTACCTCGCGGTGCCGTCGATGGGCGCGGTGCTGCACACGCTCAACATCCGGCTGGCGCCCGCCGAGGTCGCGTACATCATCAGCCACGCCGCGGACAAGGTGATCCTCGTCGACGCCGATCTCGTTCCGGCGCTGGCGCGCACGCTGCCGCTGCTCACGCACAGGCCCGAGCGCTTCGTCGTCGTCGGCAACGGCGACGCGACGCCGCTCGGCGACGGCGTCCTCGGCTACGGCGATCTCGTCGCCGCCGCGCCGCCCGCCTTCGACTGGCCCGCGCTCGACGAAAACGCCGCCGCCGCCATGTGCTACACGAGCGGCACCACCGGCCAGCCCAAGGGCGTCGTCTACAGCCACCGCTCGACCTACCTGCACACGATGGCGCAGTCGATGGGCAACGCGCTCGGCATCTGCGAGCGCGACACGATCCTGCCGATCGTCCCCATGTTCCACGCCAACGCGTGGGGCCTGCCCTACGCCGCATGGATGACCGGCGCCGACCTCGTCCTGCCCTCGCGCTTCGCCACCGCCGCCGGCATCTGCCGCCTCCTCACCACCACGCGCCCGACGGTGATGGCGGGCGTGCCGACGCTGTTCCGCGACATGCTCGCCTACGGCGAGTCGAACCCGGTCGACCTCTCGTCGCTGCGCGCGATCTTGTGCGGCGGCTCGGCCGTCCCCGAGGCGCTCATCGCCGCCTTCGACACGCGCTTCGGCGTGCCCATCTACCAGGGCTGGGGCATGACCGAGACCTCGCCGCTGGCGGCGCTCTCGGTGCCGCCCAAGCGCGGCGACGGCCGCTCGTCGGTGCAGTACCGAACGATGTCGGGCCGCATCCTGCCCGGCGTCGAGCTGCGCCTCTGCGACGACCGCGGCGCCGAGCAGCCGTGGGACGGCAAGGCCGAAGGCGAGATCGAGGTGCGCGGCCCGTGGGTCACCGCCGGCTACTACGGCGATCCCACGCCCGAGAAGTTTCACGACGGCTGGCTGCGCACCGGCGACGTGGGCACCGTCGAGGCCTCGGGGTTCATCCGCATCACCGATCGCGCCAAGGACGTCATCAAGTCGGGCGGCGAGTGGATCTCGTCGGTGGCGCTGGAGAACCTCCTGATGGCGCACCCCGCCGTCGCCGAAGCCGCCGTCATCGGCGTGCCCGACGAAAAATGGGGCGAACGCCCGCTCGCGTGCGTCGTGCGCAAGGCCGGCGCCGCCATCGATCCCACGGCGCTGCGCACGCACCTCGAGCCGCACGTCGCCCGCTGGTGGCTCCCCGAGCGCTGGACCTTCATCCCCGAAGTGCCCAAGACCAGCGTCGGCAAGTTCGACAAGAAGGTGTTGCGCGCTCGGTACGCCAAGGACGAGCTGACGATCGAATAGGCGCGCTGCTCACGGGGTGCCTGCGCCGACGCCGCGGACGCGTCGAGGTGTTGTGCCGCGGCTCAAACAGTCCTCGCCCGCCGCAACGCCGTGCTCGATTCGGCCTCCGTGCTGGCGGGCTGCGGAACTCGCCGCGGCACAACACCTCGACGCGTCCGCTCTTTGCACACGTGACGCGTTCTGGGGCGCCGAAGAGCGTGATCGCGCGTGCGAGCGCGCGAAGCACCTTCTCTTACTCAGAGGGGGAAGGGATCAGGTGAGGGCGCCGGAGATGATGGTGCCGGAGGTGATGACGGAGTTGATGGTGGCGGGGTCGACGCCGACGGCGGCGAGCGTGGTTTTGCCGAAGGAGGCGAGCGTGTCGATGGCGGCGATGTCGCCGCCGGCCGTGCCCTGCCCGGTCTTGGAGTCGATGGGGAGCGCGCCGTAGTCGCCCTGCACCGGGGCGATGGCGCCGATGACGCCGCCTTTGAACGGCTTGCCGATGGCGATCGAGACCTGGTGGTTCTGGTTGTGCTGGCGCCCATCGGTGTTGGCGGGGCCGAGGGTGCGGCCGAAGACGTTGAGCGAGACGAAGCTGACCTGATCCTGCAACGAGGCCGACGCGAGGCCGGCCATGAGGCTGCCGATCGCCGCGACGCCGGAGACGGTCTGCGCGGTCTCGGTGGCCAGCGCCGCGTCGTGGTGGTTGTCGCCGCCGAACGGAATGTGGATCGCGACCACCGGCGTGACCTTCATCTGAACCAGCGCCAGCGCCGCCGTGATCTGCGACGTGATCGTGTTGTCGCTGATCGACGACAGCTGCGCGAGCAGGTCCTGGTTGATGTTGCGGATCTGCTTCTGCGACGTGACCAGCGCGTCGATGTAGGCGCGCTGCGCCTGGCTCGCCCCGTTTTTGTAGAGGTCGTTGAGCTGATTGAGCGTCTGATCGCGCAGCGCCTGCAGGTTCGTCAGCGGCCCCGGCGTCGACGCCAGCGTGTCCTTGAGCGACAGCGGCGGAATGATCGGCAGCGCCTGCCCGCCGAACATCAGCCCCTCCGACGGCGACGTCGCGCCGATCGTGATCGGCTGCGTCTGCACCGTGCCCAGGCACGGCGCCAGCTGCTTGGCCAGCACCGACGGCAGCATCTCCGCCTGCGTGGTCGCGCCCATCAGCTTGAGCACGTCGGTCTCCTTGGGATGCACCGGCGTGTTCGTCATCAGGTGAAAGAAGGCCGTGCGATCGAGGACGCTCTGCGGCAGCGTCGCCCACGGCGCCGCCGCAGTGAGCGCCTGCCCCGCGATCGTCAGCTTCGTCGCCGCCATCTGCGGGTCGAGGCTGTGCGTGATGTTCTTGTCGTCGTAGGTGCCGGGCACATTGGCGTTGATCGGATCGCCGTTGCCCGACGTCGCCAGGATCACGTACTGCGCCTTGGTCGGATCCGCGCACGCGCCCGTGCCGACGGCGGCGAGCGCCCGCCGTGGATTCAAGAGGAAGGTCGCGGGCAGCCCGGTCGCCAGCGCGCGCAGCCCGACATAGCCGGCGCCGAACAGCGCGGACATGAGAGCCTCTCGACGACTGATCTTCATGGCCATCCTCCTCACAACCCGATCCCGATCGACGTCGGCGACAAGCACGCCGCCACGAAGGTCGACTTGAGCGCGTCCGACGCCGAGACGCCCTGCGCCTCGGCCGCCTGGAAGTGCTGCGTCAGGATCTGCGTCGCGCCCGCGCTGCGCGGATCGGACGACGTCAGCGCCATCACCGTCGAGACGAAGCCGGCGATGGCCGCGTCCGGCGACGACGACGACCACCCCTTCACGTTCGGCTGCTGCGCGGTCGGCTTGCCGTCGATGACCATGCCCGCCACCGCCTCGCAGATGTTCTCCAGCCCCGCGCGATAGAACAGCGACGGCTGATTGGGCAAGACCGGGATCGGCGAGCCGCGCCCGTAGCCGTCCGACGGCAGCCCGCCGGCGATCGCCGACACCACCGTCGCCTTCTTCGCGTTGACGGCGTCGAGCCCGCAGATGTCGACGAGCCCGAGCCGATTGTCGAGCGCCGCGCACAGATGATCGCGCCGTGACACCGCCACCACCTGCCCGTTCTCCGCCGCCGTGCGCGTCGCCGCCGTGTTGGTCACGATCGCCGACGTCAGAAGCTCGCGCACGAGCGCGTTCCACGACAGCCCCGAATCCTTGAACACGCCGACCACGCGCTGGAATTCGGGATCGTCGCTCGCGCACGCCGACGAGTTGACCCAGTAGCACAGCTTCTGCGCCCACGCCGTCGGCACCGCCGGATGCGTCGCCAGCGTCGACGCGAAGTCGTCGATCGTATTGACCGGCGTGATCACGCCCTGGAACGCGAACAGGCCCTTCTCCGCCTGCATCGCCGGATCCGACTGCGGATAGTAATAGTAGGAATACGTGCTCTGCAGGATCGAGCGCGTCGGATCGAGCAGCTGATGGCAGCCGAAGCACGGGCTGCCCGGCGTCGAGTGCGCCGCGTCGAGCCCCGGCGTCGTCTTCGGCGACGTCGTGTCGTTGCCATCGACCGCCATGCCGGTGGCGACGATGAGCGACTGATTCACCGTCACGCGCATCTGGTTCGACGTGTTGGTCGGCCAGTTGGCGCCGAACGCCGGCGTCGTGAAGAAGCCGGGCCGCGGCGTGCCGACCACGAGCTCGCTGGCCGTGCGCAGCGTCGGCAGATCGTAGAACTTCGTGGTCGCCTCGCCCGCCGCCGGCGGACGGATCGTCACCATCTTCCACGTCGAAAAATCGGTCGCCGCCATCTGGAACCCGGTGGTCACCTGCGTCTGGCAGGCGGTCGTCTTCGAGCCCGCCAGCCTGTGGTTGAACACCGCGCCGTAGAGCAGCGTGTGCAGCGTGTACGAATCGGGCGGCAGCACGATCGGATCGGTGTTGCACGCCTGGTCGGGATAGTTCGTCAGCTTGCCGACGTTCGGGTTGTACCAGTGCATGTAATTCGCGCTCGTCGGATCGAGCGTGTCCGTGATCGCGATCGGCCCTGCCGCGGCCTCGAGCGTGATCGTCAGCGTCGGATTGGCCTTGGTGAACGCGTCCGAGATGGCCGCGTTGTCGTCGACGTGGCGCGTGTCGAGGAACGCGTACAGCTCCATCAGCGCCGGCGTCATCATGAGCTGCTTGGTGGTGAACGCGTCGGTGATCGGCCGCCCCGCCTGCGTGAGCGCCAGCACCGTGCGCGCGAAGCTCTCCTTGACGTTCTGCAGGAGCGCCGGCATCTGTCCGCCGAAGCCGAGCCCCTGCGGCGGGATCATGTCGGTGAAGTCGGCGGTGGTGATCTGCGTCTGCTGAAAGGCGAGCTGAAAGAAGACCATCATCTTCGCCTGGTACTCCGGCATCTGCATCCAGCCGTCGATGAGCCCGCCGAGCGCGCTCGGATCCGCGCTCACCTGCGCGATCTCGTCGTCCGTCGGCGGCAGACCGACGAGGATGTTCTTCACCTTGGCGACGTAGACCTGAGGCGGATCGACCTGGAACACCATTCCCGCGTCGGGATTCGTCGTCGCTGCGCCCTGCCGCGCGCAGCCGATCGCGCCACAGCACGCCGCCGCCAGCAGCATGAAAAGCGTTGTGCGTGCCATGCTGGAGAGACGACAGCCGTGGGCAGCGGGTTCCCGCTCCGTCGAGAAACGCGCATTTCTGGTGAGTTAGCGCCGCGTCGCGATCAACGCTGCGTGCGCGACATCTGGTGCTCGACGCGATAATCGGCGAGCCACGAGAGCACTTCATCGAGCAGCTTCTGCGGCACCAGCTGACTGGCCACGCGCTCGCGCATGTCGCGCGCCTCGGAGAAGAAGTCGAGCCGGAAGCGCTCCGTCACCGGCACCGTCTTCATGCCTTGCCGCGCGAACAGCCCGCCGACGAGCGCGGCGTCCTGCCGCACCGTCAGATCGTCGAGCCGCTGGCGCAGCTTCGCCGTCGCCTCGCGCACGTAGCGCTGTGACTCGAGCGGCAGCGCGTCGAACGCGCGGCTGGCGAAGAAGACGCAGCCGTTGCGATAGCTGAGGTCGAGCGGCGTCAGATACTTCGCCTGCGCCGACCACTGAAACGCCAGCGCCGCCGTCGGGATCGCGATGAAGCCGTCGACGCTGCGATCGTCGTAGGCGCGCGCGCCGCCCTCGAGCGGCGTGGCCACGATACGCAGCCCGAGCGCCGGCGCCTGCTGCTTGAGCGCCTCGTCGTCGTCCCACACCCACAGCAGCGTCTTGCGCAGGTCGGCCATGTCGCGCACCGGCTCGCGCGTGAACAACAGCTCGGCGCCGAGCGTCGCCTCGCCGAGGTTGATGAAGCCGTGCTTGAGGAACTCGGAGTCGATGCGCGGCATCAGGCGCGTCAGGATGTAGAACGACTCCTCGCGGCTCTGGAACAGCCCGAAGATGCGCGTCACCCGCAAGGAAGGCGCCAGCCGCACGCACGACTCGGAGCCGATGGCGCCATCGAGCTGCTCGCGCTTGATGCGATCGAGCACGGTGAACTCGTCGCCGCCGATGGCCGAGAAGTAGATCTTGATGCGCACGTTGCCGTGCGTGCCCGCCTCGATGTCGCGCGCCCACGCCGAGAACTCGCGCGCCCAGCCGGTGCCGGCCGGCGCGATCGTCGAGAGCCTCAACGTCTGCGGGTCGGCGTCGGCGACGGCGGAAGTGAGCGTGAGGGTGAGGAGCGCGAAGGCGGCCAGACGCATGCGAGCGTCCAGGGTAACAGACTGCGGCGTTTAGAGCGACTGGCCCGTGAGGACCTTGTAGATGCCGCGGCGGATGGCGTCGTGGCCCTTGGTATTCGGATGGATGCAGGAGGCCGAGTCGTACCAGACCTGCGTCGCGTCCGTGTTGTTGTAGCCGTGGCCCATGAAGTCGCCGTGCATGTCGTAGAGGCCGCCGCCCGCGATCTTGCCGATGTTGGTGGTGAGGACCGCGTTCCAGTTGCCGAAGCCGGTGTTGACCGCCTGCGAGCTGATGTTCACGCCCGGGCCGCACATGACGGTGGCGAAGTCGCCCTGGCCGTCGGTGAAGTCGTAGATGTTGGCGAGCACGATGTAGACCTTGCCGCTGCCGAGACGGCCCGCGGTGGTGAGCTCGCCGAGCTCCGCCGTCAGGTGCGCGTCGAGCTCGGCGCGGAGGCTGGCGTCGGTTTGCGAGATGGCGGCGAACGAGTGGGCGTTGAGATCGTTGCCACCGATGGTGATGGTGACGACGATGTCGCCCGGGTAGCTGTTGCCGAGGCCCGTGATCTGATCCTTGAGGAGCGGCACGTTCGCCGGCTGCCCGTCGCTGTAGACGTCGGTGATGGCGCCCTGCTGCGCGGCGTGCACGAACGTGAGGCCGGGATACTTGGCCGTCAGATCGGCGTTCAACAGATCGTAGAAGAACGGGCCGGTGCCGCCTTCGTCCGAGATCGAGTCGCCGAGCGCGATGTACGTACCGATCTGCGCGTCCGCGGGAAGCAGCGGAGCGGCGTTGCCGCCCGTGCCGCCGGTGTCGCCGCCGCCGCCCACGCCGCCGCCCGCGCCCGCCGAGCCGCCGTTGCCGCCGACGTGCGAAGCGGTGCCGCCGCAACCGGCGAGAATGGTCGAAACCGTAATTGCCAAAAAGGAGCGAATGAATTTCATACCGGATTCGTAGCGCATCCACGATCCCGCTATCAACAAAATTCTGTTTATTTTCGCTTACTTGTAACTTTTGTAAGTTTCACTGCGGATATCACACGGGCGCGTTGAAGGAAATGCAGTTTCGATTACTCTGCTTGCAGCGGCGATCGTTTTCCGCGCCGACTGTCACGCCGCGGCGTCGCGCCAGCTCGGCCGCGCCTTGAGCCGCTCGAGCCACCCCCGCGTGTGCGGATATTGCGCGAGCGGCAGCTCCAGCGACGGCGCGAGATCGATCGTGCAGCCCGCGGCGATGTCGGCGAGCGAATAGTGGCCGGTGAGAAACTCGTGCTTGGCGAGCTGCTGCTCGACGACATCGAGGAAGCGCGCCAGCTGCTCCTTGGCGTGCGCGACGCGCGCCTCGTCGCCCGGCAGGTTGCGCCGCGGCTTGATGAAGCGCTCGACGACGAGCGTGGTGAAGTACGGATCGAGGTGACACGAGGTGAAGAAGAGCCACTGCAGCACCTGCGCCTGCGCCTGCGGCTCCGTCGGCCAGATCGATCCCGGGCGCTGCGCGCCGAGGTGGCAGAGGATCGCCGCCGACTCCCACAACACGAAGTCGCCGTCGGTGATGGTGGGGATCTTGCCCATCGGATTGAGCGCGAGATAGGCGGGCGTGCGCTGCTCGCCCTTGGCGAAGTCGAGCGCGACGCGGTCGAGCGGCATCGCCAGCTCCGCGGCGCAGACGCGCACGCGACGGGCGTTGGGCGAAACGGTCAGATCGTAGAGCTTCATGGTCGTCTCCTCGTCAACGGTTACACCACGTAGTCGAACGACCGGCCGGCGAATCGACATCGCGCGCGAAAAAAAGATGCGATTGGTGTCGATCGTGACCCGGCTCGGGCACGCGTGCTGCAAAAGCAAGGCGAATAACTGAGAGGGAGGTACCTCGCACATGCGTAAGCTCGCACTCGTTGCTGCTGCTTTCGGAATGCTGGCGTTCGTCGGAACGGCGCGCGCCGATCGCAAGACCGAGAATACCGAGAAGACCGATTCGTCGACCACGATCACGGGCAAGGCGAAGACGACCAAGAATCGGAAGGTCGAGCGCGCCGACGGCTCGTCCATGGAACAGAAGGTGGAGACCACGCGGCCCAAGCCGGGCGATCGCGACGCGGTCGACCGCGCGCGCCACGAGGACGACCAGGATCAGGTCAAGCGTGAGGAGAAGACCACGCTCGGCGGCAAGAAGGAGATGAAGACGACGCGCAAGACGGTGGCCCCGGACGGCACCGAGACCGAGTCGACCACCACGACGACGGGTCCCGACCGCGACAAGGTCGATCACGACAATAAGTAAGTAGGTGGGAATCGCTCCGGCAGCGGCGGCGGCCTGCGGGCCGCCGCCGTTTCCATTCTGGCAACACGTGTACCCGCCCCTGTGCATGGTCTGTTTCATGTGACGCCGTTACCCTGAAGGGGAAAGGGTGTGTCATGAAACCGATGCGCGTCCTCTTTTTGGCTTTGGTCTCGATTGCCGTCGGCTGCGGCGGCTCCAATCCAGCCCCGACCGGCGGTAGCGGCGGCACCGGCGGCGCGGCGGGCGGTGGTGGAACCGGCGGTACGGGCGGAACCGGCGGCGCCGGCGGCCCGGGCGGCTCGTGGCTCACCGGCAGCGAAGGCACGCTGCTCGCGTCCTACGACGGCGCCAACTTCGCCGCGCACACGGCCCCGACCACGAACGATCTGTTCGCGCTCACCTGCGTCGGCCACCTCGACGGCTGGGCCGCGGGCGCCGGCGGCGTCCTCATCGGGACGCACGACGGCGGCCTCGACTGGACGCTCGAGTCGAGCGGCGTCAGCACGACGCTGCGCGCCCTCGCCTTCTCCGATCGCGATCACGGCCTGGCGGTCGGCGACGCCGGCGTCATCCTGCGCACGACCGACGGCGGCGAGAGCTGGACGCCGGTCGCCAGCCACACCACCGCCGATCTGCGCGGCGTCGCCCTCGGCAGCGACGGGCGCGCGTTCGCCGTCGGCGCCGGCGGCGTGATGTTGCGTTCCGTCGACGGTGGGCAGACGTTCGGCACGCCCGCCTCCCTCGCCGCGACCGACTTGCGCGCGGTGCGCTGGAACGGCAGCGTCGGCGCCGGCTTCGCGGTCGGCCTCGGCGGCGTCGTGCTCGGCTCGACCGACGGCGCCAGCTGGCAGCCGCTCGAGGCGGCGGCCGGCGATCTGAAGGCGATCTCGCTCTCCGACGACGCCACGCGCGCCGTCGCCGTGGGCGCGAACGGTCTCGTCTGGCGCACCGTCGACGCCGGCGCGCACTGGTCGGCGGGCACGAGCGGCACCACGGCGTCGCTCGCCACCATCGGCTTCTCCGACGACGACGAGGGCCTGGGCTGGGCCGCGGGCGCCGGCGGCGCTCTCCTCGTCACGCACGACGGTGGCGCCAGCTTCAGCGCGCTCGTCTCGCCGACCACGCACGATCTCTTCGCCGTCGAAGATCTCTAACGCGCGAACAGCGACGTCCACGCACCGGGCGTGATGCCGAAGGCGCGCTTGAAAGCCCGGCTCAGATGGCTCTGATCGGAAAATCCGAGCGCGATGGCCACGTCCGCCTGCGACACGCCCTCGGCGAGCAGCTCGCGCGCGCGCCCCAGGCGCAGCAAGAGGTGATAGCGATGCGGCGGCATCCCCACCGCGCGGTGGAACGCGTGCACGAGGTGGTACTTGCTCGCCGACACCGCCGACGCCAGATCCTCGAGCGACACCGTGCCGTGCACGTGCGCATGCAGGTACTCGCGCGCGTGGCGCACCTGCCGCGCCGCCACGCGCGGCGGATCGCCGACGTCGCCGCCGCTACCGAGGAGCAGCGCCACCACCTCGAGCCAATCGCTCTCCTGCTCCATCGGCGGCGCGTTCTGGACCACCGCGTCGGCGAACCGCTGCACGGCTTCGGCGACCTCGGCGCCGAAGAGGCGCAGGCCGAAGCCTTCGGCGCGAGCGTCGTCGCGAATGTCGACGGCGGCGCGGTCGATGGCTGCCCGCGGCGCGAGCGCGCAGTGGAACACGCCGAGCTCACTCGAGCGGACACCGCTGCGCACCAGCTCGCCGGGCTCGTAGAGGCAGGCCATGTTGCCGGTGACGGGGATCTTGCGCCCGCGGTGCAGCAGCTCGGTCGAGCCTTGAACATAATATCCGACGAGAAACGAATCGACGACCATCGCCGGGAAGGGCTCTTTCGACAGCGTGCCGCTCAACAGCTGCAGGCCATCGCCAGTCGCCGGACGCCGCCACTCGAGCGTCTCGGTACGCGCCTGATCGAGCATTCGATCGAGCATTCGTTCGAATACGATGCAGGTCAGACATCGGATCGACTCAATCTTCGACAAAAAGACGCTAGGTGTTCCTACGGATGCAAGCGCATGGGCTTGCAAGTTTTTTTGGAGCGCCCGGCATTTCGTCATATAGACGCGCATCCCGTGCGGAGGTGGTCGTGGGCGTGAGCGGCGGCGTTGAGCAACTGGGGCGATCCAGCTTCGAGGCGTTTCGCGCGATCGCGGAGAACTCGCCCGATCTGATCCTACGATTCGACCGCCAGCACCGGCACATCTACGTCAATCCCGCCGTCGAGCGACGGATGCGCCGGCCGCGCCACGCCATCCGCGGCCGCACGCAGCGCGAGCTCGGGATGTCGACGGAGGTGGCGGCGCTGTGGCAGACGGAGCTCGAGCGCGTCTTCGTGGGCGGGCGCGAGCGCCGCTTCCGCTTCGCCCTCGGCTCGACCTGGATCGATGCGCACGAGCACTTCGAGGCGCTCGCCGTCCCCGAGCGCGGCGACAGTGGCGAGATCGAGACCGTGCTGGTGATCGTGCGCGACGCGACCGAAGAGATGCGCGAACGGGCCGCGCTCGTCGAGCGCGAGGCGGCGCTGGCGCGGGCGCAGCGCATCGCCGGCTGCGGCAGCTTCCGCTGGGAGCCCGACGGCGACCGCCTGCACGTCTCGGCCGAGCTGGCGCGCCTGGTGCCGCTCGCGCCCGACGAGGCGTGCTCACTCGGCGAGCTGCTCGCGCACGTGCACGCCGACGATCGCGCACGCGTGCGCCGCACGCTCGACGACGCCGCGCGCCTCGGGCGCGCCTGGTCGATGCACTTGCGCCTCGTCGATCGCGATGGCGTCGAGCGCGTCGTGCACTCGCGCGGCGAGGTCGAGTGCGACGGCGGGTCGCGCCAGCTGCACGGCACCACGCTCGACGTCACCGATCAGGAGGACGTACAGCGCACGGTGCGGCAGCTCCTGCGCTTCGCGCAGTTCGCCGTCGAGCACATCGAGGACGCCGTGATCTGGCTCGACGCCGGCGGGCGCCTGCTTTCGGCAAACCATGCCGCGCGCGAGCGCTTCGCCGACGGTGCCGAGGCGACCTTCGCCACCGGTTGGCGCGATCGCTGGATCGAGCTCGTGCGCGAAGGGCAGCTCGATTGGGACGTGATCATGCCGGGCGCGCCGCCGATCGCGGTGAGCGCCTATCACACGGCGATGTTCGGGCACGAGTACGCGTGCCTGGTGATGCCGCGGTCGCGCCGCGCCGCGCAGCTCGGCGCCGACGACGGCGAGCTCGGGATCCGCAGCCTCGGTCGGCTGCGCGCGGTGGTCGCGCAAACCTGATATGAATGCGGCATGCACAGGCTCGCCGCGCTCGCGTTTCGCTTGGCCGGTTGGCGCGTCGAAGGCGCGCCGCCGACCGACGCGCGCTTCGTGATCATCGCCGCGCCGCACACGTCGAACTGGGACGCGGTCATCCTGCTCGTCGCGGCGCGCATCTTCGAGCTGCCGCTGGCGTGGTTCGTCAAGGACGCGTGGTTCCGCTTTCCGCTCGGGCCGATCATGCGCGCGCTCGGCGGCGTGCCCATCGATCGCAGCGCGCGCCACGGCGCCGTCGAGCAGGCGGTGGCGCGGTTGAAGGCGAGCGAGCGGCTGGCGCTGGCGGTGCCGCCCGAAGGGACGCGCGGTCGCGCCGCGCATTGGAAGACCGGCTTCTATCACATCGCCCGCGGCGCCGAGGTGCCGATCGTGCTCGGCTTCATCGACTACGGCCGCAAGGTCGCGGGGCTCGGCCCGGCGTTCACACCGACCGGCGATCTGGCGCGCGACTTCGAAGTGTTCCGCACCTTCTACGAGAAGGTCACGCCGAGGTATCCCGACAAGAAGGGCGCGATCGCCCCGCCGCCGTCGGGGTAGCTCGGGCTCAGCCGAGCAGTCCAGGTCCGCGCATCTACCACTCCCCCGTCGCGCCGAACAGCCGCTCGCCCTCGACGGGCTCGAGCAGCGCCCACGCGCGCATCATGCGATCGAGAAATTCGTGCGCCGTCTCTTGCCGCCCCGCGGCGCCGGCCAGCGCCGCGACGAAGGCGTTGGCGCGCACGTGGCGCTCGAGCTTCGGTTCTACGTCCATGATTGGTTATCGGCGCGCGCCGAAAAAAGTTGCTAACGCCGGTCGCGGGCGATCGGGCACAGCGTCGCGGCGGTGGCGCGCAGATAGTCCTCGGGGCGCAGGATGATCTGCGTGCCGCGCACGCCCGCCGACACGGCGACGCGATCATGCAGCTCGATCATTTCGTCGACGAACACGGGGTACGCCTTCTTCGTGCCGATGGCCGTGACGCCGCCGCGGATGTAGCCGGTGAGCGGCTGCACCTCCTTGAGCGGCACCATCTCGACGCGCCCGTCGCCGGTGTGACGCGCGAGCGCCTTGAGATCGAGCTCGGCGTCGACGGGTACGACGGCGAGGTAGACCGCGCGTCCGCGCACCACCAGCGTCTTCCACACCTGCTCGGGCGGTAACCCGATCTTGCGCGCGACCGTTTCGCCGTCGAGGTTGTCGGGATCGACGTTGTACTCGCGCAGCTCGTAGGCAATGCCGAGCCCGTCCAGGATTCGGGCCGCGTTCGTCTTCATGTTTCGACGTGGCGTCCTGTTGCCTGCCGTAGCCGAACGGTCCTACGAATCACACGGTCCTAGTGGAGCAGAAGGGGATCGAACCCTCGGCCTCCGCAATGCCATTGCGGCGCTCTCCCAGCTGAGCTACTGCCCCGTTACTATCGTCTCCGTCGCCTAGCGCCTCTTCTCTTGCGCCATCTCGGCGTGCTCGTCAACTTCATTCTCGAGGAGCGCGTCTTCTTCTTCCTCGTCGTCGTACCCGCCCGCCTCCGACTCGTACCCGCGCGGCGCCCCGTAGGCGTTGTCGTGCGCACGCCCGGCGTCCATGTTCATCCGCGCATCGACGTCACGCACGCGCTCCCACATCTGCTTGAGCGCCTCGGGTACTTCGATGGCACCGTCATCGATGAGACGCCCGAGCTGCGCGCCCATCCGTGCCAGGAGCTGTTGCTTTTCGCGCGCCAGCAGCGCCAGGTCGACGCGGAGCCGCCCCGTTTGCGACGATCGCACCACGACCTCGCGGAGCGTGCCAAGGCCGTCGGACGCCATCTTCCAGACGGTTCCGAACTGGCGACGCAGATCTTCACGCCTGTCGCTCACGGGTCTTCGCTTCTAGCAAGCGCACCGCGTCATGTCAACGGTGCGAAACAATTGCGGAGCTGTGACGGAACCATGACAGTCGGAGCGCCACAATTTCTACTGTGAACCTGCGAACGCTCTCCTCTTATGCTCGTGAAGTCCGCCCGTCGCTGCCGGCGGACGCATTCTCCCCCGTCCGCTCGCGCCTCGCCTGGCTGGCGTTGCACGTCGGAATCATCGCCGCCGGCATCGTGGCCATCGGCCTCGGCTGGGGCGGCTGGTGGGCCGCCCCCTTCATCGGCCTCGTCATCGGTCACAGCTTCGCCGGCGCCGCCTTCGTCGGCCACGAGACCATGCACGGCGCCGTCGTCCGCGGCCGCCGCGCGCGCTCGCTCGTCGGCTGGATCTGTTTTGCGCCCTTCGCGCTCTCGCCGCGGCTGTGGGTCGCGTGGCACAACAAGACCCATCACGCGCACACGATGGACGAGGCCAACGACCCCGACTGCTACCCGTCGCTGGCGACCTATCACCGCTCGGCGGGCGCGCGCTTCGCCGACCGCGTCGCCTTCGGCCATCGCCGCCCGCTCGGCTTTCTGACGCTGATGTTCGGCTTCACCGGCCAGTCGTCGCAGATGCTGTGGAACTGGTCGCGCAGCACGAGCGCGATGTCGCCGCGCGAGCGGCGCCTGGCGATCTTCGAGGCCCTCGCCGGTTGGGCGGTGTGGCTCGCGGTGCTGGCGCTCGTCGGGCCGGCGCACTTCGTGTTCGCCTTCATGCTCCCGCTCGTCGTCGGCAACGCCATCGTCATCAGCTACATCCTGACCAACCACAGCCTCTCGCCGATGACCGAGGTGAACGATCCGCTCGTCAACTCGCTGTCGGTGACGCTGCCGCGCGTGTTCATGACGCTGCACCTCAACTTCGGGCTCCACGTCGAGCACCACCTGTTCCCGTCGATGAGCTCGCACTACGCGCCGCTGGTGCGCGACGAGCTGGTCCGCCGTTGGCCCGAGCGCTATCAGTCGCTGCCGCTGTTCACGGCGCTGGCGCAGCTCGCGCGCACCCCGCGGATTTACGCGACCCAGACGCTGCTGCACGATCCGCTGCACGGCGACGAAGCCGTGACGATCCTGCCGCGCCCCGTCGGTGTGACGGCCTCCGAGCCGGCGCCCGCCGTCGCAGAGCCGGTGGTCGAGGCGGTCGAGCCCGTCGCCGTCTAGCCGCCGCGCGCCGCGCGACTTCTTGACACCGCACCGACGGCACCGTGAAGATGTCGTCGGATGGACATGTCGCTCGGCCGCCTGGCGGCGCTCGCGCTCCTGGTCGCTGGCAGCGGCTGTCCCAAGCCGGCGCCGCCTCCGCCGCACGCGCCGGCGCCGAAGCCGCCGAGCTTCACCGCCTCGCGCGTTCGCTCGTTCACCGACAGCCTCACCGTCACCGCCATCGGCGACTCGCCGACCGCGCTGCTCGTCGGAACGCCGCGCGGCCTGTTGCGCTGGGAAGGCGGGCGCAACACGCTCCTGTCGTCGAAGGACGGGCTGCCCGCCGATCGCATCGCCGCCATCGGCGTCGATCCGCAGGGCGGCATCCTGCTCGCCACGCAGAAGGGCCTGTCGCGCGGCTACAAGAACGTCTGGACCAACTGGGCCGCGGCGCCCGTCGGTGACTTTCTCACCGGGCTGGTCTCCGACGGCAAGACCATCTGGGCCGGCGGCCCCGAAGGGCTGGCGCGCCTGCGTGCGGGCCGCTGGGAGCACTATTTTTCCGACACCGGCGTCACCGCCATCGCGTCGGGCTACGGCAGCACCGAATGGGTCGGCACCTCCGGCTCGGGCGTGCTGCGCATCCTGCGCGGCGGCGACAAGATCGAGCACTTCGGCAGCTCGCAGGGCTGCGAGGTCGACAACGTGCGCGGCCTGGTCACGCTCGACAAGTCGGTGATCGTCATCGGCGAGGGACCCAACGGCCCGCGCGCCGCCTACTACGACGGCACGCGCTTCTTCTCCTACGAGCTCACCGCCCCGTCGGTGCTCGAGTGGGCCGCCCGCGCCGGTGCGCGCACGCTCATCGGCGCCGGCCCGCAGCTCTACACGATCGAGGCGCGGACCTACATCGATCCCAACGCACCGCCGCCCGATCCCGACGCCAAGCCGTCGCCGGTGCGGCTGCGCGCCCTGCGCAGCTACGTGGTCGCGCCGCGCCTCGTCGCGCTCAAGTCGGATCTACCGTCGACGGCGCTCGACGATCCGCCCAACGCGCCCAAGCCGCCGCCGGCGGTGACGCCGCCCAAGCTGCCCAAGGGCACCGTCGCCGTGGTCGCGCCCGCGCCCGAGGGGCCGCCGCTCGTCGCCGAGGAGTCGACGCTGCGCCTGCCCGACGGCGTCACCACCGTCGCCGGCAGCGAGCGCGGCCTCCTCGTCGGCACGCGCTTCCTCGGCGCGCTGCGCATCGAGAACGACGTCCCGCGCCGCTTCCGCATCGACGATCTCGCCGCCGGCGCGGTGCGCCTGACCGTCGCCTGCATCCAGGGCAAGAACGCCGCCGACGACTGCTACCTCGCCACCGGCGGCACGCGCGCCTTCCGCTTCGACGGACAGTCGTTCGAGATCGCCGCCGTCGATCCCGAGCCCGGCTCGCGCGTGCTCGCGGTGCTGCTCGATCCCAAGGGCGACGTGCTCGCCATCCACCGCGGCGCCGACAACCCGCAGCTGCGCATCTCGCGCGTCGACGACGGCCGCTGGACGCCGATCGGCATCCAGGCGGTGCAGGTCCCGAGCGGCGCGCCCGACCTCAACTTCGCCGCCTACGCCCCCGACGGCCACCTGTGGGTCGGTTTGCGCTACGTCGACAAAGACGGCGACGCGCGCGACTTCGGCGCCGACGAGATCGCCTTCGACTCGGGCAAGGTCTTCGTGCACAAAGAGCTGCCCACCGACGTGGTGGCGATGTACTGGAAGTCGCCCAACGAGGCGTGGTTCGCCACGCGCTCCGGCGCCGCCCGCCTCCTCGACGGCAAGCTGCGCGTGTTCACCGAGAACGACGGGCTCGAGAGCGAGCTCGTGCGCGACATCGGACCGGGCCCCGACGGCCAGGTGTTCGTCGCCACGCGCCGCGGCACCGGCCGCTTCGACGGCACGCGCTGGACCTTCCCGCGCCTCGGCGCCTTCTATCCGCCGGCGACGGCGCTGGCGCACGACTCGCACGGCAACGTCTTCATCGGCAACGAGAAGGGGCTGTGGTGCGTGGGCGAGTGCGCGCCCGACGTCATCGACTCGTCGCGCGGCCTCACCGACGACAAGATCGACGACCTGGCGGTCGACGCGCGCAATCGCGTTTGGGTATTGACTGAAAAAGGGATTAACATCGTCGAACCGTAGACTGTGGAGGACGTCATGAAGAAGCTACTGCTCGCGGGCCTGATGATCATTTCGAGCGCGGCGCTCGCCGACAAGCCGGCCAAGAGCGCGGCCAAGGACAAGCTCACGGGCGAGGTCGTCGACATTACCTGCTACGCCAGCCACGCCGCCAAGGGCGAGAAGCACGCCGCGTGCGCGCAGAAGTGCCTGCAGGGCGGCATGCCCGCCGGCATCGTCGCCGACGGCAAGCTGTGGGTGGTGACGATGGGCGATCACACCTCGCCGTCGACCAAGCTGGCGGCGTGGGCCGGCAAGACCGTCACCGCCGAGGGCACGCGCATCGAGAAGGACGGCGCCAACATCTTCGAGATCGAGAGCGTCGCTCCCTCGAAGTAAGCGCCCCGCCCCCGCTTCGAAATCCTACTCGTTCACCTCGACATCGGCCGGCGCCTTGGTCCGGTAGTTCGCGTCGATGTAATCCTCGAGCTGCATCAGCTCCGACTCCGCCTGCGCGTCCCCTTCGGGATGGTCGGTGTAGAACGTGCCCTCCTCGCACAGATCGCCGTCGGTGGGCAGCGGCGCCGTCGAGACGTCGCCGCCCGGCCGGCACTTGCCGTCGACGAGCACGATGAGGAACTTGGGCAGGCGCGTCTGGTCGGTCTGGCGCGTGTCGACCATCGCGTTCTGCGCGATGAGCGCGATCATGGCGATGCCCATCGGATCCATGCCGTAGCCGTGCATGAAGTAGACGACCGGGTAGCGCTTGTTGGCGTTCTCCGGCTGCGTGTAGCCGGGCGGCAGGATCACCTCGTAGGGCGACATGCGCCCCGACGCCGCGGTGAAGGTGCCCGTGACCTGCGAGTTGGCGCTGTCGACCTTGGCCAGCGCGCGATCGCCGTCGGGCCAGCGGTTGCCGAGATAGAACAGGAGCGACTGCGCGCGGTGCACGGCCTGGATGGCGGTGCCGACGTGGCGCCCGTCGCCGGTCGACTCGACGGTGGCTTCGTCGAGATCGGGATCGCCGTAGCGGACGTAGACGTGGCGCCCGAGGGACGACCAGTCGATGTGGTTGGCGTCGAACTTGTTCTCGTCGGAGCGCGCGTCGCCGACGATGGCGGGGAAGCCGTCCCACACGCGCGGCGGCGCGCCCATGGCGCCGAGCGCGCCCATCAGGCTGTTGGTCGAGACCTGCGCGTTGAAGAAGTCGCGGATGCCGGCGTCGTACCAGGTGTCGAGGCGCGCCACGTCGGCGGGCGCGAGCTTCTCCAGGTTGGTCCGCGGGTCGTCGTTGCGCCACGACTCCTGGCCCGGCGTATAATCGAATTTCCCATTTCCTTCGCCGTAATCATAACAATTCGGCATATTCGCCGCGGCCTGACAGCCGCCCACCGACATGGGAACACCGTCGACGCCGACGTCCTGGTAGGGCTCGCCCTGGTCATATCGCCAATTGTTTTCGGTACCGGTCGGGTTCCAAAGATAATGATAATCGTCGCCGTTCGGATCGGGGTTGGCGACCGGATCGTAGCCCGGCTCGTCGGCGTCGGCGAGGCCGTCGACGCCCACGTCGTCGAACGGCTCGTTGCCCTGCACGATCACCGGCTCGCCCGAGTCGCGCACGCCGTTGCCGTTGACGTCGACGGCGAGCAGGATCTGCGTCGGATCGGTCGCCGGCACCGACGGATCGAACTTGCCGTAGCCGAGCGTCTCCGAGTCGTTGCCGTCGCAGAAGGTGATGACGTCGTACTTGCCGTCGGGGTTGTAGCGCGCGTCGAAGAAGCTCTTGAGCACCGTCGGCTGCGAGCACGCATCGGTGGGCTGAAGGGCCATCGTCGACGCGGGGATGCCGGGCGGCAGGTACGGCGAGCTCGGGTTGTAATAGACGCCGTTGCCCATGGCGCGGGTCAGATCGCGGTTGGCGCGCACGTAGAGCGAACGGCGCAGCGTCAGGCCAACGCCCTCGCCCGGCTCGTAGAGGAACGACTCGAACGTCGACAGGCGCTCGCCCTGGTCGGTCAGGAGCGCGCGCTTCGGTGCGCACAGCTTTCCGATCATGCCGGGGCCGTCGGCGGCGGTGCAGAAGCCGGAGAAGAAGAAGTCGTGGATCATGCCGAGCGTGTAGGTCATGTCGGGGCCGGGATCGGCGCCCATGACGCCGACGGCGTCGTAGCGGTCGGGGTGGGCCCAGAAGTTCACCGACGAGCCGAAGCCGCCCATCGAGACGCCGGCGAGCGCGCGATAGGTGAAGTGGCGCATCGTCTTCTGCCCCGCCGTCTTGGCGACGGCGATCTGATAGGTCGCGACGTCGGGCGCGTGGAAGTGCACCAGGCCGTGCGCCTTCTCGACGACGATGTTGGAGACCGCGCCGGCGTGCGCCGCCCAGTTGCGCTTCTTGACGAGCACGACGACGCCGAGGTCGTTCGACACCTTGCTCGACGAGTACGGCAGCACGAAGTCGACGCCGTGCGGGAAGGGTCCGGCGCCGGTGAAGGTGAAGGCCGAGCCGACGGTGGTATAGCCGTCGGCGCTGAGGTCGCTGTCCTTCATGACCGTGACGCTGCCGGCTTCGGTGCAGGCGGCGCTGCCGTCGGGTCCGGTGACCGCGGTAGCGCCGCTCGGGATCGCCGCGCTGCACAGAGGCATCGGCTTGGTGGAGCTGCAACCGACGCCGATCATTAATGGAAGGGCATAAACCAGGTACTTCATGGACGCGGAGTGTACTAAAGTCCGCAGCGATGGCGTTTACATTTCCCTCACCCGAATGGGCGGAGGAGTTCAAGAAGCAGGTCCAGCAATCGAGCGCCTACAAGCAGGCCTCCGCGACGTGGACCTTCGGTCCGGTCGCCCTGCTCACGCGCGCTGATCCGACCATCGGACTTCCCGAGGCGATCGGCATGTGGCTCGAGATCGACCGCGGCAACTGCACCGCGGTGCGCGTGGTGCCCGGCGCCGAGGCCGAGAAGGCGCCGTTCTGCATCACCGGCGACTACGCGCGCTGGAAGTCGGTGCTGCGCAAGGAGCTCGATCCGCTCAAGGCCATGATGCAAAAGAAGCTCGAGCTCAAGGGCCAGATGACCACGATCGTGAAGTACGTCAACGCGTCGAAGGAGCTGGTCGAGTGCGCCACGCGCGTGCCGACCGCGTTCCTCGACGAAAAATAGCCGCCCGATGGCCTACGACGCCAAGCTCGGCTTCAGCTTCTACCAGCCGACGCGCGTGCTCTTCGGCGACGGCAGCGTCGCCGAGCTCGGGCCCCTGTGCAAGCGGCTCGGCATCGAGCGCGCGATGGTGGTGACCGATCGGGTGATGCGCGAGCGTACCGACGTGGTGGCGCGCGTCGAGCGCGCCCTCGGCACGCGCATGGGCGCCATCTACGACGGCGTCATCCCCGACACCGGCGTCGCCGTCATCGACGACGGCGCGCGGATCGCCAAGGAGCAGGGCTGCGACGGGCTCGTCTCCGTCGGCGGCGGCTCGGCGATCGACACCGCCAAGGGCATGGCGCTGGTGATGACCGAGGGCGGATCGATCCGCGATCACCACGGCTCGGCGCACCTCCAGCGCCGGCAGACGGCGCACGTCGCGGTGCCGACGACGGCGGGCACCGGCAGCGAAGTGTCGATGTACATGGTGGTCAAAGACGAGCGCGCGCACGAGAAGATGCACTACGTCGACGACCGCCTCATCCCCGATGCGGCGGTGCTCGATCCCGAGGCCACGCTCGACATGCCGGCGCAGCTGACCGCGGCGACGGGGATCGACGCGCTCACCCACGCCATCGAGGCGTACACCTCGCAGAACAAGAACCCGATCGCCGACGGGCTCGCGCTGCAGGCGATGCGGCTCATCGCGCGCCATCTGCCGCGCGCCGTCGCCGAGCCGGCCGACAAGGTGGCGCGCGGGCAGATGCTCGTGGCCGCCAACATCGCGGGGCTGGCGTTCAACTCGACCGGCGTGGGGCTGGTGCACGCGATGGCGCACGTCGTCGGCGCGCGCCACGGGGTGCATCACGGCACCGCCAACGCCATCTGCCTGCCGCACGTCATCCGCTTCAACTCGGACGAGCTCGGCGGTTGCTATCGCGACGTCGCCGAGGCGCTCGGCATCGACGCGCGCGACCTCGGCGACGAGATGGCCGGCGAGGCGGCGGCGCAGGCGGTGGCGCAGCTGGTGGCGCGCATCAAGCTGCCGGGGCGGCTGCGCGACGTCGGCGTGCCCGAGGCCGATCTCGACCAATGCGCGGCGCACTCGCTCGCCGACGGCGCCCTCGTGCAAAACGGCAAGTTCGCCGGCGACAAGCAGCTCGTGCTCGGCGTGTACAAGAATGCTTATTAGGAGCGTGGACCGATGGACGTCGTGACGCTGGACGCGCAGGCCGCCGACAACGGCCTCGCCATGATGTTGCAGGGCCTGCTCGCGGAGAACCTGGCGGCGAGCGACAAGAAGCGGCGCGACTTCGAGTCGATGTCGTCGACGTTCGGGATCGTCGCGCCCGACGCCGAGGTCACCGTCACGCTCGCGTTCGAGGGCGGGCGTTGCACCATCTACGACGGGCTGCGCCACGAGCCGGACCTCGTGATCACCGCCGACTCGGGCAAGATCCCCGAGATGAGCCTGCTGTCGATCCGCTACGGCATGCCCTGGCTGCTCGACGACAACGGCAAGAACTTCGTGCGCGCGCTGGTCAAGCGCGAGATCCGCATCGACGGGTTCCTCCAGATCCCGCCGACGCCGTTGTGGGCGATCAAGAAGGCCAAGGCGGCGCTCGACCTGGTGCGGCTGACGCGCATCCTGTCGGTCAACTCGTGACCGCGGCCGCGGCGCTGCCGGCGCGCGCCATCGGCGTGGTGCGCTGCGCCGTCGCCGAGGGCGTCGACGACGGGATCGCGCGCTCCGTGCCGACAAGCGCATCGACGAGGCGACGAGCGACGCGATCTGTCCCGAGTGCGGCCACCGCCACGCCTTCCGGCGCTCGCCGCTCCTGCTCGTCGGCGGCGCCAGCGGCACCGGCAAGAGCGCGGTGTGCCGCCTGCTCGCCATCACGCTCGACGAGGTCGTCGTCCTCGAGGGCGACATCTTGTGGGCGCCGCACTTCGAGCGTGACCCGGACATGTACTTCGAAACCTGGTTGCGCGTCTGCAAGAACATCGCGCAGGCGGGCCGCCCAGTTGTCCTCTTCGGCGCGGGCACCGGTTTCCCCGAGAACCTCGAGACGTGTGTCGAGCGGCGACCTGCGACGACGACGTGCTCACCAAGCGGCTGCGACGACGCCCCGCATGGCGCCGGTCGGGCGGCGAGCAGTACATCGCCGATCACGTCGCCTTCAATCGTTGGTTCAAGGATGAGGGCGCGTCGGCCACGCCGCCGGTCGACCTCCTCGACACCACGCACGAAACGGCCGAGGAGACGAGCACGCAGGTGGCCCGGTGGATCCGTGCCCGGCTCGGTGCGCCCAGCGGCGGAGCTGCGCGCCGTTGACGACGTCCGAGATGGGATGCCCATCGTGTAACTAGTTACACGACTCGCCCTACATTCTTTGCGAGCATCCTGCACGCGCCGATGCGAATGCGCCGCTCGGACGGCGGCCCCGACGTGACACGCACGAGCACGTTGGCGTCGCCGGGGGCGACCATGTTGCCGATGTGCGGCCGTAGAGTTTCAGCCGGCCACGAGATACCGCGTGATCATGTCCGCCACCGCCACCTCCAGCTCCCCCGACGCCAGCTCCTTCGGATAATCCCGCGCCGCCGTCCGC
>Ga0134125_10001125_pt1 | contig 33582 bp, 33 predicted proteins | sample KB31751_FD_96464 | JGI IMG/M metagenome (GOLD analysis project Ga0134125, IMG submission 96464) | Terrestrial soil microbial communities with excess Nitrogen fertilizer from Kellogg Biological Station, Michigan, USA - KB3-175-1 | ecosystem: Environmental > Terrestrial > Soil > Unclassified ...
ATAAAGACGTAGGGCTGGTGGCCGAGTACGCGGACATCATGCAGATCGGCGCGCGCAACATGCAGAACTTCGCGCTGCTGAAGGCGCTCGGAACGTGCGGGCGTCCGGTGATGCTGAAGCGCGGGCTGAGCGCGACGATCAAGGAATGGCTGATGTCGGCCGAGTATGTGGTGGCGCACGGGAATCCTCAGGTGATGCTGTGCGAGCGCGGCATCCGCACGTTCGAAACGGCGACGCGCAACACATGCGACATCGCGGCGGTGCCGGTGCTGAATGAGCTGACGCACCTGCCGGTGATTATCGACCCGAGCCATGCGACGGGAAAACGCAGCCTGGTGCCGGCGCTGACGAAAGCCGCGGTGGCGGTGGGGGCGGACGGCATGATTGTGGAAGTGCATCCGTGCCCGGAGAAGGCGGTGAGCGATGGAGCGCAGTCGCTGACGCTGGACGGATTCCGGCAGACGATGAAGAGCCTCGAAGGCTACATGGTGCTGTGGAAGCAGGAACGCGAAGCGACGATGCCGGTGGCGGTGTAGCCGGAAGCTGAGATGGAGATTGGGCGCCGGCAGATTACGCTGGGAATCGTTGCCGCCGCGGTAGTCCTGCTGGCAGGGGCGGCTGGGCTGAAGTGGAGCCAGTCCCGCGGGTTCGACGATCTTCATCAGGTACTGGGGCGTTTTCCGGCGGAAGACGCCATAGTGCTGCACATCGATTTCGCGGGCATTCGGAAGGCCGGACTACTGACGGCGTCCACCGTTCCGCTGGAAGCGGAGTACAGGCAGTTTCTCGACGGCACCGGTTTCGATTACCGGAAGGATCTGGACGAAGTCACGGCGTCGTTTTCAAAGAGCGGCAACTTTTTTATCGCGCGCGGGCGGTTCAATTGGCGTAAGCTGCGGGACTATGCGGCGAAGCAGGGCGGGTCCTGTTATCAGGATCTCTGCCGGATGCAGGGGAGCCAGCCGGAGCGTCGGATTTCGTTTCTTCCACTCGAGCCCGAGGTGATGGCGCTGGCGGTGAGCACCGACGATCTGGCCGCAAATCAACTGACGAAGCCGGGTGGGCCGGTGAAGGCGGATTTGCCCTCGGAGCCGGTTTGGGTGCTGGTGCCGGGGAGCATGCTGCGGGAATCCGCGGTGATGCCGCCGGGAATGGCTCTCATGCTTTCGGCGTTGAAGAGCGCGGACCGGCTGGTGGTGACGGTGAGTCCTTCCGGCAATGCGCTGGCGGCGAAGATGGAAGCCACGTGCCAGACGCAGGATGACGCGCGGGTACTGGCGAGCCAGTTGCGGACGGTGACCGCGAAGCTGAAGACCGCGGTTGCGGAAGACCCGAGAGCGCAGGGCGATGAGCTCGTGAAGGTGCTGGCGGGTGGGACGTTCGACGACAGTGGCGTGCGGGTCAACGGGCAGTGGCCTTTCAGTAAAGAGCTGATTGCGAGTTTGACCAGCGGGATTTAGTACTCCACTTCTGCTTTTTCATTGACAGCGCGCTAATTACGTTTTACGATACTTCGTATAACGTAATAGCTATGTCAGATCCTGGACTTCTTGTATTGGCGAGCCTCGCCGAGGGCGATAAGCACGGCTACGCCATGATGCTCGACATTGAAACTTTCGCCGGCGTGAAGCTCGGCCCGGGGACGCTCTATGGGGCGATCACGCGACTGGAGCAGCAGGGCTGGATCCGGCCGGTGAACTCGACCGACCGGCGGCGTCCCTACACAATCACGCCTGACGGGCGTGGACATCTGCAGGAAGAACTGGCGGCGCTGAATCAGGTGGTGAGAACGGGTCTCGCCAGACTGAGGCACGCATGAACCGGCTCGCGCGGTGGATCATCCGGCTGTATCCGGTGTCATGGCGGCGCGGTATGGCGATGAAATGGAGGCGCTGTTGTCCGATACGGGAGCCGATGCGCGCATCGTGGGGGATCTGGCGCGGGGCGGGATGCGGATGCAGTTGAAGGCCTGGCCGTTTCCATTGCTGGCGCTGGTGCTGGGAGTGGCGGGGTTGCTGGCGGGGGCGGGGATTTCCTGGCTGATTCCGAATACCTACGTGTCAGAGGCGACGCTGCTGATGGAGGGTTCACCATCAGCGGCTTCGGCAATTCACGAAATGATGCCTCTTGATGTAGCGGCCGTGAGCCGTGCGAGCCTGTCGCGAATCATCCAGGAAGTCGGTCTCTATCGGGATGAACAGCGGGTGACGCCGCTCGAGGATGTCATCGACGAGATGCGGCGGGCTATACACATCGATTACTCGACGGCCCGGCAGCGACCGGAAGCAGTTGCATTCAATGTTAGTTTCGCCTGCAAAGACCCGGGGAAGGCACAGGAAACGGTCATGGCCTTGATCGCCAGATTGCAGGAGGAAGCCACGAAGTCCGCAACACGAGCAGACGCGGGGCCGGAGAAGGCAACCGTTGTCGATATTGCAAATCTGCCTGTAAGGCCGGTTTCTCCGACGCATACCTTCGTCATTGTTGTTGGTTTTCTGGGAGGCCTGGTGCTCGCCGCGATGCTGCGGCTCATCTTTCGGCGCGGCTGGATTCGCAGACGGTTTGCGACGTTCGCAGTCGCGATGGGCATTGCGGGCCTGCTTTTTGCGGCAGGCGCGGATGCCGTCAATTTGGCTTCATCGAGAGCAGGACAGCGATCCATTTTCTGGGAGAACCATTACCGCTCGACCGCAACCTTCGTTCTGCCGACCATTCAACTTGCCGATATGTATGCGATCAAACAGCAAGTCCTGAGCCGAACTTCTTTGGCGGGAATCCTGCAGGATCCACGATTCCGCCTTTATTCGAAGCAACAGGCAACAACTCCTCTCGAAGATATCGTGCAGTTGATGAAAAGCAATATCTCCGTCATCACACAGGGTTACCGCGATGGGACGTTCGTTTCCTTGTCGTTCGAGTATCCGGACCGATTCAAGGTTCAGCAAACAGTAACCGTGTTGATCAACAGGTTCAGAGAGATCGCCAACCGCGGAATTACGGCCCACGTGGATTCGGCGCCCGCGCCAAAGATCGAGATTCTGGATCAGCCGTCCACGCCCGTGAGTCCGGTGAAGCCGAATCGTTATCTGATTTCCGGGATGGGCGGTTTTTGCGGCATGTTTCTGGCGGGGATTATTTCCCTGCTCCGCCGCCGTTGGAAACCGGAACCGCAGATTCCGGTGAATTCATGATGGGCCGCATCGCGCGGTGGATGATCCGGCTGTATCCGGCATCATGGCGCGCGCGGTACGGCGATGAACTGGAGGCGCTGCTCGCCGATACAGGCGCCGATGCGCGAATCGTCGGCGACCTGGCGCGCGGAGGGATGCGCATGCAGTTAAAGGCCTGGCCGTTTCCGCTGCTGGCCGTGGTGCTCGGCATCGCGGGATTGCTGGCGGGAGCCGGAATATCGCTTCTTGTGCCCAACGTTTACGTATCGGAAGCAGTGCTGCGGATCGACTCCGGACACGCGACCACGGACGTGCTCGACATGGTGCGGGCGAAGCAGGATGTCGAAAGCCGGAGGAATCTCCCGCAGATTATCACGGGGCTCGGCCTGTACCGGAACGATCTCAGGGTGGAACCGCTCGAGGACGTCATGGTGGAAATGCGCCGGCATATTCAGTTCGATCCGCTCAGCATTCCTGGCCCCGGCACGGCGTTCCGGATTCGATTTGACTACGGCGACAGGATCAAAGCGCAACAGACGCTTGCCGCACTGGTCGCCAGTTTCCAGAATCAGACCGCGAATCTCACGCGATGGCGGGCGGCAAACAACGGGAATAAAGTAACGGTGCTGGACGCTCCCAGCCTGCCAGCCGCGCCCGTGTTCCCGACGAAAGCGATTTTGTGGTGTGGCGGGTTTCTGGCAGGCCTGGCGATCGCGGCGATACTGCGGACCATCTTCCGTAATGGCTGGATTCGTCGACGGTTCTTATGGTTTGCGACCGTGGCCAGTATTGCAGGGATGCTGATCGCACCGTATGGCTCAACTGTTTTTCTCCGGCCCAATACCTATCGCTCGACGATGACTTTCGTGCTGCGGACAGCCGATCCATCGGGAGCCGCGGCAATTACCGCCGAAGTTCTGAATCCCGAAACCCTGTCGGCAATCGCGAATGATCCGCGGTTGCAGCTTTACAGGCGCGCGATGACCACGGAGCCGCTGGAAGACGTACTGCGTGGAATGCGGGGACACGTCTCGGTCTCTCAGCATCCCTACGGCGATGGCGACGGAACCGGGATCACCCTGTCATTCGAATACAACGACGATTTCAAGGCACAGCAAACGGTGCAGAGTTTCCTCGCGAAGTTCATAGAGGCCGCCGATCGCCGGCTCGCGCCGCCGGTTGAAATTGCCAGTGGTGCGCCGGTAATCGAGGTGCTCGATCGGCCTTCGGCCCCGGCGTCTCCGGCCAGGCCCAATCGGATGCTGGCAGCGTCGCTGGGCGGCGTCTGCGGCGTGGTTCTGGCGGGAGTGATTTCCCCGCTGCGGCGGCGCTGGAGGACTGAGGAACAGGTTCCGGTGGATTCGGTTACCCTTTAACAGCCGAACCCTTCGCCAGCTACATCCGGCAAATCAATAATTCCCGCTCATACACAATCTCCGGCGGCAGATGATCGTGCAAGTCGATAAACAGCTCCTCATGGCTGATCACCTCATTCCGCCACGCCGTCCGGTCGAACGCCTGTAACTCGTCGAACTTCTCCCCCGGAAAATCGAGACCCCGCCAATCGATATCCTCAAAATGAGGCATCCACCCAATCGGCGTTTCCTTCCCCACCGCGCGCCCCTTCGCCCGATCCACAATCCACCGCAGCACCCGCATATTGTCGCGGAAGCCCGGCCAGATGAAACGCCCATCCGCATCCTTCCGGAACCAGTTCACGTGGAAAATCCGCGGCGTCTCGCTCAGCGACCGCTGCACCTTCAGCCAGTGCCGGAAATAATCGCCCATGTGATAACCGCAGAACGGCAGCATCGCCATCGGATCGCGCCGCACCTTCCCCACCACGCCCGCTGCCGCCGCGGTCGTCTCTGACCCCATCGTCGCGCCCGTATAGACGCCCGCGCTCCAGTTGAATGCCTGATACACCAGCGGCATCGTCGTCGCACGCCGCCCGCCGAAAATAATCGCGCTGATCGGCACGCCGTTCGCCGATTCCCACTCCGGATCAATCGTCGGACATTGCGATGCCGGCGCCGTAAATCTCGAATTCGGATGCGCCGCCTTCGCCCCGGTTTCCTTCGCAATCTCCGGAGTCCACTTGTTACCCTGCCAGTCCAGACACTCGGCGGGCGGCTCCTTCGTCATCCCTTCCCACCACACGCCGCCGTCGGGCGTCAGCGCCACATTCGTGAAAATGGAATTCCGCGAAAGTGTCGCCATCGCGTTCGGATTCGTCGCCACCGAAGTCCCCGGCGCCACCCCAAAAAATCCTGCTTCCGGATTAATGCCGCGCAATCGCCCCTGCGCGTCCGGCTTCAGCCACGCGATGTCATCGCCCACCGTCGAGACGCTCCACCCGCGCATCTCCGCCGGCGGAATCATCATCGCGAAATTCGTCTTGCCGCACGCGCTCGGAAACGCCGCCGCCACATACGTCTTCTCGCCCTCGGGATTCTCCACCCCGAGAATCAGCATGTGCTCGGCGAGCCAGCCCTCATCCCGCGCGATGTTCGACGCAATCCGCAGCGCGAAGCACTTCTTCCCCAGCAGCGCATTCCCGCCATACCCCGACCCGTATGACCAGATCTCGCGCGTCTCGGGAAAATGCACAATGTACTTTTCTTTGTTGCACGGCCATGGCACGTCCTTCTCGCCTGGCTGGAGCGGCGCGCCCAGCGTGTGCATGCACGGCACCACGCGCTTCGAATCCTTGTCCACCTCCGCGAGCACCGGCAGCCCGATCCGCGCCATGATCCGCATGCTCACCACGACATACGGCGAATCGGTCAGTTGCACCCCGATCTGCGACATCGGCGAGCCCACCGGCCCCATGCTGAACGGCAGAACGTACATCGTCCGTCCCCGCATGCAGCCATCAAACAGACCTTTGAGTTTCTTCCGCATCTCAAACGGAGGGAACCAGTTATTCTTCGGACCAGCCGCGTCCTTCGAAAGCGAGCAGATGAACGTCCGGTCTTCCACCCGCGCTACATCGCTCGGGTCAGACCGCGCGTAAAAGCAACCCGGCCACAGGTCCTGATTGAGTTTGATGAAAGTGCCGCTCGCGACCATCTCGGCGCAGAGCTGGTCGTTTTCGGCCTGAGTGCCGTCCACCCAGTGGATGGAAGACGGCTGCGTGAGCGCAGCCATCTTTTCAACCCACTTGCGGAGGTGTTTGTTGGTGCTGAGTGGAACCGAAACGTCGCGTGCCATGTTGAGTTCTCTGAACTACGCCACGGCGACGCCCGCCTTCTTGTACCAGGGCTTGGCCGTCTGAATGGCCTGATTAACAGCATTCAGGTTCTTCAGACCTTCGGTGTTCAGCCAGTCTTCCAGCGCCTGCACGCCGTTCTGGCCGTATATCTTGATGCCATCCTGCCACGTGGCGCGCCCGCAAAGCACACCGGAGTAATCCGTGCCGCTCTCTGCCGCCATGGCCAGATTTTCAATGAAGACGTTGTTCGCCACGCCCGCGCTCAGATAGATGAAGGGTTTGGTCGCCACATCGGCCGCGCGGCGGAAATGATCGAGCGCTTCCTTGCGCGTGTATGCCGCCTGCCCCTTGAACACCACGCTGCCTTCAACGTAAATCGGGTTGATTGGCACTTCCACCTTCAGCACATCGATCTTATATTTGTCATGCGAGAATTCTTTCATGGCGGCCGTGACCCAGCCCGGCTTCTGCTTTGCGAATTCCAGGCTCTTCTCATCCATGCCCTTGGCGTCATACACGATGAATTCGCAGAAGAACGGAATGTCATACGCCTGGCATTCGGCGCCCACGCGCTCGATGAACGCGCCCTTCAGGCTGTTGATGTACTCCGTGTCGTTCGGGGCGTAATAAAGGAGGATCTTAACGGCATCCGCGCCCATATCTTCCTTAAGACGCTTCACGGAAACGAGCGGCAGCAGATCGGGCAGACGGCCCGGCTTCGAGTGATCGTAACCCGTCTCTTCGTAAGCCAGCAGCAGGCCGGCATTCTTCGCGCGCGCTTTGGCAGCGGGCAAACCGAATTCGGGATCGAGCAGGATCGCGCTGGCATGCGGCGTCAGAACGCGGCTGACCACGACCTTGAACTCTTCCATCTGTTCCTGGGTGACCTGGTCGGCCGGGATACCCTTGGCGGACGCAATCGACTTTTTCAGGCTGCCGCGCTGGTCCATTGCCGCTGCGGCGATAATGCCCTTGTCGTTCGAAAGGGCCTTCATGTGCTTCAATTTACCGGGAGAGAGACTCATGAGTTCCAGTTTATCAGTGGGGTTTCCCGCATCCCCTGAAATTGGTTGGGCCACCGCGCAGCGCCTCCAGGCTACATCGCCAATAATAGGCTATTATTAGGCTACTGAACTCCGATCCACAAAAGTTAGCCACAACCGCCGTTCCCATGGGAACGAGCTGGCTTCTTGCATCCTGTATGGAGGCGAAAGGCAACAGGATCTCTGGATTCGTCAGAAGCCGGAAGTCCTCCAGGTTCTCCGCGAGCAGGCGATTATCCAGAGCGTCGAATCGTCCAACCGCATTGAAGGCGTCACCATTTCACCGGAGCGGCTCCGCCCCGTCATCATCGGCGGCTCAAGACCCCGCGACCGATCCGAGGAAGAATTGGCGGGCTACCGAAAAGCTCTCGACTGGATTTTTTCTCGCAGGCGGCCCATCCCGGTTACGCCAACCCTGATTAAGAAGCTCCATTCATTCGCCCAGGGAGGCGCAAGCGCCGACGCTGGCGAATGGAAAAAGCGCAATAACGAGATCATTGAGATCCTCCCATCCGGTGATCGCAGAATACGGTTCACCCCAACCTCTGCCGCCGAAACTCCCGCTGCCATCAATCTGCTTTGCAGAAACTATGATCAGGCCGCCGGAATTGCGACAATTCCGCCACTCCTGAATCTCGCCACTTTCGTCTTCGATTTCCTCTGCATTCATCCCTTCCGCGATGGCAACGGAAGAGTTGCCCGACTTTTGACGACGTTCCTGCTCCAGTCGCTCGGATTCGAAGTCGCCCGCTACATCAGCCTCGAACGCCTGGTCGAAGGCAGCCGCGACGACTACTATCGCGTTCTGGCAGAATGCTCTCGCGGATGGACGGACGGTAAAAATGAAATCCTGCCATGGTGGAATTACCCTCGAACTCCCGATAGGCTCCCCTGACAAGAGCGAGGCTGAAACGACCGCCAGCACGCAACTCATTAAGAAAGTGCTGGCCGAACTGAAGAAAGAAAAACAGGCGCGGCTGACCGGACGCGGCCGCAGCGCCCGCTGGCGTGTTGTCGAATAAGTTGGTCAGTCAATTCGGACCCGGCTTTTCGATATAGTCAATAACCAGTATCGGCCTGGCTTAATCTTCGCCCCGCCCTTCGCAACAACCAGCGCATATCCCGGCACAATCCTCCGCTTGCGACGAACAGCCAGATGAAGACGCCCGTGCCCTGAAGAACCTGGGCCCGCAATCGCGACCGCGTCCCGCCGGGCGGCTGGCCGAGACCGATTGCGGCGGTGAAGGCCTGGATGGTTACATCTGGCGGGAAGCGATTCAGAGACATGGAAATACCTGGGTTCGATTTAGTTGGCGGTTGGTTGGGTGATACGGTCGATGACCTGAACGTCGAATGGTTCTTTATGGAGATCGAGACGCAGACCAAGCTGTTCGCGAACAGCGTAGAAGATCGAAGGCGAATCACCCTGTGGGGTGTCGCCGGTGTCATCAAGGAGAGACCATTTTGCTTCGACATCGAAACGGCCATCGAGACCCGTATCGTCGACAACGGGCCTCGTTAACATGCTTTGCAATGTCGCGGTGAGCTGCTGCATCGTGACGGCGGCGCCTGTCAGATAGTGACGCGAGGCGAAGATCGAACAGGCGGGGCGTTTGCCGTTCGGCGAGACTGCGCTGGCTCCGCCGGCTTCCCGAAGGGGACGCTTCTCCGCGATTAATTTCTGGCAATCGACGGAGGACGGTTTCATGTTGGCGCCGAGTTCGCCCTTCTTGTGGAGCACAGTCAGATCATAGGCGGGAATGACGCGCTTCTCGCTGTGCATCTGGAATCCGAAGCGATCTCTGAGGAGATGCTGGACCATGAGACGGACGTCATCCGGGGTTGTGGGGGTATCGGTTGGGTAGACTGCGGTGATGTCGAAACTTGTATCTTCGGCCCAATCAGGAACGCCGATGAGTTCGTGGTCCATTAATCGATACGCGTAGAGAATGATGAATTTCAGGGGAGTATTTGTGGCCGTGAAACGGCCCGGTTTGGAGCCGGATATTCCTGAAGGGCCGAGTTCACCAGCCGTATTGACCCTGATGACGGCGGCGTCAAAGGTGCGTTCGGCCGCGGTTGCGGAGAGAGCGCCAGCGAAGGTCCCGATCAGAAGAAGGATTGCTCTATTGGTGGCTTGTCTGCTAACAGTATTCATGAGCTATCGATTCGGTCGCACCAGCACGGCGCGCACCGCGTTCCCTCCCTCAGTTGGGCGTGGGCTTTTCGATATGGTCAATAACCAATATCGGCCTGTTCTCGAAACCCGCCTTGATTTGAAGTCCGAGATGCCCGACCGGATAGCTATACACACGATCGTCGCCCGGCACCAGCGCAACTTGCCGGAATGTGAAGTCGTAGCGGCCCGTGAGTCCGGTCTTGTCCCGCACCGGCGGCCTGCCTCTCGTGATGATGCTCAAAAAATCCGCCAGATCCTGCATCCCTGACCGGTAGAAATTTTCTACCTGCCTGCCGTTCTCCTCTTCCCCCACCCAAACGGCCCCACTCGGCCGCTTAGCACCATCTGGCGGAACAGAATTCGGATCGGACGCCTTCAGCCGCGGCCCGCCCTTCTTCACCACCAGTTCCCAAACCCGCGCTTTCGATGGTTCTTCGTGAATCGCCAGCTTGCAACGGTCCTTCAGCACCGCGCGCAACGCGGATCGAAGAAGCTCATGCCCCTTGCCCTGATTCTGCCAGGCTTTCAGATCGGACTGCGAGACCCGCGCCCGGATGTCGTAGAAGTCCCCAATCCACTTCGGGGCATTGCGAACGTCAAAGCTTCCCCAATTGAAAGGCTCCTCGGAGCTATAGGCAACCATAATCAATTGCCAAAGCGACATCCGTGATACGTACCCGCTCGGTGAAGGCCCTGTACTCATCGCCACGCCCATTTCGAAATTCATGTGACGCATCGACACCGCTTCAAACCGGAATTCTTTTCCCCCGGCGGCCGGCGCCAGAACGGCGGCAACCATGATTCCAGCCAGGACTGCCCGCCGGGAAATTGCCTGCAACATGGTTCTCTACTTGCCCGCCGGCGCAGCCATCCCGGCATCGAACGCCGCCAGATCGCGCTGCAGATGGATCATCTGCACCTGTAAGCCCTCGATAATCGCCCGGCCCTGGGCGGAGTCTGGGTTATGCTCCGACATCTGCTTCTTCAGAAGGTCCATCTCCGCCACGATGGTTCCCCGATAGCGTTGACGCGCTGCATCCGTTTTGGCCTGCTCTGCGCTTTGCGCCGCAAGCAACTTCTCGAATTGCGCCCGATCACCTGAATTTCCCGTGTCCGCCGCCTGCCCCGGCGTCACCTGATAGATCTTCGTCAGCACACCCCGGCTTTGCGCCGCCAGCTTCGACTGATCCGCAAACTCATTCACCACCCGCCGATACGCAGCAATCGCCTCCCCCCGGTTCCCCTGTTTTCGATAACACTCCGCCATCCGGAACAGCGCCGTAGCCGCGGTTTCGCGAGCCTGCACATATTCCTTCAACACGGCGTTATACTGCTGAATCGCCGCGCGCGTGTCCTGTTTCGAATCCTCCGCCGCAATCCCGCTGCGCAGCGTATCCGCCATATGCTCCTGGGCGAAACCCGCCGCCGCGCAAGCCAGCAACAGCGCGGTCACCGTTCTGAATCTCATGAGCTTTTCTCTCCTCATCCGCAGTCTGCGGCAATCCGCGCACGAAGATGTCACACTTCTGCAAAATCGCACTGTGCTCCCTCCAGCCGGTAGCCCACCCCATGCACCGTCACAATCCACCGCGGATTCTTCGGATCGTCCTCCACCTTCGCCCGCAGCCCGACGATGTGGTTGTCCACAGTCCGCGTCGTCGGAAACGCCGTCGCGCCCCACACCAGATCCAGGAATCGCTGCCTCGACACCGGCTCGCCCTCCGCCTCCGCCAGCAACCGCAGCATCGCAAATTCTTTCGCCGCGAGAGAAAGCGGCTCGACACCCTTCCGCGCCGTCAGCTTCACCAGATCGATCCGCACATCCCCCATCGTGATCGCGCGCGGCGCCCGCCGATCCTCCTGCGAACGCCGCAGCAGCGCCCGAATCCGCGCCAGCAGTTCCTCCGTGCTGAACGGCTTCACGAGATAATCGTCCGCGCCGCTATCGAGCCCCAACACCCGATCCGGCACCTGGCCCTTCGCCGTCACCATCAGAACCGGAGTTCGAATCGCCAGCCGCCGCAGTTCGGCACAGAGCGCATATCCATCGAGCTTCGGCATCATCACATCCAGCAGAATCAGATCGGGCTTCTCCGCCACAATCAATTGCAGGCCCACCGCGCCATCCAGGGCGCACTGCGTCCGATACCCCTCGGAATCCAGGATGTCGCGCAGCGCCACACGCATGGCGTGTTCGTCCTCCACGATGACAATGCGCGCGCCCGTACTCATCGCGGCAGCTCCAGACCGAACCGGCTCCCCTGCCCCACCGCACTCTCTACCAGCACCCGCCCGCCGTGCGCCTCCGCCACATGCTTCACGATGCTCAGCCCAATGCCTGCGCCCTCCGTCTCGCGCCGGAGCTCCGAGCCATACCGATAGAACAGATCGAAGATCTTCCCGTGTTCGTCAGGCGGAATACCCGGTCCCAGGTCGATCACCCACAACCGGACAACCGTGGACAGAACTTCCACCTCCACCCGCACTTCCGCGCCGTCCGGCGAATGCTTCACCGCATTATCGAGCAGATTCACCATGCTTTGCTCGATCGCCTCGCTATCCCACGCCGGTTGCAGCCCGTCAAATTCCGCCGGTGGATCGGCCAGCGTTAGCCGCACCTGACGTTCCGCCGCGCCCGGCTCCATCAGCATCACGGTATGCCGAAGCAGCGCCAGCGCATCCACCGCCTCGAAATGATATTGCTTCCGTCCCTGATCGATGCGCGAAAAATCGAGCACATTTTCCACCAGCGAAGAGAGCCGCCCGCACTCCCGCACAATCAGCCGGTAATAATTTTTCTGTTTTTCCCCGCCCTCCACGCGCCCGCTCGCGAGGCTCTCCGCCATCAGCCGGACCGCCGCAATCGGCGCCCGCAGCTCATGCGACACGCTCGAAACCAGATTCGATTTCATTTCATTGAGCCGCATCTGATCGCGATACGTGTGCCACAACCGCCACAGCCCAAGCAGCGCAGCCGCAACCGCCAGCAGGATGACCCACTGCATCATCACCAGACGCCGGTGATAGGGAGCGTCCAGCAGATCCGGATTGGCAAGATCGAGAGCCAGCAGAAACGGAAATTTCACGCCATCCAGGAGGAAGCTTCCTTTGGCGTATCCAAGCGGCGGAAATTTCGATCCCGACACACCGCGAATCGTCCACTGCTGTCCCGCTACGTTGAGCCACGCCCCCATGTAGTCGGGCAAACTCGCGTGCAGCGCGCGCCGCAGCGGTTCCCGGCGCAGCCGCGTGATCGCCCAACCGCGGGCGCGCGGCGCGCACAGAGCCAGACCCGGATGCGGACCGCGTTGCGCCGTACCGAAGCCCTCATCCCAATAGAGAATCGTCGCGGTACTCGGCCGTCCTCTCAATCGTGGAACGAAGTCCTGCATCATGTAGCGGATCTTCTGGCGTTGGTCGTCCTCTGCCTGCCACTTCGCGCGAAGCGCAGCCGTATCCAGCAGGTCGGGAGAAAGGAATGATGGGTGCTGAGTAATCTGGTCTTCAATGGCGCCCGCGAGATCGGCAGGAAGATCTCCCTTCACGTGGCGCAGCGCGACCAGCAGCGCAGCATCCGCGACCTGCGTCCCCGATTCAGTAACTGCATCCGGATACTGCTGTGCAATATGAACAGCCTGACGAATCAGCGCGGCCGGATCCAGGCCGGACTCCGCACCAACGAGCAGCCCCAATTCGGCATTCGCCCGCGCAGGCGCCGAATTGCCGGATTGCGCAAGCACCGTCAGTGCCGCCGTGGCGGCCTTCGCATCGCGATGCTGAGATCTGGCCGCCTCCGCCGTTCGCCAAAGCCCCGCCTCACGCGCAGGCAGTTTCTCAACCCAATCAGAGGGCTCCGGAAAACGCGGGTAGTCCGGGCTCGCCATCCCCCTGCCATCGACAATCTCACCCTCGGTGGCAATTCGCTGCTTCCGGCTCTGGATAAGATACGCGCTGATCTCATCCCCGATCTGCCGCGCCACGTCAGGAGCAATCGCATTCGCGCGATTCTTCGCGTCCTGCTCGATCGCCGCCTTGTCTTCCCGGAGAAAATGCAGAGCAACGCCGGAGAGAATCACCACCGGCAGCACGATCAACACCGCCTGCCCAATCCACATTAGCTGCGCGCGCGGCATCTTCATGCACCGTCATCCTAACGCGCCGCGCCGGCCCATGATGTCACGATTTTGTATGAAGTTCCGCCCGCAGCCGCGCCAGACGTCCATGCACCCGCTTCGCCACCGCCACATCCCGCATGATCTGCGCCCGCAGTAACTCCGGCGAATCGAACTTCCGCTCTTCCCGCACGAACCGCAGAAAACCGACCTCAATCCGCTCCGGCGTCTCCCCCTCGAACGGATCCAGCAGAAACGTCTCCACCGTCAGCCCCTGCCCATCGAACGTCGGCCGATACCCCACATTCGTGATCGACTTCCACCGCCGCCCCGACTCGCTGTCCCACGTCTCCGTCACGTAAACGCCCACCGGCGGCAGCAGTTCGTTCTCGGGCGCAAGATTCAGCGTCGGCACCGTCTGCTTCGAACCGATACCGTGCCCCTTCACCACCGGCCCCTCGAGCGCAAACGGCGCCCCCAGCATCCGGCACGCCCGCGATACCTGCCCCGCCTCCACCAGCTTCCGCACCGCCGTGCTGCTGATCCGCGCGCCGCGCCGAACAATCGTCCCCGCCGATTCCACCTCGAATCCCAGCTTCTCTCCGAGCGCTCGCATCGTCGCCAGATCCCCGCTCTGCTGATACCCAAACCGGAAATCCTCGCCGATGATCACCACCCGCGCATGCAGCTTCTCCGCCAGCACCGTCCGCGCGAATTCCTCCGGCGAGAGACGCGCCAGTTCCGTCGAAAACGCCAGCAGCATCGCTGCCTCCACGCCTTCGCTCTCCATCCGCCGCAGCCGCTGCGCGATTGTCGAAATCAGCCGCGGCGCGCGCTCCGGCGCCAGCACCCGCGCCGGATGCGGATCGAAGGTCAGCACAGCCGGAGTCAGGCTCCGCTCGCGCGCAATCGCCGCCGCGCGCCGCAGGATGACCCGATGCCCCGCATGCACACCATCGAAATTTCCAATAGCAAGAACGGAAGGCCCGAAGTCCGCCGGGACCTCCGCCAGAGACCGGAACGCCCTCATGCCGCCGCGTTCACCTCAATCTCCAGCCCGTCGTAGGCGAGATGCATCCCCTCCGGCAATGATTTCTCCGTCTCCTCATGCATCAGGTCATGGCACATGTGCGTGAAGAACGTCCGCCGCGCCCCCAGCCTCCGCGCCATCTCCACCGAGTGCGCCACCGTCGAATGCGTCGGATGCTCCCGGTGCCGCAGCGCGTCGAGAAACAGCACATCGAGTTCGCCCAGCTTCGCCATCGATTCCTCCGGCACATCGCTGTGATCCGTCAGATACGCGACATTCTCGAAGCGGAACCCGTAGATCCGCTCCTTCCCGTGCATTACCGGAATCGGCACAAAACGCAGCCCCAGCACATCGAACGGCTCATCCCCAATCACGTGCGCATCCAGCTTCGGCACATGCGTCAGGTGTTTCCGCTCATTGAACGCGTACGAGAACACGCGCTGAATCGCCTCCAGCGTATTGGCGGCCGCGTACAGCGGAATCACCCCCTGCCGGTAATTGAACGGACGCACATCATCCAGCCCCAGAATATGGTCCGCGTGCGCATGCGTGTAGACGATCGCGTCGAGCCGCGGAATCCGCGCCGTCAGCATCTGCGCCCGGAAATCCGGAGTCGTATCGATGAGGATATGCCGCATTTCCCCGCCCGGCTCCGTATAGCGAATCAGAATCGAAGGCCGCAGCCGCGTATCGCGCGGGTCCCTCGACGTGCACGTGGCGCACGAACACCCAATCGTCGGAACCCCCGCGCTCGTCCCGGACCCGAGCACCCTGATCGAGAGAGACATCGGCTACGGCTTCTGCCGCTCCATGGTCTCCATAAACCGGAACCGCAGCTCAGTGACGGAACTATCCAGACTCCGCTGCTCCTCCGGCGTGAGATTGCCGCGGGTCTTCTCCTGCAGCATGGCAAGCAAATCGATATTGTGCCGCCCCCGCTCCAGATCCGGCTCGCCCTCTTCCCCAAACGGCAGCAGCCCCATATTGAGCTCCGCCTGCAGACGCAGCGAATACACCAGAAAATCAAAATCCGGAGGCGGAAGCTCAGGACGCCCGCCTCCGTCTTCCATGTCCGCCATAAGTACCAGTTTATATGCGGAGCCGGGCTTTTTCTTATCTGTCTGCATCCGCGTTCATCCGCGGCGCATAATCGTTGACAAGTGTTGTCATAAATGACAACATGGGAAGCGCCGATGTCTCCGACGCGGACCCGCCCCATCTCCTGGATCGCGGCGGCGCTGAAGGACTTCAGAGCCTTTCCCGATGGAGCCCAGGCGATTTGTCTCGCGGCGCTCACCGTCGCCGCGGAGGGTGGGGAGGCTGATACTGCAAAGCCGATGCACGGGCTGGGTTCTGGAGTATTCGAAATCGCACTGCCTTACCGGCGCGATGCTTATCGCGTCGTCTATGCGCTGCAAATTGCTGAAGAAATCTGGGTGCTCCATGCTTTCCAAAAGAAATCGACCCACGGCATCAGAACGCCGAAACGTGAGCTCGATCTGATTGAAGACCGGCTGAAGAGATTGAAGGAGTCGCTGTGATGAAACGGGAAAAGTTGGAGTTAGTACGCGGAAGTGGCAATGCCTTCCGCGATCTTGGCCACGAAAACGCTGATGTCCAACAGCTGAAAGCGCTCCTCTCCGCCGCGATCATCAAGCTTCTCGATCGCGACCAACTCACAGTCCGCGCTGCCCAGGTCCGAACCGGTTTCGCCGCCGCGGACTTCTCCCGCGTCCGTAACGCCGACCTCGCCAGATTCACCGCTGATCGTCTGATCTCCATGCTCAACAGACTTGGATCCCGAATCGACATTCGCATCCGCGTCCGCGCCGCCACACCGCCCCCAAAGCGGGCCGCATAGCGAACAAACTTCAGCCCCCAATGCTACGCTCGTACCAGCCATGCCCGACGACCCCGCCAGCGCCGGCCACAAACTCCAGCAACTCCTCGACATCATGGCGCGCCTTCGCTCCCCCGATGGCTGCCCCTGGGACCGCGAACAAAACTTCGACACCATCAAAAAATACACCGTCGAAGAAACCTACGAAGTCCTCGACGCCATCGATCGCCGCGACTGGGTCGATCTCCGCGACGAGCTCGGCGACTTCATCCTGCAGGCCGTTTTCTACTCCCAGATGGCCGCCGAAGAAGGCCGCTTCACCTTCGCCGACTGCCTCGATGCCATTAACGCCAAGCTCATCCGCCGCCACCCTCACATCTTCGGCGATGAAACCGCCCGTACCGGCGACGAAGTCCTGAAACTCTGGGACTCCATCAAGGCGACCGAAAAACAGCAGCAAAACGATAAACCGAAAGGCCTCCTCGACGGCATTCCGCGTGCACAGCCCGCCCTCCTCGAAGCCCAGCAAATCTCCTCCCGCGCCGCGCGCTCCGGCTTCGATTGGAACAGCGCTGACGACGTCTTCGCCAAGCTCGAAGAAGAAATTGCCGAATACCGCGAAGCTCTCGCCACCGGCTCCGCGCACGCCGCCGAAGACGAAATGGGCGACATCCTTTTCACCATCGTCAACCTCGCCCGCTTCGCGAAGGTCGATCCCGAACAAGCCCTCCGCCGCACCAACGCCAAATTCCGCCGCCGCTTCGCCCACATCGAACAGCGCCTGGGCGAAGAAGGGAAAAACGTCAGCGAAACCAACATCGCCGAGCTCGAAGCCCTGTGGCAGGAGGCGAAGCGGTGAGCCCAGCCGGAATCTCCATTCACGATCTCAAAACCGAAGACGAATACCGCGAGCTCGTCCACGTCCAGGAAGTCATCTGGGGCTTCTCCCACATCGACCTGCTCCCCGTGCGTTTCTTCGTCGTCGCCGCGAAAATCGGCGGTCAGGTCTTCGGCGCGTATGACGAAGGCCGCATGGTCGCCTTCTGCCTCGCCATCCCCGGACTCAAGCCCGGCAACAAGCCCTACCTCCACTCGCACATGCTCGGCGTGCTGCCCGAATACCGCGATTCCGGCCTCGGCCGCCGCCTCAAATTGCACCAGCGCGAAGACGCCCTTGCACGCGGCCTGACTCTCATCGAGTGGACCTTCGATCCCCTCGAAACCAAAAACGCGTACTTCAATATCGAGCGCCTCGGCGCCATCATCCGCACTTACAACCGCAATCAATACGGCGCCACCAGCAGCCAGCTCGGCGGCGGTTTGCCCACCGACCGCTGCGTGGCCGAATGGTGGATTGCTCAGCCGCGCGAGCGCGGCGCCGTCCACGAAGGTATTCGCCTCCCCGCCAATATCGCCGAAATCCGCCGCACCGACCCCGAACGCGCCCGCGCCATTCAGATAGAGCTTGCCGACGATTTCGACTCCGCTTTCGCCAAAGGACTCGCTGTCATCGGCATCGAGCGCGACGAAACCTGGTTCACTTATTTACTGGGCGATCCGCCCGCCGGAGCCACCCTGTGAAGATCGAGCGCATCATCCTCCGTCAGCTCCGCATGCCGCTCGTGCATTTCTTCGAAACCAGCTTCAGCCGCACTTATGAGCGCAACATCATCATCGCTGAAGCGGCAGGCGAAGGCCTCTCCGGCTGGGGCGAAATCACCGCCGGCGAACATCCTTTCTATAACGAAGAGTGGACGAATGGAACCTGGCTCATCGCCCGCGATTACGTGGCCCCGCGCATCGCCGGTAAAAACCTCGCGAGCGCCGAAGACGTCTACGCCCTCATCAAACATATCCGCGGCCACAACATGGCGCGCGGCGGCGTGGAAGCCGCCATCTGGGACCTCCAGGCCCGCCGCAACGGCAACCCGCTCTGGAAGGAAATCGGCGCCGGCGCCCGCCGCGAAATTCCCTGCGGCGTCTCCATCGGCATTCAGGACACCGTCGACCAGCTCATCGGCAAGATCGAAACCGAGCTCGCCGCCGGTTACCAGCGCATCAAGCTGAAAATCAAACCCGGCTGGGACGTCGACGTCCTCCGCCGCATCCGCCATCGCTTCCCCGGCACGCCGCTCATGGCCGATGCGAACTCCGCCTACACTCTGGCCGACGCGCCGCTCCTCAAGCAGCTCGATGAATTCAAACTAACGATGATCGAGCAACCGCTCGCGCATGACGACATCATCGACCACGCCCGACTTCAGTCTCAGCTCGAAACACCGATCTGTCTGGACGAATGCATCCGCACCGCGCACCACGCCGAACAGGCTATCCGCCTCGGCGCCTGCCGCATCGTCAATATCAAGCTCGGCCGCATGGCGGGCTTCGGCGAAGCGAGGCGCCTTCACGACGTCTGCCAGGCGGCCGGTGTCCCCGTCTGGTGCGGCGGCATGCTCGAAGCCGGCATCGGCCGCGCTCACAACATCGCGCTCGCCACGCTTCCGAACTTCACTCTGCCCGGCGATGTCTCCGCCAGCAAGCGCTACTGGAAGCGCGACATCATTGTGCCGCCAGTCGAAACCACCCCGCACGGCACCATTCAACTCACGGACAACATCGGCTTCGGCTACGAGCTCGATTTCGATTACCTGAAACACGTCACGGTGCGGGAGGAAACCGTGAGCGCATGAGCGCGTTCACCCAGCTACTTCGCAATAATCGCAATTACCGTTTCACCTGGGCGGGCCAGATCGTCAGTGAAGTCGGCGACCACTTCAACAACATCGCCGTCATGAGTCTGGCGATGACTCACCGCGACCCCGGTCTCGTGGTGACGTTCGTCTTCCTCTCTCGCGCCGTCGCCATGCTGGGCGGCGGACCGATTGCCGGCGTCCTGCTCGACCGTCTCAACCGCAAGTACGTCATGATGGCCAGCGATCTGGTGCGCTGCGTCATTGCGCTCGGCTTCATCCTTTGTCTTCGCTGGCAGAACGACTGGATCCTCTACGCGCTGAGCGCGATGCTGATGTTCGCCTCGCCCTTTTTCACCAGCGGACGCGCGTCGATCCTTCCCTCCATCGCCACCAAAGAAGAGCTTCACACCGCGAACACCATGACCCAGACCACCTCCTGGGCCAGCCTCACCGTGGGCGCGTTCCTGGGCGCGGTCGGCGTTTCCTCAGGCTACGAACTGGCATTCGTCTACAACGCGCTTTCGTTCATCATCTCGTTCCTCTGCATCTGGCAGTTGCGGCGTCCCGGAGGCTTTCGTGCAGAAGGAAGCCACGTCAAACACGAAAAGACCGGCTTCGCCCAATATCGCGAAGGTCTCAGCTATATGCGCATGACGCCGCTCGTCGCCGGCATCGCGATGATCAGCCTCGGCTGGGCCAGCGGCGGCGGCGCCGCGCAGATTCTCTTCAGCCTCTTCGGCGAGAAAGTGTTCAATAAAGGAGCGATGGGCATCGGCATCATCTGGGGCTTCGCCGGCGTCGGACTCCTCATCGGCGCCAGCATTGCCTACTGGCTCGGCAAGCGCCTCACGTTCAAAGGCTACAAGCGGACCATCCCCATCGTGTACTTAATTCACGGCGGCTCCTACGTTATCTTCAGCCAGATGCCGACCATCGCGTGGGCATGCGTCTTTATCGCGCTCTCGCGTGCTGCGGTCTCCATCAGCTCGGTCCTGAACTACACCCAGTTGCTGCACCACGTGGAGGACCGCTACCGCGGCCGCGTCTTCGCCACCCTCGAATCGCTGACCTGGTCGATGATGATGATCTCGATGATGGCGGCCGGCACCGCCTCCGTACACTACAGCCCGCGCACAATCGGCGCCGCCTCCGGCGTGATCAGCTCGACGACGGCCTTCTTCTGGTGGTGGAGAGATTGGCGCGGCAAGCTGCCCGAACCGCCCCAGCACGCCGTCGCCGCGGGTGAAGACGACGAAGTCATCGCCGAACCCCCGCTCGGCGTCGTAGGAGTGAATCGCAATGAACGGTAAAGTCGTACTGATCACAGGCGCGGCAAAGCGCATCGGACGCTCCATCGCCCTGGCCCTCGCCGCCGAAGGCGCGCACGTGGCGATTCACTACGGATCGTCCGAAGCCGAAGCCCGCGCGACGGCCAGGGAATGTAACAACGCGCCGATTTTCCAGGCCAACATGGAAAAGGTCCCCGAAATCAGGGCCATGATGGACCGCGTTGCCCGGCACTTCGGCCGCATCGACGCCCTCGTCAACAACGCCGCCAGATTCACCAGATTCGACCCGCTCGATATCGAAGAGAAGGACTGGGACTACATCCACAGCGTGAACCTGAAGTCCGTCTTCTTCTGCGCCCAGGCTGCAGCAAAGGTGATGCTGAAAGGCGAAGGCGGCCACATCGTCAATATCAGCTCGTTAGGAGCCCTGAAACCCTGGGAAGACCATGCCCACTACTGCTCGTCAAAAGCCGGAGTCGTGATGCTGACGAAATGCCTGGCCAAAGCCTGGTCCCCCAGGATCGCCGTAAACACCGTGGCCCCCGGTGTCATCCCCTTCGACAAAATCGACGAACGCATCGAGCGCTTCATCGCCGCCACCCCGGCAAAGCGTGCGGGAACAGGCGACGAAATCGCCGAAGCCGTCCTCTTTTTTCTCAAGAGCACCAACTTCATCACCGGCCAGCTCATTGCGGTCGACGGAGGCCTGGCGCTGAAATAATGGACCTTGGTCGGGAACAAATGCCATTGACGCAGCCACCGGATCCGTTGGGAGGTTTGGCGCTCACAGCGATCCTTGTCGCCGGTGCGCGGGCGGCCGAGAGCGCCCGGCCCGATCGACTCTTCGATGACCCGTTCGCGCAAACATTCGTCGAGGCCGCGACCGCGGCTTCACCGAAAATGGCGCAGGCCCTGGAGGGCTCTCCTGATGAAGCGGTCAATCAGGCGCGCCGCGATTCCGTCGCGGTCCGCACGCGCTTCTGCGATGACTATCTGCTGATGGCAGCCCGCTCCGGCTGCCGCCAGATAGTGCTTCTCGCTGCCGGCCTGGACGCGCGGGCGTTTCGTCTTCCCTGGCCCGAAGGCGTACGGTTGTGGGAAATCGACACGCCCGGCCTGTTCGCGTTCAAGGAGCGGGTGATCGCGGCTCGCGGCGCAACACCCGCGTGCGAACGAAGAACCATTCCCGCGGACCTTCGCGAGGACTGGTCCCACACGCTGATCGATGCGGGCTTCGACCCGGCTCAGCCGGCGGGATGGCTGATTGAGGGCTTGCTGATGTACCTCGATGAACGCGAGCGTGATTTGCTGATGAATCGAGTGGGCGCGATCTCGGGCGCGGGAAGCCGTATTGCACTCGATCACCGGGGTGGCTTCTTCTCGCCGCCCCCCGTCACCAGCGCGGACGATCCATCCGGCAATCAAGCCGCTGCCCGCTTCGCCATGCTGGCCGCGGCGGCGTCCTCGGATCCGTCCCTCACGGCCCCTGAGACGTGGTTCAGCAGCCACGGCTGGCGCGCGAATGTTCTGGACGCTGCCGCCGTATTCGCGCGTTATGGCAGGCCAGTGCCTCTCCAGGTACAGCCCGGCGCCGCGCGCAGCTGGATGGCGATAGCTGAATGCCTTTAGCCCGCGAGGCGCTCACCTCCGCAGCCGTAAATCACGCACGTTGAGCCACGAGGGCGAGTGCTGAATGCGAATCACGGAACATGGAGGGGTTCCTCCACACTACTAGGATAACAAGATAAAATGTTGAAAACAAGACTGGTATTCCGCTTCGTCTTCGCGTAATATCGACCAGGTGCGGTAACACTTCGTCCGCGGCAAATCCACGTTCACTAAAAAATCTCAAAAATGAGGAAGGGGGCAGTGTGTCTGAAGTTCGCAAGCCCCAGACAGATGTTGATATGACTGTCTGCGCAACCTGGGACTGGTTGCTCATGGAGTTGGTGCGTCACCAAACGAGCGGCGCGTCAGTTCGGCGTCGGGATCATGTCGATGCGATCGATAACGATCACATCGACCGCCGCCATCCCGCTTCGGAATTCAAGACCAACCTGGTCGCGCGCCGCGGCGCGTAGAGCATACCCGCGCGATTCAGCATCGGCCTCCGCCTTCGGATACTGCACCCGAATATCGAACACGCCCGAGAGCCCCGTCTTATCCACCACCGGCCGATCCATCTGGCCGGAAAGATATCCCGCAAGACCTGTGGGCGAAATGCCTTTGACCACCATCTCGCGGGTCGATCCGGAATCGTTGAAGCGGAACGAATCCGCGGCGCTTTCAGATGGCGTTAGCGCAGGCGCGCCAGCCACTCGCCGCATCTCATAAACGGGAATCGTATGTTGAGCGCGATGCCAGACCATATGAAAGCGCTCCGTCAGCATCCCCCGCACCATCGGCGCAATATCCCGCTTCGAAGCGCCCGCCGGCACTTTCGCAATGACCTCATAACGCTCAGTCTCTGTCCACGCAGGGGCTTCAATCATGCGGCCCTGCACTTCGAACGCATTGACCAGCAGACTCTTGAGACTGACGTTCGAGCGAAACCATCGTTCGGGATCACTCGTGCCCGGACCGCCGCCGGTAGAAATACTCGAACCAGGCGGAGGAGGCAAATACTTGACCGATGCTGCTTCAAAAGCAGGTTGCGCCCACACTGCCGCAACACAGAACACCCCCGCTGCTGACAGGCACAGAACAGAACGATATCGCATTCGATATTGACGCGCTCTCCGGTTTTTCGTCCCACCGATTTAACATGGGCTGATCGAAGTGGAATCGCATTTATCATTCCGCGACCGCACTATTTCTGATCTTTGTTGCCGGGATCTGCTCGCTGGCCCGGAGCCTGTGTGCCTCGCGGCAGAGTAAAGAAAAACGTCGAGCCTTTTCCGGGCGTCGATTCCACCCAGATCCGCCCTCCATGCGCCTCCACAATTTTCTTGCAGAGCGCGAGACCAAGACCATGGCCGGGAACGGCTCTGGAGTGGAGCCTCTTGAGAGGAACGAAAATTTGTTCCAGATATTCACGCGAGACTCCGATCCCGTTATCCGAAACTCCTATCAGATACGACTCCGCGCGTGTTTCGGAGAAGATGCGAATCCTGGGCGCCTGGCTGCTCCGATAATTGATCGCATTCACGATCAGATTCTGAAACACCTGCAGCAGCCGCACGGGATCGGCGTAGACTACCGGAAGAGCTTCCGTCGTCACCACGGCGCCCGTTTCATGGACCAGGGGTTCCAGCCTGTGGAGAAGTCCCGCAATCACCGCCGGCACATTCACACGCGTCGGAGACAGCTCACCGCCTGATTCCGCATATTGCAGAAGAGATTCGATGAGCTGATCCATACTCTCAGCGCCTTCCGTGACGAACTTCAGAAATTGTTGCGTTGTCGCGTCCAGCTGAGGTTCCAGGTGTCTCGAGAGAAGTTCAGCATACGTTCGCACGGCCCGGAGCGGAGTGCGGAGGTCATGAGCCACCACATGCGAGAAGTCCGATAATTCTTTGTTGGCTCGGCTCACCTCGCGCAACAACTGTTCGCGTTCGTTCTGCAGAGCGATGCGATTCGTCACGTCCTTGGAAATCGCGACCAGCCCAATCAGTCCGTCCTGCGTATCTCGCCACGGCGCTTTTGTCGCCAGCAATACGCGTTCCCCTTTGTCGGTGGGAAATTTTTCCTCCACCAGACGCGCGTGTTTGCTGCTCATCACGCTTTGATCGGTGGACCGAAGATCCGAAGCGACGGACGGCGGCAGCACCTCCTCATGCGTATGGCTGATCAACTGGTCGACGCTGCGGCCCAGGAGACTCGCCGCGGCGGAATTTGCGAAGACAAACCGGCCTTCTTTGTCCGTGGCATAGATCGGATCCTCCGTGCCCTCAAGCAGGGTAGCGATCAGGCTGCCCGCGGCTTGTTGCGGCCGCACCGCGCGGGCAATCTTTGCGAATCCACACGCCTTGCCGCCTTCATCTTTGATACAGATCAGCACCCCTTCCACGAACACCCGGCTCTCATCGCGGCAGAGATGCCAGCGCACGTCGGACGATCGTCCGTCTGTCCGGGCACACGCCATTTCCTCTTCGGGGGCGGCCTTCGCGCGGTCTTCGGGGGTGAAAATCTCGCTGAAAGGCTTTCCGGTAAATTCCTGTTCACGATACCCGAAGAACCGTTCGACACCCGGATTCCAGCTGATGATCGTCCCCTCGGGGTTAATCAGGAAAATCGCAAAATCCTCGAGTTCCTCAATGAGCAGTTCGTACAGGCGGGCACGATCTTGTTCGTTTGTCATCCTGCGAAAAGCGGGGCAATTGCGCCTCCATCACAAACCTGCAGATCAGTCTCGTTAGTGACAAAAACACCAATCACCAGCTAACGGGAGCATGCGCCGAGGCAATGGAGGGTGCATACGCTCGGAGCCGGCGATAGAGCTGCGCTATGCGGTCCATCGACTCCAGTCCCTGCTTGGCAAATTCAGCGAAACAGATCAGCCGTAAAGCAACCGGTCACGTTCACAAACGGGAGGAGAACAATCCACCCCACGCGTCGCCTGAATAGAGCCATGATCAATACCGAGATCGGATAAGTCCAGGTCGATCCCACGAAAACATACGCGCTGATTGTATAACCGCCATCAAACGCCATCGCGGACATTGGACCAAAGAGAAGCCACGGAACCAGCATAATGACCCACACCCAGAAAATCAGGTTGAACGCACTTTCCGGCTTCCTGGCTGGCGGCCGCTGTCCCCAACTCCCGGCGCTCCATCCGAGATACACCAATACCGCCCACACCAAAAGATTTGCTGCCGCTCGTTCCCAACCAGGCGCAAACAGTTGCCTCCGCCTTCCCGCAATCAGCAAAAGGACCAGGTTTCCTGGCATCCACAGGAAGAATGCTCCGCGAAGAATCAAAGGCAGGAGAGAGATGACTGCCGCTGTCGAGCCCGAAATCCAAACTCGCTTCGGGACTCTCACTTCCGCGGCCGCCGATCGGGACTATGGCACAGCGACGCGAGCCAGCAATTTCTCCACATGCTTCGCCAGAATATCGCACTCGATATTGACGCGATCGCCCGCCTTCCGTCCCGCTAAATTCGTCGCCGAATACGTATGCGGAATAATCGCGACCCGCACCACCCGCTCCGTAATATCCGCAATCGTCAGACTAATTCCATCAATCGCGATCGACCCCTTGTAAACCAGATAGCGATCGAGCGCCTCCGGCACGCGTACCCGCAACTCCCAATTTCCGTCCGCCAGCGCCGTCAGCGATTCCACCACCGCCGTCCCATCCACGTGCCCCTGCATAATATGTCCGCTCAGCCGCGCCGCCAGCGTAATCGGACGCTCCAGATTCACGCCCTCGCCCACCCGCAGGTCGCCCAGATTGCTGCGGTCCAGCGTCTCCGGCGCCAGATCCGCCGTGAACCCGCGCTCGCTCACTTCCACTGCCGTCAGGCACACGCCGTTCACCGCGACGCTCGCGCCGATTGTCAGATCCTCCAGCACGCGCCGGCATTCAATCGTCAGCCGCGCGCCCGCCGCCGCCACGCTTCCCTGCTCTTCCACAATTCCCGTAAACATAATCAGACCGGTTTCCGGATGAACGCCTCCACCGCGAACTCGTCGGGTGGAATCGGATGCAGCGTCGTGCGCTCCAGTTGAATCGCGTCGATGCGGCTCATCCGGCCCGCCCCTCCCGCCATTGGCAGACTCTCCGTCCCGCCCAGAATCTTCGGCGCGTAATACAGGAACACCTTATCCACCGCGCCCGATTCGAGCGCCGCCCAGTTTACCTTGCTGCCCGCCTCCAGCATCACCGAAAGACACCGCCGCTTGCCGAGCAGCGAAATCACATCGCGGATATCCACGCGCCCATGCGGCCCGTCGAAGCTCCGCACCTCCACGCCCTTCGCCTCCAGCGCTCGCACGCGGTCCGGCGAAGCGGCCGACGTCGTCGCCACCAGCAGATCGTCCTTCGCGCTCTCCACCATCTTCGAGTGCGTCGAAATCCGCAGCGTGGAATCCAGCACCACCCGCAACAGCGGGCGCGCGCGCGGCAGCTCGCTGCGGTCGTTGAGCAGCGGATTATCGCTCAGCACCGTGCCAATCCCCGTAATGATCGAATCCGAAGCGTGCCGCAGCACCTGCACGTGCGAACGCGCGTGCTCGCTCGTAATCCATCCCGAATTGTCCACCGGCGCCGCGATCTTCCCGTCCAGCGTGAGCGCGCTCTTCAGCGTCACCAGCGGCCGCCCCGTGCGCATGTAATGCAGAAATGCCTCGTTCAGCTTCTCTGCGGCCGCGCGATGCGCTTCCGAAATCTCCACCTCGAGCCCCGAAGCCCGCAGCCGCCGCAACCCTTCGCCCGCCACCAGCGGATTCGGATCTTCCGACGCCACTACCACTTTCCGTATCCCTGCCGCAATCAGCGCGTCCGCGCATGGTGCCGTGCGCCCGGTGTGCGAGCACGGTTCGAGCGTTACATAAATCGTCGCGCCGCGCGCGCTCTCACCCGCTTCTTCGAGCGCCGCGATCTCAGCATGCTTCACGCCTTCCCACGTATGGAAGCCGCGGCCCACCACGTCGCTGTCGCGCACAATGACCGCCCCCACCATTGGGTTCGGACTGGTGAGCGCCGTCCCGCGCCGCGCCAGCGCGAGCGCCTCGGACATATAGTCGCGCTCGCTCATATCGCAAACAGGGAATCGATAAAGCGCTCGGGATCGAATGGCAGCAGGTCGTCGATCTTTTCGCCCACGCCGATGAAGCGGATCGGCAGTCCGAGCTCACGCGCGATCGCCACCACCACGCCGCCCTTCGCCGTGCCATCGAGTTTCGTCAGCACGATGCCGGTGACGCCCGAGGATTCGGTGAACTTTCGCGCCTGTTCAAGTCCGTTTTGACCCGTGGTCGCGTCGAGCACGAGCAGCACTTCGTGCGGCGCGCCGGGAATCACGCGGGACGCTGTCCGCCGCATCTTTTCGAGCTCCGCCATCAGGTTCGTCTTCGTCTGCAGGCGGCCGGCCGTGTCGATAATCACGTAATCCGTCTGCCGCGCCTTCGCGGCGGAGAGCGCGTCGAACATCACCGCGCTCGGGTCAGACCCGGTGTTTTGCCGGATCACCTGTATCCCCGTCCGTTCCCCCCATACTTCCAGTTGCTCAATGGCCGCGGCGCGGAATGTATCGGCGGCACACAGCAGCACGCTTCGGCCTTCGCCTTTCAGATGCGCCGCGAGTTTGCCGATCGTCGTGGTCTTCCCCGCCCCATTCACGCCGACCAGCATGATGACGGCCGGCGGATTCTCCACATAAGCCAGCGGACGGTCATTCGTCTGGAGCACTTCCAGCAGATATTCGCGGATGAGATTGCGAAGCTCGCTTGCGTCGCCCACCAGCTTGCGGTCCACGCGCTCGCGGATGCGGTCCAGAATCTCCTGCGTCGTCGCGACCCCTATGTCCGCGCTGATGAGTGTATATTCCAGCTCCTCCAGCAAATCGGCGTCAATCGTCTTACGCCCGGAAACGGCTTCTTCAATGCGCGAAACCAGCCCTTCGCGCGTCTTCTGGACGCCGCTTTTCAGCTTTTCCAGCAGCGTGGGCTCTTGCTCGACAGTGCCGAAGAGAGTCTGAATCATACTTCTTTCCGATGTTAACAGCGTAGGGCGTGGCTCCGGCCTCCTTTGCCTGGCCTTTGCGCGTACTCACTCACCGGTGCGCGTTTTCACCCATCCCCGCACTTCATAGATGCGCCTGCCGGTTGCACTCAGCCGGAAACATCCAACCCGGCACTGTGGCTCGTGAATGACTATTGAGGCGGCGGTCAGATTGCACGCAGGCAGCACATGAAACATGTACTACTCGCGGCAGCGGCATTCGCCGCGCTCGGCCTCAATCTTGCGGCGGACCCGCCGTCACTCGTCAGCATCAGCCCTTCCGACCTGACGACGGACGGCTCGGAGACCGTCAACTTCACGTTCGTCGCCTCGCATCCATCGGGTGACAGCTTCGCCTTACAGGGGATTGATGGCCTTTTCGGAGATCAGTACGATTGCTGGCTCTTCTATAGTAGCGTCGTGAACACAATCTCCGTCTGGAACAACGGGTTATGGACTACCCAGAAAGCAGGCCAACCGGGGACGATTCTCCACGGCAACGCCTGTGACATCGATCCGCAACGCGTCTCCTCAGAATATTTGAATGCAGTAACCCTGTTGCAGGTGCACGTGCCGATCAGGCTCGGCGGCGCGGTCGGCGCCCATAACATTTATATGAGCGCAGTTGGCAGCGGGGGATTTGCGCCTTACCAGAAGATGGGCATCTGGACGGTGACGCCCCCGGCGCCATTCACCCTCACCGTCACACCCGCGGCTGTTTTCACCCGCCCCGGCGCAGACGCAACCGCGACCGTGACGATCGCCGGCAATCCGGGGTTTAGTGGCACGGTCAATCTGTCGCTCGGAGCATTCCCGAATGGATCGAATCTGACAGGCAGTTTCAGCCCGGGTTCTATCACCGGCAACGGGACCGCGAGCCTGACCATTCATTCCACAGCCCAGACACCGGCGGGCTACGATCCCGTTGACATCGTCGCCACGGCATCCGACGGTTCCGGCGAGCGAAAATTTCAGTTCGCGACTTTCGTCGACAACGCGGCGCCGACGTCGGTTATGACGCCGTTGCCGCCCGGCCGTGGCGTCGGAGAGAACTTCACTTTCACGGTGTCGGACCATGGCACGGCGTACGAAATTATCGGGCTCAACGTCCTCATTAATTCGTCGATAGACGGGAGGAATGCCTGCTGGTTATGGTATGACGCGCAGGCCAATTACCTGTGGCTCGCGAACGACGATGGCCTTTCCTGGCAAGGCACGCCTTTCTCCAATCTCACCCCGCTCTCGAACAGCCAGTGTGGGCTGGGCCCGGGAAGAGGCGTGCGCAACCCTGCAAGCAACGGCACGGACCTCTCTCTGACGATTCCGATCCTTTTCCGCCAGAGCTTCGCTGGAGTTAAGAATGTTTACATGCGATCGGCCAACTTCTCGGGGTTTGAGTCCGGTTATCAGCAGGCCGGGCAGTACGCCGTGAGCGACACGCCGCGGTAGCGGTGTTGCCGTTGGATTCTCGCGGGACGAGTCTGGCTGCGCCGTATACGCCGTGCACTTTGTCAGGAGAACGCAGCAATGCAGTCATCGTGCTTCGCCGGCGCAGCCCTCGCGGTAGCACTTCTGCCTTCGCGGTGTCGCCCGTCTCTTCAGCGATGACGGCCGTCTGGCCTTCCGTCGACTGGGGAACTCAGGGCAGCAGCCAATGCGTCATCTCGGGACTATACGGTCTCCCACACGACAGTTCAGTAGAAGGAGTACCAATTCATGAAACACATGTTGAGCAGCGTCGCGATATATTTCGCGTTCGTAATATGTCTATTCGCCGCTCCCCGTCACTCATCGGCATCAGCCCTTCGGACCTGAAAACGGACGGGGCGGAGGCCGTCAATTTCACATTCGTCACCTCGCACGAGGCGAGTGAAAGCTTCGCATTACAGGGGATTGATGCCCGTTTCGGAGATCAGTATCAGTGCTGGCTCTTCTATAGCGCCGGCGCGAACACGATCTCCGTCTGGAACAACGGGAGATGGACCACCGAGAGGGCAGGCCAACCGGAGGCGATACTCCACGGCAACGCCTGCGACATCGATCCCCTTCGCGTCAGCTCAGAGTTTTCGGATGCAGGCCTCCTGTTGCATTTGCACGCCCGGATTACACTCGGCGGCGCGGTCGGCGCCCATAACATTTATATGAGCGCACTTGGCAGCGGGGGATTGGCGACCGTGACGATCGCCGGCAATCCGGGCTTCAGTGGCACGGTCAATCTGTCACTCGGAGCGTTCCGAATGGATCGAATCTGACAGGCAGTTTCAGTCCGGGTTCGATCGCCGGCAGCGGAACCGCGATCCTGACCATTCATTCCACAGCCCAGACACCGGCGGGCTACGATCCCGTTGACATCGTCGCCACAGCATCCGACGGTTCCGGCGAGCGAGAATTTCCGTTCGAGACTTTCGTCGATAACGCGGCCCCGGCGTCCGATATCGTGCCAGTGTTCCTGGGCTACAGCCTCTCGGAGCAATTCTATTTCGGCGTGTCGGACATTCAGCCACTCGACCACGCCTGGACACTCCGCGATCTACAACTTTACGCTGACCTCGCTCAACGGGTACTCGGGAATTTTGCACTTCAGCGCCGGTACGCAACCGCAAACCAGCGGCGTCACCGTGACCGACTCGGGGGGCGGAACGTATCCGATCGAGGCGTATGAGACGGTCAGCGGAACCATGACAGTGGCGAGTACCGCCGCTGTTCCGCCGTCCGATATTACAGTGACGGCGACTATTCAGGACAACACTCTGCATCACAGCTACGCCGTGACCTATACTCTGGTTCGGCTGTCTGTGCCGACACTGTCGTTTTCTCCTGTTTCCGGCAGCGGCCCTACACAAACCTTCAACATTTTCGTGACTGATCCGGGCGGCCCCGACGCGGTCAATGGGATTAATTTCCTGGTCAACTCGTCGTTCCGCGGAATGAATGCCTGCTGGCTTTTCCTGGGGTCGCCAGAGATCGGGACCGTCAATCAGGATACCTGGGTGTCGCTCGCCCGCGATGACGCGACAAACTGGGCAAACAGGACGCTAGCGGGTAAATGCGCGACGTCAACAGACCCCATCCACAACAATCAATGTTCTCTCTTCGGCGGACCAGAAAACATCAGCGATGACGGCATCACCCTGACGTTCACTGTTACGGTGACGTTCACCCCCTCATTCAATGGCCCGAAATTCCTGTATGTCCGCGCCGCGGACAATTCCGGACAGGATACCGGGTATCAGCAGGTCGGCGTCTGGACGGTTTCGGGAACCTCCCTTGCGCCCGACTTCAGTATTGCGGTTTCTCCTCGATCGCGCAGTGGCGTGGAGGGGGGACCCTTTTGGGGAATGTATTTAATGGGCATACCGGAGTCATCAACCTCAGCGCCAGCGCAGTCCCGCCCGCCCAGAGCTTTGATTTTTCCGCACCAAGCCTGATGGCCGGGGAGTATTCCAATCTGGACGTGCACGTAGGGGCTTTCGCTGCGCCCGGCGCTTACACGGTGACTGTGACCGGCGGTGATGGCGTCCGCACCCATACGGCGACCACCGTCCTTAATGTGCAGCCCACGCCGGTCTCCACTTTCGCCGCGACGCCGAACGCCGGGTCCGGCTCGTCCCAGACGTTTACGTTCGTAGCCTTTGGGCAAGGCGGCAGATCGAATCCGGAAAGTTTGAACATCCTGTTCAATTCCTCGGTGGACGGACGGCATGCGTGCTGGATCTACGCCGATGCATCTTTCGTGACTCTGGCAAGCGACGACGGGACCATCTGGACACCGGTCGCCTGGGGAACTTACGGCAACAGCCAATGCACGATCTCCGGGACGACGGTGACATACATCGGAGACAGATTGATCGTCGCCACGCAAATCACCTTTTCGGACAGTCTCAGGGGAACGAAAAGCATTTACCTGCGTACGACGAATAACTACGGGTCGGATACGGGTTATCAGCCGGAAGGCACATGGATAATTCCCTGACCCGGCCCGCGCGATAAGAGCGGCGATCAGCGAAGGCGCATGGACGGCGCCGCAATCGCTACGCCGATGCGGCTTTGCCCGTGAGGAAGCCGGCCAGCTTGTCGAGGGTCATGTTCCAGCCGGGCTCCATGCCTTTGATCATTTGCGGCGCGAATGGAACCAGGCCGGTGACTCTGGTCTTCAGAGTCAGCTTCGTTTTGCGGCCTTCATCGGCAAAGGTCACGCTGGTGACGCCCTTCAGCAGCGGCGTGCCGTTCTGATCAAAAGCGTCGTTGCTGAAGACGAGCCGTTCTGACTTTACGACTTCCGAGTAAACGCCGGAGCTCCGGAAATCCATGCCGTCCGGTGAGCGCATGACGATTTGCCATTCGCCGCCGGGCCGGACGTCGAGTTTGCAACTGTGGCTGGTGAACGGGCCCGGCCCCCACCACTGCGTCATGTGTTCGGGCTTTGTCCAGGCTTCGTAAACCAGATCGCGCGGCGCATCGAAGACGCGCACGATTTCGACTTCGCCTTCCATCGGGTTGCCGCTTGCCTCCGCGTGCGTGGGGCGCCCGGCCAGCAGGTCTTCGAGACGGTCGAAGGTTTCCACCGCTCCCTGCTCCATACCGGAGTTGTAGTGGCCATCGCGCGATTGTTTATTGGGATGGAAGACATGGCTCGTCATCCGCGTGCGGCCACCGATGTCTTCGAGCTTCAGGATAGTCTTCCATTGCGGGTTGCCGAACATCGGTTCATTGAAGACTTCCGTGGCTTCGAGCCCTTCCGGCGGATTGAGCTTGTGGAACGTCCCCGAGAAGGTCAGGGGGTGACCGCCGGGGACCTCGATCGTGTAGCGCCAGCCGCCGCCGACGCGCAGGTCGATCTCGCAGCTGAGGAATTTTGAGGCGCGGGGCCCCCACCAATGCGTGACGTGCCGGGGTTTAGTCATGGCTTCGAAGACAACCTCGCGGGGAGCGTCGAATTCGCGAATCATGAGGATTTCGGTATCGGACGGCAGGGTGACCGTCAGGCGGTTCTTAGTGACTTCCGGCATATTTCACCTTTTTCTTCTTTTTGGACTGGAGTTCGGCCAGATAATCATCGAGCCGGTCAAAGCTTTGTTCCCAGAACTGGCGATAGTCTTCGACCCACGACGCCGCCTCTTTCAGAGGCAGAGCTTCGAGCCGGCAGGGACGCCATTGTGCCTGGCGGCTCTGTGAGATCAGGCCGGCGCGCTGGAGAACTTTGAGGTGCCTGGTGATAGCGGGCGGGCTGATGCGGAAGGGTTCGGCGAGTTCTTTAACGGAAGTTTCGCCGAGCGCCAGACGCGCAAGGATAGCGCGGCGGGTGGGATCGGCGAGGGCTGCGAAGGTGGTGCTGAGCGAATC
>Ga0134125_10001126_pt1 | contig 33572 bp, 23 predicted proteins | sample KB31751_FD_96464 | JGI IMG/M metagenome (GOLD analysis project Ga0134125, IMG submission 96464) | Terrestrial soil microbial communities with excess Nitrogen fertilizer from Kellogg Biological Station, Michigan, USA - KB3-175-1 | ecosystem: Environmental > Terrestrial > Soil > Unclassified ...
AATCTGTGCCGTTCGGGTTCGATCCTTGAGCCGAACAGTTATCAGTCGCGCCTGGTCAAGATGTTTGTGGGCTTCTTTGAATCTACCTAGCTTTGAAAGCACCACAGCTTCATTGTTTTTGACACTCGCACAATAGATGTAATTCTTTGCCAATTTGAAGTGATGCTCTGCGGCTTTGTATTCGGTAAGGGCACGTTGAAAATAGTCAGGCCGGTTTTCGGCAGTTCCGACTGTCCTGAACGTTATGGCAAGCTCATTGTGATATGAGCCTTTGACGGGGAGATACCTGATGCTCGCAAACACCGCACTATTGTCAGTGAGAAGTTTCAGTGCGTCATAGTATCTTGCTGCCGAGTGTTCGACATCCGCCAGTTTGAGAAGTGCCCGCGCCCTCTCGAGTCCTTTGGGCGGCAATCGTTCCAATGCCTGTTGAAGCATAATCCGTGCTTCGTTTACTCGGCCTTCCCGCCAGTAGCAATACGCAATCTCTGACCATGCTTCGGCAGCTTTCCTTGTGAGGTTGTTCGACTCGTAATAAGTGATGCTCTTAGTGATCAAATTCCTCGCGCTCTCTTGTGCGTCTTTGATTTGATTGCGAGCGCCAATCCAGCCGGTGAGAATGCCAGCGCAAAGAACAACATTAGCAGCCGTTTCAGCTTGCAGCCCTTGCGTATCGGGACGTGTGCCGACCCCACGCCACAACGGGCGCATGATCTCAAGAGCGCCCTGCGGGTCTTCATAGTCTCTTTGTTCTAGTGCGATCTTGCATCTGGAAAGAGCTTCCTCATCACGAGACAGATGCGATGTGTCTAGCTTTGGTGAGGCTGACCTCAAGAGATAGACCTTCCTTTTTGGGTTTTAGTGGGAGGAAAGACTGTACGGGCCGGATATTAAACCTCACCGTCTCAACTCGGCAAGATCTCTTGCAACAATGTTCGGCTTTTGTCATATCTGATACAAGTACGTTTGCATCATCAATCAAAAGGAGCCTCAAAAAATGAAACGCTTTGTCTTGGTTATCGCTCTGACAGGGCTGATGTCAGTGACTGCTCTGGCGGGCGAAATACCAACCAATGGAGCCGCGGCGACGCCAACGCCTACGCCACAGACATCAACCGCAACAACAACGTCAAGCACGGCCAGCACGTCGAGCATTTTGCTTGTTACGGTGATACTCACCGTGCTTGGTCTGAGATAGACCACTAACGAACTAGGGTTCGTCTTAACGTGCCTCGCGCACTGCGCGGGATAGGTTAAGTGTGTCTATGCGTTTTTAAATGTACTTGCATAAAATCAGAACAAGCCCTCATTTGCTGCTTCTTGCGATCTAAAACTCCCTGAATAAAAATTCGTGGCACCTCATGGGGGGTTGTTCTTGCTTGGCCCTCTGCTCTTGAATTCACGTTACTACTTCCAGCCGCGCGCTGGCGCTGATCGACGTGAGTTCTCGCGAGGGAGCGGAGGGCCAGCAATCAAACACCGACCTTGCGGCAAAAAGGACTCGGGTACTGAGTCCATTGGGCATGGATTGAAACTCTTCATTACGCCTGTCGATCTTTCATTCCATGCCCACACTTCTGTTTTTCTTTTCCCGATTTGAAAGACCTGTGACGTGCCTTGTCGTACTGGTTATTGAGAGGGCGGTACGTCAAGCATGACCCAAACTGGTCCATCGTCGGGAATAGGAGCGCATTGTCCAGAGGCAATAGGTGGGTATTGCCGTGCGTTCCTCTTGAGAGTGGTAGTTCGGGAGAGGGGGCAAGCTGAGCTACCGCTCTCAATTCTTTTCTCCTCCGATGAAGACCGTGTTTGCCGAACTGAGCGGGGGACGGTTTACGTCAAGCACATCGCCCGACGAAGGTCATCATCGGAAGTCCTTGCGCTTCTTCGCGCTCTGCGTGTGAGCCGCTGAATGAACGTAAGGCGAGGCGCTTGCGAAGCCCAGGCTATCGCTCAGAAACGCAAGCGCCTTTTTCTCAATTTTATTTTGTGGGGAAGGACTCATACGTGATGGTGAGTCCTTTGGGGCATGGATTGAATCTCAGCAGTCCATGCCCACGTCTTTCCCTTACGGGAGGTGTATGAATGGGTCATGTTCGCAGAGGACCAAAACTACTGCCTGAGAAACTTCTCAAACTTAGGGAGTATCTGAACGTCGGCCAGCAGGAAATGGCACAGATGCTTGAAACGCAAATCGAATCGCAGGATAAGGAGTATCGAGTCCACCCTGGACGTGTTTCAGAGTACGAGACTGGAAAACGTGAGCCGGTTTTACTGGTCGGACTAGCCTATAGCTACTTAGGGCGAGTGAGCATGATCTCGTTGGCAGACGACAATGTTAGCGTTGAAGAATTTCGCCGGCAGCTTGGCACGTTCGAGCTTGTTGATCGAATCGGGAGTGACGGAAAAGAAAGCCGCAAGCTACAGCCGGTCAAACCGAAGCCAGTCACCTTGATTAGCGGTGTTCACTAGGCTGACACTCTTTCACAATGAGCACTGAGAAACCCACCCTCACCGCACCACTGGATGAAATGTCCCAACACTTTAGGGGTCGGATTCTGTGCGGGCGTTGTGGTAACAGCGATTCGACCAAGTTCACGTATTTGCCGCCTATGGATGGTCGCGTATTGGTTCAATGTTCACATTGTGGTCTACCGTTTTTTGAGTCGATAGAACCAATCCAGAATGATAGCGTTCAGAAATAAGTCTAGGACGATCCCGAGCCGCAAACCTCCATTCCAGCCGCACCACAACTTCATTTGTTCCCTCCGCTTCGATTGTACACAATAGCCATCAGCTCAACTTCACGCTTTGAGTGCTCCACTGCGTTGCGCTCGCCGTTTTTGGGAGTGACTGCAAGGGGTGAACTTCGCTCGAAAAAGTCACCCAAAAGGAGCACGCAAACAAATGGAAAATCAGGTCAACCAATCACCCCAAATCCCGAAGTGGTCAGCCCTACTTATCGAAGCCGTTACAAAGCCAGGTCTGATCATGAAAGCGTATAGTGCGTTCCATTCCTACAGTGTTGGGAATCAAATTCTCGCGCTTGTGCAGTGTCAGATGCGCGGACTACAGCCCGGCCCAATTAACACTTTTCCGAAGTGGAAAGACCTAGGCCGTTTTGTCAAACGTGGCGAACGGGCGCTGACTTTGTGCATGCCAATTACGTGCAAACGCCGCGAGGATAATTCAGATGAAGAACACACCTTTACCAGCTTTGTTTATAAGGCCCGCTGGTTTACTTTAAGCCAGACTGACGGGCAAGAACTTGAGCCAATTACGATCCCGGAGTGGGACGCAGAGCGAGCGCTTTCCGCGTTGAGTATCGAGCGCGTTCCATTCGATCACACGGATGGAAATATTCAGGGATTTGCAAAGCAGCGCCAAGTCGCGATTAACCCACTTGCGCAACTCCCTTTTAAGACTCTTCTGCACGAACTTGGTCACGTAATATTAGGCCATAGCACTGAGGTAGATCTCGCTGACAGTGAAACCACGCCGCGTAGTCTGCGTGAGGTCGAAGCGGAATCCGTGGCGCTTCTTTGTTGTGAATCATTGGGCCTTGAGGGAGCCGAGTATTGCAGGGGTTACGTGCAGAATTGGCTCAGCCGTGGAACTGGTTCTGACTCCCAAATGATACCCGAAAAGAGCGCCCAAAAAATCTTCCGCGCCGCCGACCAAATCATCCGCGCCGGGCGCCCCGAAATCGCTCCCGTGACAGCATAAGAACCCCCTGAGAAGGAACCGCGCCGGCCGAGGCAATAGCACTCGGCTGGCGCTTTTTTTTGGCCGGAAGCAACTGCGCTTGCGGCGCAGTTGCTTTGAAATTTCGCCAGCAGATCCAACGTAAACAGTCGCAGATTTTTGGCTGTGTTTCCACCTAGATTTTATTTGATGCCTTTCTAAAATGGAACACATTTCGGTTCAGTCCAATTACAAATTCAGCCTCATGTTCTTGTCGCAGAGGACGACGCGGATACGCGCAAGTTAGTCCAACTTATACCAAGGCCGGGCGGACTTTCGAGTGTCTATGAAGGGCGATTCCGCCGAGGGGTTATGCAGCCACTTTTCACCGCTCGTTTTGATGCTCTCTTACTTCATAACTGGATGCCTAAAATTAACGAATCGAACTCTGATGATTGATCCGATCTCACGATCAAAAAACATCCGATTTTCTTCTGCTTTGGGGTAGTCACAGAGGGCGATAAAAAGGCCGCGTTTGACGCCGGTGCGCAAGGCTATTTTGGAAGGCCCTTTGACCCCGAAGAACTCACCGCTACCTTACGCGCCGCCGTGAACATTTAACCTACCTCGATCCACCTTTTCCCTCTTGGTCTATACCTCACTGATGCCTCGATCACACCCCTACACTTCAGAGTACCGATCGTTACCGATCAGCCATTCAGGGTTTTTTACCCTGAATTAGCCTCCGCGATGATCTTCACTTCAGGACATTTTGTCCTGCCCTTTTTCATTGCCAACAGTTTGCGGCAATGATTAATCAGCCTGCCGCACGTCTCGAAAAATCTCGACAGCGAACGAAACAAGAGCAAAGGTGCTGCGCACCTGAAGTAACTAGACACGACACCCCCGCGTAACTTGGGGTTGTTGCGTCTCGGCTTGTGTACGTTAGTTGCATCAGCAACTTACAGGCACTCGTACAGAGCGCCCCGTTAACAACGTTAACAGTCACGAATCGAGAGAACGCAGCCCATGAAAAAACATTTAAATCGGATCAGGATCATTACTTTTCGCGTTACCGAGGACGAATACGCTGGCATCGCAAATGCATCTCTGGCCGCTGACGATGAGCCGAATAGTTGGTGCCGAACTGTGGCGCTGAGCTCGACCAATAAAGCTCAAACTACCATTGACAATCGAGCGATCTACACCGAAATCGCTTGCTTGCGCCATCTGTTCCATCATGGCTTCCACATCCTATTCAGCAACGATAGCAACGCGCTGAAGGCATCCGCCTGGGACATCCTTGTCAAGTTTACGAATGACCGCGCCAACGCCATTTATGAGCAGCTCGTGAAGGACCGGCTGCGGCGACGTCAGGGCTAACCCACTGTCGAATTTTGCGACAGGACCAGCCCGGCCCCTGTCGCGCTGTGCGACAGTACCAGCACAAACAGCGTGGCGACGGCGGCTCCCCCTGTCGCGCTTAATTCTCTGTCGGCAGCCCGCCCGCGCAACGCTCCGCTAACGCTGCGCGTCCTTCGCTGGCGCTACGGCCCTTCGGGTGCGCGGTCAGGCACCCAGCCGACGGAAAATTGGCGCTAAGGGGAAATGCCGTATTTTCGCGGGTTCCGCGAGCATTGGGCGTTTTTCCGTCGCGCAGCTTTTCCTGCGGTCCCAAGTTTTCTTCATACTCTCATGGCCCATCCTCATGGCCCATCCCTCCGGCTGGTCCAACCACGCGCAAGCCAAGCAACAAACCGTGCAATGCAGCAACGCTAATGTAGTACATGCGGCGGCATGGCAAGTGCAGAGAGCAGAGCGAGACTAACGGACGGCTCACCTTAGCCGTCCGCATCTTGACTGACGGATTGATCGGATTGGCCCACCTTCCACGTTAGATCAGCCGCCCTCTTGTCCCAATTCTCTAGTCCCGAATCAGGGAGATTTTTGCGTCGTGTTTAGTCCCAAAAAATCAGTCAAAAGAGTTGCGATTTTAGCTTCCGCATTTTACGCCATGATGACCATGAGTCCCGCGCCAATTTCCGTCGAGCAAGCGCTCGATTATTACCGGCAGGAGTACACCAATGCGAAGAACAATTACTACAGCGAAGCAGGCGCAGTTAAGGGCCGCTGGTGCGGCCAACTGGCCGAGGAATGGAACCTAAAAGGCGAAGTCTCCAGCGAGCAATACGAGCGCTTAGTTGAGGGTCAAGATCCGCACACCGGCGAGCAACTTATTCGCTCCGTTACCGCCCGCGAAATCGTTGACGAGAACGGTAAAGAGAAGCTCACGAGCACGCATCGCGCCGGTTGGGACATGACCTTCAGCGCCCCTAAATCCGGTTCCTTAGCCGCGCTGGTCGGGAAGGATGAACGCGTCATAGAAGTGCACATCGAGAGCCTCAACGAAGCCCTGAAAGAGGTTGAGAAATATCTGCAAGCACGGGGCGGCGGCGACAATCCAGCCATCACCACCGGCAAGATGATAGCGGTCCAATTTCTGCACACGTCCGCGCGCCCTGATCGCAAGAACGGTTACGCCGCGCCACAGCTTCACACCCATGTTGTGATCTTCAATATGACCCAATGTGAGGACGGCAAAGTGCGCTCCGTGCAGTCGCGTCAGTTGTACCGGACGCAGAAACTTGCGACGGCGATCTACCGCGCCCGTTTCGCGGAAAAACTACAAGCACTTGGTTACGAAATTCGCGTTGATCCACGCACCGGCGCACCGGAGATCAAAGGCTTCACAGAAGAATACTTGCAGGACAGCAGCCCCCGCCGCAGAGAAGTTTTGAGCGAAGCAGAAAAGATCAAAGAGCGCATGGCGAGCGAAGGAAAAACCGTTTCTGAGAACGCGAGATTGAAACAAGTTGCCGCCCGACTTAATCGCCGCAGCAAGAAGTTCGACCGTGAACTAATGGACACACGCGCCCTCGAACTGGACGTAAGGCACGGCTATCAAGCGCAACGTCTTGTAGCTGAAGCGCGGGCGCGCGGGCCGCTCCGCTTATCACAAAACGAGATTGAAAAACGCGCTCAGGAAGCAGTGACTTATGCTCGCGATAACGCCGTGCAAAAGGAAGCCGTGGCCGACGTTCGCAAGGTAAAGGCTGATGCCCTGGCACGCAATCTTGGCCTCACCACGCACGACGCGGTTATGACTGAATTGAACCGCCGTATGGAACGTGGCGAGTTCATCAATATCACGCGCCCGGAACACGAACCCGAAACCACAACTAAGCGCATGGTGGCAATGGAAAAGGAAAATATTCAGACCGTGATCGACGGCAAAGGAAAACATGCCGCCATCGTTCAACCGGAGCGCGTCGAAGGCATTGTTACGGCAACCGCCGAGCGTCAGCAACGCAAACTAAACACGAATCAGCAGACGGCCATTAAAGCGATCTTGTCGAGCACAGATCGCGTGCTTGGTCTGCAAGGCGGCGCGGGCACCGGCAAGACCACGGCGCTTTCCGTGGTCCGAGAGGTAGCCGAAAAAGAAGGCTATCAGATATGCGGTTTTGCGCCCACCACACGCGCCGCGAAGCAACTCAAGGAGAGTGGAATTCAGACCGAAACCCTCCAGAAGTTTATCCGCCGGCGAAAGGAAAAGACGGCACCGGTGAAGCGTCTTTTTGTGCTCGATGAAAGCTCGCTCGCCAGCACAAAGAATCTCCACAAATTCTTTGCCCGCCTCAATCCCATAGCAGACAAAGTGCTCCTGGTCGGCGACGTGCGCCAGCATCAAGCAGTCGAAGCGGGACGCCCGTTTGAGCAGTTTCAACAGCACGGCATGACTACCGTGCAACTAAGCGAGATCATCAGGCAGCGCAATCTCAAACTGCGAAAAACGGTCAACGATTTATCACGCCGGAAAATACCGGAAGCAGTGGACGACCTCGCCCGTAGAGGGAAGGTGATTGAGATCGCAGATGAGCAGGAACGTTTCGAAGCGATAGCCAAGAACTACTGCCAGAACCCGGTCGGGACTCTCGTGGTTTCGCCAGCCAATCGCGAACGCGAGCAGCTCAATTTGCGCATCCACAAACAACTACAGCGCGAAGGAAAGGTGAGCCGCGACGATCATCAGATCAAGGTTTACGTCAATCGGGATATGACCGGCCCGGAGCGTACCTTTGCCAATGCCTACCGACCCGGCGAGGACGTGATCCGCTACAACCATACCAGCAAGGTCTACAAGACGAAGCCGGGCGACTATGCAAAGGTCATCGCAAACAACCATGAGAAGAACGAGATCACGGTTCGCTTTGCTAATGGCCGCAAGCTCATTTATGACCCAAAACGACTTTCCGGCGTGAGTGTTTACAACGAGGCCGAGCGTGCCTTTGCAGTGGGCGATCGCGTGCAGTTTCGCGCTCCAAATAGAGCGAAACGGATCGCCAATGGCGAGCTCGGAACGATCACGAAAATCGAGGGGGAGCGAATAAGCCTAACCCTCGACAGCAAACGCGAAGTTAGTCTTGACCTCCGGCAGTTTCGCCACTTCGATCACGGCTACGCCGTCACCAGCCACTCATCGCAGGGGCTAACTTTTGATCGCGTGCTGGTCAACGTTGATACGCGGCAATCGGCGCAATTAGTCAACGACCGCATGGCCTACGTTGCCATTTCCAGAGCACGCGACGATGCGCAGATCTATACCGACTCCGCGCAGAACCTACGCGATACTCTTGATCGCAGCACAAACAAGCAATCGGCGTTTGAAGCCACCCGAGACAGCCTAGTGGACCTGCGAAAAGAACTCGATAAATTGAGACGCGAAAATCCACTCGCACCACAGCAACCATCCACCGAGCACAGCTTAACCCAAACCCCAACTCACACCGCTCCAGCACCGACAAAAGCCGCCGAGCCTCAGATTGAAGGCCCGGAAATCGATCTCGGCGACCTGATTCTTTAACGAAAGACTCTTTTACCCAATGAGGTTTTTGTAATGACTACACACTTCGATTCAGCTACAGCAGCCAAGCGGCCACAGCTTCTTAAAGTGTCCGATGTTGCTCAACTACTGAATGTCAAACCACGAACGATCTACGAGATGGTTGCACAGGATCGCATCCCTTATCGCAAGCCGCCCGGCTCTAACATTCTTCGCTTTGATCTCGAAGAAATTCTGGAGTGGACGCGACGAAAATAACTAATGACTTGAGGGATCGATGCTGCTACCATGCGCCGCGTTCTCTTGGTGGCTGCAACGCTCAAGGAGAACACAATGTCTGTTTACAAACGAGGGTCGCATTGGCACTACCGCTTCCGAGTGCGACGCGTGCGTTACCGGGGAGCACTTCCCGAGGCCAGCACGAAGTGGGAAGCAGAACAAGCGGAGAGCAAGATCAAGCAGGAGATCTTTGAGGGTCGCTTTGGCCTGGTCGATCTTGGTAGCGAGCGGTTAGCGGACTTCATTAGCAAAACCTTTCTGCCGTGGTCGAAAGCAAATAAGCGTTCGTGGAGACACGACGTGTTTCGCGCCCGCACCATCTGCGACTATTTTGGCACCAAAACTTTTCGTGAGATGTCGCCGCTGTTGATTGAGAAGTTCAAACGCGATCGACGGGAATCAATCACGCGGAGAGAAAAGGTCCGCAGCCCTGCATCAGTCAATCACGAGCTTACGCTGTTGAGTAAGATCTTCAACCTCGCGATTGACTATAAGGTTACGGATACGAATCCATGCACCAAAGTCAAGAAGTACAAACTCGACAACAAGCGTTATCGCTATCTTCTACCGGAAGAAGAACCACGGCTCATGGCGGCGCTCAGTGGGCCACGTGCTCATTTGAAGCCGCTGGTGATCGTTGCTATCGGTACGGGTATGCGGCAAAGCGAGCAGTTGCGTCTTACTTGGGATCGGGTGGACTTCTCACGACGCGTGCTGATTCTGACCAAGACAAAGACTAAGGATCGCGAGGTTCCGATGAACCCGGAAGTCGTAAAGACTCTATTCGCGTTGCAGTCTCGCTCGAACGGACAAGACTATGTGTTCGTTAATGAGCGAACGAAAACGCGCATCAAAGAGGTTAAGAAGGCTTTTGGAACCGCGTTAAAGATCGCCGGAATCAAAGGTCTGGTATGGCATGATCTGCGGGCTACGTTCGGAACTCGATTAGGCGAGGCCGGATACGACGCCTTCACTATCGCAGCGCTCATGGGCCATTCTCAGATCCAAACGACCGCGCGTTATGTTCGAGCCACTGAGAGAAACAAGCGAGCGGCTGTCGAAGCCGTGATGCTCAATTCTGAGGGTGGACACAAATTGGACACAACGCAAAAAACGGCAAGCACTCGGCTTGCCGTAAGTAATTGAAAACATTGGTAGCGGGGGGCGGGATCGAACCGCCGACCTTGGGGTTATGAATCCCACGCTCTAACCATCTGAGCTACCCCGCCGTATTGGAACGCTTGGCTTAATGCGTTGTGCGAATGTGCCTTCGGTGCGAATGTGCCTTCGGCACGAGTGTCCATTATAGGGACGAGGCGTCGTTGGTCAAGAAGAGGTGCTGGTAGATTGGACTTCAGTCGGAGCTCCACTTTGTTGACTTCGGTCGCTGCCTGAATCGGCGCGTGGCACGGGCATCCTTCCCGTGAACAGACTGAGGAGGAAACCCTCGTGTACTCGCGTCACGAACCCCACGAACCCACGGGCGGGACGCCCGTGCCACGTTTCCTGGCGCCAATAAACCCGGTGATCAGACTGAACTCTCATCTACTTTTTCGTGTGAAGTTTTGCGAAGAACCATAACTCTTTCAGATTGCATTTCACCTTGCTAAGAATTTTGTAGACTTCCGCATCCCGTGTGATAGAGTCCGCGGCGCTCACATTCCCGCCTAACTTTTTACCCAGGATCTTTACAAGGTATTGGCCTGTTTCGTCATAAACAATTCGATGCCGGCTAATGAACACAATGAACTGGCAGCTGAAGTGGGATCTTTTGATGTCAGCAGAAGAGTGCCCAATTACTTTTGAATGCTCAGCAACCGTTGGGGACGTGGCGACTATGGGAGCCGCGGCGAATTGCGAGAAGTCCGATCATCAAGACGGCGACTCAGCATCACCGGCGGCTTTGCCTGAACAAGTCAAAGACAATTTCTTGGCCAAGGCGGCGGGAACTTAGCTTTCCGTATCTGTAAGCCGCGAGCCATCGCGGACCGCTAAAACTTCTGCTCAGTATCAACCGTTGGTAGCGGCTGGGAACCGTGATGCGAACAAACAGATCGAGTTGAACATCAATCAAAAACAACAATGGAGATTGGAAAATGAGTTGTGTCAGACTTAACCTCATCGATTTCAATGAAACTGTTAGCGGAGAAGTCCACGGCGGCGTGGCGGACTCAGTTATCGCCGCGCTTAGTGCGGAACCGGAGACGATTGCCGAGCTTGATCTGGCGGTTGCTCGATTCATAAAGCGGGACGAAACGTCGTCCTTGTTAAAGTGGCTACACGCTGGCGAAAACTTTGAGCCATATGATGCCGGTATCGTCATTGTAGACCTGGCTGCTCGCATCGTAATGATCGATTCAACTTATTCCGCCGGACCGGAGCCCATCAGTGACTCGCCCATTGACGAAGCTGACTTGCAGATGGACCAGTCCGCGTCCAACCTGGCTGACGACGACGATGATGATACTGCCGGACCGGCTCGAAAGTTGTGGCAGCGGCGGACACCCCCGACTTATGGAATCCGCTACCACAATGGGGAACATCTCACCGATATCTATTTGCCTTATCGTTTGCCAGAGGATTGGAAGTTTCTCCGAGGAGTGCCCGAGTATGAAGGCGCCTGCATCGATCGTCGCGCTGAAAGGAAAACTATTGAATGGCGCGATCACCGCAGCGTGTTGTTCGGTGAACCACTTTTCACTTTTCTCGCTCGGGAACTGCTGACAGCGGCAAATCCAGAAGCAACTGATTTGTTCACTGAGATACACGCGCGCTGGTTGGTAACAACCCGGTCCGACTTGCAAGGCCGAACGCCGCGAGAAGTCCTGCTCGAGAAGATGGACTTCATCGACTTTGATCTGCATTCGCGCCAGCTGCAGTGGTCGTTCACCGGCGAGTGTCCACCGTCACTTCTGCCCACATCCCACGCGTACCGGTACGGAGGCTTTGGCACGCATGAGGTTGTCATCTATTACGACCTGATCAGATTGCTGCTGTCCTCATGTCGAGAACGGATGCGCCTGGAAAAAGATGTAAGCGTCAGTGACGAGTCAGCCCGGCTGGCCAAAATCGCGAACGCCTGGCTTGAAGCGGTTAGTGATGAGTACCAGCACAAAGCGCCGGGCCTCGTTATCGAGTGGGAGCGCAAACGCATCCCTTTGGCAATGTCGGGCAAAGATGCGATGGTCGATGATGATTGCCCTGTCTGTCAGGCAATGGCTGAAGATTTGGGCCCGTACTTCTGGCATCTCGATGGAAGTGCCATGGATGACGAATTTGAGTTTTCATTTCACAAGACGAAGGAGGATTGGGAAGCAGAGCGACGTGAGTGGGAAGAGTTCAGCCGCGAGTACAATCGCAAGAATGTGTTTGATAAATCAATGTCAGTGCGGATCGGACAGTAGGAGTTTAGCCGCGGATGAACGCTGATAGTCGCGGATATGAACCAGAAACGATGAGCCACAAATAAACACGGATTGAACGGATCTGACTAAGAGATTTTCTTGTCCGTGTTATCGGTGTTTCACCTGCAAAGAGTTAAGACTATCCGCAGATTACACTGATTACACAGATGTTTAGTTGATAAGAATCGAACTTGAGCAAACATTCTATGACACTATCTGTGTAATCGGCGTAATCTGCGGATAGGTTTTGAGCCTAGCGCTTGGCGGCCTTAGGGCGCCAATGTTGAACTGATTCGCGGCACTAACTGTGCTCGCAGAAAGGATGCCGGCAGCGCTGTCAGTACCGCTGATATTGAAGTTGGGCTGACTGTTGATTGTTGGTGTTTTGAATGTAGTTGCTGCTGCCTGGTGCCGGAGTTCGAGCATCACTCAAGCGCGCATAGTTCGTTTGCACATATTGACTGGCGGCAACCCCACCCAACTGAGTCGCATTCGTTGCAGTGGTCGCAGTGTCTGCAGACGCAGCAGCAAAACTGCGAATCGCGTAAGGCTTAATCAAAACTCAACCCAGGCGCCGACCTGTTGATGTCGTGCTTTTCTAAAGACGTAGTCGGCGGCGGCCAGGTCCTCGATCGCCAAACCCAATGACTTGAATAAAGTGATCTCATCATCAGAGCTGCGTCCGGAGGCTGAGCCAATCAGGACTTCACCCAACTCGGCGTGAATATGATCGGGAGTAATCGCACCAACTGCGGCTGCGATCAGATAGTCGCCAGCCTCATTCAGCGCCGATTCCCGGCGATCCACAAACAAAGTAGCATCAACCATCGTGGCGGTATCAATTTCACGAGCGCGAGGCGAATAAGTCCCAATTGCATTAATGTGACTTCCCGGCCCCAGCCATTCCCGGTGCACTACGGGTTCCTTCGACGTAGTGACCGTAACGATGATGTCCGCGCCAGTGATGGCCTCCTCAGCGCTGGTTACTGGCTCAATGGGAAACTCGAAGCGCGCGCCCATTTCTGCCGCAAACGCTTTGGCATGTTCGGGATTTCGACTCGTTACTCGAACCTTCTTAAGCTTGCGCACACACGCCATCGCTTCGAGATGAGAACGCGCCTGGACACCGGCGCCGATAATGGCGAGTTCGCTGGCATCCTCGCGTGACAAGACTTGAGTGGCAACCGCGCTCACAGCGGCGGTGCGAATCGCCGTGATTGCAGAAGCATTCATGAAAGCCATAGGTTCGCCGGTATCTCCACGAAACAGCAACACACCGCCTTGATGCGCATCTTTACCAAGCTCCGCATTCTTTGGAAATACGCAAATCGCTTTTAAGCCAAAGACGGCATCACCACTCGAGCGAAATGACGGCATCATAGCGATCACGCCGTCCGCACCGGGCGGATGAACCACTTGCCGCAGCGGCTGGTGCATCTCGCCGCGCGCCAAAGAACTTAGCGCCTCTTCCATAACGGTGATGCACTCTGCCATCGGCAGCAACTGTTCAACTTCCGACTGTGAAAGAATCAAGAGTTTCATGGTTGCTAGTGGTTACTTCACAGCCACCGCAAGCGTATCGTGATGCGAAGCGATTAGGGTGCGCAGGTAAGGGCCAATTCGATTGGCAGCAGGAAAGCCGGCGGCTTTTGCGGCTGCTTCCTGATCAGCTTCGGGAATGTTTGCACTTTCCGCAAAGTGCTTGAGGTCGCGATAGGCTCCAATCGTGAACACCTCCCAGGCTGCACCCTGGTCGCGCACAAAGATAAAGTTCTCCGGCCGTTTGAGAACTTTCAGGTAGGCGTTCTCCATCTCGCGCTCTTTGATAAGTTCGGATTGCTTACCGGCGAGCGCATGGAACATCTCCACGTGAAAGAAGCTCGAGGCCGCGAACGCTTTCCTCAACTCATCTGGCGACGGGCCGTATACAAACACGTCTTCCTGCCAGGCGATTGCGTCGTTGATTTTGGACCATGCGGCTTGTTCCGGCTTCCTTCGAGCAATGAGCTCACGGCTGTAGTACTCGTCATAGGATTTCACCGGAAACAAAAGCAGAAGGTCCCAGTGATCTCCCTGGCTATGACGCATCCATAGCGGTGGTTCGTCCTTCGATTGCGCGATCGCCGCTTTGTAGAGATCGATCGCTTCGAGTATTCGTCCCGGCGCCGCCTGTACAAGTGTCGCCTTGTAGAGATAGGAAGTGTCCGCCGCTGCGGCAGTCGACACCGAAAACACGATCATCAAGAGCAAAAGTGTTAGCTGTATTTTCATTTGGCAGACTCAACGTAACGACAGGTGTTAAGAGTTCAAACTTTGGTTTGTGGTTTCGTACGCACACAATCTAAAGATTGAACTCTAAACGCCTGCAATTCAGATCGCTTCCAGGTTCATGGCTGGGGCGTCGAGAGCATGTAGACGGCAAAAGATGCCAACCAATGCTCGCCGGCGTAATCACCACTCGCCACGTGCGCCAGGGCATCCTCAGCATGCGCCCGCGCCGCCTTTGCCAGGACGTTTCGCGCAGCATCATTAGCAGGCAGCGCGTTGACTATATTGCGCATGCACCAGGCCCGAGTCAGGTTCAAGCCATCGAGATGGACCAGTTTAGGATCGCTGCGATCGGAAACAATCGCGGGAGCGAGCAATCTCTTGGGCTTGCCGCGATCGAGTTCAGGAAGAAATCGATGAAACCAGCGAGAGAAAGCTGCTGGCTTCAAGACTCGCCGCATCAAGTCAGCTTCCATCATGGCCGGTGAAAAGAAATCTTCTCCGCCGGGCTCCCAACTTCCCGGATAATTCATGTCCTTCCCAAAGTAAGTTCGACTACGCTCCTCGAGCAGACTTGCAAATTTCTGATCACCAGCGGCGCGAGCGTAATCAAGCGCGAATGCCAAACCGAACGACGTGTTCGGATGCACTCCAGTTCTGATCGGATAGGTTTGCTTCGGTAAGAAGGCTTCGTAGCGCGCTACGAGGGCGTCCGCCAATGGCTTGAGATTCCGCGACCAGCGAATGCCATCTTCATCCTTCCAATCGTGCAGCTCTTCCGCGAGTTTCAGTAGCCACGCCCAACCATAGGTTCGTTCAAACGATTGCCGGTTAGGCTGGCCCAGGTAAGTCACTTCGACGGCAATGTTCTCCGCCGACAGATTTGAGTTGAGGGCTTCCCGAATTCGACTCGCTTCCGGCAAAGCCGGAAAGAGTCTCAACAACCTCACCAGCATCCAATGCCCATGCACTGACGAGTGCCAGTCAAAACATCCATAAAAAGCCGGATGCATTGAGCGCGGATTTTTGTTGTCGTTAGCGTCGTTAATTACATGATCGAGCTTGTTGGGAAACTCGCGACTCACGCATTTCAGCGCGAGCTGAGCAAAGTGCGACGCATTGGCTGACGTTAACGCGAGGCTGGTTTTCGCGGTCATATCAACTTTTCGTTGCGCGGCTAACGGACTGGCGATCGTAATAAGTGCGACTGAAGCGAATAAAGCAGTGGAGAGAAATCCAATGCGAACCACGCGGCCCCTCACAGTTGGTGATGATAGAGCTGAAGGCGGACTTTATTCAGGATGGCGGGAAAAGTCAAAACACACACAAGCTTCGAGCCATTACATGACAGAGGACTCATGCATTGTGGCCGCGTCCTGATTTGAGGTGCGGGGTTGATCGCGCTTTCTAGGTTACTAAACCCTTTTTGACATTTCGTTGCCAGGCTTCGAAGTTTCTGATGCGCCGCTTTGCTTGTTTACGTGTCAGCTGCATAGCGTTCGCTACATACCCGATTCGTTCCGTACGGTCGTTCTTCTTGTCATAAGGATCGCCCGGGGCCTGGAGATAAAGATTGTAAGCTCGCTTCCACTCTAACTTAATATCTTCGGTTGCCTGTATACCTCGGAGTTCTGGCATGATCATACCCTCGTGTCGAGACGTTTCTACGGCTTAGATATTCCGTAGATGCAGTGGGGAAAGACATGGTCTGGGCGAACGTCCCCACCACAAAATGAGGGTTCAAATTTACACAACGGTTGAGCTTGCGTCAATCCCCTGCTCCCGCGACAGTGCGCCAAGAAAAAGCAGGTAAAGCATAAATGGTGAACTGAGTAGCCGATACCACAGGCTGGCCCTATGGTGTTTCATGTTCACAGCTACAAAAACAGGCTGATCCATCGGTTCGCAAGAGGCCACGGGGGCTCCGTGGTGTTCACGTTGCCGCCTGCCACTAGCATGAAGCGTGAACACTCCACGGGACGAGCCCGTGGCATCACCAAAGTCTCGGCCCGCCTCTGTTAGCGACCAACGTGAGTGAGCACGGCGCCAGGCCGTGGTCTCAGTTTTAGCGACTACCTACTTTTTCTTGCCGTTCTGCTCTCGCGATTCATCAAGAGCAAGGCCAAGTCGACGAATACCCTCCGCAAAGGTGTCGGTCTTACAACCAAGGCCAATTCGACAGTGATCTGGCATGCCAAAAAATTTCCCCGGAACCACCGCCGTTTCGTACTTTTCACGCAGCCGTGCACAAAGCTGATCAACCGAGTCCTGGCGCAAGCGTGGGAAGCAGACCGTGCCTCGTGGAAACACGACCGCTTCAAGATCGTCTCTGCCAGCCATAAACGAGGCGAGCAGCTCGTGATTCGCCGTGAGAATTCGTTTCGAGCGCTGGCGGATATGGTCGAGGCTCGCAAGCGCAATGCAGCTTAGCCGCTCGGCCACATGCGCGGGGCTGTTAGCTATCAAATCATTTAAGCGCCAGATCTTCTGCGCAAGGTCCGGTTCAGCGACAACCCAGCCACAACGAAGACCACTCAGGCCGTACACTTTCGTCAAACTGTTCGTAACCACGAACTGCGGACCAAGGTGGAAGGCTGAGCGTGGTGTTTCTTCGAATAGAGCGTCCAAATAGATCTCGCCAACGAGCACGCGCGCCTTTGCGTCGCGAGCAATATCGCCAATGGCGCTGAGCGTCGCTTGATCCACCTGCGCACCGGAGGGGTTATGAAGATTGGTCAGGACAATTAAGCGGGTCTTTGAAGAGATCGCCGCAGCTACTTCATCGACGTCGATCCGAAATCTGTTTTCAAACCGTCGCGAGAAACGCTTCACCTCAGCGCCCACGTACTGAGCAGTGCTTACCAGTAACTCATAAGTCGGATGCTCAATTAAGACTTCATCGCCTGGCTCGAGAGTCGCAGCCATGACGAAAAAGTTCACCATCGAGGCGCCATTCGCAGCGACTACATTGCCGGTCGTCACCTCGCACTTTGCGGCCAGGGCTTGCAGCAGCGGCTCGTAACCGTAGTAGCTGGGCCCATTGATTTCGAGGTCTTCAATCTTCACCGGCAGATCCGCGAGCGAATAGCCGGCCATTCCGCTATTGGCCAAATCAAACGTCGCCTGCGACTGAGTTTTGGCCCAATACATGTATTCGGAACTCATTACCCGCGTAGTCATTGAACTCAACGATTTCTTCTCCACAGGAAATACACTGGCAGTCCCGCCAGCACGATCGCTAATCCTATCAAAGTGTTCTTTGGAAATGAATACACTGTGCCCGCTACGACGCCCCAACACACGAGAATGAAAAAGATGGTAGTTACCGGATGGCCCGGAACTCGATAGCCGGTCGCGGCTTGAGCGCGCCGCCGAAACACAAACAAACAGGTAGCCGTCAGGCCGTAGGCTATGAAGTCGACCGACACTACATAGTTTAGAATCTGTTCGAAAGTTCCCGATAGCGCGATCACGATTGCCGTTATGCCTTGCAGGGCGATGGCCACAACGGGAACGCGCGACCGAGGACTCACATAAGCTACACCTTTGAAGAAAACTCGATCTTCGGCCATAGCGAAGTAAACCCGAGGCGCCGTCAACATGCTTTGGCTTAGAAATCCCAAGGTTGAGATAGCGATGCCGATGGCGATCAACTTCACGCCCGTTTCTCCCAAAGCCAATTTCATCACGGACGAGGCAGGAGCGGTATTCTGAGCGAGCCCCTCGGCGCCAAGGGCTCCCAAATAAATCACATTAGCGGTCAAATACAACACGACCACGCCGACGACACCGATCAGTAAACCGCGCGAAAGATCTCGCTCAGGCCGGCGCATCTCGCCGGCGATGAAGCTGGCGGTGTGCCATCCGCCGTATGAGAACATCACCGGTCCCATGGCGGCTGCGAAAATTACAATGAGGTTGGCCGAGGCCGGCTCGGTCAGCAACGGCTTGAAGGTCAATGCGGGCGTTCCCACGAACCAGAGTGCGCAAACAACTAGCATCACGAGTGCCAGGATCTTAATCACCATTAGCACATTCTGAACGGTCGTGCCGGCTTTGACACCCACGCAATTAATTATGGTCAGCAGGATCAGGATTAGCGCCGTTACGATGGAAGCATCAACCGGCAGATGAGTGAGCTCGAGAATATATCTGGTCGAGGTAACAGCCACCGCGGCCATTCCGCCCGTCTGTACGACCAACAGCAGAGCCCAGCCGTACAAGAATCCAACCGCTGGATGATAAGCCTCGCGCAGGTAAGCGTACTGACCTCCGATGAGATTTGGTCGTTGCGCAGCGAGCTCGGCATAAATGAAAGCGCCAGCCAGGGCCACGAGACCTCCAAGGAACCAGCAGGCGAGGATGAGCGGCACAGTGTGAACGCGTCGCGCCACGACGTAGGGGTTCATGAAGATACCGGAGCCAATAATGCCGCCCATTACAATCATAGCCGCGTCAAACAGACCTAGACGTCGTGCTAATCCTGTGGCCGGCTTCGCGTCGGTACTCATAGCTGAGATCTGAAAATTAGATTAATGGGCTGGAAGATCCCGGGCAGTATACACTGCGCAATAAGCTCCAGGGAGTTCTCGGTTCGTCGAAGCTGCTTAAAAGCCATAACTAATTATTACCAGCGCAACTCGGAAAGTCTCAGGGTCAGGAAGGGTTGCTTGCGCCCGCCTCAAGTAGTCTTGGCATTCACGATTGAAGTCTGGAAAGTTTAGCACTAAGAATCAGATTGAAAGGCTATGCAGCCAGGCGGGCGCAAGCAACCCTTCCTGACCCTGAGCTGATCGACGGTGAGTGATCTCTTCAATGATGAGCGATCAGCCAGTCGACAGCCAAAACAAAACGGGAGCGGAGATTGCTCTCCACTCCCGTCATTCGACTTTGCGGGTTAACTATTCTTAGTAACCCTGAACTCCGGCGTCGTAGCCGCGCTCGAATGCCAAGCGGAAGTATTGTTGGTACAAGCTGCGGTCACCGTAGCGTGAATCATAGTCCTTCGTTGCCTTCTGATAGGCATTGAACTCGCGGAAACTTCGTCCGTTGTAACCACGATTCCGGTTCCTGTCCTTGCGACCTTCCTTGATGCCTTCGTTGTAGCCAGCATTCAAGGCCGTTTGGCGAAGCTGGAACGAACCTCCGTAGTTCGGATAATCATCACCGTTACGGCGGCCACGATTACGATTACGATAGTCACGGTCGCGATCGCGACGATCCTGCTGCCAGCGACCCCACGGGTCCTGGGCTTGAGCAGTGCTGCTCGTTGCGATACCTACGCCCACCAATAAGAATAATCCCAAGATTGCCGTGCTGATTCTTTTTGTTAGCTGACTTGTTTTCATTTTGTGCATACCCTCCGCGGAGATACTCAGCAATGACCGTGCCTCAACGAAAACTCGCGTAATAATGCGCGGCGACTGCCAAAATGAACGCAAAGGACACGGTTTAGTATCCTTGTCATACGCGTGCGTATGCTGTGCATAGCGCAAAGAATAGAGGGCAAGCGTTCGTCGCGTTTACGGCTCGTCTTTGGCACACTGCACTTTGGCGGTGCACGTTAAAAAGAAAGAGCCGGCTCGAAGTTAATCCAGCCGGCTCATTCCAACACGTGATAGCTTAGCGACCTTTTGCCCTCTGCTCGTTATTCCTCTTCGACCAGATCACCGTCGCCCGTCGCGGGCACAGTGCTGTGGCTCGTGGGTGTGGGAATATCTACACCGCCAACGATCTCGGGAAACTCATCGAGATCACGCTCACGCACCTGATCGATTGAGTCGTCACGCTCCACATCGACATTCCGGTAATACTCCATACCGGTGCCGGCGGGAATCAAGCGACCCATAATCACGTTCTCTTTCAGCCCGCGCAGGTAGTCGATGCGTCCGGAGATAGCTGCTTCAGTTAGCACTCGCGTCGTCTCCTGGAACGAAGCCGCCGAGATAAACGAGTCAGTCGAAAGCGAAGCCTTCGTGATACCCAGCAGCAACGGCTCAGCCTGCGAGACTTCGCCGTCGATGCCGCTGACACGATCGTTCTCGTCCTGGAAGCGGAACCGATCGACCTGCTCTTCGAGCAGGAATTCGGTGTCGCCGACTTCCTTGATCTTCACCCAGCGGAGCATCTGACGAACAATCACCTCAATGTGCTTGTCGTTGATGTTCACGCCCTGCAGACGATAGACCTCTTGAATTTCGTTTACGAGGTATTCCTGCAAGCGGTTCATACCCAGGACTCGAAGAATGTCGTGCGGGTTCAACGGACCATCCATCAAAGCCTCACCGGCTCTAACGCGATCGCCTTCCTGCACGTTGATGTGCGTACCGCGGGGGATATCGTACTCGCGCTCTTCGCCGTCGTCGCCGACGATGATGAGTTTCCGTTTGCCCTTGGCAATCGGACCGAGCTTAACGACTCCGTCGATTTCAGACATGACCGCCGTCTCGCCGGGACGACGAGCTTCGAACAATTCCACTACGCGCGGCAAACCGCCCGTGATGTCCTTGGTCTTGGTCGTCTCGCGAGGAATCTTTGCAATGATGTCACCCGGCTCGACTTCTTCGCCGTCGTTCACCATTAGATTCGCGCGTACCGGCATCTGGTAAGTCTTCAGGATCTTGTGACCCGAGCTGCGGATTTCAAAGCGCGGCTGTTTCTTTTCGTCGGGCGAGTCCTTTACCACCATGCGTGACTGACCGGTAACTTCGTCGACTTCTTCGTCGAACGTCACGCCCTCTTTCAAGTCCTGGTACTTAACGTGCCCGGCGACTTCAGTCAGGATGGCGAAGGTGAACGGATCCCACGTAGCCAGCATTTGATCCTGGACCACGCGGGCGCCGTCTTCGACGTGAATGTGCGCTCCGTAAACAATTTGATAACGCGCCGCCTCACGACCGCGGTCATCGATAATCGTTAACGCGCCGTTGCGATTCATGGCGATGCGCTCGCCTTTACGACTCTTGACGGTTTGCAGCTCCACGTATTTGATGGTGCCGTCCTGACGAGCTTCGTGTTTCGAAGACTCTTCAAGGCGCGCGGTACCACCGATGTGGAACGTGCGCATCGTCAACTGCGTGCCCGGCTCGCCGATCGACTGAGCGGCAATAACTCCGACCGCTTCGCCGATGTCAACGGGACGACCGGTTGCCAAATTGCGACCGTAGCACTTGATGCAGCAGCCACGTCGCGATTCGCAGGTCAACACCGAGCGAATGCGAACGCGTTGCACACCGGAACGTTGAATCTCAGCCGCCAGGTCTTCGTCGATTTCCTGGTTGGCGTCGACTATCACCGAACCTTCGACCGGGTCGATGACTTCCTCGAGCGCGGTACGACCGACGATGCGGTCGCGCAACGATTCGATTTCCTCGCCGCCTTCAACGATGGCGCTGGCAGAGATACCACGCAGCGTGCCGCAGTCAGGCTCGCTAATGATCACGTCCTGGGCCACGTCGACAAGACGACGAGTCAGGTAACCCGAGTCGGCCGTCTTCAGCGCCGTATCCGCCAGACCTTTGCGAGCGCCGTGTGTCGAGATGAAGTACTGCAACACGTTCAGACCTTCGCGAAAGTTAGCCTGAATCGGGGTCTCGATGATTTCGCCCGAAGGACGAGCCATCAAGCCGCGCATACCTGCAAGCTGCCGGATCTGCTGAGCGCTGCCTCGCGCCCCCGAGTCGCTCATGACGAGGATTGGATTCAGCTCGCCAGTCGCTTTCTCGCGATCGTCCATCGCCTTGAACATTTCCTTTGCGACTTTGTCAGTCACTTCGGACCAGATGGCGATGACCTTGTTGTAGCGTTCACCGTTGGTGATCACACCGTCGAGATATTGCTGCTCAACGGCAATGACGTCTTTATCAGCTTTTGCCACGAGCGGCTTCTTCGCATCCGGCGTCACCAGATCGTCGATGCCGATCGAAATACCGGCCTTGGTTGCGTAAAGGAAACCAAGGTTCTTGAGATCGTCCAGCATCTTGACGGTCATTTCGTGACCGAGGCGAATGTGCGAATAGTTAACGAGCGATTGCAGGCCCTTCTTCTTGAGCGTGCCGTTGATGAATGGCAGGCCGGGCGGAATCGAGTCGTTGAAAATCACACGGCCGACGGTCGTGTTAATCACGCGGCGGACATCTTCCTGCGCCGTAGCGCGGAGAATGTCCTGCGGATCATGTTCCTGAGTCAGGTCGATCAAGTCGCCTTGAATGCGAAGCTTGATGGGTGTTTGCGTCGTAACTTCCTTCGCATCCAAAGCCAGCAACACTTCTTCAAGCGAGGCGAACACGCGACCTTCACCTTTAGCGCCCGGCTTGTCTCGCGTCAGGTAATAGATACCGAGCACGATGTCCTGCGAAGGCACCGCGATTGGCTGACCGCTCGCCGGGCTGAGAATGTTGTTGCTCGAAAGCATCAACACCGCAGCTTCAATTTGCGCTTCGGGACTGAGCGGAATGTGGACCGCCATCTGGTCACCGTCGAAGTCAGCGTTGAAAGCTGTACAGACGAGCGGGTGAATCTTGATCGCTTTGCCTTCTACTAACACGGGCTCAAAGGCCTGAATACCCAGACGGTGCAGCGTCGGAGCGCGATTCAGCAACACCGGGTGTTCGCGAATAACTTCCTCGAGAATGTCCCAGACTACCGGCTCCTGACGTTCGACCATCTCGCGTGCCTGTTTAATGGTGGCAGCGTGACCCTGCTTTTCGAGTTGGTTGTAAATGAATGGCTTGAACAGCTCGAGCGCCATCTTCTTGGGCAAGCCGCATTGGTGCAGCTTCAACTCGGGACCAACCACGATTACGGAACGACCCGAGTAGTCGACGCGCTTGCCAAGCAGGTTTTGACGGAAACGACCTTGCTTGCCCTTGAGCGTGCCGCTCAGGGACTTCAGCGGGCGGTTGTTGACGCCGCGCAAAACGCGACCGCGCCGGCCATTGTCGAACAACGCGTCCACTGCTTCCTGAAGCATGCGCTTTTCGTTGCGCACGATGACTTCAGGAGCGCGCAGCTCCATCAGCTTCTTCAAACGGTTATTGCGGTTGATGACGCGACGATAGAGATCGTTCAAATCTGAAGTAGCGAAACGTCCGCCATCGAGTGGCACGAGTGGTCGCAACTCAGGTGGAATAACCGGAATTACGTCGAGAATCATCCACTCGGGACGATTGCCTGACTTCAGGAAGCTCGTCGCAACCTTAAGACGCTTCGAGTACTTCAGCTTTTTCTGCTGAGAGGTCTCTTCGCGCATCTTCTTGCGCAGCTCCGTGGCCAGCTCTTCGACGTTGACGGCAGCCAACAATTCCTTGATGGCTTCAGCGCCCATCTTGGCCACGAATTGACCCGGGTTGTCGCGGACAAGCTCACGATACCGTTCGTCGGAGAGAAGCTCGCGCTCCTTCAAGCTCGACACGTCACCCGGATCGATGACGATGTAAGACTCGAAGTAAAGAACCTTCTCGAGCTCGCGCAGGGGGATGTCGAGCAAGTGGCCGATTCGCGACGGCAGTCCTTTAAAGAACCACACGTGGGAACACGGGCTGGCCAGGTCGATGTGGCCCAAACGCTCGCGACGAACCTTGGCTTGAGTGACTTCCACACCGCACTTGTCGCAGATCACGCCGCGGTGTTTCATTCGTTTGTATTTTCCGCACAGACATTCCCAGTCCGCCACCGGACCAAAAATGCGAGCGCAGAACAACCCGTCGCGTTCGGGCTTGAACGTGCGATAGTTAATCGTCTCCGGCTTGGTCACTTCCCCGTGTGACCAGTGCCGGATTTTTTCCGGCGAAGCCAGTGAGATACGAATCGCTTCAAAATCAGGCGCCAGTTGCTGTTTTTCTTGTTGGAATCGAAACACTTTTTATTCTCCGTTGTGCAGTACCAACCAGGTTACCCTTTTTGGTCTTAGGTCTTAGATCTTTGTTCTTTGTAAAAGACTAAGAACGAACTCCGAAGACCTTCAAACTTTCGCATTCGGAATGCAGCACCATCGAATCTGCATTCCGCATTCTGCATTCCGCATTCTGCATTCCTCATTCTGCATTCTCATTCGGCAGTGCTGCTGATGAGTGCCTCACCAACTCCCTCTTCTTTGCCGGTACCGTTAGTGGCCGCTTTTTTGTCGATCAGTTCAACGTCCAAGCACAGCGACTGCAGCTCGCGCACGAGAACGTTGAAGGATTCAGGCAGACCTGGATCGAAATCGGCTTCGCCTTTAACAATCGCTTCATAAATCTTCGATCTTCCCGCGACGTCGTCAGACTTTGCGGTCAGCAGCTCCTGAAGAATGTGTGCAGCTCCGTAAGCTTCGAGAGCCCACACCTCCATTTCTCCGAATCTCTGTCCACCGAACTGCGCTTTACCACCGAGCGGCTGCTGTGTGATCAAGCTGTACGGTCCAATCGAACGCGCGTGAATCTTGTCGTCAACGAGGTGCGAAAGCTTCAGCATGTAGATGTAGCCGACCGTGACCTTCTGCTCGAATGGATCGCCGGAAAGCCCGTCGTAAAGGACCGCTTTGCCGGACTCGTTCACGATTTCAGGCAGACCCAATTCGCGAGCGCGAGCGCCCGATTCACGCAGCTTATTCTTTATTTCGGTCTCAGTGGCGCCGTCGAATACTGGCGTGGCAAAGTGCAATCCGAGTACTCGCGCCGCCCAGCCAAGGTGTGTTTCGAGAATCTGCCCAACGTTCATTCGCGAAGGCACGCCGAGCGGATTCAAAACAATTTCGACTGGAGTGCCGTCCGGAAGATACGGCATATCTTCTTCGGGCAGGATGCGAGCGATGACGCCCTTGTTACCGTGACGGCCGGCCATCTTGTCGCCTACTGAAAGCTTGCGCTTCATGGCGATAAAGACTTTGACCATCTTGATCACGCCCGGTGAAAGTTCGTCGCCCTGACGCAGTTTCGCGATCTTCTCTTCGTAAATGTCCGAGAGGATCTTAATCTGACGCTCGGTGCGATCCTCGTATTCCTTAATCTCGCCCGGAACATCGACGCGAGACGAAGCGAGCTGAACTTTGCGCAAAGCTTTAGACTCAACGCTCCGCAGCATCTCGCGAGTGATCGGCTCGTTCTTCGGAATGACGATCTCGCGATTGACCGTTAGATCAGCCGAGAGCTTGCGTCCTTCCAACAGCTCGTAAATGCGCGCGTCGCGTTGCTCCTGAAGGATTCGAATCTCGTCCTCGAGGTCGCGTCGCAAGCGGCTTTCTTCTTCTTCCTCGATAGCCAGCGATCGCGCGTCCTTTTCCTGACCTTTGCGCGTGAACACCTGGACGTCGACCACGGTGCCGTCGATTCCCGGCGGGCTAACGAGCGATGCGTCCTTAACGTCACCAGCTTTTTCACCGAAGATTGCCCGCAGCAGCTTTTCTTCAGCGGTAAGCTGAGTCTCGCCCTTTGGCGTCACTTTGCCGACCAGGATCGAGCCTGGTTTGACTTGAGCGCCGATGCGGATGATGCCGCTTTCGTCGAGATCGCGAAGCATGTTCTCGCCGACGTTCGGAATATCACGCGTGATTTCCTCGGGTCCCAGCTTGGTGTCGCGAGCTTCGATCTCGAGCTCTTCGATGTGAATCGAGGTGTAGTAGTCCTCTTTCACGAGACGCTCGGAAACCAGGATCGCGTCCTCGAAGTTGTAACCGCGCCACGGCATGAAGGCGACGAGCACGTTACGACCAAGCGCCAACTCGCCGCGATCGGTACAAGGACCATCAGCGATGACCTGTCCTTTCGCGACTCGCTCACCCACGTGAACGATGGCGCGCTGATTAATACAGGTGTTCTGGTTGGAACGCTTGAACTTGATCAGCGTGTAGATGTCCGCAGTCACTTCGCGTGAAATCGTGCCGTCAACGTTGTGATCGGCCTTGACGATAATTCGTTCCGAATCGACGTAATCGACCACACCGTCTCGACGAGCAACCACGACGGCGCCCGAATCGCGCGCGGTAGTCTTCTCCATACCGGTGCCGATGTACGGCGCTTCCGCGCGCAGCAACGGTACCGACTGGCGTTGCATGTTCGATCCCATCAACGCGCGGTTCGCGTCGTCGTTCTCGAGGAACGGAATCAGGGATGCAGCCACCGAAACAAGCTGCTTCGGCGATACGTCGACGTATTCAATGTCTTTGCGCAAAGCCAGAATAAACTCGCCGGCTTTACGGGCAGCATTGCGTTCATTGACGATATAGCCGGTTTCGTCCAGCTCGATGTTGGCCTGACCGACGACGTGCTTGTCCTCTTCCCAGGCAGTCAGATAGAAAGGCCACGGCTCGAAGTCAGCCTTTCGGCCATCTCCAGCCACCTTCCGGTTAGCCTTTTCAAGCTCCTCCTGCGAGATGTGTTGACCCGGCTTCAGTTTCGTGTCACCACCATTGACGATGCGCACGAACTCAACGACTTTACCTTCGATCACCTTGCGATAAGGCGCTTCGATGAAGCCGAACTCATTGATACGAGCGAAGCACGACAAGCTCGAGATCAATCCGATGTTCGGACCTTCAGGCGTCTCAATCGGACAAATGCGACCGTAGTGAGTTGGGTGCACGTCGCGCACTTCGAATCCAGCGCGCTCACGCGACAGACCACCCGGTCCCAGCGCCGACAGTCTGCGTTTGTGCGTAATCTCTGAAAGCGGATTGGTCTGATCCATGAACTGCGAGAGCTGGCTGGAGCCGAAAAACTCTCGCACAGCAGCGGTCACGGGCTTCGCATTAATCAAGTCGCGAGGCATCGTGGTCTGCATTTCCTGGTGGATCGACATCTTTTCCTTGATAGCCCGCTCCATGCGCTCGAGACCGATGCGGAACTGGTTCTCGAGCAGCTCGCCCACGGCGCGGACGCGGCGATTGCCGAGGTGATCGATGTCGTCAGACTGGAACTCAGACGGGTTCTTGCGCATCTTGAGGACGTAAGCAACGACCTCGAAGAAATCATGTGCTGAAAGCAATGGATCGTCGATCCGGTCACGCTCAGGCTTGCCCATCTTGATGTTGAACTTCAACCGGCCCACGCGCGAGAAATCAAACTTGCGCGGATCGAAGAACATGGCTTCGAGCAAACGGTAGGCAGTCTGCACGGTCGGTGGATCGCCGGGACGCATCTTGCGATAGATTTCAAGCAGCGCGTCAACAGGCTTCGTGATTACGTCTTTCTTCAGCGTCAGCGAAAGAATCGGGCCAACATCATCACGCTCAGGGAAGAAGACGGAGAAGCTGTTCACGCCGGCTTCCATGATTTCCGCGAGCTTGGCAGGCGTGATTTCGTTATTTGCTTCGAGCAGGACTTCGCCGCTCTCGGTGTTCACGACGTCGGCGATGGCGTAGGCGCCTTCAAGCTGCTGCGTATCAATCTCGATTTCTTCGATCTTTGCCTTGTGGATGGCATCGAACGCGCCATGCGTGACTTTCTTGCCGGCGCGGACTACTGACTCGCCTTTGACCTTGATATCGAAGTCAACCTTCATTCCAATCAGGTTGGTCTGATCGGTTTCAGGCACTCGAATCTTCAGCTGGTTCTTGCCGACGCGAATCTCATCGGTGACATACAGCGCGCGCAGCAAATCCTCGTCGGTAAAGGCTGCGTTCTTAACTGCATCTTCAAGCTGCGAATCGTTGCGAGCCGATTTCGCTTCCAGCTCGCGATTGAACCAAAGGCCAAGCGCGCGCAGGAAGATCGTCGCCAGGAACTTCCGCTTCCCGACGCGGACGTACAAGAGGTTCTTCTGGTCGTACTCAAACTCAACCCACGAGCCGCGATAAGGAATAATCTTCGCGACATACACGGGGCCCTTCTTAAAGAACACGCCGGGCGAGCGATGCAACTGAGAGACGATGACACGCTCGGTACCATTGATAATGAAAGTACCGTTGTCGGTCATCAAAGGAATTTCACCAAAGAAGACTTCCTCTTCCTTGATATCGCGGATCGACAAAGTTTCGGTTTCCTGATCTTTGTCGTAGACCGTCAAGCGAATCTTCACTTTGAGCGGCACGCTGTAGCTCATGCCGCGCTCCTGACACTCCTGCTGATCGTGTTTGTGCTTGAGGCCGACGGGCTCGCCGCAGTTTTCGCAAAGCTGGGGCCGGACATTATTAAAAGTGCCGCACTTGTGACAGAGCGTTTCCCCGGCAGCCAGCGGGTTTACTTTGATGGTCGAGCCGCAGGATTTGCAGTTCGCGCGCAGGTAATTCAATCCTTCGAGACGGCCGCACTTACACTGCCAGTTACCGATCTGGTATTCGACGAAGTCGAGGGTGGCAGTACCGCGGAAATCTGAGATCGGAAAGACCGAGCGAAACACAGCCTGCAAGCCGGTGTTCTCGCGCTCCTCAGTGAGCAAATCCATTTGCAGAAATCGATTGTAAGATTCCCGCTGAATCTCGATCAGATTCGGAATCTGTACCGCAGTCTTGATTTTTGAGAAGTCGACCCGATCGGGCGCCTTGCTGGTGCGCCGACCCAACCCTGTATTTTCGGTTTGAAGCAAATTTGCAGACATTGAAAGTTCCTTATTAAAAGTGGGTATTACCGACTGCCAATCCAGTGATCTCGCCGTTTCACGCTGCGCGAAGTCAGAAGATCAGAACATGCAAACCAGTAAACACGACAAAGCGCGGTCAAAGCATAAGATGCCCTGACCGCTTCAGAACCAAAAAGCAGCTAATTCCATCCTTAAAATTTTCCGGGAGTAACGCCAGCGCCCTCAATACTCCCTTAACTTAGCCAGTAACGATGTGACTGTCAAGCCACGTGAAGAAACCACGCTTGGAGTGCGACGACCTGTCGTCGCTTTGTGCCAAAGCGGTGACGGGTCACCGCACTCCAAAACAACTACTTAACTTCGACGGTCGCGCCCGCGTCCGAAAGCTTCTGCTTGATGGTCTCGGCTTCCTCTTTCGAGACGCCTTCCTTCACCGCCTTCGGAGCAGCTTCGACGAGGTCTTTAGCTTCCTTAAGACCGAGCGCCGTCACTTCGCGAACAACTTTGATGACATTGATCTTATTGGCGCCGATGGCCTGCAAGACCACATCAAATTCGGTCTTCTCTTCTGCCGCAGCCGCCGCTTCACCGCCACCCGCTGCTGCTGGAGCCGCCGCCACAGCAGCCGCAGCCGCTGAGACACCAAATGTCTCTTCCATCGCCTTCACGAGCTGCGAAGCCTCGAGCAAGGTCAATTCTTTTACCTGGTCAACAATTGATTGAATCTTATCTGTAGACATGACTTATTATTCACTCCTGAGATCCCTGACTGGCGACGGGCGGCTTGGATGCCCCCGTAGCGATTGTTGGTTGCGTTGCTGGTTTGCATCACCCGCTACGCTAACCTGCCTGGCCGACTCACTGACTAGCAAACGGCCCGTACAAAATGCTGATTGCAGATTTCGGATTTGCTGATGGTTCTCGCAATCCAAGCATCCACTTCAATTTTCAACTCTGAACAGCTGCGGAAAATTCGCAATTCTTAATTCTTACGCAGCTTCTTTCTGAGCTCGAATCTGATCCAACACGACCACGAGGTTGCGAGCAACGGCGTTCGTAACCGTGGCGAGTCGCTGCGCCTGGCAGTTCACCAGGAACATCACCTTGGAAAGCAGCTCTTCGCGCGATGGCAAGCTCGCGATCGCCTCAACGTCTCGCAGAGCAACGACCTTACCCTCAACGATACCGGCCTTGAAGGTGAACACATCGGGATTAGCCTTCGTGAACTTCGTGATTGCTTTCGAAAGGCTCACCGGGTCGCCGGCGCTCAGCGCCACGGCGGTCACGCCCTTGAATTGATCGGTTGCGGCCTCGAGCGCCGTTCCCGCGGCAGCTTTACGAGCAAGGGTGTTCTTCACGACTGCGTACTCAATGCCAGCTTCGCGCAACTGATTGCGAAGCTCCTGGTCCTTGGAAACGGTCATACCCTTGAAGCCAACCACCATCGCCGCGTTGGCGGCTTTGAATTGCTCGGTGAGTTTGTCCAGACTCTCCTGCTTTTGTTTTCTTGTTTTCATTGCTGATTACTCCTCACCTTATTTCACGTAAGCGGCTTCATCGATCAGCACGCCCGGACTCATCGTCGCTGCAAGGTTGACCTTCTTGACGTATTTACCTTTCGCGGTCGAGGGCTTGGCCTTTACTACAGCTTCCAGCAAAGCCTTCGCGTTATCGCGAAGCTTGTCGGCGTCGAATGAAACCTTGCCGACACCGACGTGGATAACGCCAGTTTTGTCGACGCGATACTCGACCTTACCGGCCTTGGTTTCCTGAACGGCGGTCCTAACATCGAGCGTGACGGTGCCGGTCTTCGGATTCGGCATCAAGCCGCGGGGGCCGAGCACTTTTCCGAGTCCGCCAACCAGACGCATCATGTCCGGCGTAGCGATTACGGCATCGAAATCAAGCCAGCCGCCTTTGATCTTATCGACCATGTCCTGCCCGCCGACGAGATCAGCTCCTGCCTCTTCAGCTTCCTTGAGCTTGTCGCCCTGGGCGATTACCAGAACGGTTTTGCTTTTTCCGATTCCGTGGGGAAGGACGATGGTGCCGCGGACAAGCTGGTCCGCTTTGCGGGGGTCAACGCCTAACCAAACTGTGAGCTCAACTGTCTCATCGAACTTAGCGAAGGCAATTTCTTTTAGCTTGGAAACCGCCTCGTCCAAATTGTATTTGCGACCGAGCTCGATCTTTTCAGCCGCGGCGCGGTACTTCTTTCCGTGCTTCTTCATTTCTTACCTCTGAGGTGCGCGCGAGATTTCGGAATGCTGAATGCGGATTGCTGATTAGCGACGACCCACAAGAGCCCCTTCTATCTCTCCCTCTCAACGGATTTCGGAATGCTGAATGCGGACTGCTGATTAGCGACGACCCACAACAGCTTCTTTAATCCCCCTTTAAATCTGACTATGCGGATGGCTTCAAATCAGCAATCCGCAATCATCAATCCTCATTCCACAGTAAGCCCCATCTGGCGGGCCGTTCCTTCAATGGTGCGAATCGCCGATTCCAAACTCTTGGTATTGAGATCCGGCATCTTAGTCTTGGCAATCTCTTCGATCTTGGCACGAGAGATCTTGCCTACCTTGTCCTTGTTAGGGGTACTTGATCCCTTTGGAATGCCCGCAGCCTTCTTTAACAAGTCGGCCGCCGGAGGCGTCTTCGTTTCAAACGTAAACGAGCGATCCGCGTAAACCGTAATCACGACCGGGATCTTCAGGTCGGGGTCCAACTGTGCCGTCTTGGCATTGAAAGCTTTGCAGAACTCCATGATGTTCACGCCGTGCTGGCCCAGCGCGGGACCAATCGGCGGAGCGGGATTGGCTTTACCCGCTGGCACCTGCAACTTCACATATCCAGTAATCTTCTTCGCCATCTCTTTACTCGTGAACCGTGAACTGTGAACCGTGAACCGTAGACGTCAGTGCCTTACAGTTTCCGGTTTTCGGTTTATGGTTTACGGCCTTTCTATTCTTCTTCAGCGAAGGTAACCTTCTCGACATCCAGGAAGTTCAGCTCAACGGGAGTCGAACGTCCAAAAATCGTCACCGTCACCTTCAATGTCGACTTATCTTCGTTAACCTCTTCAACCTTGCCGGTAAAACTCTGGAACGGACCGGACTTGATGCGCACCGTCTCGCCGGGCGCGTACGAAAACTTCGGCTTGGGTTTCTCCGCAGCCTCGGTAACGTTGTGAACAATCTGATCAACTTCCTGCGGCGTCAGCGGCGTCGGATTATGTCCACCGACGAAGCCGGTCACCTTGGGTGTGGACTTAATTAAGTGGAACACGTTGTCAGGAATGTGTCCGCGGTCATCACACTCAATCTGGACCAGCACGTAGCCGGGATAGAACATGCGCGAAGACTCAACTCGCTTATTCCCACGCATTTCCACCACGGTCTCGGTCGGAACGAGAACCTCCGCGACCTCCGTCTGCAGATCGGTGTCCCGAATACGCGCCTTCAGACTGTCGCGCACTTTCTTCTCATGACCTGAGTATGTATGTAGGATGAACCACTGCTGCATTGACACTCTTTTCCTAAGCCGATCCTAAAAACTTGTTAACTAGCCAGGTCAATCCGTTTAGCGTGCGCGCCAGGGCCTGATCGATCAGGAACAGGTAGGCCGCGAAAAAGATTACCGCGACGAGGGTAATCAACGTGGTGTTCTTTACTTCTTTAAACGTCGGCCAGGAAACACGGCGCATTTCACCGCGCACGTCTTTGATGAACTGCGAGAGACGTCCAAGCGGTCCTATACGTGGACCGGAAAGCCCACGCTCGCGGCGGGCGCCGCGGCCCTCGGCGCCTTCACCAAAGGACGTCGTCCGCGGCGCTGGGAGGGCTTCTTGATTGTCCGTGTCTGCCATAACTTCGTTAACTCTTTTCACCTAACGCATCCCTTTGGATTTATGCTGGCAGGGGTACCAGGATTCGAACCCGGACTTTCGGTTTTGGAGACCGACGTGCTAACCGTTGACACTATACCCCTTCGTCAAACCGGACGCGGGGATTGGGAGACAAGGGAAACGGAGAAAAGATCTTTTCGCCGCGTCGCCGCGTCTCCCTTTCTCCGTGTCTCGCTCACTTCGTTTCCTTGTGACCTGTGTGCTTGCGGCACCGCCGGCAGAACTTCTTGAATTCAAGACGTTCGGTCGTGGTTTTCTTGTTCTTTGTCGTCGTGTAGTTGCGACTTTTGCAGTCACCACACTGAAGGACAATGTTATCGCGCGGCATAACGTACCTCTAGTAAACCGTTCTTAGTACTTTGTTCTTTGTACTTTGTTCTTTGCTTCTGGTCTTTGGGCTTTGGCTTTTGGCTTTTGATGTGCCGACTTAACCTTGAGTCATTCAAGATCACCCGCACTCAACTGCAAAGAACAAAGGACTAAGAACCAAGAACAAAAACCCGATCTCAGATCTCAAATTTCAGATCTCAGATTCAAGATCTCAAATCGACAAGATCTCAGATCACAGATTCAAAACTACTGAATAATTTCAGTAATCGTGCCGGCGCCCACCGTGCGTCCGCCTTCGCGG
>Ga0134125_10001127_pt1 | contig 33554 bp, 36 predicted proteins | sample KB31751_FD_96464 | JGI IMG/M metagenome (GOLD analysis project Ga0134125, IMG submission 96464) | Terrestrial soil microbial communities with excess Nitrogen fertilizer from Kellogg Biological Station, Michigan, USA - KB3-175-1 | ecosystem: Environmental > Terrestrial > Soil > Unclassified ...
AGAAATCTTCGCCGAACAGTGCTCGGTCTGCCACGGCGCCACCGGCCACGGCGGCAACGGCGGTCCTGACCTGACGACGATGCCGAAAGCCAAAGAACAGGCCGGCGCCGAAGAACAGGTCACGAACGGCGGCGGCGGCATGCCGGCGTTCAAAGGCATCCTGTCGGAAGAAGAAATCGCCAACGTCGCGGCTTACGTGGTCGAAGACATCGTCGGCGGCAAATGAGGCGGAGACCAGAATGAGCATCACGCAAGAGCCCCGTCCCGAGATCGCCGTCGACGGCTTCCCGCGCCCCAAGCGCGCCGGCTGGATGGACCTGGTCACCAGCGCCGACCACAAGGAGGTCGCCAAGATCCTGATGGTCGGCTCCGGCGGCTTCCTCTTCCTCGCCGCGCTCGAGCTGCTGTTGATGCGCCTGCAGCTGGCGATCCCGGAGAACACCTTCATGGAGCCCTACACCTTCAACCGGGTGCTCTCGCTCTACGGCGCCACCTCGATCTTCTTCTTCGCCCTGCCTCTGGTGATGGGCATCTTCCTCTACGTCGCGCCGCTCCAGGTCGGCGCCCGCGGCACCGCCCTCCCCCGCCTCTCGCAGATGGGCGGGCTGCTCTGGGCGGCCGGCGCGGTCGTCCTCTACTCGGGCTTCCTCTGGACCCCGTCGGAGGCCGGCGTCAACCCGCTGCCGCCGCTGTCGGAGCTCGCCTTCCTCAGCAACAACGGGGTCGACGCCTGGCTCACCGCCTGCGGCCTGGCCACCTTCGGCTTCGTCCTCATCGCGGTCGATCTGGCGGTCACGCTACGGGTCGACCGGGCACCCGGGATGGCCTGGCGGCGCGCCCCGATCTTCGCCTGGACCGCCGCGGTCGGCTCCTGGCTGATGCTCTTCATCGGACCGGTCCTGCTCGCCGCCTTCACGATGCTGCTGATCGACCGCAATTACGACGGCACCTTCTTCGCCGACGGCGGTGGCGGCGCGCCACTGCTCTGGCAGCACCTGACCTGGATCTTCTACTCCGGCGCCTACGCGCTGGTGCTGATCTTCGCCTTCGCCGCGGTGGCCGAAATCTTCGCCGTCTTCTCCCGCAACCCGATCTTCAACCGGCCGGTGATCATGGGCTCGATCGCGGCGATCGCGGTGCTCGGAACCCTCGCCTGGATGCAGAACATGTACACCGCCCCGATCGGCATCGGCTTCAAGTACTTCGCCATGTTCATGGCGCTGGCGCTGATCGTCCCGGTGGGCCTGATCTTCTTCAACCTGATCGAGACCCTGAAAGGCGGGGTGCTGCAGCTGCGGGCGCCGCTGCTGTTCGCGATCGGGGCGCTCTCGGCGATCTCGCTCGGTCTCGCCGCCGAGCTGCAGCAGTCGCTGGTCGGGGCCGCCTGGTACCTCAAAAACACCACCGACTCGACCGCCGCCACCCACTTCGCGCTGATCGGCGGCGCCGTCTTCGGCGGCTTTGCCGCGCTCCACTACTGGTTCCCGAAGATCACCGGGCGCTCGATGGGCGAGCAGCTCGGCCGCATCTCCTTCTGGACCCTCGCCGCCGGCAGCCTGCTGGCCTTCGTGCCGATGGCGCTGGCGGGCTGGGAAGAGGATCAGGTGGTCGACGCCTACAAGTTCTTCAACCACACCGGGGTCAACTTCTACAACCTGCTCGCCTCGATCGGGGTGCTCATCCTCTTCTTCGGGGTGGTCCTGGTCCTCATCAACGCGGTCGCCAGCGTCAAAGGCGGCGCCCGCGCCGGCCACGATCCGTGGAAGGGCGACACGCTCGAGTGGTTCGCTCTCTCGCCGCCGCCGGTTCACAACTTCGACGTCCAGCCGGACGTCCGCAGCGACCGCCCGCTGCGCGACATCCGCGCGGCGGTCGCCCGCCGGGCCCGCGACGTCGAGGAGCGCGCGGCCGCGCAGTCCCAGCCGGTAGCCTGACGGCATGTCAACCGGCGCCGGCGCGAGCACCGCGCCTCCCCAGGCGGCCGGGGTAGCTCCCCGATCAGCCGCGTCCCAGCTGGTCCGTGACTACGTCACGATGACCAAGCCGACGGTCCAGTCGCTGCTGCTGCTGACCACGGTGACGACGATGTACGTGGCCGGGAACCCCTCGCTGCGCCTGATCCTCCTGACCTGCCTCGGTGGCGCGCTCTCCGCCGGCGGCGCCGGGGCGATCAACCACGCCGTCGACCGCGACATCGACCGCACGATGAAGCGCACCGCCGACCGTCCGGTCGCCTCCGGCCGCGTCTCCCCCGCCGCCGCGATCGCCTTCGGCGCCACCCTCGGCGCCCTCTCCTTCCTGCTGCTGGCGACCCAGGTGAACGTCCTGGCCGCTGCGCTCTCGCTCTCCGGCCTCTTCGGCTACGTCTTTGTCTACACGCTCTGGCTGAAGCGCACGACGCCGCAGAACATCGTCATCGGCGGCGCCGCGGGGGCGGTCCCGCCGCTGGTCGCCTGGGCGGCGATGACCGGCGGGCTCAGCGGGATGGCCTTCTATCTCTTCGCGATCGTCTTCTTCTGGACCCCGCCCCACTTCTGGGCGCTCTCGCTGTTGATGAAGGACGACTACGCGGCGGCGCGGATCCCGATGCTGCCGGTGGTCGCCGGCGAGGACGAGACGCGGCGCCAGATCATGCTCTACACCGTGCTGCTCTACGCGGTCACCCAGCTCCCCTTCTGCGCGGGCGGGCTCGGCATCGCCTACCTGGTGCCCTCGATGCTTCTCGGCGCCGCCTTCATCGGCTTCTCCTACGTGCTGCTGCGCACCAAGAGCCGCGCCTGGGCCCTCCGCACCTACCTCTTCTCGCTCGCCTACCTGGCATTGCTCTTCATCTCGATGGCCATCGCCGCCCACGCCTGAGGCGCCTGGACCGGCGCATGTCGGCGTCCTCGGTCGGGACGGCGGGCCCGAGAGGTCTTGCGGAGGGAACTGGCGCAGGACGGTGCCCCTGCGGGGAGACGTCGCAGGGACGGCACGTTGCAGGGATGTCGGGAACGGCACGGAGACGCCACACATCCCCACGACCCTCCGGCGGCGTCCGACTTTACCCGCCATATATGGCAGGTAAAGTCGGACGCTGCCCGGGGCGCGACCGCACCCGTCGCGTCTCCCCTGAATAGACGTGGAGTTCCGCACGTCTCCCGCACTCCTTCCGCGCGCTTCTCCTCGAGACCCCCGCACGGGACCCGCACCCTCACTTCCCTCACAGACCCGGCCATCTCGGAGGCGGCCTCAGCCTGCCCGGGTCGCCTCCGAGATGGCCGGGTCCCTTGCCCGTTCGGCCCTTCAGTGACCCTTCCGCATCCTGGTCCACCCGATGCGAGCGGGCCAAACGCCCTCTCGGACTGATAGAAATCCGACTGTGGATCGCGAGACCGCTCGTCGAAATATGACCGCCGGCCTGGTCGCCGGGGGCTTCGCCGCGATGGTCTTCGCCCTCTGCTTCATCGTCGCCCTCCTCTACATCGCGCACTGATGAGCGAGCACCGCCAAGTCCCCGAGCCGGGCGAGACGATCCAGGTTCCGCGTCCCTCATGGGGGCCGGCCCTCTTCGCCCTCGGGGCGATCGGCGCGGTCGCGGGCATCTACGCCAACGGCTTCGTCTTCTCGGCCTTCATCTGGTCCTACGTCGGGATCGTCATCCTGCTCTTCGGCCTCCGGGCGATCGTCCGCACCTCGGTGCGGAGCTACTTCAGCCTGCCGCGCCGCCAGCACGCCCGTAGCGCCACGCTGCCCACCGAGCAGTTCCACCTTGAGGGCAAGCCCTCGGGCACCTCACAGGGCCGCTGAAAACGCCTCTCAACGCCCCTCTGCCGGGCTGAGACCAAGCAGGTCAAGGACGCAGGGAGCGAGACAAGGGGAGCGCACTCCGGTGCGTGACCCGAAGGCGAGCGACCGAGGACGCCGAGATGCGCCGGTCTCAGCCCGGCAGCGGCATTTCCGACGTCGCACCTGCCGACGTCCAGACGCGGACGATGTCACGCATCGAGAGGATGCCGACCACCTCACCGCCATCGAGGACGACCAGGTGGCGGACGCTGCGGCGCGACATCTCCGCGGCGGCGTGCTCGAGGCTCCAGTCGGGGGAGGCGGTGATCACCGACTCGGTCATGTGGCCGGCGACCGGCTCCACGTCGGGGTCCTCGCCGGCGCCGATCGAGAGCATCAGGTCACGCTCGGTGACGATTCCCGGCGTCGGCGCCTCGTCGTCGATCACCAGGGCCGCGCCGACGTTGCAGGCGACCATCGCCGCCGCGGCCTGGCGCAGCGTGTGCGACGGACCCACCGTCACCGACACCTCGGACATGCCATCCCTCACCTGCATACCTTCCTCCTCCTGGACGAGTAAACACGCTCGTGCGAATCGATGCAAATGTACCCTGCCAGGCGCGGCTGGCAAACGCCGTGACGGGTGCTTCGACATATAGACTCCCCGGCGCTTCAGCCGTATGCAGAACCTCCCCACGCCCATCCGCCTGCTCGCCCCCCTCGTGGCATTGGTCGCGACCGTCGTCGCGATCTCCGGCTGCGGGACGACCAACCCCGACATCGCCCGCGGGCGGGTCCTCTTCGAAACCAAGTGCGGGGTCTGCCACGCGCTCGCCCAGGCGGGCACCACGGCGACGATCGGGCCCAACCTCGACGAGGCCTTCGCCGCGGCGCGCGAAGCCGGTGGCTTCGACGCGGCCACGATCGAAGGGATCGTCAAGGCGCAGGTCGACAACCCCCGCCCCTCGAACGGCAATCCGGCCGCCTCGATGCCCGCCAATACCGCCGAGGGCGAGGACCTCGACGACATCGCCGCCTACCTCGGCAAGTACGCGGGTGTGCCCGGGGCGGCGCCGCCGGAAGTCGAAGGCGGCCCCGGCGCCCAGGTCTTCGCCAACAACGGCTGCGGTGGCTGCCACACGCTCGCCGCCGCCAATTCCGGCGGCACCACCGGCCCGGACCTCGACGAAGTCCTCCCCGGCCAGAGCGAAGCCGAGATCGAAGAATCGATCGTCGACCCGAACGCGAAGATCGCCCAGGGCTACCCCGCCAACGTGATGCCCGAGACCTTCAAAGAAAAGCTCCAGCCCGAAGAACTCAAAGCGCTGGTCGAATACCTGGCTGAAAACGCCGGGAAAGAATAGGCCGACCCAGTCCGGCGGCCGGCGGGCCGCGCCGGTCATCATCTGAATATGTTCGCGCGCCTCCGAAATCGCTTCGAGATCTCTCCGCAGCGCTACGCCCAGGTGACGGTGCTGGCGCTGATCGGGCTCTCGCTGATCGTCCTCACCGGGGCGGCCGTGCGGCTCACGGATTCGGGGCTCGGCTGCCCTGACTGGCCCCAGTGCTACGGCGCCGGAGCGCACCCGCCGCTCGAATCGCACGCGATCATCGAGTCGGCCAACCGGATCGTCACCGGCCTGCTCGGGGTGGTCGTGATCGCCGCCTGCATCCTCGCCTTCTTCCGCCGCCCCTACCGCCGCCACCTGGCGATCTTCGGGGCCCTGTTGCCGCTCGGCGTGATCGCCCAGGCGATCCTCGGCGCGCTGGTCGTCAAGTACGACCTGCGCCCGGAACTCGTGATGGGCCACTTCATCCTCTCGATGATGCTGCTCGACGCCGGCTTCGCGCTGATGTGGTGCTCGCGCTACGAACCGTGGGACCGCCGGCGCTCCTGGGATCGCACGGGAGTCTGGGCGGTGCGGGGACTGATCCCGCTCGGGCAGCTGACGATCCTCGCCGGGACGGTCGCCACCGGCTCGGGGCCGCACGCGGGCGAGTTCGAAGGACAGTTCGTGCAGCGCTTCGACTTCATGGGCTCCGACACCCTGGAATGGGTGGTCCAGCGCCACGCGGTCCTTGCCACGATCTACGGGCTGGCGGCGATCGGCGTCTGGTTCTACCTGCGCCGCCCGGGCGGCGACCGCCGGGCCTTGAAACCGCTCACCGTGGTGCTGCTCCTGCTGCTGCTCCAAGGCATCCTCGGCTACGTCCAGTGGGAGCTCGAACTGCCGACCGAGATCGTCTGGTTCCACGTCGGGATCGCCACCTGCAACTGGCTGGCGATGCTGTGGACGATCGCCGCGGCCGGAAGGCTCGAGCCGCGCGGCGGCGCCCTGCCCGCATCGGCGCGCGGCGGCACCGACTCCGCCGATCCGGCGGCGACGCCGGCAGGCGCCGGAGCCGGGTCCGGCGCGAGCGCGGGCGCCGGAGCAGCCTAGGGCGCTGGCGGGCGCCCGGTGCTCCCTTTCTGGCTCTCGATCGGCGCCCTCAGCTTCGTTCAGGGCGTCCTCGTGGGTCTTCCGAGGCCCACGGTCGCAATTCCGCTGCTCAGCCGCGTAGGCGGGCGCTGGTGGGCGCTGGTGCTGCCGCTCTCGATCGTCGTCGTGATCGGCGCGATCGCCCTCGATGAATCGTCGGCCCACTTCCTCACCTGGCTGGCCCTGATCGCGGTGCCGCCGCTGGCGGCGGTGGCGCTCGGCTGGATCGTCCACGGTGCACGGCCGCCGCTGGCCCTCCTCGCCGTCCCGCTCTTCGCCCTCGCCTGGGCGGCGAAGGGCGAACTGGGCGGGCAGTCGGCGGCCCTGGCCCTGAGCGCCCTCGCCTGCGTCACGCTCGGCTGGCTGCTGGTCTGCGTGGTGCCCGCGCGCTGGGTGAAGCTCGGCATCTACGCGATGGCGATCGTCGACGCCTATCTGGTCTTCACCGACCTCCTCCAGGCCCCCAACTCGGTCCTCAACACGGCGGCGCCGGCGGCCGACCTGCCGAAGCTGCAGCTGGTCAGCTGGGGCTCGGCGATCATGGGGTTCGGCGATCTCTTCATCGCCGCCGTCCTCGGCGCCCTCCTCGCCCGCGACCGCCGGCTCCAGCTCCGCGGCGCCCTCCTCGCCGCCGGCCTCTGCTGCGCCTGGGACCTGCTCTTCTTCTTCATCCACGAGACGCCGGCGACCGTCCCCGTGGCGCTCACCCTGCTCACCCTCGAGCTCTGGGGCCGCTGGTCGAAGCGGCCGCTCAGAAGTGCGTGGCGAAGAGCGTGAGGATGGCGCCAAAGCCGGCGAACATCATCGTGCCCATCGCGATGAACCCGATCACCATCGTGTGCTGAAGCCGGTCGACGCGACCGTCCAGGCGATCCACCGACCCCTTCAGGTCGTCGAGTCGCTCATCGCTCCATCTGCTCGGCGTCGCCTCCATGGCAACGATGCTAGGGAATCAAAACGCAATTGTGGCGCGCAAGATGTGCCAATTGTGTGCCAATTGGCGGGACGCTGAAGGCGGCGCCGGGCGGTCAGCCGGGGTGGTCGGGTCCACCGGGGAGATTCCTCGAGTTGCGCCACCAATCCCGGCTCCAGCGGATCCCATAGACGCTGCCCGCGATCACCAGCACCAGGCCCCAGAGAGCCCCCACCAGCGGCCGCGTGAGCAGCGTCAGGCCGATCACGCTGGCCCCGGCGACCCCGACGATCAGCACCCATTTGAAGACCGCCGCCTCGTTGAATTTCACTGCTGCACCCCTCGTCCCTCGGCGAAATCCGGCCCCAAACCCCTAGCGCCGGCGAGAGTGACGGGCGTCGCCTGAACCGGCGCGATCAGAGGATGTAAACCGTCGCAAACACGACGATCCACATGATGTCGACGAAGTGCCAGTAGATGCCGGGCACCTCGACGCCGAGATGATCCTCGGCCTCCTTGTCGAAGTGACCGCGGAAGGCGCGGATCGTGGCGAAGGTCAGCAACATCAGCCCGACGAAGACGTGGGCGCCGTGCAGGCCGGTCAGCGAGTAGAAGATCGTGCCGAAGGACTCGGTGCGGGCGCTGAACCCGAGGTGGACGTACTCGTTGATCTGGATGAAGAGGAAGGTCAGGCCGAGCAGCCAGGTCAGCACCAGGCCGAGCTTCATCCCCTGTTTGTTGCCCTTGCGGATCGACTCCAGGGCGTAATGGATGGTGAAGCTCGAGGAGACCAGGATCGCCGTGTTCATGCCGGCGACGGCGACCGGAAGTTCGAACGGCTTCGGCGGCCAGTCGGCGGGGTTGACGACGACGCGGAGGAAGAAGTACGACGCGAAGAAGGCGCCGAACAGCATCACCTCGGAGATGATGAACAGCAGGATGCCGAGCGTCTGGCGGTCGATCCGCGAGCTCTGGTTGGCCTCCGGCGGCCCATGATGGTGGGCCTCGGCGGCGTGGCCGGCACCGCCCTGCGGAAGCGGTACGGAAGCGCTCTCCATCAGTGCTCTCCTCCCTCTGCGACGACGGAGGCGAACGCCGCCGGGGCGCGGCCGACCTCGACGTGACTCACAGGCTTGTCGGTGATCCCGCGGACCCGGCCGACCAGGTCCGACTCCAGCCAGCGCGACTGCTGGCCGGCGAAGGTGGAGATCAGGATCTCGTCGACCTTGTAGTGCTCGATCGCGTTGCGGACCGCGTCGAAGGGGTCCTCGGCGGAGATCGGCAGGCCGGTCGCGTCGACTTCGGCCCGGTAGAGCTCGGCCATGGTCGCCGCCAGGTCACGGATCACCTGATCCTCGGAGACGGCCTCGCTGCGCGGGCTGATGATCGTGTAGCGGTGCGGGCGGGTCGCGGCGCGCTCTTTCAGCCGCGCGACCAGGTCGGGCGCGTTGACGGTCTGGGTCGCGATCACCAGGACGTGGGCCAGGTCCAGCCGGATCGCGTCCTCTTCGACCCGCACCGGGATGTGGGTGAACTTCACCTCCGGCTCGGCCAGTTCGCGGGACCACTCGACCAGGTCCTTGCGCGCGATCCCGAAGCGGGTGTCATAGAGCGCCGAGTAGAGGATCTCGCCGGGCTCGTGGGCGCGGATCGCGTCGCCGAGCGCCAACTGCGGGGCCGGGTCGAGCACCTCGCCGACCGAGTCGATGCCGAAGTCCGCGAACACCGACATCGTCACCTCGACCCGGGCGCGCGCCGAGGCGTAGAGCTCGTCCCGGTCGATCAGCGTGCCGATCGTCGGCTGATTCTGCGGTGCGGCCACGATCACCTGGGAGACCCCACCGGCCTCTGTGCGCTCACGCACCGCTTTCAGCAATCCGCGTCCACCGGCGACCTCGTTGAGGAAGACGAGCAGCGGGCGCTTGGTGTCGGTCGCGTCCGTCAATGTCCCACCACGGTGGGCTGGGCCGCCGGGACCTCGGCGCCTTCACCGGGCATGATCGCGTGCCGGGCGCCGGGGATCCCGAACTCGTAGGGACCGCCGACGACACGCGGGATCTCGTCGAAGTTGTAGATCGGCGGCGGCGAGGACACGAGCCACTCGATCGAGTTCGCCCGCCATGGGTTGGCCTCGGCTTTCGGACCGAACCGCCAGGAGACGATCATGTTGTAGAGGAAGACCAACTGGATGGCTCCGAGCAGGAAGGCGAAGCAGCTGATCAGCAGGTTCCAGTTGCCGAACTGGCCGGCGTAGTCCGCGACCCGTCGCGGCATCCCGTCCATGCCGACCCAGTGCATCGGGACGAAGGTGCCCCAGGTCCCGAGCAGCGTGCCCCAGAAGTGGACACGGCCGAGTTTCTCGTCGTACATCCGGCCCGTCATCTTCGGGAACCAGTGGTAGATGCCGGCGAAGATCGTGAAGACCGAGCCGCCGAAGAGCACGAAGTGGATGTGGGCGACGATGAAGTAGGTGTCCGAGACATGGATGTCGAACGGCACCATGCCGAGCATGACCCCGGATATCCCGCCGATCGTGAAGGTGACGATGAAGGCTAGGGCGAACAGCATCGCCGTCGATTTCGTGTGGATCTTGCCGAAATAGAGGGTGCCCAGCCAGGAGAAGATCTTGATCCCGGTCGGCACCGCGATCAGCAGCGTGGTCAGCATCATCGGCACTCGCAGCCAGCTGAACATCCCGGCGACGAACATGTGGTGCGCCCAGACCGAGTAGCTGAGGACGACGATCCCGATCAGCGCCAGCGCCATCAATCGGTATCCGAAGATGGGTTTACGGGCGTGCGTGGATATGACCTCGGAGATGATCCCGAACCCGGGCAAGATCATGATGTAGACGGCCGGGTGGGAGTAGAACCAGAAGATGTGCTGGTAGCTGATCACGTCGCCGCCGGCGCCGAACTGGAAGAAGTTCGTGTGCATGATGCGGTCGAAGAGGACCATGAACTGGGCGCCGGCGATGAAGGGGGTCGCGGCGACGACCAGCAGCGAGGTCGAGAGGTTCGCCCAGACCAGCAGCGGCATCCGTCAGAAGGTCATCCCCGGCGCACGCATGGTGATGATCGTGACGAGGAAGTTCAGCGCGGTCGCGATCGACGACGCGCCCGCGAACTGCACTCCGAGGTTGAAGAACGATTGCCCTAACGGGGCGCCGGTGGAGAGCGGCGCGTAGCCGGTCCAGCCGGCGTCGAAGGCGCCGCCGGGGGCGAGGAACGAGCCGACGAAGAGCAGGCCGGCGATCGGCAGCAGCCAGAAGCTCAGCGCGTTGAGGCGCGGGAACGCCATGTCCGGCGCGCCGATCATCAGCGGCAGCACGTAGTTGGCGATCCCGGCGAAGACCGGGATCACGAAGACGAAGATCATCAGCACCGCGTGGGTGGAGAAGAGGCTGTTGTAGGTGTTGGCGCCGACGATCTGGGTGCCCGGCTGGGCGAGCTCGGCGCGGATCAGCATCGCCATCAGGCCACCCACGAAGAAGAAGAAGAAGGTGGTGACGATGTACTGGATCCCGATCACCTTGTGGTCGGTGTTGACCTTGAAGTAGTCCTTCCAGCTTTTCGCGCCATGCATGGCGTGGTCCTCGGGGATCGTCGGCAGGCCGAACGCCCAGCGCAGCCAGTAGTCGAAGGCGCCGAGCCCGAGCAGGAAGCCGAGCGGCGCCATGATCAGCGGCACGACCACCTGCGGGTAGCCCGTCTGTTCGCTCTGGAAGGCGGAGAGGCCGGAGATCGAGCGCAGCACGACCACGAGGCCGACGCCGAGGCCAGCGGCGATGAGCGCGCCGAGGAGCGCGCGATACCAGCCGGGTCGTTTGAACGCTGCAACCATCTACTTCGCCTCCATTATTCCGCCTCCACCCTTTCGAGCGGTTCGGGATTGGTCTCGGTGTCCTGTTTGACCGACACCATGAATGGCGTCGGGACTTTTTCTTTCAGGCCTGCGACCCACTTTTCCCACTTCGCTTCCGGCTCGACGACCACTTTGGCCCGCATCGAGGCGTGGCCGAAGCCACAGAGCTCGGTGCAGATCAACTGGTAGGTACCCGTCTTGGTGGGGGTCACGATCGCGGTCGTCGTGATCCCCGGGACGTTGTCTTTCTTGATCCGCCACTGAGGCACCCAGAACGAGTGGATGACGTCCTGGGCGTGCATTTTGAAGACGATCTGGCGGTTGACCGGGACGTGCAGGACGCCCTGCGAGTAGGCATATTCTTTGCCCGGATAACCGAAGGACCAGGCGTATTGCTGGGAGAAGACGTCGACCGTGAGCTGGCGGTCCGCGGGCTGTTCGATGTCGTCGAGCACCTTCCAGCTATACCCGCCGAGGAAGAGGACGATGACCGTCGGGACCAGCGTCCAGGCGATCTCGAGGCGGGTGTTGCCGTGGATCGGCTCGCCGTCGGACTCGTCGCCCGGTTTGACTTTGAACGCGTGGAGCGCGTAGGCCAGCGCGACCATGACGATCCAGAAGATGACCGTCGACAAGACGATCGCGATGTTCATCAGGTCGTCGATCTTCGGGGCGGCGGTCGAATCCTCCGCGCCGTTCCAGTTGATCGACAACATGATCGCGCACGTGACGGCCGAAAGGACCACCACGGCAGCAGCCATTTTCGCTATCGGGATGCGGTTGCTGAACACCGCGCGGCATTCTATTGACGCGCGGCGGCGGGACGCTTTGTCGTTCAGGTGACGCTCGGCACTAAGGACCAGGGACCGGCAATCCGCCTAGGTTTCCCGCCGCGGCATCGAGCACGCCGCGGGCCACGCCCTCCCAGCTCCAGAGGCGGGCGACGGTCTCGACCAGGGTCGCGCGGGCCTCGGCGCGGGTCTCCTCGGGCAGCTCGAACCAACGGTCGAGACGGTCGGCGATCGCCTCGACGGCACCCGGCTCGACCGGAAAGGAGGTGAGCGGGGCGACCGCCTCGGGCAGCGCCGAGGCGAGCCGGTGGGAGACCTCCCGCATCCCCGAGTGGCCGGCGGAGACCGGCAGCGCCCCACAGGAGGCGGCCTCGGCGGCGACCATGCCGAAGGCCTCGGGGAAGGTGCTCGGCATCACCAGCGCCTCGGCGTGCGGGAGGAGCGCGGCGACCTCGGCGTGCTCGAGCCGGCCCGACCACTCGACCGAGCCGGCGGCGGCGCGGGCGGCCTCGGCGTAGCCGGGCGGCGGGTCGGCGAGGAAGGCGGAGAGGATCGGCAGCGGCTTCTCCTCTCCCCCTTCGAGGCCCCGGCCCGCGGCGGCGACGGCGCGGGCGTCGTCGAGGTCGCCCCGGTCGAGGGCGTCCTGGAGGCGACGCAGGCCGTCCTCGTAGGCACCGAAGCCGGCGACCTGGAGGCGCACCGCCGGGTGCCTGGCGTGGACCAGCGGCCAGGCCGCCAAGAGCAGGTCGACCCCCTTGGAGACGATCAACTTGCCGACGAACACCACCAACGGGTCCCGCGGCTCTTCGTGGGGGGCGAACTCCTCGACGTCGACGCCAGGGGGCCCGAGCCGCGTCTTGTCCTTCAGGTCCGGGAGGTCGGGAAGCGCGGCCCAGAGGGATTCGCCGGTGTGGGCGGAGCCGACGAGGACGCAGTTGGCGCCGTCCATCCCCTCGTAGGCATAGGGAAGGAAGCGCGGGTGCGGTTTGACCGTGTACTCGAGCGCCGAGCCATGGGCCTTGACCGCGAAGGGCGCGACGCCGGCACGGGCCAGGATCGCCGGGCCCATCACCTCATGGTTGGCGAGTGCCGCGTCGATGCCGCCGACCTCGGTCGCCACGGCTCGGACGGCGGCGACATTGGCCTCGATGTAGCGGGCCAGCTCCTCCTCGGTCAGCTCGGGGAAGGTCTTGACCTCGAACCCCTCGTAAGGGTCCTTGACGTAGACCGGCAGCAGGCCGCCGATGTCCGGGATGTGGATCTGGACGCCGGGGATCTTCACCTCGCGGTCCTGGCAGAGCAGATGGACCTCGTGGCCGAGCCGGGCCAGCGCCGGCGCCAGGTTGACGTTGTAGATGTTGCTGCCGGTGCCGCGCAGCATGTAGCCGTGGAAGATGAGGACGCGCATGTGGTTCCGCCCAAGCTATTAGTCTGTGCGGCGATGAACTCGAAGCAGCTTTTCAGGATGCGTGCCCCGGCCTCCGGCCGCGAGGCGATCGCCCCCACCGAACCGGGCCAGATCTACCGCGACCGCGAGACCGGCGAGGAGATGTTCCCCGTCGCCATGGTTCTCCCGCTGGCCCCCTCCTCATCTTCCCTGCCGCGGAGCCCCGAGAACCTGCGGGCCTGCAAGCGCTGCGATCAGCTGATCGGCATCGACGTAAGCGACTGCCCGTACTGCGGTCTGCGCCAAGGCGCTCTGTAACCGGCGCATCTCTGCGTCCTCGGTCGCTCGCGTGCAGAGCACGCCACGCTCCCTGCGTCCTTGAACTGCTTGGTTACAGCGCGCCTTATTCGGCGGTCGGCTTTTTGACCAGCGTCGCCGTGTAGAGCAGGCGGGCGTTGGAGTAGTAGCAGCCGTAGGTCTTCGTCTTGCCGACGCCCTGCTGCGGGTGTTCGCCCTGGATGTCGTCTTTGGACGAGCAGTGTTCCGGCAGGCGGCTGCCGCGCCAGGTGTTTTCGCTGGAGACGTTGAAGGCGAACATCGGCGCCCAGGTCGGCACGGTGAGCGCGACCACCTGGCCCTGCAGGATCGAGAGCGGGTGCTTCAAGGCGAAGACCGGGGTCGTGCCGAAGTAGGTGTTCAGGACCTGCAGCGGGCTCTGGCGGACCAACGTGTACTGCGGCGGGTTGGTGTCTTCGATCGGCTTGAGGATCCCGATCCGCGCCTCCGACGGTTCGCCGAGGAATTCGTCGAAGAAGCCGACCTCGTCGGTGGTGGTCGCGGTTTCCTTGGTCGACGGCTTGGCCAGGGTGATCGACCAGGCGACGATCTTGCCGTCGTAGGGCGCCTCGTAGGGACGGGCGATCCCGTCGGCGATCGACTGGAAGCCGGTGACGTGGCCCTCCACCCGACAGGGCGTCACCTCGACGTTGTTGACGATTTTGCCCGGACAGGAGGCGGGCGGGGTTTCCGCGGTCTGCCCGAGGACGGTCACCGTCAACGGCGCCGAGTTGGCCGCGCCCGGGTCGAGCACGGCGAAGAGCGCGGCAAGGCAGCCGGCGATGGCAAGGGCCAGGACGGCGCGGCGGCGGCTGTGGGTGGGCGAAACGGGCATTGAGTACCTGGCAACACCGGGTCGGTGGGCCAGTTGCGGAGGCAATCTTTACGAGCCCGGCGCCCAGATGCGGGCCGGCACCGTCGGTTGCACGATCTTGGCCAGTTAGCCTCGCCCGCATGGACGACGCCGAACGCGCTCTCGCCGAGGCCGAGCGGGTCCTCCGCCAGAACTGGAGCGAAGGCGAAGCCGCGGGGGGGCCCTACGCCTACACCGAACCTAGCCCGGGCCGCTATCCCTGGCAGTGGTACTGGGACTCCTGCTTCGCCGCGATCGTCAATCGGCGCTGGGAGCCCGACCGCTCGCGGGCCGAGCTGGAGAGCCTGCTCGCCGCCCAGCGCCCGGACGGCTTCATCGGCCACACGATCTTCTGGCGCCGGCCGGTCTCCGGCGTGCGCCGCGCCTTCTACAACGTCGCCACCCGGACCGCGCGGCAGACCGAGTCGATCCAGCCGCCGCTGCTCGCCTGGGCCTGGCGGATCGCGGTCGGCGACCCGGCGGCGGAGCCGCGGATCGGCGCCCAGGCCGACTGGCTGATCGCCAACCGCGACCTCGAGGGCGACGGCCTCCTCTGGATCGTCCAGCCCGACGAGTCGGGGCTCGACGCCTCGCCGAAGTTCGACCCAGTCTGGAAGCGACGGACGAACGCCCGCCCCGGCTTCGCGCTGTTGGTCGAGCACAACCGCCGGCTCGGCTGGGACGCCCGGCGGATCCGCGATCGCGGCGGCCCGGTCCTCTGCGAGACGGTGGTCAACACGCTGTGGTCGCTCTCGCTGCAGTGCCTCGGCCGGCCCTCGGCGACGCCGGCCCTGGTCGAGCGGCTCTGGGACGAGGAGCGCGGCCTCTTCGTCGACGAGGCCCAGCCGGGCGGCCTCCGCCCCGCCCCGCTCACCTGGGCGAGCCTGGCACCGCTGGCCCTCCCCGATTTGCCCGAGGCGATCGGCCGCAGGCTGATCGAGGAGCACCTGCTGAACGAGCGCGAGTTCCTCACCCCGGTCGCCCCGCCCTCGGTGGCGCTCTCCGAGCCCAGCTACGAGCCGGGCGGCGGCCGCGGCCCGATCCGCCGCTACTGGCGCGGGCCGACCTGGGTCAACTCGGCCTGGCTGGTCTGGATCGGGATGCGCCGGCTCGGCTACCTCGAGCAGGCGGAGCGGCTCGCGGCAGGGGTGATCGGGGCGGTCGCCCGCTCCGGCCTGCGCGAGTACTACGACCCCCGCGACGGCACCGGCCTCGGTGCCCGCGAGTTCGCCTGGTCAGCGTTGATCGCCGAGTTGGCCGACCCGACTGCCCCCGAGCCCGACCTACCGCTTCAAATGGGCGGCTGACAAGGACGCAGGGAAGCGAGCCGAGGGGAGCGCACTCAAGTGCGTGACCCGAGGCGAGCGACCGAGGACGCCGTCAGGCGTTCATTTGTAGCGGTAGGTGATGCGGCCGCGGTCGAGGTCGTAAGGCGACAGCTCGATCTTCACGCGGTCGCCGGGCAGGATGCGGATGTAGTGGCGGCGCATCTTGCCGGAGATGTGACCGAGCACATCATGTCCGTTGTCCAGTTTGACCCGGAACATCGTGTTCGGGAGAGCCTCGGTGATCTCTCCCTCCATTTCGATCTTTTCCTCTTTAGCCATGCGGTTCGGGAGGGTACCTCAACCGCGCAGCAAGCCGAGCGCGCCATCGCGGTCGGTGACCTCGCCCGCGTACTGGGCCGCCTCCAATTCGGCCAGCTTGGCACCGATCTCAGGCCCCTCGATGCCGAGCTCGGCCGCGATCTCGTCACCGCGCAGGAGCGGCTCCGGCGGGCCGACGCGGAGCCAGTCGAGCGCCGCGCCGACCATCTCGCGAGCGAGGTCGAGGTGGGCCTGGACCATCTCCGGGCTGGCGATCGCCCCGGCGCCGCGGGCCGAGAGGCGGTCGGCGACGGTGAGCAGGGTGACATCGATCGTCACCGGTTCGGTGGCCCGCAGGTAGTCATGGACGCGACGGGGCGGCAAGGGCGCCTCACGGACCATGAAGCCGAGTCGCAGGTGGTGGAGCGTCAGCGCCTGCAGGTGCCGGGTCAGCTTGCGGGAGGCCCGCAGGCGGCCCATGATCTGGCCGATCGTCGTCGCCCCCTCGACGTCGTGGCCTTTGAAGCCGACGAACCCGTCGCGCTCGGCCCGGGTGACGGGCTTGGCGATGTCGTGAAAGAGGGCGCCGAAGCGCAGGGCGGTGGCGCGGTCCATCTCGTCGGCGAGCGGCTGGGCGAGGAAGTCGGCCGCCTCATCGGCGCGCTCGGGACCGACGAAGCGGCGGAGCTCGCGCTCGATCTCCAGCGTGTGGGCGAGCACCTCGAGCGTGTGCCCGTGCACGTCGAGGTGGTGGTTGGGGCCCTGACCGACGCCCTTCGTCCCCTCCAGCTCGGGGAGGACGACGGCGGTGAGACGGAGGTCGTCGAGGAGCGCGAGGCCGCGCAACGGGTCGGCGCCGCCGAGCAGCTGACGCAGCTCGGCCAGCTGGCGCTCGCCGGCGGGCTCGGCGGCGCGGGCGGCGGCATCGTGGGCGAGGGCGACGGTGTCGGCGTCGATCCGCAGGTTGAGGTCGGCGGCGAGGCGCGCCGCCCGCAGCAGGCGCAGTGGGTCGTCGGTGAAACTGGTCGGGCCGACCACGCGGAGCACCCCCCGCTCGAGGTCGACCAGGCCGTCGTAGGGATCGAGCGCCTCACCCGCCGCCAGCGGCACCGCGGCGGCGCCGACGGTGAAGTCGCGCAGCGCCAGGTCAGCCTCGATCGAGTCGCCACGCAAGGTGGTGATGTCGACCTGCCAGCCGCGTGACTTGACCACCACCCGCCAGGTGCCGAACTCGGCCGAGAGCTCGAAGGCGGGCTCGCCAAGCTCGCGGGCGAGCGCCTTGGCGACCCGGCCGGGGTCGCCGGCGACGGCGAGGTCGAGGTCGGTGACCGCCTGGCCGAGCGCCGCGTCGCGGACCGCCCCGCCCGCGATCCAGACGCCCTCCTCCCCGGCCAGCGCCCGGATCGCCGCCTGGGGCAGCTCGGCGGCGCGCAGTTCGTCGGCGATGCTCATCCGCTCTCCGTAACCCGCGGGACGCGCGGGGAGATCGCGCAGGTGATCTCGTAGTTGATCGTCTCCAGGCGGGCGGCGATCTCCTCGGCGCGGATCTCCTCCTCGCCCTGGCGGCCGATCAGCACCGCCTCCGCCCCGGGCTCGATCTCGGTGTCGGGGCCGAGGTCGATGGTCAGGTTGTCCATCGAGACCGTGCCGACCAGCGGGTATCGGCGGCCGGCGACGAGCACGTCGCAGTGGTTGGTGAGGGCGCGGCGCACCCCGTCGCCGTAGCCGAGCGGCACGACCCCGACCCAGGTGTCCTCGGCCGCCTTCCAGCGCCGCCCATAGCCGGCGCTCTGCCCCGCCGCAAAGCGCTTCACCGCGGCGACGTGGGAGTGCCAGGAGAGGACCGGGGCGAGGCCACGCGAGCGCGGGTCGTCCTGAAACGGGTCGAGCCCGTAGATCGCGACGCCGCAGCGGGCCATGTCGAAGTGGGAGCGCCTGGAGCGGAAGACCGCGGCGCTGTTGGCGGCGTGGACGGCGACCTCGGGGAACTCGGCCCGGACGGCGGCGGCGACCGGCTCGAAGCGGTCCAGTTGCTCGAAGAAATAGCCCTCGTCGTCGTCGGGTTCGTCGGCGGTGGCGAAATGGGTCCAGACCCCCGCCAGCTCGAGGTCCGGGTCGGCGGCGGTCGCCCGGGCGAGGGCGAGGACCTCGGCGCCGTCGAAGGTCCCGAGGCGGCCCATGCCGCTGTCGTGCTTGATGTGGACGCGGGTCGGGCGGCCGATCGCCCGGGCGCGGGCAGCGACCTGCCGGCGGAAGCCCTCGGTCCAGACCGAGACCGCGGAGCCGGCACCGAGCACCACCCTGACCTCGTCCTCGGTGAGGGCGCCGAGCGTGATCAGCTCCGGAGCACCGGCGGCGACCGGGCCGGTGCCGGGGCTCGCCAGGCGGCCGTCCGGTCCGACCAGCCCCGCATGCGCCAACTCCGCCGCCTCGGCGGCCGTGGCCACCGCCAGCGCGCCTGCCCCGCCGTCGAGTGCCGCCTGCGCGCACGCCGCCGCCCCATGGCCATAGCCGTCGGCCTTCACCACGGCGCAGAGTCGCGCCTCCCCGAGCTCGGTCCGCAGACGTTCGCAGTTGGCGCGCAGCGCGCCGAGGTCGATCCGGGCGTGCGCCCGCACCATTGGATTACCCGTCGACGACGGCAGCCAAGGCGTCGGCCCGCGTGACCATGCCCGCCAACCGCCCGTCCTCATCGACCACCGGCAGGTGGTTGTGATGGTGATCGGCGATCTTCTTCGCCACCCGGTCGGCCGCCTCGTAGGTGTGGACGACGATCGGGTCCTCCGTCATCAGCTCCGACACTTTGGTCGCAAAAGCCTTTTCGAGCCGCTTCTCGAAGCCCTTCATCGAGCCGATGAAGACGATCCCGCCCATGATTTCGAGGTAGTGCGGCAGGTGCAGGTCGGACTCCTCGTCGGCGAGGATCAGGTCCGACTCGCTGACGATCCCGACCACCTTACGGTCCGCGTCGACCACCGCGACGGCGCCCAGCTCGGTCTTCGAGAGCAGGTCGATCGCGGTGCGCGCCTCGTCGTCCCGGGTGACGCTGGGAGCGTCGGCGTCCATGATCTCGGCGGCGGTCTTCATCGGGAGCGCGAGGTTATTCGACCGGCCCGGCGGAGCGCAGACCCAGCGGGATCGCGGCGATCACGTCGGTGGCGATCACCGACTCGGCGGCGCCGACCCGCCGCGCCGCCTCCTGTCCGGCGCGGGCGTGGGCGATCACCGCGGCGCAGGCGGCGGCGAACGGCTCGAGCCCACGGGCCAACAGCGCCGCGGTGATCCCGGAGAGGACGTCGCCGCTGCCGGCCGTCGCCAGCCCCGGCGCCGAGACCGCGTTGACCGCGACCCGGGCGCCGTCGGTGACGATCGTGTCGTCGCCCTTGAGCACGACCACGGCGCCGGTCCAGGCGGCCGCCTCCTTGGCGGTGGCGAGGCGGCGGGCGTTGATCTCCCCCGACTCCCGTTCCAGCAGCCGGCCCAGCTCGCCCGCGTGCGGGGTGAGGATCGTCGGAGCCTTGCGGACGGCGAGCCGATCGAGCTGGCCGGCGAAGGCATTGAGGCCGTCGGCGTCGATCACCAGCGGCGCCTCGATCCGCGGGGCGACCTCGCGGGCGAGGTCGAGCGAGTCCTCGTCGCGGCCGAGGCCCGGGCCGAGCACCCCGGCGGCGGCGCGCTCGAAGGCGGCGAGAAGATCGTCGGCGGCCTCGACCCCGAGCCGACCCGGAGTCTCGCCGATCCCCCGCGACATCACCTCGACCTCGGCCGCTTCGAAGACCGGCTCGAGGTCGGCGGGGACGGCGACGGTCGCGTAGCCGGCGCCTGCGCGGATCGCCGCGGTCGAGGACATCCGCACCGCCCCGGTCAGCCCGCGGGAGCCGCCCGCGATCGTCACCTGACCGGAGGAGAACTTGGTCGACCGGGCGCCTCGGCGCGGGGCGAGGTCGAGCACCGCCGGTTCGATCACCCCGGCCGCGCCCGGCTCCGGGGCCCCGTCCGGGATCCCGATCGGGGCCAGCCACAACTCCCCCGTCGCCCACTTGCCGGGGGCGACGAACTGACCGACCTTGGCGCCGTGGAAGGTGACCGTGACGTCGGCCTCGACCACGGCGCCCGCGACCTCGCCGGTGGTGGCGTCGACGCCGGAGGCGATATCGCAGGCGACCACCGGCGCCCCCTCCGCGGCAGTGGTCGCGATCGCCTCGATCGCCGCCATGGCGGGCGCCCGCGGGGCGCCGGCGAACCCGGTGCCGAAGATCGCGTCGACCACCGCCCCCGAGCCCTCCAGCCGCGCCTCGATGTCGTCGCCGACCTCGATTCCACCGCCGAGCCGGTCGAGGTTCGCCGCCGCGTCCTCGCTCAGCTCAGCCGCCGGCCAGAGCAGCAAGGCCTCGGCCTTGAAGCCCATCCCGCGTAGCACCCGCGCCGCCACCAGCCCGTCGCCGGCGTTGTTGCCCTTGCCGCAGACGACCCGCACGGTGCCCTCCGGCGAGAGCCGCGCCACCGCCTCGGCCACCGCCTGCCCGGCCGTCTCCATCAGCTCCAGCGAAGAGATCCCCTGGCCTTCGATCGCCCAGGAGTCGGCTGCCCGCATCCCCTCGGCGTCGTAGAGACCTCGCAGCCACGGCTCCATCGCCCCCACCCTAGCCTCCGCCGCCAAGCGCCTGATGAGAGTTGGACTACTTCTGGACGCCGATGATCAGCTTCGCCGTGGTGACGCCGTCCTCGGCTTCCGAGCCGAGCGCGGCGTAGGCGATCTTGCGCAGGTAGGGCTTGGCGCTGTCGAAGTCTTCCTGCTTGTCGATCGGGATCATCGTGTCCACCAGCTTCAGCGCCGGGCCACCGTCGAGGAAGACGTTGATCGGGGTCGAGCCGAGGCCGGCCTTGGCCGCTTCGAAGTCGGCGGTGGTGCCGAGCGTCTTCGCCTGCTTGCGCAGCGCCTGCGCGGCCGCCTTCGGCCCGTAGGCGATGACGATCTTTTCGCCGGCGGCGCCGAATACGAGCGGCTGTTCCAACTCCGGCACCTGGACCGAGAAGCCGGAGAGCTTGCCGCTGATCGCGGTCACCCCCGGGTTCCCCGAGGCCCGCAGCACCAGGCCGATTTTCGCCACCAGGTTCTTGGCTTCGGCGGAGTCGGAGGTTTCGACCATGACGGCGCCGCCAAGGCTCGACCTGCTCGAACCTTCGACGAAGCCGGCGATCGCGCCAAGCGAGCCGGAGAGCGCTTTGAATTCGATCCCGAGCTCTTCGAAGACCGATTCGAGTTCGCCCGGTTCGAGCTCGCCGGGAACCCCCTGTTCGCTGAATTCGTGCAGTCCTTCGCCGAAGGCCTTGCCGAATTCCGGCTCGGCGAAGCCGAGGACCGCGGTCGCGGGCAGCGCTTCGAGTTGCTCGGAGGCGTCACCGCCGGACTCCGCCGCGCGGCTGATGTTGGTGCTCAGGTCGAGCTCGACCTGGTCGGAGTGCGGGACCATCGTCGCCACCGCGGTCGCTTCGCGCGGTTCGATCCCGAGCAGCGACAGCCCGGCTTCGGTTTCGGCGTCGATGGAGCCTTTCGCCTCTTCGATCAGCCCGCCGATGTCGACGTAGACGCTGCCGACCCCTTCGTCGGGGGTCGAGTCGGTCGCCGTCTGGAACTTCTCCGAGTCGGCCAGGCCTTCGCCCGCGTCCTCGGTCTTCACCATTTCTTCGAAGTCGGCCTTGGTTTCGCCGAAGACGACGTAGTCGCCGACCACCCCGAGCGTCGTTTCGCCGTCTGACTCGACGTAGTACCTGGCGCCTTCGAATTCGCCTTCTTCGGCCTCTTCCTCGCTGTTCGCCGCGACCCGCTTCTCGATGAATTCTTCGGCTTCGCCGGCGTCCGTCGTCCCGAAGATCACGCCGTAGCCATCGAAGTCGTCACCGTTGTAATGGGCCAGGTACATCCCCGCCTTCTCGCCCAGCCACGGTTCGACTTCTTTTTCGAAGTCGAACTTTTCCTCTGAGCCGAGCGCCTGCTGTTCGAGCTGTTCGGCGACGAACTCGCCCACGTCTTCGATCCCGAGGACGGTCTGCGTGAGTTCGTCGAATTCTTCGCTCTGCTTGCCTTCCACGCCGAGATCCACTTCGAGGTAGACCGGCGCCTTGGTCGGCGCGAGGCTCGCCGGGTCATCGCCACTGCCGCCGGAGGAGCCACCGCAGCCGGCGACGACGAGCGCCGCGGCCAGCAAGGCCGCCAGGGCAAATCCGATCCGTTTCGTCACTCGACCGTCACCGTCTTCGCAAGGTTACGTGGCTGGTCGACATTGAGGCCGCGCGCCCGGGCGATGTCGTAGGCGAGCAGCTGCAACGGCAGCACGGCGAGGATCGGCTGCAGGATCCAGTCGCTCCGGGCGACCTCGATCGTCTCGTCGGCCACGTCGCGCACCCGTTCGTCGCCGGCGGTCGCGATCGCGATCGTCTGGGCGCCGCGGGCGCGGACCTCCTCGACGTTGGAGAGCACCTTCTCCAGCACCGGGCTGGCCGTCGCGATGCAGACGACCGGCGTCGACTCGTCGAGCAGCGCGATCGGCCCGTGCTTCATCTCTCCGGCCGCGTAGGCGTCGGTCGGGATGTAGGAGACCTCCTTCAGCTTCAGCGCTCCCTCGAGGCAGACCGGCAGGCCGATGTGACGGCCGAGGTAGAGGAAGAATTCCTGCTCGAAATGGCGCTCGGCGACCCCGCGGACCGCGTCCTCGGTCGCCGCCAGGGTCTCGTCGATCTTCACCGGCAGCGCCTTCAGCTCGGCGACCAGCTCTTCGATCCTGGCCGGCTCGAGGGTCCCGCGCAGCTCGGCGATCCGCAGCCCGAGCAGGTACATCGCCGCCACCTGCGCGAGGAAGGTCTTGGTCGCGGCGACGCTGACCTCGAGCCCGGCGCGGGTGTAGAGGACGGCGTCGGCGTCGCGGGTGGCCTGACTGCCCATGATGTTGGTGACGGCGAGGACCTTGGCGCCGGCCTCGCGGGCGAGGCGCATCGCGGCCTGCGTGTCGGCGGTCTCGCCCGACTGGGTCATGCCGACGACCAGATCGCCTGGTCCGACCACCGGGTTGCGATAGCGGTACTCGGAGGCGACGTCCATCTCGACCGGGACGCGCGCCCATTCCTCGATCGCGTAGCGGCCGATCAGCCCGGCGTGGTAGCTGGTCCCGCAGGCGACGATCACGATCCGGCCGACGTCGCGCAGGTACTCGTCGGAAAGGTCGACGTCGGAGAGGTCGACTCCGTCGGCCTCCGGCAGGCGGTCGGTGATCGTCTCGGCGACCGCGTCGGCCTGTTCGTGGATCTCCTTCAGCATGTAGGTCTCATAGCCGCCCTTCTCGGCGGCTTCGGCGTCCCAGGTGATCTCTTCGGCGGCGCGCTCGATCGGGTTGCCGTCGGTGTCGGTGATCCGCACCCCGTCGGCTTCGATTTCGACCAGCTCGCCGTTTTCGATCGGCACCGCTGTGCGGGTGTCGGCGAGGAAGGCGGGGATCGCCGAGGCGAGGAACGTCTCCCCCGCGCCGATCCCGGCGACCAGCGGGCACTCCTTGCGGGCGCCGAGCAGGCGGTCCGGCTCGTCGGCATGCATGGCGACGAAGGCGTAGTGGCCGCGCAGCTCGGCGTAGGCGGCGCGGGTGGCGGCGGCGAGGTCGCCGTCGTAGTGGTGCGCAATCAGGTGGGCGACCACCTCGGCGTCGGTCTCCGAGGTGAAGTCCTGGCCTTCGGCGATCAGCCGCTTGCGCAGCTCGGCGTGGTTCTCGACGATCCCGTTGAGGACGATGTGGACCTTGCCGGAGCTGTCGTCGTGCGGATGGGCGTTCTCCTCGGTGACCCGGCCGTGGGTGGCCCAGCGGGTGTGGGCGATGCCGGTCTCGGCGGACGCCTCCCCGTTGCCGTCGGCGGCGCGCTCCACCGCGGCGCGCAGGTTGGCGAGGTTGCCGACCGCGTGGACCGAGTCAACCTCGCCGCCGTCTTCGAGCAGGCTGATGCCGGCCGAGTCATAGCCGCGGTATTCGAGCTTTTCGAGACCCTGAAGGAGGAGCTCCTCGCAGGGTCGCCTGCCCACGTATCCGACGATGCCGCACATAAGAGGGGGAGAGAGGTTAGAGGCTGTCCCGCTTCGGCAGGGGCGGAGCCTGGGGCTGAGAGGCGGCGTTCCGCGGTGGGAGGAACGGGGATGGTGGTGGGCGGGCGGGTGGCGGGACGGGTAAGGGACGCGGCCATCTCGGAGGCGACCCGGGCAGGCTGAGGCCGCCTCCGAGATGGCCGGGTCCGTGGGGGAGGTGAGGATGCGGGTCCCATGCGGGTCTCGAGAAGAAGCGCGTGTAGAGGAGCGGGAGACGCGCGGAACGTCACGTCTGTCCAGGGGGGACGCGACAGGTGGGGCCGCGCCCCGGCCAGCGTCCGACTTTACCTGCCACATATGGCAGGTAAAGTCGGACGCCGCCGGAGGGGTCATGGGGATGTGTGGCGTCTCCGTGCCGTTCCCGACATCTCAGTGCCGCCTTCCCCTGCAACGTGCCGTCCCTGCGACGTCTCCCCGCAGGGACACCGTCCCTGCGCCGGTGCCCCCCGCAAAACCTCCCGACCCGGGCGTCTCGGAGGCGGCCTCAGCCTGCCCGGGCCGCCTCCGGGACGCCCGGGCCCGCCGTCCCCCGCCGCAGTGCCCCGGACCCTCGCCCGTCCCGTCCACCGGATTGAACCGGCCCTATCCCAGCTCCTGCCGCACCAATGAGACGAGGCGCTCGCAGACCGCGTCGGCCTCCTCGGCCTCCGGTGCCTCGACCATCACCCGGACCAGTGGCTCGGTGCCGGAGGGGCGCAGCAGCACCCGGCCGCGGCCCTCCAGCTCCTGGTTCTCCATCGCCACCTGGTCCCAGACGGCGACCGCGCCGGCGAGGCTCTCGCGGTCGGCCACCTCGACGTTGACCAGGCGCTGGGGCAGCTTGTCCATCGCCGGGGCGTCGGCGAGCGCCGAGCCGCCCAGCTCGCGCATGGTCAGCAGCGCGGCGGCGATCCCGTCGCCGGTGGCGACGATGTCGGAGGCGATGATGTGACCCGACTGCTCGCCGCCGAGCTTCCACTCGCGGCGCAGCATCTCGTCGATCACGTAACGGTCGCCTACCTGGGTTATCGCCACCTCGATCCCGTCCTCCGCCATCGCCTGGTGGAAGCCGAAGTTGGTCATCACGGTGACGACGACGCCGCCTCCCAGCTCGCCGCGCGAGGCGAGCCCACGGGCGATCAGCGCGATCAGCTCGTCGCCGTCGTGGACGCGGCCGGAGGAGTCGACGGCGAGCACCCGGTCGCCGTCGCCGTCGAAGGCGAAGCCGATCTCCGCGTCGGAAGCGGCGACCCGCTCGGCCAGCGCCTCGACGTGGGTCGAGCCGACGCCGGCGTTGATGTTGCGGCCGTCGGGATCGGCGCCGATCGTCTCGACCTCCGCCCCGAGCTGGGCGAAGACCCGCGGCGCCACCCGGTAGGTGGCGCCGTTGGCGCAGTCGAGCATCACCTTGCGGCCGGAGAGGTCGATCGGGAAGGCGGCCGACAGCTCGCGGATGTAGTCGTCCTCGCCGCCGTGCAGCTGCTCGATCCGGCCCGGCTCGGCGGCGGGCGGCGGGCCGTCGCCCTCCATCAGCGCCTCCAGGCGCGCCTCGACCTCGTCGGGGAGCTTTGTCCCGGCACCGGAGAAGAACTTGATCCCGTTGTCCTGGTAGGGATTGTGCGAGGCGGAGACGACGGCGGCCAGGTCGAGGCCCAGTCGGCGCACGAGGATCGCCGCCGCCGGGGTCGGCAGGACGCCGGCCAGCAGCGCGTCGCCGCCCGCCGCTGCGATCCCGGCGGCCAGCGCCGCCTCCAACATCGGCCCCGACTCGCGCGGGTCGCGGACGATCAGGACCTGCGGGCGCTCCTTCTCCAGCGAGGCGGTCGCGGCGCGGCCGAGCGCGGTCGCCAGCTCGGCGGTGAGAAACGTCCCCGCCTCGCCGCGGACGCCATCGGTCCCGAACAGCTTCCTGCTCGTGTCAGCCACCCGGCAGAGCCTAATGCGGAACTTGCAAAGGGGAGGCGATCAGCGCTTGCTGAACTGCGGCTTCTTACGGGCCTTCTTGAAGCCTGCCTTGCGGCGCTCCTTGACCCGGGCGTCGCGAGTGAGGAAGCCGCGGCGCTTGAGATCGCCGCGCAGCTCGGCGTCGATCTCGGTCAGCGCCTTGGCGATGCCGTGGCGGACCGCCCCGGCCTGGCCGGAGACGCCGCCGCCATGGACGCGGACGCGGACGTCGACGTTGCCCTCGTATCCGGAGACGGCAAGCGGCTGCTTGACCATCGTCTGGTGCAGGGGGCGGGGGAAGAACTCGGGGAGATCGCGGTCGTTGACGGTGAACTTGCCGTCGCCGGGAAGCAGGATGACGCGGGCGATCGCGTTCTTGCGCTTGCCGGTGGCGAGGAACCGGGAGCCCTTCTCCATTTTCGCCGGCGCGCGGTCGGCGACGGCGGATTCGGCTTCGGCGGCGGCCAGGGCGGCCTCGCGATTCCGTTTCTCCTCTTCCTCGGCTTCGAGGCGGGCGCGCTCCTCGGCCGACAGTTCGGGACCGTCCGGCTCGATCGCGATCGGCTCCAGGTTCGCACCCGGGATGACGTCTTTTTTCTCCTCTTTTTTAGGAGCCTCGCGCTCCGGCGCGGGCGCCTCGGGCTCCTCGGCGGCGGGCTGCTCCTCGGCGGGCGCATCGGTCTCGGCGGCGGGCGCCTCCTCCGCGGCGGGCGTGGTTTCCTCCGCGGCCTGCTCCTCGGCGGCCGGCGGGTTCTGAGCCTCAGGGGTCTCCTCGACCGGCTGCTGCTCTGAAGTCTCGTTCGTCTCGTCAGACATCTATCGGTTGATCTCCATCGGTTTCGGCTGCTGGGCCTCGTGTGGGTGCTCGGGGCCGGCGTACACCTTCAGCTTGGTCAACTGCTGGCGGGCGAGCCGGTTGCGCGGCAGCATCCCCTTCACGGCCTTGCGGATGACCTCCTCCGGACGCCGGTCCAGCATCTCGGCGAGGCTGCGCGACTTGATCCCGCCCGGGTAGCCGCTGTGGCGCCAGTAGGTCTTCTGCTCCAGCTTGTTCCCGGTGACGCGGATCTTCTCGGCGTTGACGACGACGACGAAATCGCCCGTGTCGACGTGCGGCGTGTAGGTCGGCTTGCGCTTGCCCCGCAACGCGTCGGCGATCTGCGTCGCCAGGCGGCCCAGGGTCTGCCCCTCGGCGTCGACGACCAGCCAGTCTCGCTGGCGGTTCTCGGCTTTGGCTACGAAGGTCTTCATGCGAAAAAAAGCGCGGGGCATCGCCCGCGGCCGGTGGATGATAGCCAGGTCCGGCCGCCGACGCACCCCGACCCGCCGACCGCCGGTGCGTTCGCACTTCTCCGTGCTATCGACGGCGAACTGCGAACGCATCGTGGGTCAGGGTGCGCAGCGATCACAGAGGCCGCGCAGGACGACGTCGTGCTCGGCGACGGCGAATCCTGGCATCTCGCCCGCGACGTGCTCGAGGGCGCGCTCCAGGCGCGGATCCTCGAAGGGGACCATGCGGCCGCAGTCGCGGCAGATCGCGTGATGGTGGTGATGGCCGGCGGGGTCGACGCGCTCGTAGCCGGCGGTGCCCCGGCAGACCTCGATCCGCTGGACCAGGCCGAGTCGCTCCAGCTGCTCCAGCGCCCGGTAGACCGAGGCGCGGCCGACCGCGGGCTTGCGGCGGCGCAGCTCGTCGTCGAGGTCGAGCGCGGTGACCGCGCAGTCGTGCCCGGCGAGCGCCTCGACCACCGCCGTGCGGGCGCCGCCACGGCGGTAGCCGGCGTCGGCGAGGGCGGCGAGGGCATGCTCGGCCCAATCGCCCCGCGGCGCCTCTTTGGCCGCCTGAGTACTCACAGTTCGATCCTAGCCCCCACCGGTGAGTTCGCAGTTCTCCCCGCAATCCGGGGAAAAGGGCGAACTCGGTCGCGGATCGCGGCGGCGAGGAAGGCCGCGGTGGCGACGCCGATCACCGCGGTGCCGGCGGGGAGCGAGTCGATCTCGTAGGAGAGGAAGAGCCCCAGCCACATCGAGCCGACCGCGATCGCGGCGGCGAGGCCGAGGCCGAGCCAGGGCCGGTCGGTGAGCAGGCGCGCGGCACCGCCCGGCGCCGCCAGCAGCCCCAGCAGCAGCAGCGCGCCGACCGCCTGGGTCGCCTCGGCGGCGACCGCGCCGAGGATCAGGAAGAAGCCGATCCCGAGCGCCCGCACCGGGACGCCGAGCCCGCGGGCCACCTCGGGGTCGAGCGAGGCGAGCAGCAGGGGGCGGGCGATCGCGGCCAGGGCGAGACAGGCGGCGATCGCGACCACGGCGGCGAGGCGGGCGTCGCCGGCGGAGAGGCCGAGGATCGAGCCGAAGAGGACGCGGACCGCGGCGGTGCCATCGGCCCCGCTCGAGCCGCTGACGAAGATCGAGAGGAAGAGCGCTCCGAGGCCGAGGATCCAGGCGAAGACGGTGCCGATCACGACGTCGTCGGCGCGGGCCCGCTCACCGAGCCCGCCGAGCCCGGCGCCGACGGCGAGGGTCGCGGCGAAGAGGCCGAGGCGGATGTCGATGCCGATCGCCGCCGCCCCGAGCGCCCCGGCGAAGGCGACGTGGCTGAGCGCATCGCCGGCGAAGACCTGGGCGCGGAGCACGACGAACCACCCGATCGCCCCGCACGCAAGCGCCACGAACGTCCCCGCCAAATACGCGTTCCGCATGAATTCGTGACCAAGCATCAGACCCCCGCCCCACCCGCGGTCGTCCTTTGGCCCGGTCCGCCTGCCGCGGTCGTTCTTTGGCCCGGTATACGGACGTTAGGTCGACCGCGCCCGGGAGGGCGGGCCGTAGGTCGACCGCGGTCGGGGTGGCGGAGCTCGACGGCGAGGCGGACGAGGACGTAGAGGCCGAAGCTGAGGCTCGTCACCCAGAAGCCGACCGGATACGGGGAGAAGTAGGCGATCCCGAGGCCGAGCCAGGTGACCAGGAAGGCGAGGACGACGGAGAGCACCAGGCCGAGGGCCGGCCGGGCGGTGAGGAGCTGGGCGGTTGCCGCCGGGGTCACCAGCAGGGCGAAGACGAGGAGGGCGCCGGTGATCTCGGCGGTCGCCGCCACCGCCATCCCCAGCAGGAGCAGGAAGGCGACGCCGAGGAGCCGGGTCGGCACTCCCCCAGCCCGCGCCACCGAGGCGTCGACCGAGGCGAAGAAGAGCGGCCGGGCGATCGCCGCCAGCAGCAGGAGCGTCGCCACCGCGATGCAGAGGAGGGTCACCACCTGGCCCTTCGTGATCCCGAGGAAGGTGCCGAAGAGGAGCGACTCGAGCCCGGCCAGCTGACCACCGTAGAGGCCGACGAAGAGAAAGCCGAGGCCGAGCGCGAAGGCCTGCACGGTGCCGATCGCCGCCGACTCCCCCGCCCGCCCGTTGCGCCCGTCGCGCCCGACCGCGGCCAGCGCCAATGCCCCCAGCCCGCAGGCGCCGAAGTAGCCGATCGCGATCGGGATCGCCGCCAGCGTCGCCGCCGCCGCGCCGGGAAAGGAGATGATCGCCAGCGTGTGGCCGGCGAAGGTCTGGCGGCGCAGGACCATGAACCAGCCGATCGCCCCCGCCATCACGGCGACGATCGCCCCCGCCTCGAGCGCCTGGACCATGAACGGATAGGCGGTCAGCTGTTCCCAGTCGGTGACCAGGTCCCAGGAGACATGAGGGGTGGAAACGCTCATCCCGATGGCTCCCGCTCGGCGATGAGATGGGCCGCGTCGCTCGCATGGTCGTGACCGCCGCAGTCGCCGCAGTGGCCGCCCGCGTCGGGCGTGCCGACGACGATCAGCCGGCCGCTCGGAGTCTCGACCACCTCGATCGGCGAGCCGTAGAGGCCGCTCAGGACATCGGCGCGGATCACCTCGCGCGGCGGCCCCTCCACCCCGCGCCCGCCGGCGAAGTAGACGACCCGGTCGAGGTAGCCGAGGATCGGGTTGACGTCGTGCGCGACGAGGACGACGGTGACGCCCTGGGTGCGGCAGATCCGCTGGACCAGCGCCGCGACCGCCGCCTGGTTGGGGAGGTCGAGGCTGTCGAGCGGCTCGTCGAGCAGCAGCATCTGCGGATCGCGTACCAGGGCCTGGGCGATCAGCAGGCGCTGCTGCTCGCCGCCGGAGAGCGAGCCGATCGGCCGCTCCGCGTAGGCCGAGGCCCCGACCAGCTCGACCACCTCGTCGACCTTGGCCGCGGCGGCCCGCGCCGAGGCCGAGAGCGCCGCCGGCAGTGGCATCCCCCAGCGCACCCCGTCGAGACCCAACCGCACCACGTCGACCCCGCGCACCCGGGTCGAGGAATCGAAGCTGCGCCGCTGCGGCAGGTAGCCGATCCGTGCCCGGGCGGCGCGCGGGGCCTCGCCGAGCACGCTCACCCCGCCCGCGCTCAACGGCAGCAGGCCGAGGACCACGTCGAGGAAGGTCGACTTGCCCGCCCCGTTGGGCCCGAGCACGGCGACGAACTCGCCGCGGGCGATCGCGAGATCGACCCCCGACCATACGGTGGCGCCGCCACGGGAGACGGCGGCGCCGGAAAGCGCGATCGCGTCGCTCATCCCGACCTCAAAGCCTTCTCGATCCCTTCGAGCTCGCGCACCATCCAGGCCTGGAAGCTCGCCCCTTCCGGGGTCAGCGTCTCGGTCACGGTGGCGATCGGGATCCCGTTCGCTTCCGCCGCTTCGTTCAGCCGCTTCACGTCGGGGGTCGCGTTCTGACTGTTGTAGACCCAGAGTGAGATCGCCCGGTCGGCCAGTTGATGATCGGCGGTCGCCTTCTCGGACGGGCTCGGTTCGGTCCCCTCGGCGATCCCGTCCATGAACCCGACGGGGGTGATCAGGTCGAGACCGAGCGCCGGGGCGAGCGGTTCGAAGATGCTCTCCGAGGCGCCCACCTCGGTGCCGGCGAAGTCCTTGCGGATCTTCGCGACCAGCTGGTGGTACCGCGCGAGCCCCTGGGTGTCGAACTTCTTCGCCTGCGCCTCGTAATAGGAGTCATGGCCGGGATCGGCCTCCTCGAAGGCCTTGACGATCGCCGCGGTCACCGATTCGACCGAGGTCGGCGAGTACCACTGGTGCGGGTTGTCGCCGGACCTCAGCCCGAGCACGCCGCCGACGTCCACTTCGACCCGCGAGTCGTCCTCGTTGGCGGCGAGCAGCTTCGAGGCCCATTCGTCGTAGCCGATCCCGTTGACGATCGATACCTGGGCGGAGGCCAGGGCACGGCCGTCCTCGGCGGTCGGTTCGTAGTCGTGCGGGTCGGCGGCCGGGTTGGTGATGACGTCGGTCACCGCGACGCGGTCGCCGCCGACCTGTTCGGCGATCGAGCCCCAGAAGTCCTCGGCGGCGACCACGTTCAGCTTCCCGCCCTCGGCGGCGATCGAGCCGGCGCCGCCGCACCCGGCCAGCGTCCAGGCGATGACGAAGACGATGGTCAGGGCCACGATCTTGTTGAGAAGCATTCTCATCGGCGCGCCACACTAGCACGAGATGAGAACAAGTCTCGTTTTCAAACTGAAGTAGATTCGCCGGCGTGATCGCCTCGATCCCCAGCCCCTCGAGCAGCGGCCTCGAACTCGGTCCGTTCGACATCCACGTGTACGGGCTGATGTACGCCTTCGCGGTCACCGCCGCGGTGCTGATCGTGCGGCGGCGCTGGAGCAAGCTCGGCGGCGATCCCGAACTCCCCTTCCAGGTGGCCATCTGGGCCTTCCCGGCGGGGCTCCTCGGCGGCCGCCTCTACTTCGACATAACCAGCTTCAACGAAATGCCCCACACCTGGTGGGGCCCGTTCGCGGTCTGGGACGGCGGGCTCGGGATCTGGGGCGGGATCGCCGCCGGCGCCGCGGTGGGGATCTGGCGCGTCCGCCGGGCAGGGGTCTCGGTCCCCGCCTTCATGGACTGCGCCGCCCCCGCCCTGCTCGTCGCCCAGGCGATCGGCCGGGTCGGCAACTACTTCAACCAGGAGCTCTTCGGCGGCCCGACCAACCTTCCCTGGGGCCTCGAGATCTCCCCCGCGCACCGCCCCGAGGGCTACCTCCACTACGCCACCTTCCAGCCGACCTTCCTCTACGAGATCATCTGGAACCTCGCCCTGGCCGCCTTCCTGGTCTGGCTCGGCCACCACCGCAGGATCCGCCCGCCCGGCCTCTTCGCCCTTTACGTCACCGGCTACTCGGCCTTCCGGATCTTCGAGGAGAGCCTGCGGGTCGACCCCGCCCACTACATCCTCGGCCGGCGCCTCAACTTCTGGGTCGCGATCGCCCTGACGATCATCGGCGCGACCTGGTTCCTCTGGACGCAGCGCAACCGCCCCGGCGCCGACGACCCGCCGGTGGTACATCCCAGGGCCGATTCACATCAAAACGGTGACGTCTCCGTAGAAGCCTTGTAACAACGTCTACGTTGTACAATTTTGACGCTATGCCTCCGCCATGCGCTGGGGCACCGAGCGGACGGACGAGTTCAAAAAGTGGTGGGAGACGTTGTCCGAGTCAGAGCAGAAGAGGGTCCGGAGTTCGATTGGGAGGCTCAGCGCGTTGGGCCCCGGTTGCGGGCGGCCGCTGGTCGACTCGGTCGAGGGATCGAGGCACTCGAACCTGAAGGAGCTGCGGGCGACCCAGACGATCCGCGTCTTCTTCGCCTTTGATCCAAGGCGAGTAGCGATACTTCTGATCGGCGGCAACAAGGCGGGGGAAACCAAGCGCTTCTACCGGCAGATGGTCTCGAAAGCGGACAAGATCTACGACACCCATCTCCGGAACATGCAGGAGGGAAACGGATATGGCAGATAGGAAGAGCGGGAATTTCGACGAGCTCCTCAAGGATCCAGCCGCGGCGGCAGAGATCAAAGCCCGAGAAGCAGGCATCGACGCGGCGCTGAAGCTGAATGAACTTCGCGAACGGCGCAAACAGACCCAAGCCGGGCTGGCCAAGATCCTGGACACGAGTCAGGCCAACGTCTCGCGGATGGAGCGGAGCGAAAACCCCTACCTGGAAACTCTGGCCGATTTCGTCGGTGCGCTCGGAGCTCGTCTGGAGATCAGCGCCGTCTTCGAGGACGAAGTCGTGCCGCTGAAGGTGTTCGATGGCGAGGTAGAGACCCCCGCTACTCCCACTCGATAGTCGCCGGGGGCTTGGAGCTGATGTCCAAGGCGCAGCGGTTGACGCCGCGGATCTCGTTGATGATCCGGTTGGAGACCCGCTCCAGCAGGTCATAGGGCAGGCGCGCCCAGTCGGCGGTCATCGCGTCGTCGGAGGTGACCGCGCGGATCACGATCGGGTAGGCGTAGGTGCGCCCGTCGCCCTGGACCCCGACCGAGCGGACCACCGGCAGGACGCAGAAGGACTGCCACAGCTCGCGGTACATCTCGACCGCGCGGATCTCCTCCTGCAGGATCGCGTCGGCGGCGCGCAGGATGTCGAGGCGCTCGCGGTTGACCTCGCCGCCGACGATCCGGATCGCCAGGCCGGGCCCCGGGAAGGGCTGGCGCCAGACCATCCGCTCGGGCAGGCCGAGCTC
>Ga0134125_10001129_pt1 | contig 33511 bp, 24 predicted proteins | sample KB31751_FD_96464 | JGI IMG/M metagenome (GOLD analysis project Ga0134125, IMG submission 96464) | Terrestrial soil microbial communities with excess Nitrogen fertilizer from Kellogg Biological Station, Michigan, USA - KB3-175-1 | ecosystem: Environmental > Terrestrial > Soil > Unclassified ...
CCTTCAACCGCAAGGGCTATCACAACACCTCGCTCGATGACATCGCCGCGGCGCTCGAGGTGACCAAGCCCACCGTCTACTACTACGTCAGCAACAAGGAGCAACTCCTCTTCGAATGCTTCGTCGCCGGCATCGCGGGGATCCGCGCCGCCTTCCGCGAGGCGCGCTCCATCGCCGTGCCGGCCCGGGAGCGGCTGAAGGCTGTGCTGCGCCATTATGGCGAGGCCGTGGCCTCGGAGTTCGGCTGGTGCATGGTGCGGGCCGAGGACCAGGACCTTTCTCCCGACATGAGCGCCCACATCAAGGCGATGAAGTCGGAGATCGACCAGGGGATCCGGCGGCTGCTGCGCGAAGGCATCCAGGACCGGTCGATCCATCCGTGCGATCCCAAGATGACCGCCTTCGCCCTCGCCGGCGCGCTCAATTGGATCGCGCACTGGTACCGCGAGAGCCAGGCGATGACCGGCACCGAGATCGCGGAGGCTTTCATCGCGGTATTCGAGAGCGGCTTGCGGCCGCGCGCCGAGATTTCCAACGAGGACCCAACATGTCGCAAACCGAAGTCGTCATCCTCTCGGCCCGGCGCACGCCGATCGGCGCGTTCCAAGGCGCCCTCGCGCCGCTAACCGCGCCGCAGCTGGGCGCCGCCGCGGCCAAGGCCGCCGTCCAGGCCGCCGGCGTCCGCGAAGCGGATGTGCAGGAGGTCATCCTCGGGTGCGTGCTGCCGGCCGGGCTCGGCCAGGCGCCCGCCCGCCAGGCGGCCATCGGCGCCGGGATCCCGCCCGCCACCCCGGCCACCACCATCAACAAGATGTGCGGCTCGGGACTGAAGGCGGTGATGATGGCCGCCGATCAGATCCGCGCCGGCAATGCGCAGATCGTGCTTGCCGGCGGGCTCGAATCGATGACTAACGCCCCGTATCTATTGCCCAAGGCGCGCAGCGGCTATCGGATGGGCCACGGCGAGGTCCTGGACCACATGTTTTATGACGGCCTGCAGAGCCCGTTCGACGGCAAGCTCATGGGCTGCTTCGCCGATGCGACGGCGGCCAAATACCGCTTCAGCAGAGAGGACCAGGACGCCTTTGCTGCGGAGTCGGTAAGCCGCGCGTTGCGCGCGGTGGAGTCGGGTGAATTCGATGCCGAGGTCACGCCCGTCACGGTCAAGGGCAGGAAAGGCGAGACGGTAGTCGCTCGCGACGAGACTCCGGGCACCTGCGACATCAGCCGCATCACGGCGCTGAAGCCCGCCTTCGGCAAGGACGGGACGGTGACGGCGGCAAGCTCGTCGTCGATCTCCGATGGCGCGGCTGCGCTGGTCATCGCGAGCGCCGACGCCGCTGCCGCTCGCAGGCTCGAGCCCGTGGCACGCATCCTCGCCCAGGCGAGCCATGCTCAGGAGCCGGAGTGGTTCACGACTGCCCCAGTGGGCGCGATCCGCAAGGTCCTCACGCAGCTCGGATGGAAGCCGCACGATGCCGATCTCTACGAGATCAACGAGGCGTTCGCCACAGTCACGATGGCCGCCATGCGCGACATCGACATCGATCACGCGCGGGTCAACGTCAATGGCGGTGCCTGCGCGCTCGGTCACCCGATCGGGGCCACCGGCGCACGCATTCTGACGACGCTGCTGCATGCGTTGCGCCGTCGCGGCGGCCAACGGGGAATCGCATCCCTGTGCATCGGCGGAGGTGAGGCAGTAGCGGTGGCGGTCGAGCTGATCCGCTAAACTCTTCGATGCGCTGGATCCGGTGCCAAGGTTAGTCTGGGGAGCCTATGAAGATTGAAAACGCCCGCGCCGTCGTCACCGGCGGCGCCTCGGGCCTCGGCCAGGCGGTCGCGCGCCATCTCGTCTCGCTCGGGGGCAAGGTGGTCATGCTCGATGTCCAGGACGGACCGGGGCGCGCCGCCGCCGCCGCGCTCGGAGCCGGCGCCGGCTTCGTCCGCTGCGATGTCACCTCCGAGGCCGAGGTTTCTGCCGCCATGGAAGCGGCCCAGACCCGCATGGGCGGCATCAATCTGCTCGTCAATTGCGCCGGCGTGATCGGCGCCGGCCGTGTCCTCGGCAAGAACGGCCCCATGGCGGGCGACTTTTTCACCAAGGTCGTGCACATCAACCTGATCGGCACCTTCCTTTGCGACAAGGCTGCCGCGGCCCTGATGCAGCACAACCCACCCAGCGAGGACGGCGAGCGGGGCCTTCTGGTGCACACGTCATCGGTGGCCGCATTCGAAGGTCAGATCGGCCAGGCGGCCTACTCCGCGACCAAGGCGGGGCTCGCCGGCATGACGCTGCCCATCGCACGCGAGCTGGCCAGATTCGGGATCCGCTGCATCTCCATCGCTCCCGGCATCTTCCACACGCCCATGATGGACTCCATGACCGCCGAGGTGCAGGCCTCTCTCGCCAGCCAGATCCCCTTCCCCAAGCGCCTCGGCAAGCCCGAGGAGTTCGCACGGCTCGTCGTTGCCGCCTTCGAGATCCCGATGTTGAATGGTGAGACCATTCGTCTCGACGGGGCCATCCGCATGCAACCGCAGTGATGAACGCATCCGCGAATGAGCAAAGCAACATCCAACGTGACGTCATGGAATATGACGTGGTCATCGTGGGCGCCGGTCCCGCGGGACTGTCATGCGCCATCAGACTGAAGCAGCTGAAGCCGGATCTCAACGTCTGCGTACTGGAAAAAGCAGCCGCAGTCGGCGCGCACGCGCTGTCGGGAGCGGTGATCGAGCCGGGGCCGCTCGACGCGCTCGCGCCCGAGTGGCGACAGTCGCCGCCCGGAATCTGCGTGCCGGCGGTGCGTGACGAGTTCCGGCTGCTGACCCGCAAGGGCAGCATGCGGCTGCCTCTGCCGCCGCAGCTGCACAACCGCGGCAACTTCATCATCTCACTCGGGCTGCTGACACCCTGGCTGGCGCAGAAAGCAGAGTCCGCGGGGGTGGATATCTTCCCCGGCTTTGCGGCGGCGGCTCCTCTCGTGACGCCCGAGAGCGTCATGACAGGCGTGCAGTTGGGTGACATGGGACTCGGCAAGGACGGCAGGCCCGGCCCCAACTACACCCCCGGCCCGGAGGTGCGTGCGCGCACCACGGTCGTTGCCGAGGGTGCCCGTGGGAGCCTGGCCAAGCAGCTCATTCGCCGCTTCGGCCTCGATGCCCGCTCCAGCCCGCAATCGTACGGGCTGGGAATGAAGGAGCTGTGGCAGCTGCCCGAAGGCCGGGTGCAGCCCGGGCTCATCCAGCACACCCTCGGCTGGCCGCTCGACTCACGCACGTACGGCGGCAGCTTCATCTATCACCTGGACAACAACCGCGTCTACGTCGGATTCGTGGTCGGGCTCGATTACGAGGATCCGCGGCTCGCCCCCTTCGAGGCCTTCCAACAGTTCAAGCATCATCCCGAGGTCAGGCCTCTCCTCGAGGGCGGCGAGATCCTCGCCGCTGGCGCCCGCACGATCGCCGCGGGCGGCTGGCAGTCCATCCCGCGGCTGGAAATGCCGGGCGCGATGCTCATCGGCGATTCCGGCGGCGGCGTCAACGTACCGAAGATCAAGGGGGTACATCAGGCCATCCGCTCGGGGATGCTGGCCGCGGAGCATCTGGCGGAAACCGGCGGTCCCGAGGGGTTCGATGCGCGCTGGCGCGCCTCCCCGGGCGGCCAGGAGCTGCGCGCGGTACGCAACTTCAAGCCCGGATTCAAGCGCGGCCTCTGGATGGGCATCGCCAATGCGGGCCTCGAGGCTGTGACCGGCGGCCGCACGCCGTGGACGCTCGCCAACCGTACGCCCGATCATGCACGGCTCAAAGAACTGAGCGCCTACGAGAGCCCCGAGCGTGACTGGGTGGAGCGGACATTGCCGCCGCGGGACCGCCTCGCATCGGTCTTCTTCGCCTCGACCAGCCACGATGAGAGCCAGCCGGCGCACCTGAAGGTGCTCGACACAAGCATCTGCAGCGACCGGTGCGCGCGCGAGTTCGGCAATCCCTGCCAGCGGTTCTGCCCGGCGAACGTCTATGAAATGATCGATGACGGCGCGGGCGGCAGGCGCCTGCAGATCAACGCCGCCAACTGCGTGCACTGCAAGGCTTGCGACATCAAGGATCCCTACGAGATCATCGACTGGACGCCCCCGGAGGGCGGCTCCGGACCCAACTATCAGTCTCTTTAAAATAGCGCTGGATCCGGGCATCCTGTCGTACGAAGGCAATGGCGACTTGAGATGTCCATGAGCGAGATGTGGCGGCCCTCGGCGGCCCGTGTGGCCGACTCGAACCTGACGCGATTCATCTCCTGTCTGAACGCCCGCAAGGGTCTGAAGCTCGATGGCTACGAGGCGCTATACGCCTGGTCCGTTGCGCATCCGGAGGATTTCTGGACTGAGCTCGCGCGGTTCGCCGACGTGCGCGCCGACTGGGGCACGGGCCCGGCGCTCGAGAATCCCGATCGCATGCCCGGCGCACGGTTCTTTCCCAACGCCCGGCTCAACTTCGCCGACAACCTGCTGCGGCACGACGACGATCGCGCTGCCATCGTATTCGTCAACGAGCGGGGCACGCGCAGGCAGATCTCCCATCGGGAGCTCAATCAGGAAGTTGCTCGCGTCGCTGCGGGATTGCGGGCCGCCGGCGTCGGTGAGGGTGACCGGGTCGCGGGATTCCTGCCCAATCTGCCGGAGACCGCCATCGCCATGTTGGCGGCCGCGAGCCTCGGCGCAACGTGGTCGTCCTGCTCGCCGGACTTCGGCACCCATGGGGTGCTCGACCGTTTCGGGCAGATTGCGCCCAAGGTGCTCTTCACCGCCGACGGCTACTTCTATGCCGGCAAGACGCTCGACTCCCTCGCGCAGATGGCGGAAGTGGCCTCGAAGCTGCCGAGCGTCGAGCTGATCGTCGTGATTCCGTACGTGGAATCGGAGCCGAGGCTGGAGCGGCTGGGGATGGCCGCGGCGCGCGCCAGGCATTGGCGCTCGCTCGGGGAGAGCGGCGCCGCGCTGCGCTTTGCCTCGATGCCGTTCAACCACCCCCTGTACGTCCTTTATTCCTCCGGGACGACAGGTGTTCCGAAGTGCATCGTGCACGGCGCCGGCGGGACACTGCTGCAGCACCAGAAGGAGCACCTGCTGCATACGGACCTGAGGCGCGGCGATCGTATCTTCTACTTCACCACCTGCGGCTGGATGATGTGGAACTGGCTGATGAGCGCGCTGGCAACCGGTGCGGCGCTCATCCTCTATGACGGCAGCCCGTTCCATCCCGATCCCGGGGTGCTCTGGCGGCTGGCGCAGCAGGAGCGTGTGACGGCCTTCGGCACCAGCGCCAAATATCTCTCCGCACTCGAAAAGAACGGCTACAGGCCCGCCGAAAGTGTCGATCTGGCGGCACTCAGGACGCTCCTGTCCACCGGCTCACCGCTGCTGCCCGAGGGCTTCGACTTCGTCTACCGTGCCATCAAGCCGGACCTGCATCTGGCCTCCATCTCCGGCGGAACCGACATCGTGTCCTGCTTCGCTCTCGGCTGCCCGACGCTGCCCGTGCATCGCGGCGAGATCCAGTGCCGCGGTCTCGGCATGGCCGTCGACATCTTCGACGATGACGGCAGGCCCGTGCGCGGCGACCGCGGCGAGCTCGTTTGCACGGCGCCATTCCCGTCGATGCCGGTCGGATTCTGGAACGATCCGGACGGTGCGCGGTATCGGGCAGCTTACTTCGAGCGCTTCCCCGGTGTATGGCACCACGGTGATTACGCCGCACTCACCGAATACGATGGCATCGTGATCTACGGCCGCTCCGACGCGGTGTTGAATCCGGGCGGCGTGCGCATCGGCACGGCGGAGATCTACTCCGCGGTGGAAAGTCTGGAACAGGTGGTCGAGGCGATCGCGGTAGGGCAGGAATGGCGCGGCGACGTGCGCGTCGTGCTCTTCGTGCGTCTGCAGCCGGGAACCGGGCTCGACGAGGCGTTGCAGAAGAAGATCCGCGATGTCATCCGCGCCCACACGAGCCCGCGGCACGTGCCGGCGAAGATCGTGGCGGTGCCCGACATTCCGCGCACGCTCTCCGGCAAGCTCACCGAGCTTGCGGTGCGCAACGTGATCCACGGCCGGCCGGTCAACAACGTCGACGCGCTCTCCAACCCGCAGGCGCTGGAGCACTTCCGGAATCTGCCCGAGCTCGCTGCGGATTGATGCCGGATGGATGACGCGGATGCCGGGACGCTGCGCGGGCTCTACGAGCGTCAGCTCGGCGAGCGCGGCTTCCGCGCCGACCCGGCGCAGCTCGCCATCGTGAGCCGGCTGGAAGCATTGCGCTCCCGGCTGATTGCCGCCCATGAGTCACGCGCCTCGCTGGCCGGACGGCTGTTGCGGGCCATCCGCCGCAGCGCACCGGCAGGCGGACGGGGCCTGTACCTGTGGGGACCGGTGGGCCGCGGCAAGACCTGGCTCATGGACCTCTTCTTCCAGAGCCTGCCTTTCCCGGAGCGCCGCCGCCGTCACTTTCACCGCTTCATGCACGACGTCCATTCGGAGCTCAAGAGCCTGCCCGATGTCGAGGAGCCGCTGGAGACCGTGGCCGAGAACTTGGCAGCAGAGGTGCGGGTGCTGTGCTTCGATGAGCTCTTCGTGACCGACATCGCCGATGCGATGATCCTCCGAGGGCTCTTCGACGGCCTCTTCCGCCGCGGCGTGACGTTAGTGGCCACTTCCAACGTGCCGCCGGGCGACCTTTACCGCGGTGGTCTGCAGCGCCAGCGCTTCCTGCCGACGATCGAGCTCATCGAGCGGCACGTAGAGGTCGTCACGGCCGGGGGCGATCGCGATTACCGCTTGCGGCAGCTCACTCAGGCCGGGACCTATCTGCCGGCAGGAGACTCCGACACGCCAGGCAGGCTGCGCGCGCTGTTCGCCGAGCTCTCGGATCACGCCGATGCGTCCGACGGCACCGTGGAAATCGAAGGCCGCCGCATACCCGTGGTGCGCCAGAGCGACGGCGCCGTGTGGTTCGAGTTCGATGCCCTCTGCGGCGGCCCGCGCAGTCAGGATGACTACATCGAGATCGCACGCAACTATCAGGCCATCGTCGTCTCCAATGTCCCCGTGATGGACGCTTTGCGTGAGGACGAGGCGCGCCGATTCATAGCCCTCGTCGATGAGCTCTACGACCGCTGCGTCAAGCTGATCGTCTCCGCCGCTGCACCCCCGACACAACTCTATCGCGGCGAGCGTTTGCCGCTCGAATTCCAGCGGACGGCGAGCCGCCTCACGGAGATGCAGAGCGAGGAATACCTCGCCCGCGGGCACAGGCCGTGAGCAGCGCGGATGCACGCCCCGAACCGCCCGGCAGCCCGCGCTTGTGACCCCCATGCGGGCGGCGCATTATGGCCGCTTCAGACCGCCTGAGAATCGGGGGCACAGGATGTCTCGCATACTCGTGGTAGACGACGACGCCGGCGTGCGCGACATCCTGCGCTCGATTCTTTCGCGGATCGGGCACGCTGTCGAAACCGCGGCGGATGGCACGGAGGCGTTGGCACGGGCTGTCGCCGCAGACTACGACGCCGCCGTCGTCGATTATCAGATACCGCCGCCCAACGGTCTGGACGTTCTCAGCCGGCTCCGCGACATCCAGCCCAAGTGCGTGCGGCTGTTGATGTCCGGCACGCTTGACCTGCCTGTCGTCGAAGACGCGGTAAACCGGGGCGAGATCGCACGCGTCATCCGCAAGCCCTTCGACAGGGAAAGCTTCATCACCGCCCTCGACACAGCCATCACGGGCCGCGCGAAACTTCGCGACGTATACATCGGCGCGCTGCGGGAGGGCTTCGACCTGCAGCGCCGGCAACTCGAGGAATGCCTGACATCGGACGCACTGGCATTGGCGTTGCAGCCCATCGTCCATGCAGGCGACTCCGCCGTGGAAGGCTACGAAGCGCTCCTGCGCAGCAGGCATCCCGGCTTCGATACGCCCCTTGCGCTGGTCTCGGCAGCGGAGTCACAAGGGATGCTGGGACGGCTCGCGGACCGCGTAGCCGAGCACGCCGCGCGCATCCTCGCCGTGATGCCCGAAGATCTGACTCTGTTCATCAACGCGCACCCGGCGGAGTTTGCCGATGAAGACGCGGTTCGCGTGCGATTCGGACGCCTCCGCCCGTGGGCGGAAAGAATCGTGATCGAGATCACGGAGCGTAGTGACGTACTGCAGATCATGAACCGGCATCACGCCCTGGATTATCTGACAGGCGCAGGCTTCCGCATCGCCGTCGACGATGTCGGCGCCGGCTACAACTCACTTTCCGTCCTTGCGGAGCTGCACCCCGCCTTCGCGAAGGTCGACATGACCATCGTCCGCAACATCGACTCCGACATGCGCAAGCAACGCCTGCTCGAGCTGCTCGTTCACGTCGCCAGGGCAACGCAGGCGCGGCTCGTCGTCGAGGGAATAGAAACGCAAGCGGAAGCCGCCGTGGTCACGCGGCTCGGAGCGCAACTCCTGCAGGGCTTTCTCTTCGGGCATCCGACGATCGGCCTGTTCTAGCCATGCCACCCAACGAAGAAGCAATCGCGCCCGCCGGAGCTCGAGCCCGTGCACCGGCGGTGGCCTTGGACCTCGGGCGCGCACTGGTGGTTTTCGCGGCCATCCTGGCGATCGGCACCATCGATCTCGAGCCGCAGGGTTGGGTCGGTCATGTTGCGATCTGGCTGCTGAGCAGCGGGATCGCGCTGGCGGCGGTCTTCCGCTGGGGGCGGGTGCAATATCTTTCCATCTACGCCGCCAGTGTACTCGTGGACGTGCTCAACCGGCGCCCGCTGGTGCCCGCCCTGCTCGCCGGAGTGGGGCTTCCGGCCGGCGTGTTTGCGACGGTATGGCTGCTGAGGCGCTATGGCTTTCGTGACACCTTCGAGCGCGGCCGGGACATGCCCCTGTTCATCGCCGCGGCACTCGCAGGGATGGCCATTCCGGCGGCCGTGGGCGTCGGAACCTACGCGGCCTGGAGTCCGATCGATCCACTGGACAACAATCCCTGGGCCCGCATCGACCTGCTGCGCTGGTGGCTCAACGATTTCATGGGCGTGCTGATTCTCGCTCCGCTGTTGGTCTCGTTGCGCTGGAAGAGCCTCCAGCCCATCATCAGGCAACCGGCCTCGAGCGGCCTGTTCCTTTTCCTGCTGATCGCCGTCGTGACGATCACGACCGCCGTGCCTGCCGTCTCGCCCGCATCGCAATTCGCACGTCAGCCGATCCTGCTTGCTTCGACCATCCTGGTCGTGGCCATCTGCCTGCGTTCCGGACTCGTGCCGGCGGCCGCCGCGGGGCTCATCCTCACGGGCACGGCCGTATTCTGCACGGTGTTCGACGTCGGGATCATGCGAGGCATGAGCGCAATCCCGGCGCTCGTCATGCTGTGGACTTACGTGTGCGCGATGAGCCTGCCGGTCCTGCTCCTCACCTGGCTGCTCGCGGAACAGCGCCGCCTCGAGCGCAGCTACGAGCAGCTTTTCGACGCCTGTCCGCAATCGCTATGGGTTCACGACAGGGCGAGCCTGCGCTTTCTCGTCGTCAACGCCGCCTGTGAGCGGCAATATGGCTACAGCCGCGGCGAGTTGCTGCAATCGACCATCGCGTTGCTGTCGCCTGCGGATGAGGATCAGACGCTCGGAAGCATGTTGACGGCGGATCTGCCGCAACCTCTGGAGCTGCGGCATCAGACGCGTGACGGGACTCTCATATCCATAGAGGCGTGGTTTCAGCCGATCGATTACTGCGGCCATCCGGCGTGGCTGGTGTTCGCATTCGACGTTTCGGAGCGCAAGGCGCTGGAACGCGCGCTGGTCACCGCCATCTCGGGCGAGCAGCGCCGCCTCGGCCAGGACCTGCACGACGGGCTCGCGCAGGACCTCACGGTCGCCTCGATACTGACCGGCGAGCTGTCGGCGCAATTCGAGGAGCGTGCGCTCCCCATATTTCCCGAGCTGAAGCAGTTGAGTGAGCGGATCGCTTCGGCGCTCGTCAACGCGCGCAGCATCGCGCACGGCCTCTCTCCTCTGACGGGCTCGAACGGAGATCTAGGTGCCGCACTGGCGCTTCTCGCCAAAGCGAGCACGGTGGGCGACACTCTCGTCGAAGCGAGCACCCACATGGAATCCGATCTGCGCCTGACCTTCGAAGGCAAGACACACCTGTATCGCATCGCGCAGGAGGCCCTGCAGAACGCGCTGAAGCACGCCGATGCGCGGCGCGTGGAGATTCGCCTCACCGTACGTCTCACCAAGGTCGTGCTCGAGGTCATGGACGATGGGCGCGGCATACGCCGGGAGGATGCGAGGGGCTCCGGATTCGGCACCAACACCATGCGCTACCGCTCGAGCGCGATCGGTGGCCTGCTGACGATGCGGGGGCGAGCGGACGGCGGCACGGTGGTCAGCTGTCAGGTCCCTCAGCCTTCAGAAGCTGCTCGGCAAGGCGCTGCTCCGAGACTCGCATGACCGCCCTCAGGTCCTGCGCATGGAGCGACACCCGGAACTCCTCGATCATCCAGCGAAGTTGCCGCACCTCGCTCCGCTCTCCGCCCATGGGAGAGCGCGCCTGCAGATCCCTGACGGCTGCGACGAACGGGCGGACGCGCGCCGCCAGCTCCGCATCGCGCCCCGCTTCCGCGGGCAGCCGTCCGAGCCGGCGCACGATGGCCTTGAGATAACGCGGCAGATGCCCGAGCCACGGATGCGGCGTCGACTCGATGAAATCGGGCGGCAGCAGTGCCGCGAGTTGGAGGTCGACATCGGCGAGCGCCGCGCGCGATGCGGGATTCGCAGCCGCGTCGATGGCGGCGCGCACGGCACGCCATTCCTTGAGCACGCTCCTCACGGTCTCGAGCAGCCGCCCGCCGGTTTCTTCCAGCCGCGCGCGCCCCTCGTCGAGTCGCCGGGCGAAAGACTCGCGGCTGCGCGGCAGGGGCGCATCCGCCGCGGCGAAGCAGTCGAGAAAGACACGCTCGCCAACGGCATCGGCCAGCGGCTGCGCGAGCTCGAGCCCGCGGCTCTGCAACACCAGCTCGCGATCTTCCGCAACCCGCTTGTGCCAGTAACGGGCCTGCTGGGGCAACGCGAGGAGCGCCAGACGTGCCACGCCGCGCCGCGACAGCGCCTCGGCAACAGCCGGACCGCGCGCCTCCACCAGCGCGACCGCGCCACGCCGGTCCTCGAGCGCCGGATACACCGTCAACCGCAACCCGTTGCGCTCGATTTCACGGCTCACAGGCAGCTCGCCAAAGTCCCACTGGCGATGCAGCAACGCACTCTCCTCCGCGACCTTGGTGCGCGCACCCGTGCCGAGCACTTTCCGCTTGAGGGCGCCGAGCTCGCGTCCCTCGGCCAACACGCGATCCTGCGCATCGACGACACGGATGTTCATCCGCAGCCAGTCGGGTAACGTCAGCGCCGCAAGGTCCGCCGGCGGGACGGTGGCGCCGATCCGCTCCGAGACCCATGCCGACAGACCCGTGTAGAACCCCGGCAATGCGGCAGCACCTGCGTCCTCGAGGCTGCCCGCGCGCGCAGTCAACACCTCGAGAGCCTGTCGGGCGTGCTCCGGAACAGGCACGAGCAGCTTGCGCTGCGCCTTCGGCAGCTCACGCAGCACGGCGATGATCTTTTCGAGCCGCCAGCCGGGCACGAGCCATGCCAGCCGGTCCGCTTCCAGCGCATCGAGCAGGAGGTCGGGGACCACCAGTGTAACGCCGTCATCCGCTTCTGCGGGCTCGAACCGATACCGTAGCGGCAACATGTTGCCGCCGACTTCGAGCGCATCCGGGAAGCGGATGTCATCGACCTCACCGGCCGCGCGCGCCATCAGGTCCGCGCGCGACATATGCAACAGGCGCGGCTGGCGGCGCTCGGCCTGCGCACGCCAGTGCTCGAAATCGCCGACGGAGCTGATGCGCTCGGGAATGCGCGCCGCGTAGAATTCGATCTCGCCCTCCTCGCCGGTAAGGATGTCCCGCCGCCGGATCTTGGCTTCCAGCCGCTCGATCCCGGCGCGCAGGCTGCGGTTGGCCTCGAGAAATTCTCCGCGCACGAGCCCCTCGCCGGCTTCCCCTGCGGGACCGATCAGCGCCTCCCGGATGAAGATCCGGCGCGCCTCCTTGGGCGCCACCGGACCATAGTTGACACGTCGTCGCGAGGCGAGAGAAAGGCCGTATAGAGACACAGACTCGTACGCCGCCACATAACCGCGACTCGCCACCCAGTGTGGCTCGCTGTAAGCGCGCTTGACCAGATGCGCGCCCGCCCGCTCGATCCACGCGGGATTGATCGAGGCCACCATCCGCGCGTAAAGGCGCGTGGTCTCGATGAGGCTGCCCGCAACCAGCCACTTGGGCGGCTTGGCGGCAAGCGGGGAACCCGGGGCGATCACGAAACGCATGCCGCGCGGTCCGTCATATTCCCGCCGCTGATTGAGCGTGCCGAGGGAGCCGAGGAACCCCGTGAGGATCGCCTGGTGCAGGTCCGCGTAGCTGGCTGGCGCGTGATTGGGGCGCAGATCGAGCTCGCGGATGCTGCGGGTCAACTGGTGATGAAGATCCTGCCATTCGCGCATGCGCAGAAAGGACAGGAAGTGCTCGCGGCACCATCTGCGCAGTTGATTGCCGGAAAGTGCCGCAGCCTGCTCGCCGAAGGCACGCCAGAGATTGAGCACGGTAATGAAGTCGGAGCGGCCGTCCGCGAACAGGGTGTGCTTCTCGTCAGCCTGCTGTGACATGTCAGCGGGTCGCTCGCGGGGGTCCTGGGTTTCGAGTAATGCCGCGATCACCAGCATTTCCGTGAGACAGCGCTGACGCGATGCGGCAAGCAGCATGCGTCCGAGCCGCGGATCGACCGGCAACGCGGCAATCTGCCGCCCGAGGCGCGTCACCCCCCTCTCGTCATCCATTGCCTGCAATTCCTCCAGCAGGCGTACGCCGTCGTTGATGAGCCGTGTGTCCGGAGGATCGAGGAACGGGAAGCTCTCCGGATCGCCCAGGCCGAGCGTCGCCATCCGCAGGATCACGCTCGCCAGATTGGTGCGCAGGATCTCCGGCGGCGTGAAGGCTTCGCGGGCCGCGAAATCCTCCGCGGAATAGAGGCGGATGCAGATGCCCTCGGCCTCGCGGCCGCAGCGGCCTTTGCGCTGATCCGCGCTCGCCTGGGAAATGCGCTCTACATGCAGGCGCTGCACCTTGCCCCGCACGCTGTAGCGGCTGATCCGCGCCAGCCCCGAGTCGACGACGTGGCGGATACCCGGCACGGTGAGCGAAGTCTCCGCGACGTTGGTCGCGAGTATGACCCGCCGTTGCGAGTGCTTCTGGAAGATCCTCGCCTGATCGGCGGCGGACAGCCGTGCGTAGAGCGGCAAGGTCTCCGTGCCGGCTAGTCGCGCTTTCGACAGGGCTTCGGCGGCCTCGCGGATGTGCTTCTCGCCAGGAAGGAACACGAGGGTGTCCGCGCTGGCGGCTCCCACGCGCAAGTCGAGCTCGCGGACGGCCCCCACGACACCCTCCGGCAGGGACAGCTCTGCGGCGTCTTCGTCTTCTGCGAGGAGCGGCCGGTAACGAACCTCCACGGGATAGCTGCGGCCCGAGACCTCGATGACGGGCGCTCCGCCGAAGAATTCGGAAAACCTCCCCGGATCGATGGTCGCCGACGTTACGATCAGCCTGAGACCCGGCCGCTGCGGCAGAAGCCGTTTGAGCACGCCGAGGAGCAGATCGATGTTGAGGCTGCGCTCGTGTGCCTCGTCGATGATCAGGGTGTCATAACGGCGCAGCTGCGGGTCGCTCTCGAGCTCCTGCAGCAGGATGCCGTCGGTCATGAGCTTCACGCGGCCCTGCGGACTGGTGCGGTCGGTGAAGCGCACCTGATAACCAACGGCACCTCCGAGCGCGGTTCCAAGCTCCTCGGCAAGCCGCGTCGCGAGGGCCCGCGCCGCGATGCGCCGCGGCTGAGTGTGCCCGATGAGACCCGAGGCGGCGCGCCCCGCCTCCAGGCACAGCTTCGGTAACTGCGTCGACTTGCCGGAGCCCGTTGCGCCACAGACGATGACGGCCGGATGGCGCGTCAGGGCCGCGAGTATCTCCTCCCGGTGCGCCGTGATCGGCAGCGCCGGATCGTACTCGAGCCTCATCGGAAGCGCGGGATGGCCGCCGCGTGCGTGTGCCTGCATCCGCCAAATTCTAATTCAGTGCCACATGACGCACAGGCACAGGGAGGTGCCCCGCCGCCGCAGGTGGCGGAGCTTTGGGCAAAAACCACGCTTTTTGCCCAAAGCAGCGCTGGGTCGGGCAGCATGCCCGGATCCAGCGCATCAACTAGATGACGCCGCGGCGGATCTGATCCTGCTCGATCGACTCGAAGAGCGCGCGGAAGTTGCCCTCGCCGAAGCCTTCGTTGCCCTTGCGCTGGATGATCTCGAAGAAGATCGGACCGATCACGTTGCGGGTGAAGATCTGCAGCAGCAGACCCTCCCCGCCCTCGGGGTTGCCGTCGATCAGGATACGCCGGCGGCGCAGCTCCTCGAGCGGCTCACGGTGTCCCTTGACGCGCGCGTCGACGCCTTCGTAATAGGTGTCAGGCGTATCCTGGAACGCGAGCCCGCGGCTGCGAAGCACGTCGACCGTGCGATAGATGTCTTCGGTGGCGAGCGCGATGTGCTGAATGCCCTCGCCGTGGTACTCCCGCAGATACTCCTCGATCTGGCTCTTGTCGTCCTGCGACTCGTTGATGGGAATGCGGATCTTGCCGCACGGGCTGGTCATGGCGCGCGAGAACAGGCCCGTCTGCCTGCCCTCGATGTCGAAGTAGCGGATCTCGCGGAAGTTGAACAGCTTTTCGTAGAAGCCCTTCCACAAGTCCATGTGGCCGCGCTGCACGTTGTGCGTCAGGTGGTCGATGCAACTCAGCCCGGCATCCTCGGCGTCAGGCGCCGAAACAATGCGGAAATCGACGTCGTATATCGAGCGGTCGCCGTACCGGTCGACCAGATAGACCAGCGACCCGCCGATGCCTTCGATGCACGGAATGTTGAGCTCCATCGGGCCCGCGCTCTGCGGACCGGGCTTGGCGCCGAGCTCGAGCGCGCGCCGATAGGCGTTTGCCGCATCCTGGACGCGAAAGCCCATCGCGCAGGCCGACGGACCGTGCTGTTGCGCAAAGCGCTGCGCGAACGATTCCGGCTCGGCGTTGATGATGAAGTTGATGGCGCCCTGACCGTGCAGCGTTACATTCTTGGAGCGATGGCGTGCCTTCACCGGAAATCCCATGCGCTCGAAGAGCGTCCGTAGGAGCTGCGGGTCGGGCGCGGTATATTCGACGAATTCGAAGCCGTCGGTGCCCATCGGGTTGTCGCGGGATTGGCTCATCTGCATCTCCGCTGCCATCTGGTTGCGCGTGCAACTATTATAGCGCCGCGGCCATGCCCCGCCCACATATCTGTGCGGCCATGGGCCGCCCATATCTATATATAATCGCGCCCCATCATGCATGCACCGGATTCCCCGTCAGACGACAGTCGTCTGCTGCGCAGCATTCCTCCCGCCCGCCTCGCGCTGATCGAAAGGATCGTCCGCACGCGCTTCACCCCTCGCCAGGGCGCGCGCGCCGCCGGGGACGCGGCTCTTTATCGTGAGATGCAGCAGCGATTCCTGCGGGCATACTTCCGCGGTGTCGGAGAGGACGACCTGGCGGAGCGCGCGCCCGCCACGCTCGCCGGCGCCGCCCGCTCGCACCTGGAGCTCGGCTGGCGCCGCGTGCCGGGACAGTCCCTGGTCCGGATCTTCAACCCCGATCCCGAGCGCGACGGCTTCGAGTCGCCGCACACGGTGGTGCAGATCGTCACCGATGACAGGCCGTTCCTGGTCGATTCCGTCGGCATCGCCTTCGGCCGCGCCGGTCTCGCCATGCATCTCATCGTGCATCCGGTGCTGGAGGTCCGCCGTGACGGCCGCGGCCGCCTTGCCGGCTTGGGCGCGAACGGCGGCGAGCCGGGACAGGCGGAGTCCTGGGAGCTGTACGAGATCGATCGCCAGACCGATCCGGCGGCGACCGAGCGCCTCCGCCACGACATCGAATCGACCCTGGCGGATGTCAGCCTCGCGGTCGATGACTGGCCGGCGATGCGCGAGCGCGTGCGCTCCCTGGTCGCCGATCTCGAGCGCAACCCGCCTCCTCTGCCGTCCGAGGAAATCAGGGAAGCGCGGCAACTCCTCGAATGGATGGAGGAGCGCCATTTCGTCTTTCTCGGCTACCGGCAATACCGGCTCGAGCGCGGCGCCCGCGAGGACCGGCTGATTCCGGAGATGCGCAGCGGGCTCGGGATCCTGCGGGCGCGCGGCGACGGCGGCAGGCGTTCGGCGACCGTGTTGACAGGAGACATCCGCGTCCGCGCACGCGAACAGGAGCTCCTCGTCCTGACCAAAGCCAACTCCATCTCGACCGTGCATCGCGGCGAGTATCTCGACTACGCGGGCGTGAAGATCTTCGATGCCCGCGGCAGAGTCATCGGCGAGCACCGGTTCCTGGGCCTGTGGACCTCCACCGCGTATCACCGCAGCCCGCGCGACATCCCGGTGTTGCGGCGGAAGGTCGACCGCGTCATCGGGTATTTCGGCCTCGACCCGCACGGCCATGACGGCAAGGCCGTCCTCAACGTGCTGGAGACCTACCCGCGCGATGAGCTTTTCCAGGCGAGCGTCGAGGACCTGATCCGGATCGCCCGCGGCGTCGTCAACCTCTACGAGCGGCGCACCGTGCGCCTGTTGGCGAGACGCGATCCCTACCACCGCTTCTACTCGTGCCTCGTGTACGTGCCGCGCGACCGATACAACACGGAAGTGCGTCAGCGCATCGAGCAGATCGTGCTCGAGGGCTTCTCCGGCAAGTCGGTGGAAAGTCAGGTGCAGATCTCCGGCTCCAGCCATGCGCGCGTGCACGTGGTCGTGCGCACGGAGCCGCCGGGACCGCGCAAGGTGGACATCGCGGCGGTGGAGCGCAGGATTGCGGAGGCGGCTCTGACCTGGACGGATCGCCTGCGCGAAGTTCTGGTGGAGCGTGCGGGTGAGGCCGGCGGGATTGCACTCGCGACGCGCTACCGGCGGGCATTCCCGCTCGCCTACGAGGAAGATGTCGCGCCCGCCGATGCGCTGGCCGATATCGCGGATCTCGAGCGGCTGCGGGGCGCCCCGCAGGCGCGCTATCTGAGCCTGCACCGTCCACCGCAGCAGAAGCCCGCGCGGATGCATCTGAAGATCGTGCGGCTCGGCGACCCCGTGCCGATCTCGGACCTGCTGCCGATCCTCGAGAACTTCGGCCTGCGGGTCATCGCCGAACGGCCATACGAGCTGGCGTGGCCCGAGGGGGGCGCCGCCTGGATCCAGGACTTCGAGCTCGAGCACCGCGACGGCCTCGCGATCGACATCGGTCGCATCGAAGGGCGCTTCAAGGAAGCGCTCACCATGACCTGGAACGGGGACACCGAGAACGACGGCTTCAACCGGCTGCTGCTCGGCGCCGAGCTCGCCGCGCGCGAGATCACGGTGTTGCGGGCGTATTGCCGCTATCTGCTGCAGACAGGCGTGCCCTTCAGCCAGGCCTACATGGAGCGCGCGCTCGCCGCCAACCCGGCGATCGCTGCCGGTCTGGTGCGCCTCTTCGAGGCGCGCCTCGGCCCCGAGGCGCAGCCGGCGCCGAGGCGCCGCAGCCGCGTCCGCGGTGCGCGGTCCGACGTGCCCGGAACCGGATTCGAGGGGATCGCCGCCCAGATCCGCGCCAGCCTCGATTCGGTCGCGAGTCTCGACGAGGACCGGATCCTGCGCGCGTATCTCGGACTCGTCCAGGCGACGCTGCGAACCAACTACTACCGCCGGGATCCCAACGGCGAGCCGCTTCCGTACCTGTCGCTCAAGCTCGATCCGACCGCCATCCCCGACCTGCCGCTGCCGCGCCCGAAGTTCGAGATCTTCGTCTACAGTCCCCGGGTCGAGGGCGTGCACCTGCGCATGGGCTACGTAGCGCGCGGCGGCATCCGTTGGTCCGATCGCCGCGAGGACTTCCGCACCGAGGTCCTCGGGCTGATGAAGGCGCAGAACGTGAAGAACACGCTCATCGTGCCGGTGGGCGCCAAGGGCGGTTTCGTCCCCAAACGCCTGCCGGGCGGCACCCGCGAGGAAGTGCAGGCTGAGGTGATCGCCTGCTACCGCACCTTCATCCGCGCCCTCCTCGATGTGACCGATAACATCGTCGGTGGCCGCGTCGTGCCGCCACCGCAGGTTGTGCGCCGCGATAGCGATGATGCCTACCTCGTGGTCGCGGCCGACAAGGGCACGGCCACGTTTTCCGACATCGCCAACTCCATCTCCGCCGAGTACGGCTTCTGGCTGGGTGATGCGTTCGCCTCCGGCGGTTCCGCGGGCTACGACCACAAGAAGCTCGGCATTACCGCCCGCGGCGGCTGGGAATGCGTGAAGCGCCATTTCCGCGAGCTCGGCATCGACATCCAGAAGACCGACTTCACCGTAACGGGCATCGGCGACATGTCCGGCGATGTCTTCGGCAACGGCATGCTGCTCTCGCCGCACATCCGTCTCCAGGCAGCGTTCGATCACCGCCACATATTCATCGATCCCAACCCCGACAAGGGGACGAGCTTCGCGGAGCGGCAGCGTCTGTTCGATCTGCCGCGCTCGAGCTGGGACGATTACGACCGCACGCGCATATCCAAGGGCGGCGGTGTCTTCGCGCGCACGTCCAAATCGATCACCCTGTCACCCGAAGCGCGCGCACTGCTGGGCCTGGAGGGGGCCGCCAATACTCCCACCGAGATCATGCGCGCCATCCTGCGCATGCCGGTCGATCTGCTGTGGAACGGCGGGATCGGCACCTACGTGAAGGCGAGCCGCGAATCGAACGCCGAGGTCGGTGACCGCGCCAACGACGCGCTGCGCATCAACGGCCGGGAGCTGAAGGCCAAGGTTGTCGGCGAGGGCGGCAATCTCGGCTTCACACAGCGCGGCCGCATCGAGTATGCCCTCGCGGGAGGCCGGCTCAACACGGACTTCATCGACAACTCCGCCGGCGTCAACACCTCCGACGTCGAGGTCAATCTCAAGATCCTGCTGAACCCGATCGTCCAGGCGGGCGGGCTCACCGCCGGCGAGCGCAACCGGCTGCTTGCCAGCATGTCGGGCGAGGTCTGCTCGCTGGTGCTGCGCAACAACTACCTGCAGAGCCAGGCGATCAGCACGCTCGAGCTGCAGGCGCGCGCCCGGCTGTCGGAATTCCAACACCTGATCCGCTCGCTCGAGCGCTCGGGCGAGCTCAACCGCGCGCTCGAGTTCCTGCCCACGGACGATGAGCTCGCCGAGCGCCGCAAGGCGGGCGCCGGCCTCAGCCGCCCGGAGCTGGCGATCCTGCTCGCCTACAGCAAGATCTGGCTCAACAATCATCTCCTCGACTCCGATGTGCCGGAGGACCCCTACCTGTCCGCGGAGCTCGAGCGCTACTTCCCCGCCCCCGTGCGCCGGCGCTTTGCCCGCGCCATTTCGCGTCACAGGCTGCGCCGGGAGATCATTGCGACCGCGATCACCAACAGCCTGATCAACCGCATGGGGCCGACTTTCGTGCCGCGCGCGCAGGAGGATACGGGCGCGGAGCCGGCGCAGATCGCGCGCGCCTACACCGCGGCGCGCGAGATCTTCGAGATTCGCACCGTGTGGGCGCGGATCGAGGAGCTCGACAACCGCGTGCCGGCGAAAGTTCAGTACGCGGCCGCATTCGAGACCAGCCGGCTGCTGCGCCATACCACTTACTGGCTGCTCGCACGCCGCCGCGCACTCAAGGTCGATACCGCGGTCGCGGAATTCCGCGCCGGCGTGCACGAGCTCGAGTCGCGGATCGGCCAGGTGCTCTGCGGCTCCTGGCGCGGGCAGTTCGAGCAGGTCCGCGCACAGCATCTCGAGGCAGGCCTGCCCGCCGATCTCGCCGCGCGCGTCGCGAGCCTCGAGGCGCACAACGGCTCGCTCGACATCGTCGAGCTCGCCGCCTCCCAGCGCATCGGTGTGACCGAGGCTGCCCGCCTGTACTTCGAGGCCGGAGCGCGCACGGGCCTCGATTGGCTCCGGCAGCAGATCGATCGTCTGCCGGTCGAGGGCCCCTGGCAGGCCACCGCGCGCACGGGCCTGCGTGATGCGGCCCTGCGCCTGCACCGCAGGCTCGCGGAGCGCGTGTTGAGCCGCAGCAGCGGCGGCAGCGCCGAGGAGCGCGTGGCGGCATGGCAGGAGTCGGCCGGTAAGGAGCTGACACACTGGCAGCGCACGCTCGCCGACATGCGTGCGGCCGGTGCCGCCGACTTCGCGACGCTCACCGTCGGCGTCGAGTCCTTGCGGAAACTGGCAGAATAGCGAGATATGAGCACCGGAAAACTGATATTGGTCCGTCACGGCCAGAGCATCTGGAACCTGGAGAATCTCTTCACGGGCTGGACGGACGTCGATCTGGCGGACCAGGGCCGCGACGAGGCCGCGCGTGCGGGCCGGCAGCTTCTCGAGGAGAAGCTCGTGGTGGACGTCGCTTTCACTTCGGTGCTGAAGCGCGCGATCCGCACGCTCTGGATCATGCTCGATGAGATGGACCGGATGTGGATCCCGGTCGAGCGCTCCTGGCGGCTGAACGAGCGCCACTACGGCGCGCTGCAGGGCCTCGATAAAGCGCAGACTGTCGAGCGGCACGGCGCGGACCAGGTGAAGATCTGGCGACGCAGCTATGACATCCCGCCGCCGCCGCTGGCCACCGACGACGAGCGTCACCCGCGTTTCGATCCACGCTATGCCGACGTGCCGCCCGCGGAGCTTCCCGCTGCGGAGTCGCTCAAGGACACACTGGCGCGGGTGCTGCCCTTCTGGCACAGCCGCATTGCTCCGGAGCTGCGCCGCGGGCGCAACGTGCTCGTGGCCGCGCACGGCAACAGTCTGCGCGCGATGGTGAAGATGCTGGATGACGTTTCGGAGGGCGAGATCGTCGAGCTCAACATCCCGACGGGCGTCCCGCTGCTCTACGAGCTCGACCAGCAGCTCAAGCCGGTCAAGAGCCGTTATCTCGGTGATCCGGCCGCCGTCGCCGCCGCGGCCGAAGCCGTCCGGCGTCAGACCGAAAAGCGGTAGTTTATCGGCGCAACGTCGGTATCGCGCCGCGTTGCGCGCGCGCCCCTTACGCCGCCCATCCGTCGTAGCGGCCCTGTTGCTCCGCGGCAAGCTCGCTCATCCGCTTGCTGAGCTCCACCATGTCGAGGAGGATGAGCCGCATCGTCTTGGTCGCGTGCAGGCTCAAGGGCAGCGTCACTTCGTCCTCGATCGGCCTGACGTCCACGGTGAAGCCTTCCGGCTCCAGCCGTTCACGCACCGCATTGCAGGCCGCGTCGTTCGGCAACGCCAGAAAGAAGTCCACCGGGTACTGGTTAAACGGCGCGTATCCCTTGGAGCGAAGGCTCTCGATCATCTTCTCGTCCCAGCTTTCCTGATGCGAGGGACGCAATTTGCGCACGGTGAAGTAGAGGCGCGCCACGATGATCACGCCGATTACGGCGCAAGCGATTATCAGCCAGAGGACGTGCATGGCCGGCTCCCGCTCTACTCGTCGGGCGCGATGGTGACGCGCAGCCCGGAGAGCTCTTGGGTGAGCTCGATCTGACAGGACAGGCGTGAATTGTCCTGTGTGTGTGCAAGCTCCGTCAGCAGCTCCCGCTCATCCGACATCGGCGCCGGCAGCCGCGCCTGCCACTCTGCATCTACGTAGATATGGCAGGTCGCGCACGAGCACATTCCGCCGCAGATCGCCGCGACACCGTAATCGAGCTCCCGCAGAGTCTCCATGACTTTGAGGCCGGTCTTCGCCTCGACCTCGTGCTCCTGACCGTCGCGATCGATCACCCGCAGCAACGCCATTCAATACCTCATGGAAAACGGCCAAGCCTTCTAGTTTGCCGATTCGAGGCCGGTCGCGCCAGTTTCTACAAAGGGCCCAGCACCTTGAGGACGAACGCCGCCTTGCCCCCCTGCTTCGCCCGGCTCTCGAAAGTGGCGCGCAGCTCCCGGTGAAGGGTCTCGAACACGCGGTCGCAGTCTCCGAAGACCTGGGTGCTGAGGCTGCCGCTCACCACCTTGAGGTCCCCCGCCGCATTGAGCCGGGCAATGAAATCGTGGATTTCGGGAGCGAAGCGCTCCGCCAGAGGATACAGACTGATTTCGACGCCGATCTCCATGGGTAGCATTGTAATTCATGGGCTAGAATGAGCGGCCTTGGCAGCCGCCGACCGCCGTTTAACCTGTCGATGACGCAGAAAATCCAAGTGCATCAGGTGGATGCCTTCACGGCGGAGCGGTTCACCGGGAATCCCGCCGGGGTCGTGCTGAACGCGGACGGGCTCACGGACGCGCAGATGCTTGCAATCGCGCGGGAGCTGAATAACGCCGATACCGCGTTCATTCTCGCCCCGGACGGGGACAGCCACGATCTGCGGGCCCGCTTCTTCACGCCGCGTACCGAAGCCGGTTTCGTCGGTCATGCGACGGTCGCCGCGCACTACGTGCTCTCCCGCAGGCAGAACGCCCCCAAGCAGTTGCGCCAGAAGTCCAAAGCGGGAATCGTCGACATCGAGATCCGCGGCAGCGGCGATGACCGCAAGATCGCCGTGCGCCAGAGCGCGCCACCCCTCGGCCGGGAGCTCAACGACCGCGAGCGGCTCGCGGTGCTGGATGCGCTGGCACTTGCGACCGACGACCTCGACACCCGGTGTCCCTTGCGCATTGCCGGCTCCAGCAGCACGCGGCTGCTCATCGGCGTGCGTGGCACGGAGCCGCTGAGGCACCTCAAACCCGATATGACCCGCCTGACGACGCTGTCGGCGCAGATCGGCGCCGCCGGCTACTTCGTCTTCGCCGTGACGCCCGGGAACGAGGACCACCTCACCGAATCGCGCATGTTCTGCCCGGCGCTAGGCATTGGCGAGGACCCGGTGAGCGGCAATGCTCACGGCCTGCTCGGGGTCTATCTCGCCCACTACGGCTTCCTGGCACACGATCCGCGCCGCGCCTCTTTCCGCGGCGTGCAGGGCCAGTACGTTCACCGCCCCGGACGGGTCGAGGTGGAGCTGGACCTCAAGGAGGGCGGTGTCGCCGGCGTGTGGATCGTCGGCCAGGCGGTGTCCGTCTTCGAGACCGAGATCGCTCTCTGAGCGGCCCCGCGTAGCGCACTCGCCCGCCTGCCAGCTCCAGCTCGTGGCTGGCGCAGCGCGGCCATTCCGAGCGGCGGTGGGTCGTCATGACGACCGCGGTCCCGCCGGCGACCTTCGCCTCGATGCGCTGCGACAGGTCGCGCCGCGTAGGCTCATCCACGCCCGAGAACGGCTCGTCGAGCAGCAACAGGGCGGGGTCGCGCACCCAGGCCCGCGCGAAGAGCACCCGCCGGAGCTGGCCGTAGGAGAGCTCACGGATCGCGCGGGCCGCGAGCGAGCTCAGGCCAAACTCGCGCAGCGCACGCCGGGCCGCTGCTCGATCGGCGGCGCTCGGCTCATCGTTCAGCCCGATGCTCGCATGGCGGCCCGACTGCACCACCGCGCCGGCGGTAAGGTCTTGCGGATGATCCGCCTGCAGGTGCGGCGCCACGAGACCCACCCGTTCCTTGAACACTTGCAACGGTACGCCGCGCTCGATCCCGGCGCGCTCGATGCCGCCGCCGACGGCAACCCCGTGATCGCCATAGAGCGTACGCAACAGAGTGGTCTTGCCGGAGCCGTTATGTCCATGGACTACCCAGCAGTCGCCCCCATGGATCGCGAGTGATATGTCCTGCAGCGCGACGTGCTCATCGAGGTGGACGCAGGCGTTGGTCAATCGTACCAGGGTCCGGGTGGGGGACTCGCCGCCACGCGATCGCGATCGCGACCGCGTGGTCGCGCGACTGGCCTCTTGCGCGAGCCATTTGCTCAGCGGCGCTCGTCGAATGGCGCCCCGGTAGACGACACGCCCGTGCTTCAGCACGATGGCGTGTGTGGCGCTCGCCGGCACGTCTTCCACACGATGGGTAGATAACACCCACGGCAGCGTGGATCGCGCGGTGCTCTCCAGCCAATGGCGCGCGCGCTCGTGGTTGGCTTCGTCCAGTCCGTTGAGGAGCTCATCGAGCAACAGCATGCTCGGCCGGGAAGCGAGCGCGCGCGCGAGCAGTGTCAGCCGGCGCTCGCCGTAGGAAAGCGTGAGAAAGCGCCGGCCCGCCAACGCCTCTATCCGCAGCCGCCGCAGAATCGCGGCAACGCGCCTGCGGTCCGCCTCGCTGGTGGAGTGGAGCAGAATGTCGGTCCGGTGGATACCGGTTGCCACCACCTGTTCGACGGTGTGGTTCCAGCCGTAGCGCGTGTATTTGTCCTGACGCTCCGGCCCGACGTATCCGATCTCGTCCTGTATCTCTTGTGGGGTGCGCCACACCTCACCTTTCCAGCGATAGTGACGCACCTCGCGGCCGATGGGCGTGGGCCACACCGAGCCGGCAACCAGCTTCAGCAGCTGGGTTTTGCCGGCGCCGTTCGCACCGGCCAACACCCATCTCTCGCCGGGACGGATGGTCCAGCTCACATCCTCGAGCACCCGCCGCGCGTTCCGATCGAGGCGCACACCGTGCAGTCGCACCTCGACGTAACGGGAATATGGATATGATGATCGGACCATGCGGTATTCTGGCACATACGATCTGCTGGTCGTCGGTGGCGGCATCAACGGCGCCGGCATCGCGCGGGACGCCGCCGGCCGCGGTCTTTCGGTCCTGCTGTGCGAGCAGGATGACCTCGCCGCTCACACCTCCTCCGCCAGTACCAAGCTCATCCATGGCGGCCTCCGCTACCTCGAGCACCTGCAGCTGTCGCTCGTGCGCAAGGCGCTCATCGAGCGTGAGATCCTGCTCGGCTCCGCGCCACACCTCATGCGCCCGCTGCGCTTCGTCCTGCCCCACGACGCACATCTGCGGCCTGCCTGGATGATTGGCGCCGGGCTCTTTCTCTACGACCATCTTGCCCGCAGACGCCGCCTCGCAGGCTCCGCTCGGATCGACCTGCGGCATCACGTGGCGGGCGCGGCGCTCAACGCGCGATACGTCCATGGATTCGTGTACTCCGACGGCTGGACCGATGACGCGCGCCTCGTCGTGTTGAACGCAATCGATGCCAGCGACCGCGGCGCTGTCATCCTGACTCGCACCCGCTGTGAGAAGTTGGAAATCGAGCGTAACCTGTGGACTGCCACGCTCGCGACGCCATCGGGACGGCAAACGTTCACCGCGAGAGCGGCGGTGAATGCCACGGGGCCGTGGGTGAGCCTGTTCGCGCGCGAGGCCTCGCCGGTAAGCGTCTGCCACTCGATCCGGCTGGTGAAGGGCAGTCATATCGTGGTTCCACGGCTCTACGCCCACCGTTTCGCCTATCTTTTCCAGAACGAGGATCAGCGGATCGTGTTCGCCATTCCTTATGAGCGTGACTTCACGCTCATAGGGACGACGGACGTCGAGTACACGGGCGACCCGGCGGCCGTACGCATCAGCCTGGAAGAGATCGGCTATCTCTGCGCGGCCGTCAGCCGCTATTTCGCGCAGCGCGTGCTACCCAAGGACGTGGTGTGGAGCTACAGCGGCGTGCGGCCGCTTGTGGACGACGAGGCGGCGGACCCAGCGAGCGTCACACGCGACTATGCTCTCGAGCTCGACCGGCATCCCGCCCCGCTCCTCACCGTCTTGGGCGGCAAGATCACGACCTACCGCAAGCTCGCCGAGAGCGCAGTCGATATTCTGGCGCGCGAGCTCGGCTCGCAGTCGCGTGGCTGGACCGCGCGTGCACTGCTCCCAGGCGGTGACCTGCCGCATGGGAGCTACAGCCGATTTCTTCGCAGCCTCGAGCGGGCTCATCCGTGGCTTCCCGCCACGCTGAGATACCGGTACGCCCATGCGTACGGTACTCGCGTCACGCACATCCTCAGCGGCTGCCGCTCCGTGGCGGACCTGGGAGAAGAGCTGCTGCCGCAGCTTTACGAGCGGGAAGCCGATTACCTCTGCCGCGTGGAGCTGGCGCGGACGGCGGACGACATTCTGTGGCGGCGGACACGGCTCGGGCTGCGTGTTGGGAAAGGGGCTAGCGCGCGGCTCGAAGACTGGCTGACGTCGCGGAGCCGCCGAGCTCCAGATCCGGAACGCCGCCCGCTGACCAGCGGCGGCTGAGAGAACGGGACGAGCTTCGCAGACTCGGTCGCGGGCGCTCCGTATTCTGCGGAGGGTGACATTCCGCTCTCTCCCCCTCGCCTTGCTGATGGCGCTCGGGGCAACCATAGTGCGCGCAGACGCCCTCTCCGATTCGCGCTTTACGCTTGGTGCCTTTGGCACCATCGGCGCGGTTTATCAGAACGCCCATGGTCTGGTATACCGCCGCAACACCAGCCAGGGTCACGGCGCCAGGCCCGGGGAGCTCGACTTCGGCACCGACTCCATCGTGGGGCTGCAGGCGACCGGCAGAATAGCGAGCGGGTTCGATGCGCAGGTGCAGGTCACCGAGCACCGCGACGAGGACGGCCTCTGGCGGCCGGAGCTCGAGCGAGCCTTCCTGCGATACCAGCCGGATCCGTCGCTCATGGTGCGGGCCGGCCGGATCGGTCTCGGCTTGTACCTGCTGGCCGACGCGTTCGACGTCGGCTACGCCTACCTCACCATCCGGCCTCCCGTGGAGATCTACGGGCTGCTCGCGGCCGATGAATTCGATGGCCTCGACGCGACCTTCAGTCGAACCCTCGGAAACGGAGTCGGCCGAATCCGCGTGCTCGGCGGCAAATGGCCGTTTGAGATCGCACAGCCGGATGGCACGACCGTCACGATCGACAACGACTCGGTCCTCGGATTGACCGCGGATTATCTGCTCGGGAACTGGCAGACGCGCGCCGCGCTCCTGCAGATCCACATCCCTGGCGGCGGTGATCCGGTGGCGCCGGCGCTCGCTCAAACCGGCTTCCCACAGGCCGTGACGCTGGCTGGCGAGCTGAACCGCACTCAGCTGAACTCATACGGCGGCGAGATCGGCACGACCTACGAGGGCGATCCCCTGCAAGCCTCGCTCATTTACGTGCATCTGAACTCCGACTACGTGCAGGGCCCGAAATTCAACTCCGTGCTGGCGCTGGTCGGCTATCGGATGGCGCAGATCACGCCGTACGCCGAGTACGCCATGACGGATAACTTCGGCGGGATACACGCGACTGGCTTGCCTCCCCTTCCGGTGTTCGAGCCGCTGATCGCCGCGGCCCGGGAAGATCAGGTGGGCTCACGAACGACCCAGCGCGACTTCTCGCTCGGCGTACGCTATGACTTCGCCCCGCACATGGATCTGAAGGCGCAGATCGACCGGGTCTGGCTGCACCAGAGCGAGCTGATTTTCGACTACAACGTGCCCCCGCCCGGTCATACCTCTATGACCGTGTACGGACTGGCGGTCGATTTCGCGTTCTGATCGCCGTGCGCCGCGCCCGCTCAGCCCTGATGCTCCTGCTGCTGCCGCTGTTATGGCTGCCGCACGCAGCGCACGCCGACGATATGGTCGTGATAGTCAACACGGCCAGCCACGTCCATTCGATGACGCGGGATCAGGTGATCGACATCTTCATGGGCCGATTCCGGCAACTCCCTTCCGGCGCAACCGCGCTGCCGATCGATGTGGCCGAACCCGGCGAGCGGCAGTCATTCTATGAGCTGCTGGTGCACAAGAATCTGGCGGAGATCGGCTCGTACTGGGCGCGCCTCGTGTTCTCCGGCCAGGCGACGCCGCCGTTCAGGGCGCCGGACAGCCGTGCCGCGCTGGAGCTGGTGGCAACCAACCCGGACGCCATCGGCTATTGCTACCGCTCTGCGGTCACCGGGCGAGTGAAGGTGGTTCTTGACCTCAAGCCTTGACCACCTGTTGCGGCTCATCTCGCGGCTCGCGCCGCGCAGCGTGGTCGCGCGCACGACCCTGGCCATTTTCGGTTTCTCGCTGGTGCTCGGCCTCGGCTTCGCGTTGGCCGCCGCCAACCTCGTGCACGAGCACGAGTACAGCCGCCTCGAAAGCGAGCTCGAGCAGCTGGTATCGACGGTAGAGAGCACCACCCAGATCGCGTGCTATCTCAACGACCAGACGCTGGCCCGCGAGGTCGTAACCGGACTGATGAAGACCGATGCCGTCGGCGGCGTGCGGATAATGTCCGGCAACAATGTGCTCTACGAGTCGATGCGACCGGGCACGACCAGGCGGGGCAAGCGCGTGGCCCAGATCGACCGTCCCATCAACTCACCGTTCGACGCGTCGCGCCAGGTCGGCAGCATGACGGTGTACCTGTCCCCGGCGCAGCTTCACGCTCACGCCTGGACCTATACCCGATTCATCCTGTTGATCCTGGCGGGGGAAGTGGCGGCGGTTTCGGGTGGAGTCGCATTGACGGTGTTTCTGGTGGTCACGCGCCCGATCAAGGGCATCTCTGATGAGCTCCATCGGCTGCGGCAACGCGCCGGACCGTTGCTCCAGGTTCCCGCGGGCAACGAGGGCGACGAGATCGGACGGCTGGTCGCCGACGTCAACTCGCTGATCGCCAGCCTCAACCAGCTGGTCGAGGCCGAGCGCTCACTGCGAATCCAGCACGAAGTCTTCGAGCGGCAGATGCGCCTGGTGCTCGAGAAGACTGCGCTCGGCATCTGCATCATGGACGAGCACGGCGCTCTGCAATCGTGTAATCCCGCATTCCTGCGGTTGCTTGCGATTCCCAAGCTCGGGACGGACGCCGCGCGCACGCTGCAGCAGATACTTGCGCCCTACGCCGCCGAGATCGGCGAGATGATCAGCCGCTGCCACGCAGTCGGTAAGCCCTGCGAAGCGGACTTCGAGGTCTGGCGCGAGGAGCACGCCGCCGTCAATTGGATCGAGCTGTCGCTGAATCCCCTCGGACCGCAGCTTCTCCTCGGCGTCATCGACGATGTCACGGAGCGCAAACGCTCCGTAGCGGCCGCGCAGCAGCTGGCGATGAGCGACCCGCTCACAGGCCTGCTCAACAGGCGCGGCCTGGAAGCTGCCATCGCACATGCGTTCGCCGCCGCCGCCAACCCGGGAGGGCTCGCGATGCTCGCCATCGACCTCGACCACTTCAAGGAAGTCAACGACACCCTGGGTCATGAAGCCGGCGATAGAGTGCTGCATCACGTCGGGCGCGTAATCGCCGCAGCAGTGCGCCGCACCGACCTGGTCGGACGCTTGGGTGGCGACGAATTCCTGGCCGTACTTGTTGGTGTCGGACCTGCGCAGCAAGCGCTGCAGATCGCGGAGGACATCATTGCCAGACTGGACGCACCACTCGAGTTGCAGGGCACCGCCGTCCGCGTCGGCGCCAGCATCGGCATCGCGGTATCGGCAGGCAATGAAGATAACCCGGCTGCGCTGCTGAGGCGCGCGGACGCGGCGATGTATGCGTCCAAGCAAGCCGGCAGAGGCCGCGCGCGTCTGGCGGAGGAATCGGCAGAACAGGCGGAACAGGCGGAAGAGCCGGAACGACCGGAAGAGCCGGAGAAAAGATCGGCGTAAGCCGGGGTCGCGACCGGATTGGCGCTGCCCGGCGTGCGCGATGCGCTCGGGATGCCCCGTGGCGCATGGGTCGGCTGCTCGAAACTCGCGCAAGCGGCTCGGGCATAATCGCAACTCCATGCGCCTGCTCCGCACCACCGGCACCCGCGGCTGGATTCTTCCGGCCCTCCTCCTTCTCGCGCCGATAGCTCATCGGCACGCTCGATCGCGGCGCTTGGACTCCAGATGAGCCTCGGGAGGCCGATATCGCCTGGCGCATGAGCGTGCAGAACCAGTGGGTGCTGCCGCAACTTGCCGGTCGACCCTTCCTCGAGAAGCCGCCGCTCTCCTATTGGATGTCCGCCGGATCGATGCGCCTCTTGGGCGCCAGCGTCCGCGCGGCGCGCGTACCCAACCTGCTTTACGCAGCGGTCACGGCGCTCGCGATAGGAGCTCTCGGGTTCGCGATGGACGGCGTCGTAGCAGCAATCGCCGCCGCGCTGGTGGCAGGCACGGCCCTTACCGCATTCCGTGTGTCGATGTGGCTGGCACCCGACGCCTGTCTCCTCGCCGGCTGTGCCGTCTCGCTCCTTGGAGCCTACCTCGGCTACACCGCGGCGCCCGGCCGCAGGAAACTCTACGGCTACCTGCTGATGCACGCTGGCGCCGCCATGGGTTTCATGGCCAAGAGCGCGCCGGGATGGCTGGTGCCCGGGCTCGCGCTGCTCACGCTCATCGCATGGGAACGGCGCTGGTCCGAGCTCCGACGGCCGGAGCTCTACGCGGGATTCATTCTGCACGCGATCGTCATCGGCCCTTGGATTCTGGCTGTCGTGCATACGCCCGACGGCGCCGAGTCGCTGCGCATCCTCTTCTGGTACAACCTCGCCGGACGGTTCACCGACATCGCGGCGCCCGCCGCGTACCATTACAGCACAGGGCACCACAACTCATTCGGCAAGTACTTCATCGAGCTGCCGATCTATCTGCTGCCATGGACCGCGCTCGCGGCAGTGGCCGCATGGCACGCGTGGCAGCGGGTGCGCCTGCGCGATCCACGAGGTACGGCCTGGCGGTTTTCCGTCGCCGCTGCACTTCCGTTCCTCCTGCTCCTCTCGCTGGCGGCAACCGCACGCGACGTCTATGCCGCACCGGCGTTGCTCGGGGCGAGTCTCCTCGTTGCGCTGGAGGTCAGCGACGCTCAGCGGCTCGATAGCCCGGGCGGTCGCGACCACTTGCTCTGGACGCGTCGGCTCGTTGCCACGATTGCGTGCATCTTCGCCGTGGCGCTCGCGGCGCTGCGTTTAGGAAGTGTGTTTTCTCAAACTCCAGACCTGCGAGTTCCAGGCCTACGACCTGCAGGCCTTCAAGTCGCAGTCATCGTCGGCGAATACTTTGGCGCCGCAGCCGTCATGCTCGTGGTGGTTTGGTACACGCTAAACCGGGCGATCGATGCGCAACACCGAGGGCAGCTGTTGCAAGGCTTCCAATGGACATACGCCGCATACGCAGCCGCCTTCTGCATCAGCTCTCTCGTGGTGTTTCCAAAAATAGACCGGTGGCAGAACCTCCCCGCGCTCGCCGCGCAGATTCACCTCGACATCGACACGGAGCATGCCAATCTTGCGGTGCTGAACCCCGACGAGACGACCCTGGCCATGCTCGATTGGCGGCTGCGAGTCCCGTACGCAGTGCTGACGACGGATGTGAACTCTCCGCAGAACGTCGTCCACGACTGGTTTGCTGCGCGAGGCCCTCGCGCGCGCGTGCTGGTGTTGCTACCCGGACATGCCTCCGGCGAGCTCACCCCGCTGCTGGAACGCGCCGGCCTCTACCGCCCTCCCGGCAACGGCATTGCAGGCGACTTCGAAGCAGAAGGACTCGCCTCGATTGTGCATCGCTATCAGCTACCCCATGGGCGCCGCTACGCCCTACTTGGCCCGCCCGACACCCGGCGGAGCCGCTGATCTCAGCCAGGATTCGGCTTACCAGTGCACATATTGCACTAGCGCACACACTGCATTATATTGTGTTTCGTGCCCGCGGTGAAACGGTTCGATCGTTGCCGGATTGAGATGTACTTCCGTGACCATCCCCCACCCCACTTTCACATCGTGACAAGCGCCGGAGAGAAGGTCGTGGTGGCAATCGAGTCTGTGAAAGTTCTGCAGGGGAGAGCCGATCCCCGCGACATCGCCGAAGCAATCGCCTGGGCCATGGGCAACCGGGCGCAGCTCCGGGCCTGGTGGAGCAAATACGCCGAGGGCACGACGGTGGTGACAACTCATGATGCAAAAAATCAGCGAAGGCAATAGCGCGCGGATTACGCGAGTGAAGGCAGAGCCGGGGTATCGGCTGCAGCTTCGCTTCGCAAACGGCAAATCCTTCTCGGTCAACCTGACTGACGACGTTCAGCGCTTCAAGCCTTACAGGCCGCTGCGGAACCAACGACTTTTTGCCCGTGCCACTCTAGGCGAGGACGGATACAGCATCGTGTGGCCTACTGGGGAGCTCGATATAGGCGCCGACACTCTGTGGCAGTACGCCCTCGAGCAGAACGGACGGCGCGACGCAGCGGAGTTCATCCGCTGGCGTTGGCGGCATCGGCTCAGCCTGTTACGTGCGGCCGATGCCCTCGGAATTTCGCGCCGGCAAGTGGCTTACTACGCCAGCGGAGAGCACGAGGTGCCGCGCACGGTCCTGCTCGCGTGTAAGGGTTGGGAAGCCGAGCGAAACGCGCCGCCGTCCACGTGAGGGTACACGCCCTCCGCGTTTCAAGACTTGCAGTCGGGTACGCTGCGTTTGCTACATGCTGCGGTTCCGAGTCCCGTCGGACCACTTCTGCACGACGACCATGAAGATGGTGGTGGGGCTGTAGGCCGCGGAATCGGCCATCACCGGCGATCCGGGGAGATTCGCTCCCCACTGGGCCGGCTGCATGTCGGGGCCGAAGAACATCACATGCGCGTACCACGAGCCGACCGCGTCGTTCAGGTAGCCGTGCTTGGACATCATGTAGCAAACGGAGCCTGGCTCTGGCGCCAGGCGCTTGGTGCGCGCACGCATCTCGGCCATGGATTTTCCGGCAAGTACCCAGCGGGTCCTTTCGAGATAACGAGGGAGCACGGAGCGAGCGCCGGCGGCGTTGAAGCATTCCGGCGAGCGGATTTTGGGGTTCCAGAATTCGGGATTGTCGATACCCTGATCCCATGAGCGCGCTACGAGACACACGAAGCCGTTGTTGCCCTTGACGGCAGTGTCGTAGCCGCGCTTGCCGAGAACGAGGACGCGCGCATGGTCTGAGATGGATGGCGGCGCCGCGCTGCGCGCGAGCGCGATTTCTGCGGCTTGGTCGGGGATGGCATAGCGCGCAAATGGCGCCATGGTTGGATAGGTTGCAGCACTGGCGACCGAGAGTGTTGATGCGGCAAATAGCAGCAACGGCCCGAAGGGCCGGGGCAGCCATGAAAGCCGCTTGAGGTTCTTGAGTCTGGTCAGCACGTTGAATCGTCCCCCTGGCCTGAGCACATACGCAGAAGTCATCGCGTACCGTTGAAGCTATCACGACAACCAATGGCTCGAAAGCGCCACTTCCAGGGAGAAGTTCGATGCTGAACAAGGTTTTTGTTGCAGTGGCTGCCGCGGTTGAAGATCGTAGCGCGTTTGATCGAACGCGCGGCGCAGGAGTCTGGCCGGTAACCAGCGTCACTTATGTCGTCGGTATAGACACTTTTGGGAATGGCGCGCCCGGAGGGATTCGAACCCCCGACCACTTGGTTCGAAGCCAAGTACTCTATCCAACTGAGCTACGGGCGCGCTGCCTGTCCGCCATTCTAGTGCATTCGGTCCGCCCGGAGGGATTGCTCGGCCCATCCTGGGC
>Ga0134125_10001131_pt1 | contig 33472 bp, 32 predicted proteins | sample KB31751_FD_96464 | JGI IMG/M metagenome (GOLD analysis project Ga0134125, IMG submission 96464) | Terrestrial soil microbial communities with excess Nitrogen fertilizer from Kellogg Biological Station, Michigan, USA - KB3-175-1 | ecosystem: Environmental > Terrestrial > Soil > Unclassified ...
CAGTATCTGTTACGGCATTGTGAAGGAGCACGGCGGAGAAATCCAGGCTGCCAACCTGGAGCGCGGCGGCGCCAGAGTGGTCCTTGAGCTGCCCGCCGGGACGGCCGAGTCGCTGGTGGAAGCCCCGCTGATCAACTAAAACAACCATTCCTTACTTATTCTCTGCAAAAAACCAGAACACTCCGCATTCTCAAGCCGTCTTTCTTTCAGGATGGCGAAATGGCCGAACAGGCGATTCTCGGAGATGCGGCCCTGATCCGGGCAAAGGCCAGCGAAGGTGTGGCCCCGGGCGATCAAGTTGGCGCCCTGGCCACGCAGCACATGCACATGGTCTTTCGCATCTGCTGGTCAATTTTACGGAATCACCACGACGCGGAAGACGCCGTTCAGGAATGCTTCCTGCGCGTGTTGAAGTTTCAGCGGCGATTGCACCAGGTGCGCAATCCCAAGACATGGCTGGCGCGCATTGCCTGGACTACCGCTCTTGATAAGCGTTCTTGTCGACTGGCTGGATCGAGTTCGGCAGCGGAAGAACTCCCGGAAGATAACTGCGTGGAACTTCTTCCCGATCCGTCGCTCCCGCTGGAGCAAGTGGTCGCGGGAAGGGAAATGCAGGGCATTCTTGAACGGCTCATCACGGCCTTACCTGATGAATTGCGAGAACCGCTTGAACTCTCCACCATCCAGGAGCTGAACTCGACCGAGATTGCCGAGATCATGAACATCCCGGCCGAGTCGGTGCGCACCCGCCTGTTCCGCGCCCGTCAGCTTTTAAAGCAGAAGCTCGCCGTCTTATTGGAGGTACAGAACCATGGCTGACCAAGACAGGGAAAAACAGCTAGATCGCATGCTGGATTCCATGCTTTCGCACTACGCGGCCGCGGAGCCACGTCCAGGGCTGGAGACGAAAGTATTCGCTCTGATTGGAGAATTTCGTAAGCAGAAGCAAGGCCTTGGGCGTCTGCGCTGGCTGATCGCCGGCACGGGGTTGGCAACCGCTGCTGTGGCGGTGGTGGTGCTGCTGCTCGTGTTTCGGACAGCACAGGGGCCTCGCCTCGCGCCGCAAGTAGCGCAGAATGGCCAGATTCAGCCGCTGGCCCACACGGGGAAAACTGTACCGCGACAGACAGAAAATAATCCGGCAAAGAAGCGGGCTCTCGTCCGGAAATCGCTTCCGAGGCGAATCCTCCGCCAAGCTGACAGCCAAGCCGAGGAGACGGCTTGGCCGAGCGACCGGCTGTATTCCCCACGCCGGTGCCGCTGACCGAACAGGAACGATTGCTGTTTACGTACGTGGAAAATACTCCGCGATCGGAAGTTGTTGCGCAGATCAAAAGTGACGACCAGAAAGAAGCCAGAGCGTTTTGGGCGGCAGGCGAGCCGCTGCTCCAACGCAAGGCTCAGTAACCACTCAACAAGGAGCTAAAGAAATGAAAAGACTTTTTATGCTGATGATAATTTTTGCGGCCTTCGGGAGCACATTATCAGGGCAGCAGCAGACGTCGAAAAAAGAGGAGAAACCGTCGGCTGAGTCCTCCACTTTCAAGGAACAAGCTGCTCCTGTTTATAAGCTGGCCTTCGCAATCTATGAACTGCAAGCTGGGAAGAAAATCAATGAGCGCGATTACAGCGTGCTTCTCCGGGCCGACAACAACTCAAACAAGCTTAAGATCGGTACGCGGGTGCCCATTGATATTGGAGAAGGCAAAATCACCTACGCGGATGTGGGCTTTGATATGGAGTGTTCAGTTGTCGAGACTGCTGACAACAAAGTCGGGGTGCGTCTCGATATCACGGTCACCAATTTTGCCATTCCTGAGCAGAATGCAAACCCAGGCTCAGCGGGGAATAGGCCGGTGCTTCGGGGTGTGACCGAGCGGGTTCGCACTGTTCTCGTCCCTGGCAAACCGCAGGTTGTCACCAGTATGGATGACGTGAACAGCACCAAGCGCATGCAGGTGGAAATAACCGCCACCAAGGTTGATTGAAGGTTGTGCCCGCCCGGGGCGCCTTGCGCGCCTCGGGGGCTGGAGCTGCCTGTCGGTTAAACTGATTGCTTCCTGCCCGAGAAGCGCGCAAAATCGTGGCTGAGGCTCGTTCTTTTCAGGTGGGTCCACTGCGTCTTATCGTATTCCTCATTGTGGCAACGTTCGCCGTGGCCCAGGCGCCTCCGCGTTCCACGCCTGCACTCGTCACCGCTCAGACAAATTTCAATCAAGGAAAGTTTCAAGCTGCAGCGGCTGCTTATCAGTTGATAGCGGAAAAGGATCCGCTGCTAGCGCAAGCTCAAGCCGGCCTGGTGCGCAGCTTTCTAAAGCTTGATGAAGTTGACGCGGCTGAACAGGCGGCCAGAAATGCGCTCCAGGTCTTACCCAAGTCGGCCCTTATGCTTGCTGCCGATGGTGACGTGAAGTTTCGTCGCGGCCTTCTGCCGGAGGCGCAGGAGAGCTATCAATCTGCCATCAACATTGACGCCAAATGCGCGCGAGCTTGGCTGGGAATGGGACGCATTGACGCGGCGGAATCGCGCCGGGCGTCCTCTCGCGAAGCATTCGCCCGCGCTCACGACCTGGATCCAGGCGATGGAGATGCGCTCTACTACTGGGCGGTCGGTTTGCCTTTCCCGCAGAATGTGACGCAACTCCAAAAACACATGGCCGAGTTCCGCGATGACCCGGAGAAGGAACGGCACGAGCGTGAATACATTGATTTTCTGCGCGCTTTGAACGGGCGCAAGGTATGGAACCTTGCCCGGCAGGTGCCGCGGACTGAAATCAAATTGCAGCCAATCATTTCCAGGCTGCAGGATGGCCCGCGCGCATTCGCGTTCAAAGTCAAGCTGAACGATCGCACCATAGCTACAGTCATGCTTGACACTGGTGCTTCAGGACTGACGATCTCAAAGAAATTGGCGGAGAAAGCGCATGCGAGCCTCTTATCTGAGCACTCGCTTGAGGGCGTGGGCAATTCAGGTCCCGCAAAGGGCTATGAGGCGTGGGTTGATAAAGTAGCCATTGGCGATCTTGAATTCGATGATTGCCACGTTCATGTCTCGCCCCGCGACAATCCCGATTACGACGGCCTGATCGGCGCCGACGTTTTTGAACAGTACCTGGTCATGATCGATTTTCCCGCCCGCAAGCTTCGCTTAGAGTCCTTGCCGGCAGCTTCAGAGTCTGCGAATAGCGGGTTTACTTCCTTCTATCGCTTCGGCCACATCATGCTGATGCCCACGAGCGTGGGAGATACTGCCCACGGCTTGTTCGCACTTGATACCGGGTCTTCCACCAACTCCATGTCGCCGGAGATTGCCCGCCGCGTCAGCACGGTCCGCAGCTCTGATATCCCGGTGAACGGGATGAGCGGCAGTGTCAGTAATGTCTTCACCACGGACCAGACTGTGCTGCAGTTTTCCCGCTTTCGTCAGCCGCACGAAGACATGATCACCTTTGACCTTCATGGCCTCAGCAAGGACCTGGGAACAGAAATTTCCGGCCTGATCGGTTTTGCCACTCTCAAAAAGATGATCATCACAATCGACTACCGCGATGGTCTGGTGGGTTTTGATTACAAGCCGTGAGCGCTGCAAATAACAATTAGCAGCTAGCAATTAGCGAGTAGCTCTGTTCCTGAACGAGCTTCTCTTTGAAAAGAGCTGCTCGTAATGGAGCTAAATTGTTAACTGCTAATTGCTAATTGCTCCGTGTATGATGTTCCGTCATTCATTTCCTTTTCGCAGGAGCTGACTGCCGCCTATGACCTTCCGGAAACAGGGCCTCTCTTTGATCATTTCCCTTTGTTTTACACTTCCAGCTTTTTCGCAGGCCCAGAAAACGCCAAGCGCCTCTTCAGAACAGAAGCACGCGAAAAAATCCTCCACAGGAACGCAGGCCAAGCCGCAAAAGGTGGTGCCCCCAAAAGCTGCTGCCTATGGGGCCGCACCTTTTGTTGACGAGAAGCTTTTTGGCGCAATGCGCTGGCGACAAGTAGGTCCGTTTCGCGGCGGACGTGTGCTGGCGGTTACTGGCGTGCGCGGTGAGCCGAATATCTTTTATTTTGGCGCTGTTTCGGGAGGCGTCTGGAAGAGCACCGACACCGGCGCCAACTGGCAGCCGCTTTTTGATGCGCAGGATATCGCTTCCATCGGCGCCATCGCAGTGGCCGATTCTGACCACAACATTATCTATGCAGGCTCGGGAGAGGCCTGCATTCGCGGCAACATCAGCTATGGCAATGGAGTGTACAAGTCCGTTGATGGCGGTAAAACGTGGAAAAACGTCGGCCTCAAGGACTCGCAGCACATCGGGGCTGTCATCATCAACCCGAAAGATCCCAACACGGTGTTCGTAGCCGCGTTGGGCCATGCTTACGGTCCAAATGAAGAACGCGGCGTGTTTCGCACCACTGATGGCGGAAAGACCTGGCAAAAGGTCCTTTACAAAGACAATAAGACCGGAGCTATTGACGTGGTTTTTGATCCGAACAATCCCAACACGCTGTTCGCCTCATTGTGGGAGGTTTATCGCAACCCCTGGAGTTTGAACAGCGGCGGACCGGGCAGCGGCCTTTACAAGTCGACGGATGGCGGCTCAACCTGGACGCGACTGGAAGGGCACGGGCTTCCGGCCGGGATTATGGGCCGTATTGGCGTAAGTGTTTCGGGGGCCGACTCGAATCGTGTTTACGCCATGATTGAGTCGAAGGAAGGTGGGCTCTACCGCTCCGATGACGGAGGTGAGAACTGGATCCGCATCAATCAGGACGGCCGCTTGCGTCAGCGGCCATGGTACTTCTCCCACGTGTTCGCCGATCCCAAATCAGCAGATACCGTTTACGTGCTGAACACGGGCATGTTGCGGTCCACGGACGCCGGACGCACATTCAATCTGCTGCCCGCCCCGCACGGCGACCATCACGGACTGTGGATTGATCCGGATGATCCGCGCCGTTTGATCAACGGCAATGACGGCGGCGCAACTATTTCCACCGATGGCGGCGTTACCTGGACCACTCAGTACAACCAGCCCACCGCGCAGTTTTATCACGTCATCACAGACAATCGCTGGCCGTACTACATTTACGGCGCGCAGCAGGACAACAGCACAGTCGCCATCAAGAGTTACGATGACGATGGCGTGATCGGCCGTCAGGACTGGTACGCCGTGGGTGGTGGCGAGAGCGGCTACATCGCGCCGTATCCTCCTGATCCCAACATCGTCTTTGCCAATGGCGAGAGCTTCGCGTCGCGTTTCGACAAGCGCACCGAGCAGCTCGTGGACATTTCGGTTTACCCGCTCGATGTTTCGGGAAACGGGGCTGATAAACTTCTTCACCGTTTTAACTGGACCTCTCCGTTGCTTGTTTCCCCACACGATCCCAACGTCCTCTATACGGCAATGGAGCGCATTTTCAAATCCACGGACATGGGGCAGAGCTGGACCGCGATCAGCCCGGATCTCACGCGTAACGATAAGTCCAAGCAGAAGCCATCCGGAGGTCCGATCACGCTGGACATCACCAGTGTGGAGTACTACGACACAGTTTTCGCAGTCGCGGAGTCGCCGGTAAAGAAAGACATGATCTGGGCGGGAACCGATGACGGCCTTGTGCAATTGACCACCGACGGCGGCCAGCACTGGAACAACGTGACTCCCAAAGACATGCCCGAGTGGAGCATGGTCAGCATCGTTGAGCCGTCACACTTCGATGCCGGAACCGCGTACATCGCCGTGGATCGCCACAAGTTTGACGATTTCCGGCCGTTCATCTTTCGCACTCGGGACTCGGGAAAGACCTGGATTCTGACGGCGAACGGAATTCCTCAGGGCGCGTATGTGCACGCGGTGCGCGAGGACACAAAACGCAAAGGCCTGCTTTTTGCCGGCACGGAACTGGGTGTGTACTTTTCCATTGACGATGGCGGACACTGGCAGCCGCTTAAGCTCAATCTGCCCACGGTGCCAATTCACGATCTGGCTATGCATGGTGATGACTTGGTGGTCGCCACTCATGGCCGGTCATTCTGGGTCCTCGATGACATTACGCCTTTGCGCCAGATTGAGCCTGCCTCGGCCAACGCTCAAATAGTCTTGTTCAAACCGGAAACCGCCCTGCGGCTGCACCTGCCGGATCAGATTGACCGGCGCGGGCCTGTCGGTGACGACCCACCACCGGGAGCGATCATCAACTATTACTTCAAAGAGTCGCCCAAAGATGAGGTAAAACTTGAAATCTTTGATAAATCGGGAAAACTGGTCAGGAGCCTCTCCAGCAAGGAGAAGAAAGGCTTTGAGCAGCCGCCAGAGTGGCCTGACCAGGTCAAAGAGGTAACCACCATCCCGGCATCAGCAGGTATGAATCGGTATGCCTGGAACCTTCGCTGGGAAGCGCCCGTTCCGATTCCCGGAGCATTTTATAGCGACCAGGGGCCGCAGGGTCCCATTGCAACGCCCGGCGAGTATACGGTCAAGCTGATCGTGGGAAACCAGACGCAGACGCAACCGCTGGAGATCGTGATGGATCCTCGCGTGAAGAATGTGACCGCCGACGACCTGCAAAAGCAGTTTGACCTGGCCATGCAGGTACGCGATGCCAACCAGGCCCTGCACGTCGCCGTCAATCAAGTCCGCACCATGCGCGCTGAACTCAAGGCGATCCAGGAGCGATTCGAAGACGATCCAAAGCTGAAAGCATTGGTCGGGCAGGCGGGCGTGCTGGACAAAAAGATGGAGCCGGTGGAAGAGCAGTTGATCCAGGTCAACATGAAAGGATCAGAGGCCAACCTGGCGTTTCCCAATATGCTTAACGAGCAGTTGGATAGCCTCGCGGGCATCGTCCAGGCGGGCGACAGCGCCCCTTCAAAACAGGAGTATGAAGTATTCAAGATGCTGCGGGACAAGCTTGACCAGCAGCTTGCTGCGTGGAAGCAGATTATGTCCAGTGACGTGCCGGCTTTCAATCAACTGGTCCACAACAGTGATGTGCCGGCCCTGTATCTGCCGCCTGTGGGCGATTAAAGAGTGGGCAAAAGGGCGAAAAATGCCCTTTGGTTCGTCGGGAAGGAGTAAAATTAGCGGCGATAGAGGCATCTTTTCTGGCTTGGTAGGAAACCAAAGAGAAAGGCCGGCTTCGTCTCCCTCACGGCCTCTCGGTAGTGTTTTTGTTCCACCCGGTACTCCGGAGGAGGTTTCATGAGAGCCATCCTGTTCGTCGACGACCATGAAGTACTGGCACGCCTGAGTTGCGAAATTCTGGAAATGCAGGGCTATCGTGCGGTGAGCGCCTACAATGGAGCGGACGCTTTGCGCAAATTCGACGAGGAAGATTTTGACATCCTTGTCACGGATTTCCGCATGGAAGGCATGAACGGCGTGGAACTTGCGCGCAAGGTTCATGAAAAACATCCCGAGGTTCCCGTCATCATCGTTACCGGCTACGGCCCTGTCGACGGAGGCAAAGACGTGGTGGCCTGCTTGCAGAAAGAGGACCTTTTCCCCACGCTGCTCGAAAAAATCAAAATGTTCCTCGAAGAAAAAGCCCCCCAGCCGGTGTCCAAAACAGCATAGTTCCAAAACGGCACTCAGTGAACCGAAACACCGGAGTATATGCCACTGTTCTGTTTAGAATAGTGTTTGGTCCGCACCGAAAATGCGGTTCATTCATGAAAGGAGAAAAGCAATGAACGAGCAGAACAGAGTCCTGGGCCGTAAGGGCGCCCGTGAGTTGACGCCGGCCGAAATGGAAATGACCAGTGGTGGATTTATCACCTTGTCAGTGTGTACCGCCGCTCCTTCTCCTGACGGAGATCAGCGTCCCTTTGAGGCCGGCTGCTGAGGGTGGCGGGATTTCTACTGAAGGCTAGGACTCCCCGGAATCTCTTTTTGTGAAGTCCGGGATTTTAGTCTATTGGCTCCGAAGGAAATCGGTGGCGCTGGGATACTCGCAAAATTTTTCTGGTGAAGTGCGGGGAGGTTTTCTATTTCCAGCAACAATCCGGTGCAGCAGAAGAGTCTTTCTGATGATGAGTGTTCATTTTGTTAGACTCTCTGCGTGCGCCGGCTCATTGTGAATGCAGATGATTTTGGCCTGACCTCCGGTGTGAACCGCGGAATCGCGAAGGGGAACAGTGAGGGGATTATCACCTCCGCCACGGTCATGGCGAATTCCCGCGCCTTCGAAGAGGCGGTTCGTTTGGCCAAATCACAGGCGTCGCTCGGGACCGGCTGCCACGTCGTTCTCATCGATGGCGAGGCGCTTACGCAGCAAGCGCCCACGCTGACCAACAGCTTCCGGCGCTTCCGCAGCAGCCTTAAGGGGTTTGCGGCGGCGGCTGTGCGCAAACAGATTTCTCCGGCAGAAATCCAGCAGGAAGCTGAGGCGCAGATCTGCCGGCTTCAGGCCGCGGGACTCAACGTGACCCACGTCGACAGTCACAAGCACACGCACATGTTTCCGCATGTACTGCGTCCCGTGCTGCGCGCCGCGAAGACATGCGGCGTGCGGGCTGTGCGCAACCCTTTTGAGCCCCGGCGATGCTGGCCGGCGTCAGTAATCTTTGCCGGTGGCGCCATGTGGCTTCGTGCAGCCGGCGTCGGGTGCTTTGGGATGTTTGCCTCGGCGTTCAGAAAGGCGGTTGCGGAGGAAAATATGATCACGACGGATGGAACCATTGGGATCGTAGCGACGGGGAAGCTGGATTTGCGGGTGCTTCATTCCCTCCTAGAGAGTCTTCCGGAAGGGACTTGGGAATTAGTGTGCCATCCGGGATATTCCGACTCCGATCTCCAGGCTGCAGGCACGCGCCTGACGCAATCGCGTGAGGTCGAGCTCGAAGCACTTACTTCCCCCAACGTAAAGGACCTGATTGCCCGCCGCGGGATTGAGCTCATCTCCTATGCCGACCTGTACTCCTGAAGGTCCTCAACAAAACAATATGAATCCGCAGCCGCGCGCCGAAAATCGAACAACGAGCAGCAAGGGGACACCCGTTTGAAAATAGGAATCACCTGTTATCCAACTTACGGTGGCAGTGGCGTGGTCGGCACAGAGCTGGGAATTGAGCTCGCTACCCGAGGCCACGAAGTCCATTTCATCGCCTATCAGCCGCCGATCCGGCTCAATACGCAACATCCGCAGATTTTTTATCATGAGGTGACGGTTTCACAGTATCCGCTTTTTGAGTACCCGCCCTATGATCTGGCCCTGGCTACTCGCATGGCCGAAGTCGCAGAGATTTACGACCTGGATATTCTCCACGTTCACTATGCCATCCCGCATTCCGTCAGCGCGCTGCTGGCGCGGCAGATGCTTGCCGCCATGGAGATGCCGCGCAAACTGCCGTTTGTCACCACGCTTCACGGAACGGACATTACCATTGTGGGAGCAGACCGCTCCTATCTTCCCGTGACTCGTTATTCTATTGAGGAGAGTGATGGCGTAACCGCGATCTCCAACTGGCTGAAGCAAAGGACGTTGCAGGAGTTTGAAATCAAAAATGCGGTTGAAGTGATCTATAACTTCGTAAACTGTGACACCTATCGGCGCGACCCGAAGGCCGCCGAACGCCGTGGTGAATTTGCTGACAATGGCGAGCGAATTCTGGTGCACGTCTCGAACTTCCGCCCGGTTAAGCGCGTCTGCGATGTGATTGAGATTTTTGACCGCGTGCAAAAGCAAATTCCGTCGCGCTTGCTGCTCATGGGCGATGGCCCGGAGCGTTCTCGGGCCGAGTGGCTGGTGGGCAAAAAAGGATTGCGCAAGAAAGTTGAATTTCTGGGTAAAGTAGATCGCGTGAATGAAAAACTCTCCATCGCCGACTTGATGCTGGTCCCAAGCGAACTTGAATCCTTCGGCTTAGCGGCGCTGGAAGGGATGGCATGCGAGGTTCCCGCGATTGCCACGCGCGTGGGCGGCGTTCCTGAAGTCATCGAGCATGGCCGCACCGGCTATCTGGCTGAAGTTGGAGACGTGGAGACCATGGCACGCTGCGCGATTGAAATCCTCTCGGATGATAAACGTCTGCGGGAAATGGGGATGCTGGCGCGATGGGAAGCACAATCACGCTTCTGCTCGACGAAAATCATCCCCGAATACGAGCGATTCTACGAGCGCGTGCTGGAGCGCGCGGCATAGACGGAGGAAGACGCACTCTCGCCCAGCATGTCTTGTTGCAGAACCGGGACCTCCAGCACCACCAGTGTTCCGTGGCCGTCACGGCTCTGCACAATCATCCTGCCTTCATCGCCAAAGAGAACGTGAAGTCGCTCTGCCACGTTCATCATTCCGATGCCGCGACCTGATGACATTCTCTGCGCCGCTATGGCTGGGGGAGTGCTCATCCCAACACCATCGTCTTCCACTTGAATGATGAGTTTTCCTTCCTGCAGCCGGCTGCGGATGGTAATGCTGCCGCCGTCAACTTTGGGGGAAAGCCCGTGCTTTATGCTGTTCTCGACCAGAGGCTGAAGAAGAATGGAGGGAACCACGACGTCGAGGGTATCGGGATCGAGGTGCTTGTATACGCGAAGCTTATCGCGACCAAAGCGAGCGACTTCAATCTCCAGGTAGTCGTCCACAAACTCGATTTCGTCCCGCAGTTGCACGAACTCATCATGTTTTCCAAGCAAGCGCCGCAAAATCTTGGAGAGTTTAAGGATCAACTCGCGGGCGCGGTCAGGATCAAAACGCACCAAAGACGAGATCGAGTTGAGCGTGTTGAACAGGAAATGTGGGTTGATCTGGCTCTGCAGGGCGTCCATGCGAGCTTCCAGAAGGAGCTTTTCCTGCTCTTCCAATTTCATTTCGATGCGGGCATTGTTCCAGATCTTGATGGGAATGGCGATGGTGGCCACCGTAGCTGCAAACACAAACAGCATGGCGGCGGGAGAGGGAAGATACAGCACCCAGAGCCATTTTGGCGCCGCGTACTGCGTCTCCAGGCGGGCGGCCTGCAGGGCGATGATGATCAGGAAAAATGCTGTTTGCCAGTCGATGCGGGGATGGCGCAGATTGCGCTTGACCCAACGGTACACGCTCAAATCAATGAAGGGCGAAAACGTCCAGATCTCTTCTTCATTGCGGCAGAAGTGCCGCAGTGACCCTGCCAAGAGCCCGGAAAGAACATTGATTGGCAGTGTTAGGTATTCTCCGTAAAACATTGCAGGCAGAGCCATCAGGGCGCCGCCCATACTTCCGGCTACTCGGCCTCCTATGACTCCAGCCAGAATCGAGGCCTCAAAGCCCATATCCGCAGCAAGAAAATTCTTCACGTTGAAGCGGATGTAGACCCCCAGTGCAAAAGGGAAGCACGTGAACAGAACAAAGATCAGGTTCTGGCGCACAGTTCGGCGATGCGCGAAAAGCAGCTTCTTGAATTCGCGCGAGCGGCCAAGGGCGCTGGCAACGGCCGTAGCCACGCCCAGCTTTACCAGAAGCTGTATGAGCAGATACTGAAGGTCCACGGGCTTATTTTTTCACGAATTGGAGCATTGGCGTTATGGAATACTTCTCGCGTTGCGTCAGGGCGATGTTTTGGCAGAGATGAAGCGGGCCGGAGAGAACGCGCTGATATCGAGTGGCAATGGCCGGCGCATCACCAGGTCAGCGACGATTTTGGCTGTGAGTGGCGCCAGCAAAATCCCATTGCGGAACAGACCGCTGGCGACAAACACGTTGCGCTCTTCTATCCGGCCTATGATGGGAAGGTTGTCCGGCGTGCCCGGCCGCAGTCCAGCCCAGCTTTCACTCACAGTCGCTGACGCAAGTTCAGGAATGTACCTCGCCGCCGCAAGGTGGAGGTTGCGAATGATTTCCGGATTGACAGACTTATCGAAACCAACATCTTCCACCGTGGTGCCTGCAAGAATCTTTCCAGAACCGCGCGGCACCAGGTAAACTTCCGGCGTTCTGAGCACGTGCTGCAGAAGCCTGCGCCGGGATGGCTGCAGATTCAGCATTTGCCCTTTTCGGGGCCGAACAGGCGCTCCCGACCACGCTCCCATGCAATTGATAGCGGTCTTGGCCGTGAATAGCCCCTGATCGGTCACGACCTCCGCTTGTGATACTGCGCCTCGCATTTGCCGAACAGTGACGCCACCACGCAATTCGATTCCCGCCAATTCTGCAGCGCGAACCGCTGAGCGCATAAGAAGAACCGGGTCTACGCTATCTTCCTCTACAAAGCAGGCTTGGTGATCGCCTGGTGTTAGTTCAGGCTCCATGTCACGGAGTTCGTCAGGATTTAAGAGCCGGTAACTTTGCGGAGGAGTTTTTTCACCGAGCACAATTGTGCCTTGACGACGAAAGTCAACTCTGCAATCGGATACTTGCTCCAGTTTACGAACGAATTCCGGATAAACACGCGCAGACTCATCGGCCATAGGGCGCAATGGAAGTGGGGTTTCGGGGTCGTCCGGCGCTAGCATTCCCGCAGCCGCGGAAGAAGCTTCACCCCCCGGTACGCCGCAATCGAGCACCAGCACATTGGCGCCTCGTTCGCGGAGTTCCAGTGCCGTACAGATGCCGGCCAGACCTGCTCCCGCGACGATTGCATCCCAGGACGTCACATTGTAATTTTATGATGATTTGGTGCCGGGCTCACTGCGCGCCTTGCGCCATCGCTTGCTTGGGGGTGTCACCTTCACTCTGTACCAGTTTGGAGAAGACGACCAACCGTTTGGGAGCAGGACCAATGTAGTAAGTCGGATAGCAGGTGATCAGCGTGAGCTGGGGATCAACAGTTTGCTTGAGGACAGCTACGTCGTCCGGCATGACAATTTTCTTGCCCGTGACCTGGTAGTGGAAGACTTTCCCGCTGCGCTTGACCAGAATCTCATCGCCCTTGTTGAGCTCGTAGATATGACGGAAAAAAGTATCGCGATGAGCGGAAATGACGGCGTTCCCTGGTTCTCCGGGCGCGGCAGTGTCTTTGATGTGGCCAGGGCCTTCGTTAAGCATTTTGCGCGAGACTCCCTCCACCACGATGGCGTCGAGATTTATTTTTGGAATGACGACGCGCGTGAGCAGGTCATCCGCATTGACCTTGGGCACACCTGGCACGTTAGCGACAGCCGCCTGGTGTTCCCACTGCACTTCAAGCTTTTGCTGGCTGCGATACATGCCCCAATACTGCAAGCCCACGTAAACGAGCAGCGTCATGCCAATCACTATCAGGCAGAACGAAAGGGCTCGACGGCCGCGCCAAGCGGACGCAATCCTACCTGCCCGCAGCTTGCGGAAGAAATCCATACAAGGTTAGATGCAGCTAGTCGCCTACTTGTCCCCGCGCTTGCCCCAACGCGCTGAGATCAGGCCTCCCAGGGCCATGCCCGCGCCGATGACGGAGAGCAGCGCCGCGCCACTCTCAGAAGGCGAGCTCTGAAAAAGGATGACACACTGACTGGTGATTGGGTTCACGACCCTTGGCTGGTTTCGAGTGGGCAGCGCAAAGCCGCTTGCCGCCATCATCAACAACATTGAAAAAGTTCGGCAGATCCTTTTCATCTGACGTCGCTCACTTTCGCCCCTTCCGGTTCATTCTCGTTGGAACCAATACAAAATATAAGAATTTATGTGCCAAATTTAAGCCTCGGGACGTCCATCAAAGAATTACTCATTGAATTACTGCAATGGCCCTAACTCTCGCAGTTGATGTTGAATAGGCCGTATTCGCGAACTGATGATGAGTCTCTTTGCTCATGAGGAGAGCAATTGATGGCCCAAACTGCTGGGCATCATCCGTCCGAACTGATCTGACCAGTTAGACTATGGACTCATGCCTGGTTCACTCACACGCGGGCAACTGCTCGGCTATTTGGCACTTTGTCTCATCTGGGGCAGCACATGGCTGGCGATTCGCTTTGTTGTGCATGATGTTCCTCCTCTGGAAGCGGCAGCCGTTCGATTTTTTACCGGCGCAGTCCTGTTGCTGGCAATGGCTGCAGCACAGAAGCGTGACTGGCCTGCGAGCGGGGAAGAGTGGCAGGCCATTCTGGTGCTCAGTCTCAGCATCATGGCTGTCCCTTATGGTCTGCTTTTTTGGGCGGAGCAGTACGTCACCTCTTCCATGACGGCGGTACTCTTCTCAGCCATGCCGTTGCTGGTAGCGCTGTTTACGCCCTTGATGATGCATCGAACTGTGCCCAGGCGAGCGGTTTTTGCGCTCCTAATCGGCTGTGGCGGCTTGCTGCTACTTTTTCCAAGTGGCTTGAACGCAAGCGGACGGTCCCTGCTGGGTGGCTTTGCCATTCTCTTAGCGGTTGTTCTTAGCGCCTGGTCTGTCGTATATGCCAAGCGTCGGCTTCATGGTCTGGATCCTGTGGTTTCAACCGGACTGCAATTGTTTTTTGGGGCATTGGCCTTGCTATGGGCTACTTGGGCTCTTGAACCTCATCGCCATGCCATGTGGAACCGGACCGCTGTGCTGGCGATGGCGTTCCTGGTTTTGTTTGGCTCGTGTGCCGCCTTTGTCATTTACTATTGGCTGCTAAAAAAGATGCAGCCTTACCAGGTGGCCACCATCAGTTTGATCACGCCGGTGGTAGCCGTGCTGGAGGGGGCGTTGTTTGCGCAGGAGCCTATTCCATTTCTGATGGTGATCGCCATCGCAATAGTTCTTGGCTCCGTCGGAACAGTGTTGCTGGCCGGCGTCAACGAACAGAAAAATACGGACAGGATCCTGCTGGTGCAGGAATGAAGGCTGTTGCTTTTTTCTAAGTTCACAAACTGAGAACAAAGGCTATGAAGAGACTACTTGTAATCATGTTGCTGTCCACTGTGGCGCTGCTTGCTCAGCCCCCGTCGCTTCCACCGGTCTCGACTTTCTCGATTGTTGCCATTGATCCTCAGAATGGCGATCTGGGAGTGGCTGTGGCTTCGCGCTACTTCTCTGTGGGATCAGTGGTGCCGTGGGCGATGGCCAACGTGGGTGCTGTAGCCACACAGGCCAACGTCAATGTTGGCTACGGGCAGCAGGCCATTGATCTCCTGCGCCAGGGCATGATGGCGCCTGAGGTGCTGAAGAAGATCCTGGCAGACGACAAATTCGAAGGCAAAGACGGCCGGCAGGTGGCCATTGTCGATGCCAAAGGAAATATCGCTGCCTATACAGGACCGAATGCGCCGCATTGGGCCGGCGATCGCCAGGGCAAGACATGGTCCGCGCAGGGAAACATCCTGGTTGGGCCGCAGGTACCAGAAGCCATGGGCAAGGCGTTCGAATCGACGCAAGGAGAGTTGGCGGAAAGGCTCTACGCCGCTCTCAAGGCGGGCGACGCAGCCGGAGGCGATGCGCGCGGCCGCCAATCGGCTTCCATGCTGGTGGTGCGCAAGGGCGGCGGGCGCAACATCAACAACGATCGATACATTTACATCAATGTCGATGACAATCCGGATCCGTTCAAAGAACTGAGGCGGCTGCTCGACCTGAATCTGGCCTACAACTATGCCGACCAGATGTACAAGGCGCTGGAAAGCTCACCGGTTGACGTAAAGCGGGCACAGGCAGGCGCGCAGAAAGCTGCGGCCTATGCTCCCCAGAACGCCTTCATGCACATGAACCTGGCGTTCATCGATTATCTGGCGGGCGACAAACAGGCATCCCTCGATGAGTTCGGGAGGGCTCGAACTCTCAACCCTGCGCAATTCGATCGGCTTTGGAGGCAAGGCGTCAGCGACGATCCATTCAAAGCAATGGCCACTGACAAAGAGTTTGTTCAGAAGCTGTTTCCGAACGGCGTTCCGCAAGAGCAGCCAAAATGAAATCTGAAACCGAGCTGCTGGTCAACATCTCGCGTCACGGCAGAATCTAAGCTGGTGATGCCCGCCTTCTACCGAAGAGGAAGATTCCAGAGCGCGTTGGTGTGGCTGCTGGTATGTTTTCTTCTGATCTCGACTACGCCCTTGTCCGGGTACTCCGTGTTAACGCACGAGCAGATCGTTGACTTCCTGTGGCAGCCGGACATCTCGAAAATGTTGCGGGAGCGTTTTCCAGGTATCACGCGCGAACAACTGCATGAGGCGCATGCCTATGCGTACGGCGGCAGCCTGATTCAGGACATGGGCTACTATCCGGGCGGCAACAAATTCTTTAGTGACCTGGTCCATTACGTCCGCAGCGGCGACTTTGTGGCGGAGATGATCAGGGAAGCCCGCGATCCGAACGAACTGGCTTTTGCCTTGGGAGCGCTGGCGCACTGGGTTTCCGATACGAATGGCCATCCAACTATAAACAGTTGCGTTCCCAGGGAATTTCCAAAGCTGCGGAAGAAGTTCGGCGACGTCATCACGTACAGTGATGACCCTGTCTCGCATATTCAAACTGAATTTGGTTTCGATGTGCTCGAGGTCTACAAGCAGCGCTACACGTCAGACGCATATCACGGCTTTATTGGATTCAAGGTTGCCCAGCCTCTGCTGGAGCGCGCATTCTATCGCACGTACGATCTTGATCTACGGCGGGTGCTCAAGGATGAAGACCGTGCGATCGGGAGCTATCGTCACGCCATCAGCGTCTGGCTGCCGCGCTTCACCGAAGCGGCGCTCATCACCAAGAAAGATGAGCTGCGAGCCATCCCAAATTTCAACGCAAAGGCGTTTCGCTATACGTTGAAGCGCGCGGACTACGAGCGAGAATGGGGCAAGGAGTATTACCGCCCGGGTTTGTTGGCAAAGCTCCTGGCTATCATCGTCAAAATCCTGCCCAAAGTCGGTCCTTTGCGGGCCGTTGATCCCAAGCCGCCCACGCCGGCAACAGAGAAGATGTACCTCGCCAGCGTGGCACGGACGGTTGCGTCGTATCGCAAAGAACTACACCTTGCAGAAGAGCAGCGGCTGGCCTTACCGGACGACGATCTCGATACCGGACGCCCGACTCGCCCTGGGGAGTACAAGTTAGCCGACCGCGCATATGCACGTCTGCTCAAGCAACTTGTGCGTAATCGGTTTGCAGGCCTGCAACCGGAGCTGCGGCAGAATATCCTGAACTACTATCGCGACCTCAATCAACCGTTTGAGACGAAAGAACATAAATCGGATTGGAAGCACTTGCTGGAGAACCTTGACGTTTTGAAGCACCAGGCATCGGCACGCGAAGCGGTTCCGGCGGAGTAAACGGCGAGTTGCATCCTACCTGCTATCCGCGGGCTTTTCGAGCGCAGTTCTTATTCTGCTCAGCAGGCGGTCCTGGTGACCAACGGCCATGGCCTCAAAGCCATGCGACCTCCGTCATACTGCATTCTGCCCCATGGCCTCTACAATCCACCTAGGTGATTTACTCGATGTGACCCTCTTGAAGTTGTGGAACGTGCCTCCCCCGGCAGACTAATGACCCGTTGTATAGGCCGAAATGAGGACACCACGATGAATCGAAACACACCTACGAGGGGCTGGTTTTCACTAGCGATTGCGCTGCTTGTAGCGCTCGCTGCGGCCTCCACCCTGCTGGCCGAGGACAACAAAGCGGCCAAAATCGACAAAGTAACCTTCACATACGACTCGGGGAATCCCGCCCCAGTGGAAATGGACATCTTCGGGAGCGGTTTCGGAACCCGCGTGCCGCCTACAGTTCTCATTGATGGGCTGCAGCAGACCGTAACCATGTTTACAGATAATCACATTGCGATTGCGCCTGCGGGTATCTCATCCGGGGCCTACAGGCTGAAAGTGGTGAGCAATGGCCATCACAGTAATGACACTGGCGGAAGCAGCTCTGCCCAGTTTTATCTGACTATTGGCGCCGCCGGCCCCAAAGGCGATCCGGGTCCAGCCGGCGAGCAAGGTCCAGCAGGCATCCAAGGGCCTCCTGGACCGCCAGGAGCTCCGGGGCCCGCTGGCAGTGCCGGACCCGCCGGCCCGGAGGGACCCGCAGGAGCAGCAGGCCCTGCTGGCAGTCCCGGTGCGGCTGGTCCAGTCGGACCTCCAGGACCTGTTGGTCCCATGGGGCCAATGGGCTTTACCGGGCCACAGGGCCCACAGGGACCGCAAGGTGTGCCTGGTCCTACCGGACCTGCTGGGCCTGACCCCAGATTCGGAACCAACACCAACACCGCGCTCCTGGGAATCGGCCGAACCTGCTTCTTGGGTGAGATTATTCTGAGCTCCGGCCAAGTCGCCGGCGGAACCCCCGCCGACGGTCAGCTTATGCTGATTTCTCAATTCGGCCCGCTGTTTCAGGCCATCGGCACGAGGTACGGCGGCGACGGCAAGACCACCTTCCGCCTCCCCGATCTGCGTGGCGTCGCGCCGAACGGTCTCACATATTCCATTTGCACATCCGGAAATCAGGCTGTGCCGTAATTAGGTCCACGTAATTCGTTCGAGAAAAGGCCCGCTTTCGCCAGCGGGCCTGTTTCATTTGCTTGATAACAAAGCGAATGGATTCTCACGCTGCAATGTCCAACTGCGTCAGCCCACTCTTGTCTTCATCCTGCTGTATTTTGCCTTTACGAGTCTCTTTGGCCAGCTCGCAGTTCAGTTCGGCGCCCAGGAGCATGATGAAGCCATTCCAATACAGCCACACCATCAGCGCCACCACTGCTCCCAAAGCGCCGTAGGTTTTGCTGAAGTGGGCAAAGCTGCGGAAGTAAACGCCAAGCACATAGGAAAGTGCAACCCAGCAGGAGACTGAGATCAGCGCTCCGGGAAGAGTGTTCCAGAAACGTTGCCTCACATTCGGTGCAATGAAATACAGAAACTCCACCGCGAGCACGGTAAAGCCGAACGAGACGGCCCAATGGATGTACGGCCACGCCGCGGCAAACATCCATGAGAGTTTATGATGCTCGGCTAACTTTTTCCCGAACTCGGGACCGACAACCATTACGGCAAAAGCTATGAGGAACAACACGCCGACAAGAAGGGTCAGTCCGATTGCCAGCGGCCTGGTTACCCAGAAGGGTCTCCCCTCTTCAACTTCATAGGCAATGTCCAATGCTTCGATGGCGGAGGCGAAGCCGCCCGATGCAGACCACAGCGTCCCAAGTATGCCAAAGGACAGCAGTGTCGCGCGGTTAGGCACAATCACGTGGTCTACAAAGTAGCGGACAATCTTCATGCTGTCCGGTGGAACAACACCGCCGACCAGGTTCACAACCTGATTCAGTAGATCGTTGATCGGCAGGTAGGACACAACCGCCGAAAGCAGGACCAGAGCAGGGAACAGCGCCAGGACAAAGTAGTAGGCCATGGCGGCGGCCATCTGAAATGTGTGCTTCCGCGACACACCCTCCACGGTTCGCCACAGCGCGGCTCTCACTCCGCGCACCGTCAATCCTTTGCGCGTCAAGGCCATCATAGATTCGATGCGCAACCGAAGACTCAGGTGAGCCGGAGCGGCCGCTAGCTGCTAGCCGCTTTGTCTCGCCTCATCCCGAGCGCCGCCAATGATGAGCGTTTTTGAATGAGAGACCCGGTAACTGCGATTCGGCTTACTGTGCTGGATCGTGAGGGTCCGGCTGTGATTGCGTTTACGTAAGTAACGCTTCTTTTCGCAAGATGAAGGCTTTGCATCTCACCAGGATTCCGCGTCCTTGTGCTAGTAGCTACGAGCCAGCCGCTAGTATTTCACTATCGCCGCAAACGATTTCGGGTCCAGACTTGCTCCGCCCACCAGCGCGCCGTCAATCTCCGTCTGGGACATCAGCGCCTTCGCGTTCTCCGGCTTCACGCTTCCGCCGTACAAAATGCGCATCTGCGCGGCCACGCCATCGCCGAAAGCCTTGGCCGCCTCCGTACGAATCACCTGGTGTGCTTCTACGGCAAGCTCGGGCGTGGCCGTCTTTCCTGTGCCAATCGCCCATACGGGCTCATAAGCCACAATGATGGGAGCCGCTTCCGCGCCGGAGATCTCACGGAAAGCCACGCTGCACTGCCGGCGCAAAACTTCATCCGTCAGTCCAGCTTCGCGCTCCTGGATCACCTCTCCTACGCACACGATTGGTTTCAAACCAGCCGCGAGAGCAGCGCGTAATTTCCGATTTACCGTGGCATCAGTCTCGCCAAAGTACTGCCTGCGCTCGGAGTGGCCGATGATCACATGTGTGCAGCCTGCTGCCGCGAGCATCCCGGCGGAAATCGCGCCCGTGTACGCGCCTTCAGTTTCCCAGAACATGTCCTGCCCGCCCACGCCAATGTCGCTGCCCTTCACGGCTTCAACCATAGCCGGAATATCAACGAATGGCGGGCACAAGACAATCTCGTCGCGCGTGTGTCCTTTGGCCAGCGGCAGGAAGCCGACCACAAACTCCCGTGCCTGCTGCGGTGTTTTGTACATTTTCCAGTTGGCAGTGATCAATTTCTTTCTCATGGAATGGCTTCGGTCTTGACGTGCAAGTGCGGAAACACTGATTCCAGTTTCTGCGCGGCCCGTGCGTACGCGGAGAATGTGACGGGATCAAACAGTACAAAGCGGGTCAGTAGCAGCCGATGCGGCGCATGCAAATGCTCCACCACGGTACGCAGGGCAATAGCGGCCGCATCTTCAACCGGATATCCGAAGGCTCCCGTGGAGATGGAAGGGAAGCTTATGCTGCTGCAGTGCAACCGGTGGGCTTCCTCCATGCAATGGCAATAGCAGCTCTCCAAGACCTGTGGCTCGTTGCGCTTGCCGCCCTGCCAGACCGGACCCACTGTGTGGATCACATATCGGACTTTCAGATTGCCGCCGGAAGTGCTCACCGCTTGTCCCGCCGGCAACGGCCCGCGAAGGTCGCGTACACGGCGGCATTGCGCCAGCAGTTGCGGCCCGGCTGCGCGATGGATGGCTCCATCCACGCCTCCGCCGCCCAGCAGCGAAGAGTTGGCTGCATTCACAATCGCATCCGTTTCTTCTTCAACGATGTTCCCTTGCACCAGCTCAAGGCTGGCGTGATCGTTGATTCGGTACCGCGAATGTGCTGCCATGTTCTATTTGTTGCTGAGCGCTTCCACTCCGGGCAGCGTCTTGCCTTCAAGAAACTCCAGCGAAGCGCCGCCTCCGGTGGAGATATGCGTAATCTTGTCCGCCACGCCGGACTGATGGATAGCGGCCACAGAGTCGCCTCCGCCCACTATCGAAGTTGCCTTGGAGTTCGCGATGGCCTCCGCGATTTTCATGGTTCCCTTGGCAAAAGGCGCTATCTCAAAAACGCCCATGGGGCCGTTCCATACAATCGTCTTTGCACCAGCAATTTCTTTGGAAAACGCAGTCACCGTTTCCGGTCCAATGTCCAGTCCCATGCGACCCTCGGGAATCCCCGCATCGGTGCTGACAGTGTGAGTTGCCGCAGCGCCGTCCATTTTCTCCGCCACAACGTGGTCGAAAGGCAGAATCAGGCGAACATTCCTGCGCTGCGCCTCGGACAGAAGCTCTTTTGCCAACTCAAGTTTGTCTTCTTCCACCAGTGATTTGCCCACCTTCTTGCCCTGGGCCTTAAGGAAGGTGTACGCCATCGCTCCGCCAATCAGCAGAGCATTTACTTTGGTGAGAAGATTACGAATTACATCAATCTTGTCGGAAACTTTCGCGCCTCCGATGACCGCTACAAAGGGCTTTTCTGGGTCCGCCACTGCTTTGCCCAGGTATTCGAGCTCTTTTTGCATTAACAGTCCGGCAGCCGCTTTGTCGACAAACTTCGTGATTCCCGCCGTGGAAGCGTGCGCGCGATGCGCCGTGCCGAAAGCGTCATTCACATAAACGTCCGCCAAAGCCGCCAGAGAGCGCGAAAATTTCTCGTCATTGGCTTCTTCCTCCGGATGAAAGCGCAGATTCTCAAGCAGCAAGGTCTGGCCTTTCTCCAGCCTGTTGGCCATCTCTTCCGCCGCCAACCCGATGCAGTCGGGCGCAAAGCCCACGTTGCAGCTCCGACCCAAATTCTGGTCGAGCAGAATTCGCAGCCGCTCCGCCGCTGGTTTCAGGCTCATCTTGGCGTTGAACTTTCCTTTAGGACGGCCCAGGTGGGATGCCAGGATCAGGCGCGCTCCCTTGCGCAGAGCGTATTCGATTGTGGGCAGAGTCTCCCTGATTCGGGTGTCGTCGGTCACTCGACCGTCGTCCGAGAGCGGGACATTGAAGTCCACTCGCATGAAGACGCGCTGACCATCCAGATAAAGGTCTTGTATCGTGAGCTTGGCCGTTTCTACAGTTACATTTGCCATACCTACAAGCCTTTCTTCGCCAGGAACTGAATCAAATCGCGCACGCGGCAGGAATACCCCCACTCATTGTCATACCAGGAAATCACCTTGACGCAGTTGCCGCCGACCACCCGGGTGAGGGAAGAGTCTACAATCGACGACCGCTCGTCGCCCCGATAATCTACTGAAACCAGCTCGGCCGTCTCGTAGCCGAGAATGCCTTTCATCGCGCCCGTGGAAGCCGATAGCAAAGCCTTATTCACCTCATCGACAGTTGTGCTCTTTTCCACGAATGCCACCAGGTCCACTACCGAGACATTTGGCGTGGGCACGCGCATGGCGAAACCATCCAGTTTGCCTTTGAGCTCGGGAATCACCAGATGTAGTGCTTTGGCGGCTCCTGTGGACGTCGGGATCATGGAAAGGGCCGCGGCCCGGGCGCGCCGCAGGTCCTTATGGGGAAAGTCGAGGATGACCTGGTCATTCGTGTACGAATGAATCGTGGTCATCGTGCCGGTTTTGATCGTGAACGTGTCATGGATAACCTTGGCCACGGGGGCGAGGCAGTTGGTGGTGCATGACGCATTCGAGATCACATTGTGCTTTGCCGGATCGTACTTGTTTTCATTCACTCCCAGGACAATCGTGATGTCCTCGTTTTTGGCAGGAGCGGAAATGATGACCTTCTTCACCGTCCCACGAAGGTGCGCTTTGGCCTTTTCCGCCTCGGTGAACTTTCCTGTGGATTCCACCACCACCTGGGCGCCCATCGACTCCCAGTTCAGCGCCGCCGGGTCCTTCTCTGAGAACACGCGAATCGATCTCCCATTCACACGAATGCAATCGCTGCCTGCCTGGATGTCATGCTTAAGATTGCCCAGAATCGAGTCATATTTCAGAAGGTGTGCCAGCGTGGCCGGGCTGGTGAGGTCGTTGACAGCCACAAATTCCATGTTCGGGTCGTCGATTGCTGTGCGCAGGATGTTGCGCCCGATCCGGCCAAACCCATTGATGCCAACCTTGATTGCCATGCAGAAATTCCTCCGCTTCCGCGACTTCAAAAGTGAGTTGATGGGAGACAGGAGACGCGCGGATGCCCGTTCTAACTCTTCAGGTTAGCAAACAAACTTTAATGGGTGCAACGCTGTGGGCTCTGCGATACGGCGGACAACAATCCGACCGCCGTCGCGCACGGTTGAATGCCGGCGATGAGTGAACTCTAGAATGAAAATCGTGCCGCGGGACCCGCTTTCCCGCGGCATTCGTGATACCCGCTGTACTACGAACAAAGGAGGCGCCTTACAGTTTTGCTCGTTTCGCATGCGGCCCGATCACCGCCCCCGCCTGGACTCGCGACCGTAACCTTTATGCTCCAAATGAATGACGACTCCCGGCGCAGCTTCGCGGCTGGTTCCGCACTTGTTCTTTGGAGGCCTCTGCCGAACTGGCCTTTGTTGCTGTGCTGTGAGTCCCCTGGGTTTCCCATTTGCGGCCGGCAGGCTCCGGCCAGAGCCGGCACGCACTTGAACTAATTGTCGTTCGTACTGCGCTTCTTCTCGTTCGTACTGCGTTTCGTTACGCATGATGGGCGCACGTTGATCCACTGTGTTGTTTCAAGTGCGCTCCAGAGGGGAGTTCACCCAGGCCTTGGGCAGGAACAAATCGAGCCGGCAAGTCCTTCACAGCGGCGGCAGCGCAAGTCCCATGCTGCGCGCTTCCTGACGAACCCATTCATGCCACGAGCAGGAACAAAACTCTGCCGGGACTGACGAAGTGGCTTGGGGGAGGGTTGCGTCGCGAATTATAGCAACTTACCTTACGACTGCAATAGAAAAAGTAGTTCTAAGCCTGAGTCTGCCTTGGGATTGCTGCCCTGCAGGCATCTGAGCGGCCCAGTTGCGCCTGGACATCGTACCGGATTGTAAAATAGCCTGAAGTTGCAACTTGTTACATTCGTGTGTTACACACGAGTCATGCGCAACTGGATGCGCGAGCGCATGAGGCGCCGTAAAAAAAAGACCGAAAATGAAACCGAGGCTACAGGCAAAGTAGGCCAGCAAAAGCCGCCTGTTGACGAGCACCACCCTGAGCCAATTGTTCCTGCATACGAGGAGACCGAGCCCGAGTCCCAGTCGTCCACCTTTGAAGCTGCGCCACCCAGGTCAGCAGCAGAAGAGAGCCGCTTAGAAACTGAAATTCAGCCGGATCAGCCTTCGCTACCGGCGCCCGAACAGCGGCCAATTCAAGCCGTCAAGGGCACGAGGCCGCCCAAAGGCGTTGTTGTGCTGGCCATTGGATTGCCCGGATCCGGTAAGAGCACCTGGTTTCGCCGCCGCGGCGTCACCCCCCTCTCCAGCGACATGCTGCGGTCAATCCTGTTCGACGACATTACAGAACAGCGCTACCAAGGTCTGGTTTTTTCCACACTGCGCTCCCTCCTGCGCGCCCGCTTAATCGCGCGTATGCCCTGGAATTATGTTGACGCCAGCAATCTCTCGGCGCACGAGCGACGACAGTGGATCAAGATGGCTAAAGGCTTTGGATATGAGGTACATGCAGTATTTTTTGATGTACCACTTGAGGTTTGCCTGGAACGAAACCGCCGCCGGGACCGGCAGGTGAAGGAGGAAGTGGTTCAGCGCTTGGCTACCAAACTCAAGCCTCCTGCCTTTGAAGAGGGATTTGGCAAGATCACAGTTGTGCGCGTAAAAAAGTCCACCGGCCAGGAAGCCGCCGAAGATTAACGGGCTGTCATCTGAAAGACCCACTTATGGCTAAGCCAAAACGCCACCTGCGAGCGCGCGGCTTCGCTTCATCCCCTCGCAAAATGCAGCAAGCCAAAGATATACAGCCAGAGCACTCCCATGAAGTGCCAATACCAGCTTGTTACTTCCACAATGAGTTGGCGCGACTCGAACCTATGCGCCATCCATGTTCCACCAGCAGCAAAAATCAAAGCTATCAGTCCGCCTGCCAGATGGACCGCGTGCGCTCCCGTCAGGACAAAGAAAAATGAGCTGCTCGGGTTAGCTCGGGTAAACAGACCCTGCAAGCTGAGTTTATTCCATACCAGCACCTGCCCTGCGAGGAACCCAAACGCCAGGAACAGCGTAATACCAAGCCATGGCAGATCACCTCTCCTGTGCGGAGGTTGGATTCCGAGGCTGTGAAACTCGGAGTCGCGCACCATCTTCCGGCGCGCCAGCTCCAAAGTGACGCTGCTCAGCAGCAGAAGCGCTGTGTTGGTCCACAACTGGGGATAGGGCAGATGAAGCGGCCGCCAGTCGCTGACGAATTCCCTCAGCCTGGGATCATAGCGTCCCATGCTTTGCCGCATCACGTACACTGCCGTCAGGCAGATAAATAAAGTTGAGACGGAGATGATGCAAAGCATCATTCCTACGCGATACCGGCGCAGCTTTTCTCTGCGAGATGGCCATCCGCCCCGTTCATTGTGGTCGCCGTCATCGCCCCCGCCGTAGCCGCGACGGTGCGGGATCTTGCCCGGCCCACCGCCTCCCAGCCTGGGCTTTCGCTCGATATCTACGTGTTCGCCGGCGATAGGCATATTAGGTCAGATGGGATTCACCCTTGTGGGGTGGCTGGTGCATTCTGCGGCTGGAAATCCGCTTCCATCCCGGGAACGCTGTATTCATACGGCCCATGGGTGACTTCAGGCTTGTTTTCGCCGAAGCCCAAAGCCGGAGTGGGTGAAGGCAGCGTCCACTCCAGGGTGGTGCAATCCCACGGATTCGGACCGGCGACTCGCCCCCTGAACATGCTCCAGAAGAAATTCACCAGGAAAAGAACCTGTCCTGCAATCGTTACCACGGCCGCGATGGTGATAAACCTTTGCAGCGGCTCCATGGCAGAGACATATTGTACGCCTGTCAGTTCCGAGTAGCGTCTCGGATGCCCGGCCGCTCCCAGCAAATGCATAGGCATGAAAATGGCATATGCGCCCAGAAATGTAATCCAGAAATGGAGGGCCCCGAGCCGCTCACTCATCATGCGGCCAAACATCTTGGGAAACCAGAAATGCGTTGCGGCAAAGACGGCGAACAGTCCCGCCATTGCCATGATCAGGTGAAAATGCGCGACCACGAAATAAGTGTCGTGCAGGTAAATGTCGAGCGAGGGCTGCGCCAGAATGGGCCCCGTCAACCCGCCCGCGATGAAAAGTGACACAAAGCCCGCGGAGAACAGAAATGGCGTGGTGAACCGGATCTTGCCGTGGTAAATCGTGCCCAGCCAGTTGAAGACTTTGATCGCCGAAGGCACAGCAATGGCCGTCGTCAGGGTAGAGAATGCAAACCCCACATAAGGGTTCATACCGCTGACGAACATATGATGGCCCCAGACCATGAAGCCGAGCGCGCCAATCGCAATCGTTGCGCCGACCATCGCCTTGTAGCCGAAGACCGGTTTGCGACTGAAGACCGACAACAGGTGCGAGGTCACGCCCATCCCTGGCAAAATGGCGATGTACACTTCCGGATGGCCGAAGAACCAGAACAGGTGCTGCCACAGCAGAGGCGAGCCGCCGCTGTGCTGCACCGCATGACCGCTCACGATCAACCCGCCCGGAACAAAGAAGTTTGTTCCTGCGTTGCGATCGAGCAGTAGTAGCAGCAATGCTGCAAGCAAGACGCTGAATGCCAGCAGGCTCAGTATTGCCGTAATGAACCAACTCCAGCAGGGAAGTGGCATGCGCAGCCAGCGCATCCCCGGAGCGCGCTGTTTTACCGTCGTGGTTACAAAATTGATCGCGCTCATCACCGTCCCGATGCAGAACAGCCCAATGCTCGTGAGCCAGAGATCCGTGCCCAATCCCTGTCCCGGTCCGGCAGCAGCAATCGCGCTCAGCGGAGGATATTGTGTCCATCCGGCAACGGATGCGCCTCCAGGCACAAAGAACGCTGAGATCAGAACAAAGAATGACACCAGCGTCGTCCAGAATCCCAGCATATTCAACCACGGGAATGCCATCTCTGACGTTCCGAGTTCAAGCGGCAGAAAGTACGTTCCAAAGCCGCTCTGCGGGACTGTCGACAGTACAAAGAACACCATCAGCGTGCCGTGGATCGTCAGATAACCCAGATAATCTTCCGGCTTGATCTCGCCCAGAAAGGGAATTACCGCCCTGGGCCAGACCAGATGAATTCGCATCAGCAGTGATAGCCCTGTTCCGACGAGCACTGCTGTCAACGACAGAAAGAAGTACTGCAACCCAATGATTTTGTGGTCTGTGCTGAAGACATAGCGCCGCAGGAAGGTTCGGCTCGCGGGGGCGGCGGTAATGGGCTGGCGTTCCTGCATGGGCTTGAAACTATTGTTGCGCTTCGCGCGCCTTCAGCCAGGCGGCGAACTGTTCTGGAGTCACCACTCGCACCAGCGCGCGCATGCGATAGTGTCCTGTGCCGCACAGCTCCGCACAGGCGATCTCGTAATTGCCAACTTTCGTCGGGTGCAGGCGCGTGACAATTGTCATGCCTGGCACCGCGTCCTGCTTAAACCGCATCGCGGGGATGAATAAGCTGTGAATGACGTCCTGTCCGCGCAGATCCAGTTCCACGTCTCGCCCAACCGGGAGCATCAAGGCCGTGGAAACAATGTCGTCGCTTCCCGCAGGATCATTCGGATCAATGCCCAGTCCATTGCCTTCGTCCGGCCTCGCGAACTTCTGTGCATCGGTCCTGCCAAAAACTCCATCCGCTCCGGGATAGCGAAAATACCACTGGAATTGCGCACCGGTCACTTCCACCTTCAGGGCCCCAGGCTCGGGCTCATGCAATTCCATCCGCGACCAAAGTTTTCCGCCGGAAAAATGAAACCAGAAAAACAGCAGAGCGATTGCTGCGGTCCACCCCAGTTCCATCCGCCAGTCGCCCAGGATGTAACTGGATTTCCGGCTTCGCGAGGAACGGAATATCAAAAGCAGCAGCAGGATCTGAGCCGCAATGAACAGACTGCCCAACAGCCAGAACGCAGTATTGAATTCATGATCCACCGGTGCGGCAAAGGACGAAACGCCGGCAGGGAACCACCACGGATGCGCGACGAACAAATAAATGCAACCGATTGTGATCAGTAGCAGCGCGACCAGGAGCGCGACAGCCATCAGCGTGAGCCATCTCCGTTCCTTACCATTTTCAGGAACTCCTGGTGAACACGAGTGTCCGGCGAGAGCTCAGGGTGGAAAGTTGCCGCCATGATTTTTCCCTGGCGCACTAATACCGGATCGCCTCCTTCGCGGGCCAGCACTTCCACACCCTTGCCCGCCTCCACGATCTTTGGAGCGCGTATAAATACCAGTTCCAGCGGCCCGCCACTGAGCTGTGTAGTCACTTCTCGTATAGAGCTGTCAATCTGCCGGCCGTAAGCGTTGCGCCGTATGCGAATATCCAGCGCGCCCAATGACGGCTGCGGCGGATTCTCTACTTCTTTGGCCAGCAGGATGGCGCCGGCGCAGGTTCCGAACGTCGGCTTGCTACGCACGAATTCCTTAAGCTTTTCCAGGAACCCTCGTTCGGCCAGGAAGTTAAGGAAGGTGCTTGATTCGCCACCGGGAATTACGATGGCGTCAATCGCATCCAGTTGCTCTGGCTTGCGCACCAGTGTGACGTTAGCCCCGAGTTCTTGGAGGCGGGCTTTGTGGGCCTCATAGTCACCTTGAATGGCAAGAACGCCTAGGTTCATCGAGAAATCCCAAAATGTACCACGGAGTCACGAAGACACGGAGAAAACCAAGCCGAAAAAAGCACAGTAAATAGATCAATTTCAGAGAAGAAGCAGAACTGGACGAAAGATAAGCAGCTTCTACTTTGTGCTTTTCTCCGTGCCTCCGTGGTGGGTGTTGTTTTACCAACCGCGCGTCTGCAGCATATCCGCTTCTGTCATTGCCGCAACAGCCAGACCCTTCATCGCGCCCGTCAGGTCTTCACTGACCTCAAGTAACACTTTAGGATCGTCGAAGTGGGTCGTCGCGCGCACGATGGCACGAGCGCGTTTCTCGGCTTCCGCTGCATCACAGAAGTTGATTGAATCCGCCATGAAGATACCCGAACCGACGAATACCGCCTCGGCGCCGAGCTGGCGAACCAGGGCCGCGTCAGCCGGCGTGGCAATGCCGCCGGCAGAAAAGTTCGGGACCGGCAGCTTGCCGCTTTTGGCGACCATCCGGACCAGTTCGTAAGGCGCTTTCAGGTCCTTGGCCTGAGCATAAAGCTCTTCTTCAGAAAGAACAGTTAACTGCTTCATATCACGGATAATCTGTCGCAGATGTTTTACCGCGTGAACCACATCTCCAGTACCGGCCTCGCCCTTAGTGCGGATCATCGCCGCGCCCTCGGCAATGCGCCGCAACGCTTCGCCCAGATCGCGGGCGCCGCACACAAAGGGAACTGTGAAAGCATGCTTATCGACGTGATGGGCTTCGTCTGCAGGCGTGAGTACTTCGGATTCGTCGATGTAATCCACGCCCAGCTCTTGCAATATCTGCGCTTCGGCAAAGTGCCCGATGCGGCATTTGGCCATCACGGGAATAGAAACGGCGGCCATGATCTCGCGGATCTTCCTGGGCGATGCCATGCGCGCCACGCCGCCCTGGGCGCGAATCTGCGCCGGCACGCGCTCCAGCGCCATCACAGCCGACGCTCCGGCCTTTTCCGCGATCACCGCCTGGCTGGCGTCGGTCACGTCCATGATCACGCCGCCCTTCAGCATCTCTGCCAGGCCGGTCTTTAGTCTTAAACCCGTGTTGCCGTTGAACTCAGACATACGTCGCTCCTGCCTCGTGACTCCCCACGTCACCCCAAAAAACTTGTGTGCTAACCCTCTATTTTAGCGCGTTATCTGGCGAGCCGCCCGCTCTCGCCCGGCGCCTTCTCACGAGTTGGATTCTCCCCGTCCTCTGCTGGATTCGCTTTTAACGAGCGCATCGGTATTCAAGTGCCTGGCGAACATCTTTGTAATATCCACCACCACAAACACGCCAGTACTCCGCGCCAGCACTTCGCCTTGTTCGTTCGCAATCTCAGCCACGTTGGTGTGTTCGCGCCCCTCCACCTTCTGCTCCCACCCGGTAACGGTCAGCGGCTGCCGTAGCGGCACTGGCTTCAAATATTCCACGTTCATGGAGCGGGTGAGCGCCACCACGCTGCGGAACTTGTTCACCTTGCCCATCGCTTCATCAAGGATTGTCGCAATGATCCCGCCATGCGCGTGACCGGGCGGCCCCTGAAGATGGCGCGGCAGCTTGAACTTGCAGAACGTGCGCCGTGTCTCCTCGTCCGAATAGAACTTGAGTTGCATGCCTTTGGGATTGTCTTTACCACAGGCGAAGCAATAGTTCAGAGCCGCATGCGACTTCTTGCCTTGGGCAACATGGCCATGGGCTGGCTTGGGTTTGGGCATGGGGAAAGGTGATTGTAGCACTCAGCAGTCAGCATTCAGCCCTGAGGCATCCACAGCTGAAGGGGAGGATTCTTGCACGTAAAACAGATCGCCATCGAACAAGATGCGCCTTATCCACTCCACACTGCTCCGGGGCTGAATGCTGACTGCTGAGTGCTGACGGCTACTTCCGAGCGACCAGTTCCGCCGCTGCTTTGCCCGTCACCATCTCGTGATAATGCAGCACTCTCATCCCTTCAAAAGCATGCAGTAACTCGTTCGGCTGCAGCAGATATTTCGGATCGCTCGGCCCTCCGGGGACTTTCATCCGATCAATGGTGTAGGTGCGGTAAATCAGTGTTCCACCAGGCCTCAACGCGCGAGCCATAGCAGGGAAGAGCTCCCTGTGGAGGAAATAAAACGCGATCACCAGATCGTACTGCTCCGTCCCGAGATCGCTAACGGAGTTCAAGTCCACGATTTCTGTTTCGAACTCTCTGAGCTGGACCGCACCCGCCCTCGGCTGCGATGAAGAGATTTGTTCTGAGAACGCAAACTTCTCGCGGGCTAGACTCAAAGCCACGTCGGAAATATCAATCAGCTTCACCCGCCAGCCGTGCTGCGCTAGCCACACGGCATTCCTTCCCGCGCCTCCTGCCAAGTCGAGTGCCGACCCGGGTCGAGCATCCGCCAGAAACTCTTGATACGCGCTGATCAGAAAGGTGTCCGGCTCAACCCAGGAAGATGGGGTTTCCTGATATCTCTGGTTCCAGCGTGATTGATCTTCGATGTTGATCTTCGACACCATCCCAAGCTCCGCGGCTGAAAAACCCGCTCTTTTCCTGCGTTATACTGGCATGAGTGGCTGAGAGTACGCAAAAAACGTTTTACATTGAGACCTTTGGCTGCCAAATGAACGTGCATGACTCGGAAAAAGTTATCGGCACGCTCATGCGCCAGGGCTACCGGCAGGTGGAGACCGTCGACGAAGCCGACCTGGTCTTCTATAACACCTGCTCCATCCGCGACAAGGCCGAGCAGAAGGTCTTTCATCGCCTCAACGACTACAAGCGCCTGCAGGGGAAGGGTAAGAAGTTTGCCGTGATTGGTTGCGTCGCCCAGCAGGAAGGCGAAAAAATCTTTGAAAAGGCGCCGCATGTCTCGCTGGTCGCCGGGTCGGCATCGTATCGCAACCTGCCGCAGATGCTGGTGCAGATTGAGGCAGGGAATAACCGGGTCACGGGCCTGGACGACCGGCAGACGGACGAGACTTTTGAAACCGAGTTCACCGCCCGCAGTAATCCTCATCGCGGTTATATCACCATCATCGAAGGGTGCGATAAGTTCTGCGCCTACTGCGTTGTGCCGTATACGCGTGGTAAGGAGCGCAGCCGGACGTCGGTGTCCGTGCTCGCCGAAGCGCGTCAGATGGCCGATCTCGGCTACACCGATATCCAATTGCTCGGCCAGAACGTGAACGCCTATGCCGATCCTCTAGGCAAGAAGACTTTCGCCGAACTGCTGTACGCCGTCGGAGAGATTCGCGGCATCAGGCGCGTGCGCTTCACCACCTCGCATCCGCGGCACTTCGGCAAAGACATTGTTGATGCCGTTGACGCGCTTCCCACGCTCTGCGATCACATCCATCTTCCGGTGCAGAGCGGATCATCGCGCGTGCTTCACACCATGAGCCGAGAGTACACCCGCGAGATGTATCTGGAAAAGATTTCGTGGATCAAGTCGGCGAAAAGGGAAATCGCTCTCACCACGGACCTGATCGTGGGCTTCCCCGGTGAGACGGAATCCGAGTTTGAAGAAACCATCACGCTCATGCACGAGTGCCAGTTCGACGGCGTCTTCAGTTTCAAATATTCGCCGCGCCCGAACACACCCGCAGTCGGCCTGCCGGACAGCATTCCCGATGCCGAAAAGTCTCGCCGTCTGCAGATCCTGCAGGAGCGGCAGCGAGAAATTCAGCGGGCGAATTACGAAAAGAAGATCGGCCGCATCTATGAAGTTATGGTGGAAGGCGTGAACCAGGCGCGTGGGCAGGTCATTGGGCGCACATCGCAGAACATTACGCTGAATTTCACTGGCGGTGAAAAACCGGCGCCGCCGGCCGGCAGCTATGCTAACGTGCTGGTGACCAGAAGTTTTCCCAACAGCCTGGTGGGAGAGATGCTTTAGGCGGCGAGGGAAACCTCACCGCTGATGAACGCTGATTGCAAGGATTTTCGGTGATTTTTTTGATCGGTGTTATGTCAGCGGAATTCTTTGCGGGAGTGACGAGGGAGCTTGATGCAGCCGTCAAAGATCGGTCGCCACTGATGATCTTGGTTAGATATCTTTGCTGTTTTTTTTATCACCGGAGATCAGCGTGATCAGTGTTATCAGCGGTATATTTTTTTGGTTTCGGCGGTAAGGTTTCAGGTGGCCAGGAGGTTTATCCATGGAAGTGGAAATGAAAATACGCGGACTCATGATGGACCCGGTCACCAATATGCCCATTGTCGTGCTGAAGGACGTCGGCGGCGATACCGTTCTGCCCATCTGGGTTGGAGTATATGAGGCCAACGCCATCGCGCTCGAAATCGAAAAGGTCACTACGCCGCGGCCCATGACCCACGATCTCATCAAGAACATTCTGATTGGCTTTGACACCCACGTTCACAAGATTGTGGTCAGCGAGCTGCGCGATGACACGTTCTTCGCCGTGATCTGGATGGAGCGGGACGGAAAAGTCATCAGCATTGACTCCCGTCCGTCGGACGCGCTGGCCGTGGCATTGCGCGTCGATTGTCCCATCTACGTGGATGAAGAGGTGCTCAAGACCTCCAAGGCGGCCAGCTCTTCCGCCGACCGCATATCGCCTGAAGACTTGCGCAAGTGGCTTGAGGGCCTAAATGACGAGGATCTGGGCCGGTACAAGATGTAGTTCCGAAGCAGTCAGCCGTCAGCACTCAGCATTCAG
>Ga0134125_10001132_pt1 | contig 33465 bp, 32 predicted proteins | sample KB31751_FD_96464 | JGI IMG/M metagenome (GOLD analysis project Ga0134125, IMG submission 96464) | Terrestrial soil microbial communities with excess Nitrogen fertilizer from Kellogg Biological Station, Michigan, USA - KB3-175-1 | ecosystem: Environmental > Terrestrial > Soil > Unclassified ...
ACCGCCAAGCTCCGAGGACGAGGGGTTCGGCCCGGTCCTCAGCTCGGAACATCATCGCGAGCGCCGCAACGCCCATCACTGCGGTGGGGATCCAGCCGAGCACAATCAGGGAGCGGCTGGCGGCGAACTCGCCCGTCAGTGATTTCTTCGACGCCAGCGTGATGATCACCGCCATCAGCGGCACGGCCACGACGCCGTTGATCACCGCGGACCAGAACAGGGCCTTCATCGGATCGATCGGGGTGTACGTACTGGAGGACCAGGGCCGCCAGCACCGAGAAGGCGATCACGCAGTAAAAGCCGCGGGCGTCTTTCGCCTTCGAGGCCCGCTGACGACGGATTGGTCTGCTCAGCCGACATCCGCCGTCCCGTTCAATGTGAGATCAAGACGGGCGTCGGCGCGTGCGCGAGCACCGACTGGGTCGAACCGCCGAACAGCAGCTCGCGCCAGACCGGATGCCCGTAGGCGCCGATCACCAGCAGGTCGAATGCGCGGGCGTCGAGCGCGCCCACGAGCGCTTCCCCATCGGATCCGTGGACTGCAGCGGTCGTCGCGCAAGCGCTCAGACCGTGCTGTCCCAGATGGTCCGCGAGCTGCGCCGCCATCCCGGCCCCTTCGGGCTCCGGCAATGACAGCACGTCGATATGGGGCTTCGTCCGCTCGAACAGGGGCAGAGCGTCATGGACCGCGCGCGTCGCCTCGCGACTGGCGTCCCAGCCGATCAGCACCTGGTCGCAGCGGAAACCGCTGTCGAGCGCCTGGGGGGTGACCAGCACGGGGCGGCCGGCGCCGAGCACCACCTCCTCGGCCAGGTAAAGCGGGCGCCGCTCGGCCGAACCCTCACCTTCGTACTGACCAAGGATCACCAGATCGGCGCATCGGGCCTGCTCGCAAATCCGCTGCGCCATGTGGCCCTCCAGGGATCGCCAGCGATGGCTTGCCGGTGAGGAGGCGATGCAATCGCGGAACAGCGCCTCCGAAGCCTCGGCGTCTTCGCGCCCAGCGACCGCAAGGCTCCGCACCGCCGCGTCCAGCGCATGAGGCTTGTAGTACGGAGGCACGTCGACGGGCGCGAGCACATGGACGCCGGTGAGGCGGGCGTCGAAGAGCGAGGCTAGCTGAAGGGCATACTGGAGCCGTCGCCGGCCACCTTCTGTCGAGTCCGTGTGGACCAGCACGTCCCGGATCATTGAACCGCTCCCAAAGATCGGGGCAGCGATCGGACGGAATCAATCCGGCCGATACGACACAGATCAAATCGCGAGGGGCGATCGCGGCGCGGCTGAGAACGAGGGTCTACGCAACCCCGGCCAGCAGGGCCATGCGCACGAGCTCGGAGAGGCTCCGCGCCTGGGTCTTGGTCATCACGTGCGCGCGGTAGATCTCGATGGTTCGCGGACTGATGTCGAGCTCGTAGGCGATCACCTTGCTGGGCTTGCCCGCCACCAGTCCGTCGAGCACCTGGCGTTCACGTGGCGACAGCGTCTCGATGCGGCGGGCGTACTCGGTGCGCTCGGCGTCGTGCGCGTCGCGCTCTTCGCGTTGGTCCAGCGCCCCACGGATCGCCCCGAGCATCCGCTCGCCCTCGTAGGGCTTTTCGATGAAATCGATGACGCCGGCCTTCATCGCCTCCACCGCCAGCGGGATGTCGCCGTGGCCGGTCATCACGATGATCGGGATTTCGACCTTCAGCGCGCGCAGGCGCTGCACGAGCTCCATGCCGTCCATCTCGGGCATGCGCACGTCCGTTACGATGACGCCGCCCACGTCGGAGGCGACCGACAGAAAGGCGGCGGCGCTCGGGTAGGTCTCGACGGCGAACTTCGCCCGCTTCAGCATGAAGGCGAGGGCCTCGCGCGCGTCGTCATCGTCGTCGATGACATGGACGATCACGGGGGCCGCCTCAGGCATGGGTGACAGCGTCCGCGCGCGGCAGCGTGAACACGAACGTCGCGCCGGGGCCGGCGTTGTTTGACGCCTCGATGCTCCCGCCATGGGCCTCGACGATCGTCCGGCAGATGGAGAGGCCCACGCCCATGCCCTCCTTCTTGGTCGTCATGAACGGCTCGAAGAGGCGCCCCCGCACGTCTTCGCTGATCCCGGAGCCCGTATCGGAAACCGACACTTCGGTAAATCCGCCCGGCTTCACAGCCACGCGAACCCGCAGCTCCGCCGGTTTGGCGCCTCGCATCGCGTCGACGGCGTTGCGCAGCAGGTTGATGATCACCTGCTGGATCTGCACACGGTCGGCGACGACCAGATCGGCCTTGGCGTCGAAGTCCATGGTGACCCGGACTCCGTGTTCCTTCACCCCGACGAGGGCCAGCGCGCTCGCCTCCTCGATCAGCTTGGAGATGCTCTCGATGCGCCGCTCGGTCTCGCCGCGACCGATGAAGTTGCGCAGCCGCTGGATCACGTCGCCGGCGCGCAGCGCCTGGCCGCCGGCCTTCTGGACAGCCTCCTTCAGCAGGTCGCGGTCGATCTCCTCGTCCTCCAGCAACGACTCGGCGCCGCGCAGATAGTTGGCGATCGCCGAGAGCGGCTGGTTGAGCTCGTGCGCCAGCGCCGACGCCATCTCTCCCATCGCGGTCAGGCGGCCCACGTGGACCAGCTCGCTCTGCAGCTCCTTGACGGTCGCCTCCTGCTGCTGGGTCTCGGTCAGGTCCTGGATGAAGCCGGTGAAGAACCGCTGCTCGCCGACGTTCATCTCGCCGACCGACAGCTCCATCGGGAAGGTCGACCCGTCGCGCCGCTGGCCGACCACCACCCGGCCGATGCCGATGATCCGCCGCTCGCCGGTGGTCAGATACCGATTCAGGTAGCCGTCATGCGCCTCGCGATAGGGCGCAGGCATCAGCATCTTGACGTTCTGCCCGACCACTTCCGCCGCTTGCCAGCCGAACAGCCGCTCGGCCGCTACGCTGAACGACTGCATCGATCCCCTCTCGTCGATGACGATCATGGCGTCGGGGATGGTGTCGAGGATCGACTGCACGTGCGCTTCCCGCGCCCGCAGGTCGCGGCTGCTGGCCTCCGCCGTCCTGCGGTCGACCACCTGGCGCTCGCTGATCACCGCGAGACACAGCCCGATCGCCACGAAGAGCGCGACGCTTGGGACGTCGATTGGTTGGGCGTTCAGGCGCTGAATCGCCACTGCTGCGGCCACTGAAAGGACCGTACCGGCGAGCGCCGGCCCCACGCCACCAAGAACGCCAGCGGCCAGTACGGCGGGCGTGAAGAGCAGGAATAGCGAGCGATCGCCCAGGTACGGCGCAAGCAGCGCACACAGCGCCAGGGCCACGGCGACGCCGGCGATCGCCGCGGCGTAGGCCCAGAAAGTCTGCCTATGTCGGCCCACGACCCGACATGCCTGCGCTCCCCTGACAAGCGTTCCTATACGCCATTGGGCAAGCACGGCACACAGAAGCGCCCGCGAGCGTTGATCTCGCTCAAAGTGCGCGCTCCCGGCCGGATTAGCTTAGGTCGCTGATCCGGGGAGGCGTTATGCCGAAGCTTCGCGGCAGAGAGCGGCTCTTGCTCAGCAAGGTCATCGCGGCCGCGCCCTACGGCTCACCGTCGCCGACCATGACGCCGCAGAGATCCTGGTGCGACGCGGCCTGGTGAAGGCAGTCGTCTCCCATCGCCCAGCCTCGTCTGGAAATCGATAGTGGCGTTGGGTTCCGTATGATCCGCGCGCTCGGCAAGCAGCTGGGGAGTGATCGGCGGGCGCTCCTCGTCGCCGCCGCGCTCGATGGCCTGGACGATCGCGACCGCGCCGGGCCGTGAAAGCGGCGGAAGCGCAGGTGCGTCCTTCGCATGGCAGACGGTCACGATCAGCGCCGCTACGGCGGCGCCGATCGGCAGGAAAACCAAGCCTCGCATGCGTCACCACCCCGCTGAACCCTGTGCGCAGCGTGGGTTCGGCGCCCCTCCAGCGTCGAGGCGGATCAAGCGCGGCCTGCGGAGTTCTCCTGAGGTCGGCGCACAGCGAGGTTGACGTGGCTCAAGGCCGGATCGGAGAGCTACGACGATCAATGAGCCTCCATTTTCGACGGAGGCTCCGGTGGACAGACTCTCGGGCAAGGTGGCAGTGGTCACCGGCGCTGCGCTCGGCATCGGACGCGCAATCGCGACGCGGATGTCGCAGGAGGGCGCGGCTGTGGCGCTGCTCGATCTCCACGACGACGTGGGGAAGGACCTGGCGGCCGACCTGACGACGCGCGGCGGCAATGCGCGCTACTGGCGTTGCGACGTGAGCCGCGAGGCCGAGGTGGCTACCGTGCTGCAGGAGGTCATCGCCGAGTTCGGCGGCCTCGACGTGCTGGTCAACAACGCGGGCGTGGCCGGCGCGAACAAGCCCACGCACGAGCTCACCGAGTCCGAGTGGGATTTCGTCCAGTCGATCAACGTCAAGGGCGTCTTCTTCGGGACCAAGCACGCGATCGGACACATGCGCCAGGCCGGCGGCGGCAGCATCATCAACCTGTCGTCGATCTACGGCCTGGTCGGCGCCGCCGACATCCCGCCGTATCACGCCTCGAAAGGTGCGGTGCGGCTCATGACCAAGAACGACGCGCTGATCTATGCGCCCGACAAGATACGTGTGAACTCGATCCATCCCGGCTTCATCTGGACGCCGATGGTGGAAGGCTTCGTCAGCGACCAGGGCGATGTTCGGCAAGCTCGCCACGAGCTCGACGCGCTCCATCCGCTCGGCCACGTGGGCGAGCCCGACGACATCGCCTGGGGCGCGGTCTACCTGGCTTCGGACGAGGCCAGGTTCGTCACCGGCGCCGAGCTCGTCATCGACGGCGGCTACACCGCCCGATAGTCCTCAAGGAGGCGCGAGATGCTCCAGCAGCAGATTGAGCTGAAGACGAAGGTGCTGGCGCTGCTAGACGAGATGGCCTCGGTCGAAAAGCCGTCCTCGCCAGGCGCCCGGGAGTGGACGCTCCGAGGGCCGTGTCGGCGGGAAAGCGGACCTCTCGCATCTCCATCGAGGCCCCCCGCCCCAGCGCGCGTAACCCAGCTGATCGGCAAATGATCGGCGAAATATCAGATCGGCGTCATATCGCGGCGCGGCGGGATCGCATTTCCTCGGCTCAACAGCGCTTCACCTCGAAGCTGTTGAGATAGAGGGAGAATTTCGCAATGTCGGCTTCCAAGCTGATGTCCATCGCCGGCCTCGTGACGATGACCGTGCTAGCCGCTGCGACCGGCCCTGCCGCCTTCGCCGCCACCACGGATGACCAGGTCGCTGTCCGCGTGTCCGTCGCCGATCTCAACATGACCAGCGAAGCTGGCGCGCGCGCGGCGCTCGCCCGCATTCGGCACGCCGCCAGGGAGATCTGCGGCGACAGCGACAACATCGTTTCGCTCAGCGAGCAGATGCGGCTGCGCTCGTGTTTGTCCGGCACGATCGAGCGGGCGGTGGCCTCGATGAACTCGCCGGCGCTGCTGGCCGTTAGCCAGAGCCACCACGTCACTACGGTGGCCACTCGCTGAGCGCGCGTGCCGTGCGCTTTCAAACGAACTATCGAGAATAGCGAGGACCGGGCGATCCCCGGCCCTCGTCGCATGTGGCCTTGCGAATAGAGCCCCGCTACAGTCTGTGCCCGTCGCCTCTGGCCAAGGGGCCTAATGGGGCGGGTACTGTCATTCATGGCCTCGAGCGAGCCGGCGCCGGGCCCCCGGCGCGAGACCCAATGGCTTGATGACGCCCCTATCGTGCTGGCGCACGAGGCGCCGGTGCGTATAGGGCCGCTGACCATCGAACCGGCCATGCGCCGCGTCATACATGACAATGGTCAGGAGGCTTTCCTGGAGCCCCGCGTGATGCAGGCGCTGGTGGCGCTCGTACGCGCGGACGGCCGGATCCTCTCGCGCGACGACATGATGGCGCAATGCTGGAGCGGCAGGGTGGTGGGCGAGGACGCGCTCAATCGCGTCGTAGCCCGGCTTCGCCGACTGTCCGAAGGTCTGGCCGCGGGCGTCTTCAACGTCGAGACAATTGCCAAGGTCGGCCATCGGCTCGTCACGGAGACAGCCGCCGGAGCACGAGGATCGGAAGCCTCGGCGCGCCGGAACCCGGGCGCGAGACGTGCGGGCGCCCTGCCGCGACGCCTGACGCGGCTAATTGGACGCGATGTCGAGCTGCGGGAGATTCTGGCCCAGCTCCAGTCAGTCGACCTCGTCACGATCACTGGCGCAGGTGGGGTGGGAAAGACGCGCATCGCTCACCAAGTGGGCCAATCGCTTGTGGAGGATTACAAAGATGGCGTGTGGCTCGTGGAGCTGGCGCCGGTTGCTGATCCGGCCCAAGTCCCGGGCGCGGTGTCCCGCGCGATGGGCTTGGACCTGCCGACCGGTCACGAGGCGCAGGCAGCGTTGGTCGAGCGGCTCACGGTCCGCGATTGTCTGATCATTCTCGATAACTGCGAGCACCTGATTGGCGCGGTCGCTGACTTGGCGGCGGGGATTCTTGAGCGGTGTTCGACGGTCAAGATTGTCGCGACTTCGCAGGACCTGCTGAGGATTGAGGGAGAGCAGGTGTTCGCGCTGCAGCCTCTGGCCGAGAACGACGCTGTGCAGCTTTTCTGCGAGCGCGCCCGATCGGTAGACCCAAGCTTCGACCCGGCCCAGCAAGATGCAGACGCCATTGTTGCCATTTGTCGGCAGCTGGATGGTATCCCGCTGGCGATCGAAATGGCCGCGGCGCAGGCGCCGAGGCTGCGTTGCGACGGACTGTTGTCGCGACTGGACGACCGTTTCCGGCTGCTCACCGGCGGTCGCCGGACCGCGCTTCCCCGCCACCGCACGCTCATTGCCACGCTGGACTGGAGTCACGACCTGTTGTCGGAGCGCGAAGCAGCTGTGTTCCGGCGTCTCAGCGTCTTCAGCGGCGGGTTCTCCCTCGACGCAGCAGCCGCTGTCTGCGCCTGCGAACGCTGGGACGGCATTGAAGTCGTGGAGGCGCTGGCCGAACTGGTCGCAAAATCGCTCGTGGCGTCCGAAACGGCCTGGGGCGCGAGGCGGTATCGCCTTTTGGAGACGACGCGCAACTATGCGTCGAATAAGCTCACGGCGGCGGGAGAGATCCACGAAACACAGCGAAGCCATGCAGACCATTTCCGCAACCTCGCGGCCCAAAGCTCCGCCGATTACAGGCTCAGACCCGTAAGCGATGATTCCTTCGCCGAGCGCTACTTCGGCGAGGTCGACAATGTGGCCAGAGCGATCGACTGGGCGTTCGGTCCAAAGGGCGACGCTCAGGCCGGCATTGCATTGACGGTCGACGCAACGGGGCTGATGCAGGCGCGGTCATTGCATGCCGAAAGTGCGGCCTGGCTGGAGCGTGCGGTCTTGCGGCTGGATTCGGACACGCCCGCCGCGCTGCGAGCGAGGCTGCTTGGCGCCCGGGCCATGAGTTACGTCTGGGTTTCGCCGGCCAAGGCGGTCGAGCTCGCGCCACAGGCGATCGAAGTCTGTCGCGCCCACGGCGACGCCCTCAGCCTCCACGCAGCCCTATGGGCGAAGGCCTTCGCGCTTGTGAAGTCAGGCCGCGTCGAGGAATTGGCGACCGTCGTCGCCGAAATGGTCACGTTGCTTGAGCATATGCAAAGCCCGGCGCGAATACCGGCCATTACGAAATACTGGATCTGGCGCACCGCCTTCGTGCTCGATCCAAGCACCGCGCCAGCCGATCCGCTCGATGCCACCATTGCCGAACTGCGTTCTTTCGGCGCCGAAGGCGAAACGATGTTCTATCGCTGTTGGCGCCTGTTCTACTACGCACCGAGCGACATCAACCTCATGATCGATGAGTGGCGTACGCTTCTGGCGGACCTAAACCGAGCATATTTTTACGGCGACCTCATAGCCCCTCTGATCGTCGGTCAGCTGATGGCGGCCCTCGCGCGCCGCAGCGGTCCCGAAGACCTGGACGAATCGCTGGAGCTCGGACGCCGGTACTCCCGCATCGACATCTTGTACGAGGGCTTTCACACATCGGCGGGTCTGGCTTGGGTAGCACTGAAGACTGGCCGTGGGGCGATCGCGGGCCGCCTCGTTGGACGGCTCGGGCGGATCAGCGGCGGGTTCGGCGACATTGCGTTCGAACGCACGCTGTTCAATATCCTGCTGGCAGCCTTGAAGGCCGAGCTGACGGACGCCGAGCTCGACGTTCTGATGGCCGATGGGGCGCGTCTCAGCGCCGACGATGCTCGCCGACTCGTGCTCGGGGGTTAACGGAACCCTGGAGTGCGGCGAACGCGGCTTTCGTCGAAGGCATCGGCGCAGGTGCACCCGACCCCGAGCATAAGGACGCTCATGAGGTCCGCTTCGCGTGGTGAGCCGTCCTTGCCAGGCCGCCCGGGAGTGGACGCTCAGGCGCGTGGGCTATCGATGCGGCGCCAGACGGCCGCATGCCGCTCAGCTAGCTCCCGCATCCTGACTTCCTGGAACCCGAACACCTCGGGTTTGATCGTGTCGTTAAGCCGGTCCGCCATCCTGCCGGCGTAGGCCGCGCGGCCGGTCATTGCTCCGACCAGCGCCCCGACGGTCGCGCCATTGCAGTCCGTGTCGATTCCGGCTGTCACAGCGGCGCAGACCGCAGGATCGATCTGCCGCTCCGAGTAGAGCAGCGCCAGGACGCAGGCGACGGCGTTGTTGATCGTGTGGACGGGGCTCATCCGCCGCAGGACCGGCTCGGCGTCCATCCGATCCAGGGCGGCGGCGAAGTCCGGGCACTCGTCGCGCCACGCCAGCGCCGCGCGCACCCACTGCGCCAACCGGCATTCGCGCGGGATCTCGGATAGGCCGATCTCGATCGTGCGCCGCACGTCGGTCTCCACGAAAGCAGCCGCCCCGATCGCCGCGAACAGCATCTCGCCATAGATGCCGTTGCGCGTGTGGGTCCAACTGGCGTCCCGATAGGCGAACTCGGCGGCGAGTTCCGGCTTGCCCGCACAGGCCCAGCCCCACCCATCCGCACGGATCTGGGCGCCGATCCACTCTCGGTAGGGATTCTTGTGGGTTCGGGTCCACTCCGGCGTCGCGCCCCCGCTGGAGGGCCGGCGGAACTGCTGCATGTGGGCCGAGCGGTTCCAGAAGTTGAGGACCGCCTGTGTCTCCGCGGTGCAGATCGCAGCGAAAGGCAGGTGGCGGGTCCAGTACCAGGCCACGTCCCACCACTGAAAATCGGGTCCAACGTCCTCGAGCACGCCCAGGCTGACGAGCGTGTAGTGAATGTCGTCGTCCGGTTCCATGTACGCGACGTGCTCGCGCGTGGACGCCTCGCAGCGCAGCTTTGGGTGTCCCTCAGGAACGTGGATCGAGAAATAGTCGGCCAGCGGCCATTGCCCCTGATCTTCCAGCAATCGCCGTATCCGCTGGCGCCCGACATTCTGGCCGTCGTCCGTAGCCATGCCGTAGACCGGGCTCTCGACGGGCTTGCCAAGGGCGCAGCCGACGGCGCGGCCCATCCAGGCGCCATGCATCCGGTCGATCAATTCGGCGTCCGACGGTCGCCATTCCAGCCGCCGCGGGCCGGCCGGCCGTAAGGCGCGGATCGCGGCGAGATCGTTGGGCTCCGCCGCCGCCAGGGCAGCATCAGGCTCCAGTTTGGCCAGCGCCTCCCACAGCGGTTGACTGGCGGTTTCGTCTGGACCGGACGAGCCGTTCTGCATCGCGCGGACGGCGTCGACGAGGGATGGGGGAACCAGACATCCCTCGTCCCGACGCTGAGTGATCTCGGCCCGCAGCAGCGCCTTTTCACTATCCCAAACAGCCACGTGCAACTCCCTTGCGCGCCGAGGCGGGCTAAGCGGCCTTGGATCGAGCACATCGTCAAGCCAATTCGCTCTCGCTGGCGCACGCCCAGCGACTCCGATCGAAAGGGATTGTCGGCAACGGATCGCCAGCCGCCGCTCGCGTCTAGACTTGGATCGTCAATTCACCAGCGGAACTGGCCCCACAATCCCACCTCGTCGTAGCTGGCGTGGCCATTGATCGAGGTCGTGGCGAAGTTCTGGTCGGCGAACGAACCGTGATCGATCTCGTCGTGCTTGTAGACCAGAGCGAAGTCGACGATCTTCGTCGGCTCGTACTGGATGCCGATGTTCCAATAGGTGTTGACGAGTGTCGGCTGCGTGGTCTCGCGCGGCTCCACCCAGTCGTAGCGCCCGAACAACATGAACGTCGGCGCCACGTTGACGTCGGCGAAGAAGCTGTAGCCCTCCGATGTATCGGCCTTCAGCGTGGAGACTTGCGCCGCGTTGACGTCGGCGTTGGCCCACATGTACTCCCCGCCGATCTTGAAGAACCGGTTCGTGTAGGCCGCCAGGGCGTCGAAGCGTCTCGCGTCGTGGAAGGCGACGATGTCGTCGAAGTCCGAGCCGAGCTTGCCATCGTAACCACCGATCGCCGCAACCAAGCCCCCGACGCTCGCGCTCACACGGCCTTCGAAGTCCATCCCGTCGGAGCGGTTGGTCTCGCCGATGAAACCGGGCTTCTTGTAGCCGGCGCCGTTGATCACCGAGACCTGGTAGCTGACCTTCACTGGGCCGACCGGCGCCGAGCCCAGCGCGTGTACGCCCCAATCGGCGGAGGTCCCGAGCTTGACGCGGTCGATGAGGGTGTTCTCGATGTAGCGCAGTCCATAGACGTCCTCGACGAACGGCGCCCACGGTAGGTCGGCCGAGCCGGCTCGCACAATCAGCAGGTCCGAGGCCTTCGCCTGGATATAAGCCTTCTTGATGTAGAGCTGCGTCGCCCCAACCCCCGCATCATAAAGGAAGTCGGTGGTGAGGTTGGCGGAAAACACGTCGTTGAACTTGTGATCGATGCCGATATACATCCGCTTGATGTCGAAGTGGATGCCGTCGGGGCTGTGGCCGCCGTTGGCGCCGAGGCTGAGGCCCGGATTGCCGACGTTGCTGGCACTACTGATGTTGGTGAGGTCGTAGTATACACGGCCGCTGATCTGGGTGTCGTTCCACCAGCTCGGCTTCGGCGCCGCCCTGGCGACCTCGGTCTTCACGGCGCCCGGGATCGTCTCAATCTGCGCGTCGACCTGCTGCTCGGCGTGCATGGCGCGCTGGTTGGCCTGGTCGGCGCGCTGGTTCGCGTCCGCCAGCTGGCCCTGCAGCCGGTGAACCTGCGCCTGCGTCTGCTGGGCGTTCGCCTCCTGCTGCGACTTCCACGCCTCCAATGAGTCCACCTCGGCCTTCAGCGCGGCGACCTCGCTCTTCACGCCGGCGGCGGATGAGCCGGCATTCGCATGACGGTGATGCTTCGGCGCTGCGCTCGCCGCAGCCGGCGCCACGGCACAGGCAAGCAAGCCGCTAAGCGCGGCCCCGCGGCAAAGCGCGGTTCTCGTTGTCATTCTGGGGGCCCCCTTCCGTAGACCGCCGGCCGCCCCATCGAGTGGATTTAGGGCGGCTACGGCTCAGTCCGAACGGGGCGGATCTAGCGCTGCCGTGTGACGGTGGGCCGACACTTGGGTGAAGCTTCGATGACAGCGTCGCCGCTCGGCCTGTCACAAAAGCTGTAACAGCCGCCGCTAAGGACGGCGCCAGGGGAGCGACCTGGAACGGCGCTCCATCCAGGAGAAGATCATGCTGAAGACACTTGCAGCTGGGATCGCCACTCTGGCGGTCGCAGCCGTCGGCGCAGCGGCCGTAGCCGCCAACATTTCCGGCGCGGGCGCGACCTTCCCGGCGCCCATCTATCAGAAGTGGGCGGAGGCCTATCGGGTCGCCACGGGCAACCAGCTGAACTACCAGGCGATCGGCTCGGGCGGCGGCATCAAGCAGATCGAGTCGGGCACGGTCGACTTCGGCGCGTCCGACAAGCCGCTGAAGCCGGCAGACCTGGCCGCCAACGGCCTGCAGCAGTTCCCGACCGTGGTCGGCGGCGTCGTGCCAGTGGTCAACCTCGCGGGCGTCGGCCCCGGCCAGATGAAGCTGACCGGCGGCGTCCTTTCCGACATCTACCGCGGCATGATCGCGTTCTGGGACGACCCGCACATCAAGGCGCTGAACCCGGGCCTGAAGCTGCCGCACCAGCGGATCACGGTCGTCCACCGCTCGGACGGCTCGGGCACCACATTTATCTACACGAGCTACCTCAGCGAGATGGGTCCTGCCGGCTGGGCCAAACAGGTCGGCGCGAGCGAGTCGGTGAAGTGGCCGACCGGAATCGGCGGCAAGGGCAACGACGGCGTCGCCGCCCTCACCCATCAGACCAACGGCGCGATCGGCTACGTCGAGTACGCCTACGCCAAGCAGAACCACATGTCGTACGCCCAGCTGCAGAACCGCGCCGGCCGCTGGGTGTCGCCGACAGCGGAGGCCTTCGCCGCCGCGGCCGCAGGCGCCAGGTGGAGCACCGCGCCGGGCTTCTACCTCCTGCTGATCAACCAGCCGGGCGCGAACGCCTGGCCGATCTCGGGCGCGACCTTCATCCTGATGCACAAGAAACAGGCGAACTCCGAGGCCGGCCGCAACGTGCTGGCGTTCTTCGACTGGGCCTACAAGAACGGCAATCCAGCCGCCGCCAGCCTCGACTACGTGCCGCTGCCAGACGCCGTGAAGGCGACGGTCCGCAGATCGTGGAGCACGATCGTCGGGCCGAACGGCAGACCGGTCTACCCATGAACGCCGGGTCCGCAATGGGCACGCTGCCGCCATGACCCGAACAGTCATCGCCGCCGGCAAGCCCGCAACCCCGGCCGCCGTCGCGGCGGTTCGCAGGCAACCTAAGGGCGCCGAGCTCGAGCGATTCTTCGAGTATGTTTGCCTCGCCGCGGCCACGATGCTGTTGGCCGCGCTGGGCGGCATGCTGGTGTCGCTGGCGATCGGTGGCTGGCCGGCGTTCGCGAAGTTCGGGCTCGGGTTCTTCGTCAGCTCCGACTGGGACCCGGTGCAGGGCTCGTTCGGGGTCGCCTCGCTGATAGTGGATACGGTGTTGGTGGCGCTGCTGGCGCTCGTCATGGCCGTGCCGATCTCGTTCGGCGTCGCCTTTTTCCTGGTCGAGCTCTGCCCCGCCTTTCTTCGCCGTGTGATCGGCACGGCGGTGGAACTGCTCGCCGGCATCCCGTCGATCGTCTACGGCATGTGGGGCCTCTTCGTGTTCGGGCCGGTGTTCGCGAGTTTCGTCCAGCAGCCGCTGATGAACGCCGCGCCGCCCGGCTCGATCTGGGAGCGGCTGACGCAAGGCGTGCCCAATGGCACGGGCATCCTCGCCGCCTCGATCATCGTCGCCATGATGGTGCTGCCGTTCATAGCCGCGACGCTGCGCGAGCTGTTGCTGACCGTGCCCGGGCAGGTGCGCGAGAGCGCCTACGGCCTCGGCGCCTCCACGAGCGAGGTGGTGATGAGGGTCACCTTGCCTTACGTGCGGCGCGGCGCGATCGGCGCGGTGATGGTGGGCCTCGGCCGCGCGCTCGGCGAGACGATGGCCGTCACCTTCATCATCGGCAACGCCCATACCTTCCCAAACAGCATCTTCGACGACGGCGCGACGATCGCCTCGAACATCGCCAACGAGTTCGCCGAAGCGACGAGCCCGATCCAGACCGCCGCCCTGCTCGCCTCGGGGCTCATCCTCTTCCTGATCACCTTCGCCGTGCTGGCGCTCGCCCGCATGATGCTGGCCGAGCCGAGGAGCCCGTGATGGCCGCCTCCGCCGCGCGGATCGCCGCGCGCCGCGTCTGCAACGGCGCGTTCGTCGGCTTCTGCTGGCTGGTCACCGCCATCGCCCTCGCGTTCCTCGCCGCCGTGCTCTGGACCCTCGTCCAGAAGGGCATGGGCTCGATGTCGATCGACATCTTCACGATGGACACGCCCGCCTCCGGCTCGCGCGGCGGCCTGCGCAACGCCATTATCGGCTCGATCATCCTGTGCGCCCTGGCGATGGCGATGGCGCTCTTCATCGGCATCCTGGCCGGCACCTGGCTTGCGGAATACGCCGGCGACAGCCGCTACGGCGGCGTCATACGCTTCCTCAACGACGTGCTGCTGTCCGCGCCCTCGATCCTGATCGGCCTCTTCGTCTGGCGACTCCTGGTCGCCAACGTCTTTCATCACTTCACCGCCTGGGCGGGCGCGGTCGCGCTCGCGCTGATCGCCATTCCCGTGATCACCCGGACGACGGAGGACGTGCTTCGCCTGCAGCCCACCTCTTTGCGCGAGTCGGGGGTGGCGCTCGGCGCCCCGTTCTCCACCGTCATACGCGGCATACTCTGGCGGGCGGCGAGCGGCGGCATGCTGACCGGCGCGCTCCTGGCCTTCGCCCGCATCAGCGGCGAGACGGCGCCGCTGCTCTTCACGGCGCTCAACAACCAGTTCGACAACTTCGATCCCCGCCATCCGCTGTCGAGCATTCCGCAGGTCATGGGTCAGCCGATCGCCAACCTGCCCGTCGTGATGTTCGACAACGCGCTCTCCGCATACGACGACCTGCAACGGCTGGCCTGGGCGGCCGCCCTGATCGTCTCGGGTTCGGTTCTCACGGTCATCGTCATTGCGCGAATGCTGACGGGGAGCAGATCAGCATGAACGAGCTCGCCCCCGACTGCTTCGACGTCTCGGTCGCGCAGATGAAGCGTGAGAAGGTCAAGCTCGAGGTACGGGATCTGGACTTCTTCTACGGCAAGAGCCGCGCGCTAAAGGGCATCTCGATCGCGTTCGCCGAAAAGGCGGTCACTGCCCTGATCGGGCCCTCGGGCTGCGGCAAGTCCACGCTGCTTCGGACCCTCAATCGGATGTACGCCCTCTATCCGGGCCAGCGCGCGACCGGGAAAGTCCTGCTCGACGGCGAGGACATCCTGGGGCCCAGCGTCGATCTGGCGATGGTGAGAGCGCGCATCGGCATGGTGTTCCAGAAGCCGACGCCGTTCCCGATGTCGATCTATGACAACGTCGCGTTCGGCGTGCGCCTCTACGAGCGCCTCTCGAAGGCCGACATGGACGCCCGCGTCGAGGAATCGCTGCGCAGTGCCGCGCTCTGGGACGAGGTGAGGGACAAGCTCGGCGCCTCTGGTCTGGGCCTTTCCGGAGGCCAGCAGCAGCGGCTTTGCGTCGCCCGCGGGATCGCGGTCCGCCCGGAGGTGCTGCTGCTCGACGAGCCGACCTCCGCGCTCGACCCGATCTCCAGCGCCAAGCTGGAGGAGACACTGGCCCAGCTCAGGACTGACTATACGATCGTCATCGTGACCCATAACCTCGGTCAGGCCGCGCGCGTCTCCGACCACACCGGCTTCATGTACCTGGGCGAGCTCGTGGAGTTCGGCCCCACCGACGAGATGTTCACCAACCCGGAGACCGGTCGCGCCAGGGACTACATCACGGGCCGCTTCGGCTAACGAGAGGGCGCGCCTTGTCACCCGAACACACGATCCGCGCCTACGACGAGGAACTGGAGGCGCTCACCACCGAGCTGTCGCGGATGGGCGCGACAGCCGAGGCCGAGCTGGCCGACGCGGTGCGCGCCATCGCGCGCCGCGATATCGCGCTGGCCCAGGCCGTCGTCGCGCGCGATGCGGCGCTCGATGAGATGGAAGCGGACATCGAGCGTCGCGCGATCCGGCTCATCGCGCTTCGCCAGCCTGTCGCCGATGACCTCAGGCGGACGGTCGCCGCGCTCAAGATCAGCACCAACCTCGAGCGCTGCGGCGACCTGGCGAAGAACATCGCCAAGCGCGTGCTCCTGATTGCCGAGTCCGACGCGCTGGCGCTGCTGACCCGCTCGATCGAGCGGATGGGCGAACTGGTGGCGGCTCGGCTCAGGGAGGTGCTCGACGCCTTCTCGGCCGGCGACCTCGACCGTGCGCGCTCGGTCTGGCAACGAGATCAGGAGGTCGATCGGGCCTACGAGTCGATCTTCCATGAGCTGCTGACCTGCATGATGGGCGACCCGCGCACGATCGCCTCGTGCGCCCACCTGCTCTTCGTGGCCAAGAACCTGGAGCGGATCGGCGATCACGCCACCAACATCGCGGAGATCACCACCTACGAGATCACCGGCGAGTACATCACCGAGGAGCGGCCGTAGCTCGATCCGCTCGAACGATGGCCGGGCGCCCACGCGGGCGGGGTTGTCCAGCCCTACGTGCTCGTCGCGGAAGCCGAACAGGCGCTCGCCGCGCTGCTCCACTACAACCTCGACAAGGAAGGCTACCGGGTCGATCTGTGCGGCGACGGCGACGAGGCGCTGGTGCGCGTCGCCGAGAAGCCGCCCGATCTGCTGGTGCTGGACTGGACGCTGCCGGGCGTCTCCGGGATCGAGGTCTGCCGTCGACTGCGCCAGCGTCCCGCCACGCGCAACCTGCCCATCATCATGGTGACCGCACGCGCCGACGAGGCCGATCGGGTCCGTGGCCTGGACACCGGCGCCGACGACTACATCGTCAAACCGTTCATGATGAGCGAGCTTTGCGCGCGGATCCGCGCGGTGCTGCGGCGCATTCGGCCTGGTCTCGTCGAGGACCGCATCCGCAGGGGCGACATCGTCATCGACCGCTCCGCGCACCGGGTGCGGCGCGCCGGAAAGGAGGTCCACCTGGGGCCGACCGAGTTCCGCCTTCTGGACTACCTCATGCAGCACCCTGGCCGAGTCTTCTCGCGCGAGCAGCTTCTCGACGGCGTCTGGGGCTCCGAGGTCTACGTCGAGACGCGTACCGTCGACGTCCACATCGGTCGTTTGCGTCGTGCGCTCGCCGTCGACGAAGCGGCCGCCGACCCCATTCGGACGGTCCGGTCCGCTGGGTATGCGCTCGACCTGGAATAGGCTCAGCTCCAGCTCGCGCTCCGGGGCAAGTTCTGCCCCTGCATCGCGGAAGGTGACGAGCATTCGCTCTTCATGAACATGGGCGAGCAGCCATCGAACGCCGGACGCGCATAAATCGAACGATCGGTGTGACGGCGAATGGCGGCGATTGGCGCGCAGCCGACCGCGGCTCGGGACATGATCCTTTCAACCGCCGGTCGTTGGGACTCTCGTAACCTATTATGGGTAGTCCGCGCGTAGTCGCGGCCAGCCATTCGGCGACCGCCGAGAGTGCAGCGGGTGAGCCGACGCGCATTCCACCTGAGCTCCCGGCGCCGAGAACCGGTGCGCCTGGCGTTGCGTGTCGAGACGGGGCGGGGGAAGGCCGAGAGGCATGGACGAAGGTCGCGCAAAGGTGGATGCTCCCGCTTGTCTGAAGCGAGCAGAGGAGAATGAAGCCGCCGCTGGTTGCTCGTCGGACCCCGAGATCCGCGACCTGTTCCTCAAGATCGCCGAACAATGGCGTGAATCAGGACGTCAGCTCGAAAGAGCGCGGGGCGGCGCGCTGACGCAGTTGGGCCGAACGCCTTCATGAAGGCGCCCGGCACAAGCGCGGTGGAGTTGACGTCCGTGGGCAGCGAGAGCGTGCACCGGTCGGCCGCCCGCAACGTGCTCGAACAGATTCGCGGCTCTCCGCTGCTCGCTGAAGGCAGGATCAACCTGATCTGCCTGGGCGCGATTGCCGAACGGCTCGGCCAACGATGGCCCGCACGCCGCGATTTCGTGTACGACCACACCGAGCGCGTCCTAGGGTCAAAGTTTGGGCCGCACGCGCTCGTGCAGCGCATCAGTGATACCGAATATCTGGTGGGCTCGGCCGCCGGACGACCGGGCGCCGCGCAGCTGAGCTGCTTGAGCTGCCTTAGGGACATCCTGCAGCGATTTCTGGGCAGCGCCCCGCTGGATGCCATTAGGGTTCACCGCATCACGCGAGTCACCGACGACGGCCTCTTCGGCCAACGTGTCGGCATCGACGATATCGACGCCGTCGAACCCCCCCCGCCAGCGCCCCAGCCACCCTCGTCGGAGGTCAAACGCTCGCTTGACCGTTGGACGCCGTTCGCAAGTGCCGACGGGCGCAAGGTCACCGTGTCGGCCTCGCTCGAACCCCTGGTGGCCCTGAAGAACGTCAAGAGGATTGGGTACCGTGTAGCGTCGCGGGTCCAACACCTTCCGGGCCGCCAACCCCTCACGCGGAAGGACTACGAGGGGCTCGCGAGCGGCGACATCCAGAAGATCGACTTTGGAACCGTGGCGCGGGGGCTCGACCGGCTTATCTCGGCAACCGAGCACCAGAAACCGCCCACGCTCATCCTCCCGGTCTCCTTCGTCACGCTCCAAAGCCTGAGCGGCCGAGCGACGTTCACGACCCTCTTGAAGAAGGCGCGCAGCTTCGTCTCGATTGGCATCATCGTGGAGATCAGCGGCCTGGAAGGAGCGCCGCCGGCCGGCGTGCATGCCGCGGTGGCCGGCATTCGGCCGTTCTCTTTGTATGCTATCGGCCGCGTGACCGACATGCGCAGAGGCGACGTGCGCCATCTGATCGGCGCTGGCCTCAAGGGGGTCTCGGCGCGATGTCCGCAATTCTGTGACGAGCCCGCGTTCCGCGCGGGCGTGCACGCCTTCGCGGCCGCGAACCGGTCGGTGGCCCAGTCGTTGCTGCTCCACCAAGTCGAGAATGTCCATCGAGCGCGGATGGCCAGGGAATGTGGCGTCAGCCACGTCACGCTCGCACCGAAACGGGTGAACCTCTTTCAGCTCGACGACGAACCCAGGTAAGCGAGCGGTCGCCTCCTGAGCCGCGAGCCTGCCGGCGTCACTTTGGGCAGCGCAAGGCGCGGATGGCAGCTACGACCCCGAAGAGGATGGCTGCAAAGGCGCGTAGGGAGGGCCGAGGTGCATGCGCGAACCATGCGCCCACCCCAGATCCCATTGACGGCCCGCAACGTGGCCGGCCACTCCAGGCGCCGAGACCGTAGAGCCAGATCGCGACGCCGTGGTGCGAATACGGACCTCCGAGCAACCTCGCGACCGATCAGCTCGGGGCGTCGGCGTTCTTCTCGAGGTTCCGCGCGATCAGCGTCGCATCGCGCCACGGCCGGTGGGCCGTCACCTTGGCCTTCTCGGGCGTCAGCTGCCACTCGGTGGAGTAGGCGCGGCGCACGTGGTCGGAGGTGTTCGGCCCCGAGGCGTGCAGCGTGCGGCTGTGGTGGAAGATCGCCCCGCCGGCCTTCAGCGGCGCCAGCACCGCGCGGGCCTCGTCGGCGGGATCGACCTCGACGAACAGGGCCGGGATCATCGGATCGTCGTCGACGTGGCGGTGATCGACGATGCCCTGCCGGTGCGAGGCCGGGATGAACTTCATGCAGCCATTCTCGGGCGTCGCGTCGTCGAGCGGCATCCAGCAGCCCAGCGCCCGGTAGATCAGCGCCGGATCCCAGTAGGCCTCGTCCTGGTGCCAGGGCAGCGAGTCGCCGACGCGCGCGGGCTTGCGGATCATGTGGCCCCAGCCCTCCAGGACGCCGGGGTCCAGCTCCAGCAGCTGCGCCGCCAGCTTGCGGCCGTTGCGCCAGAACAGCGTGTCCTTCAGCGCCTCGCACTCGCGCTCCGGATGGACGATCTGCGGCAGCCGGTCCTCGCCATCGCTGCCATAGGGGCGCACAAGGTCCCAGACGCCGCCCTCGAAAGTCTCCAGCCGGTCCTGGAAGAGGGCGTCGTAGAGCTCCTTCAGCCACGCGATTTCCTCGTCCGTGGTGATCCGCGGGATCGAGGTCCAGCCGTTTGTCCTGAACACCTCGACGTTGGCGGGCGTCAGCTCCACCTCGAGCTCGGCCCGCGGCTTGCGGGCCACCACCGCTTCAATCGCCTCGCGCATCGGACATTCCCCGGCAGATGTATCCGTCAGACCCCCGACGGAGGGTCGGAGCATTTAATATGTTAGTCAGGAGCGCAAGAGGGCTGTTTCAGTCCATTCAAGCGCTGGACTGGTCGCATTGGTATGTTAGCTTTCGCTCAGGGAGACGCCACATGAGCTTTGAACTAAGCCCCGCCGAGCGCGAGGCGATGGACCGGGACGGGTTCGTGGTGCGCGAGCGCGTCTACACGCCTGACGAGGCCGCCCAGATCGCGCAGGAATGCGAGGACCTGGCCCGCGAGATCACCGCCGCAGCCCACGGCTCCAAGCACGTGGTCGGCTCCTACATGTTCGAGCGCCAGGATGAACTGGAGCTCTACGTCAAGTGGGAGCCCGACCATCCCGACGTGCTCCAGGGGCTGGAGCCGTTCGCCCACCTCAGCCCCACCCTGCGCGACCGCGGCCTGGATGCCCGTCTCGTCGACCCGATGAAGAGCTTCGTCGGCCAGGACGACATCGTGCTCTTCACCGAGAAGCTGAACCTCAAGCGCGCCAAGCAGGGCGGCAAGTACATCCTGCACCAGGACTACCCCTACTGGATCCGCCAGAATCCGCACGCCGGCCAGGTGGCCACGGCGATGATCTTCCTCGACGAATCCAACCGCGAGAACGGCTGCCTCGATGTCGCCCCCGGCTCGCACCGCGAGGGCGTCCAGAAGATGCGCGAGATCGACGGGTTCGGCGACCGCGAGATGGACACTGACCGCTTCGATCATGGCAGGCTGGTCCACGTCGAGGTGCCTGCGGGCAGCGTCGTCTACTTCGGCTCGCTGCTCGTCCACCGCTCGTTGCCGAACCGCTCGGACAAGGACCGCCGCGCGCTGCTCTACTCCTACCAGCCGGCCGGGCTGCCGCACGCGGTGGAGCTGGCGCGGGCCGGCAGGATCGAGGCCGCCAACTGGCTCAAGAAGCAGAACGCCGCGGCCCGCTCCTGAGTGGGTAACCGGGGAGTTGGCCGGTCCGCCGGCTCCGAGTTTTCAGCCGAAGGGAGCGCGCATGGCCGAGGCGACCGCCACCGTCACCGACGCGGAGAAGCACGCCTACGAGCGGCAGGGCTACATCGTGCGGGAGCGCAGCTTCTCGCCAGGCGAGTGCGCGGGCATCGCCGAGGCCTGCGAGGCGCTGCTGGCGGACCTGGAAGGGCGCAAGCCGACCGCGTCGGTGCTGAGCGGCAGCCACCCGCTCAACCAGCTCGCCGACCTCGGCGTGACGATCAAGTGGGAGCGAGAGCACCCGGACAAGATCCGCGGCCTCGAGCCGTTCGCGCATCTCGACCCCAGGTTCGAGACGCTGGCCTACGATCCGCGGCTGACCGGCCCCAGCGGCTTCATCTGCGAGGCCGACGCGGTCACGCTGTTCACCGAGAAGCTGCATACCAAGCGCGCGCACACCGGCGGCGAGATCGAGGTCCACCAGGACTATCCCTACTGGCGCCCCTTCGGTCCGCGCGCGTCGCGGATCATGACCGCCATGCTGCTGCTCGACGACGCCACGCTCGCCAACGGCTGCCTGGAGGTGGCGCCGGGGACGCACCGCGGCGAGGTGCAGGCGACGCGCAGCGGGCTCTCGGGGATCGACAGCCTGCGGATGGACCCCGCGAAGTTCGACGAGCGCCGGCTCGTTCCGATCGAGGCGCCGGCCGGGTCGGTGCTGTTCTTCAACGCCTTCCTGGTGCACCGCTCGGGCCACAACCGCTCGGACCAGGACCGGCGCGCGATCCTGTTCTCCTACCAGCCTGCGGGCCTGGCGCACGCGCGCGAGTTCAAGGCGAGCGGCAAATAGTTCGGGTGACGCCGATCGAGCCCGAGATCCTTCATCGCGGCCCCATAAGAGCGCAGCTTGTCGGCGACGATCTCCTTCGGGCGGCCGTATCGATTGATGAGGCGTTTCAACAGCTTCGTCGCCGCCTTGCGGTCTCGAGTCTTGGTCGCGACGGCCTCCAGCACCTCGCCCTCGTGGTCGACCGCGCGCCAGAGGTACAGCGGGTAGCGGACGTACATCAACACCGTCAGCCGGATCACCTCCGGCGAGGAGTTGAAATAGCGGAACGGATTGGCCATCCGAAACCGCTACGGCGGTTAGCGGCAGCCTATGCGTTAGTCTGGCAACGCCCACTCGCGGTCTGAGGCGCTCACTCGACGGCGAGTCGATATCCCATCCCCGGCTCGGTGATGACGATGCGCGCAGCCTGAGCGTCGGGCTCTATCTTCTGGCGCACCTGCGAGGCCAGCGCACGTACGAACTGGGCGTCGGCGATTCCGCGCTCTCCCCAGATTTGGACGAGCAGATCGCGGTTCGAGACGACCGCGCCATCGGCAGCGGCCAGCGCCCGCAGAAAGTCGGTCTCGCGCCGCGTCAGTCGCACCTCCAGACCATCGATGACGGCCCGCCGCCGCGCCAGGTCGATGTGCCCACCGTGGACGCCCACCACGGCGTCAGGCGCAGCTCGGGCGGGCGGCCGCAGCAAGACCCGGAGCCGTGCGAGCAGTTCCCCGACGGCGAACGGCTTGACGACGTAGTCGTTCGCGCCCCGATCGAGGGCATTGATCTTTTGCGCCTCGGAATCGCGAGCCGAGAGCACGATGATGGGTACGTTGTTGAGTGCGCGGATACGATCAATGATCGTCATGCCGTCAATATCCGGCAAGCCGAGATCGAGCACGACGGCTGTCACCGGCTCCCTCTCGATTGCGGCAAGGGCCTCGGCGCCCGTCTCCGCGAGTGCGACCTCGTACCCGGCCGCGCGAAGCGTGGGCGCGAGAAACCTCAGAATCTGCGGCTCGTCATCGACGACTAGGACCGTGCTCATGGACGCGTTGACCTCGCTGACGGCAGGTCGAGCGCCACTGTAAGCCCAGCGCCGCCGTCCGCCGGAACGCTGGCGCAGATGTGCCCGCCTTGGCTCTCGACGAAGCTGCGGGCGATGTAGAGGCCGAGCCCGGTGCCTCCTTCACCGGCGTTGGGCGCGCGGTAGAATCGTTCGAACAGACGCGCCAACGTCGCGGGCGGCGCGCCGAGCCCCCGATCCCGGACTCTCAGAACGACCCGGCCGCCGCGCTCCTCGGCGTCGATTGTCACGGCCGAACCTCTGGGGCTGAACTTGATCGCGTTTTCAACCACGTTCGCCAGCGCCTGCCTTATGAGCGCGGGGTCGGCCAAGACGGCTATCTCGGCGCCAATGCCAAGCTCAAGCTTCCTGTAGCTCGTCTCGGCGTCTGCGAGTTCCTCCCACAGCTCACAGACCAGGGGCGCAAGCAGTACCTGCGAAGCTCGCACGTCGAGCGCGTTGGCATCGAGCTTGGCCGCGGCGATCAGGTTTTGCATGTAGCGACTTAGCCGCTGCGCCTGCTCTTTGATGTTCAGCAGCAGGTCGCGCGTTGCCGGGCCGGTGGGGCGCCACGCCGATCGCGGCCACTCCTCGAGGAAACGCTCGGGATGCCACTGCTGATGCTGATCGATTTACCCGGCGGCGGGCAGCATAGCTTTCATGATATGGGTAACGGCGGGAAATTGATGCCGTCAACCACCTCATGCAGGAGCGCTACCACGCGCGAGCGATCTTCTCTCCACGCGACGGTGTGACTCGACGCCAGTCCCGCAAGATGTATCACGTGTCAAGACTCCCCGATGGGCGGACGCGGGAGGTGACCGTGCCTGATCAAGTCATACCACGGAGGACTGCGGCTAGGTGCGCCGCCATAGAGTAGTGCCTCAGTTGAAAAGGCGACTCAAAATGAGCTGTCACGAAGCAGTACGCAACGCCATGCAAATCGGATTTGCACCGATAAAGGGGCGTGAGCGGCCTACAGAGGTTGATCAGGCCGTGCTTTCATTCTGAGGGAGGTATTGCAGAAAAACGCGGGCGAGCTGAGGCCGGATTGAGTGCCACCTAGGCAACCATCGTTCGAGGTCGAGGTAGAGCCGCCGTTTCGGCTGGACTTGACCGTGTGGGCACTCCGGAGACGCCCACTCAATCAGATCGACCGATGGGACGGGGTCACTTACCGCAGGACGGTGTTCCTCGAAGGCGCTCCGGTCGAGCTTGCCATAACGCAAACAGGTGGCATGGAAGCGCCGCGCCTCCAGGTGCAGGGATCTGGATCGGCATTCCCGACCTCCCTCGACATCGCGCGCCGGATTCTCGATCGCATCCTCGGGCTCGATATCGATCTGGAGCCCTTCTATGCCGTTGCTGCTAAGGATGCGCGTCTTGATGATCTTGCGGTCAGGTTTCGCGGCATGCGCCCGCCGCGTTTCCCCACCGTCTTCGAGGCGCTGGCGAACGGCATCGCGTGTCAGCAGCTGAGTCTCGAAGCCGGGCTGACGTTGCTGAACCGGCTCGTCGCTACGTACGGCCAAGCACCCCATTCGCTTCCGCGGGCCGGCAAGGCTTTTCCGCAGCCGACCAGCTTGGCGGGCGAGACGGCCGATACCTTGCGCGGGCTCGGTTTCAGCCACAGCAAAGGCGCCGCCCTTATCGAGATCGCGTCGGTGGTGGCGCGTCGCGACATCGATCTGGATGAACTGGGCGAGCTCGCCGACGACGTCCTTCGCTCGACCCTCGACCGACTGCGCGGCGTCGGGCGTTGGACCGCAGAGTACGTGCTCCTTCGAGGCTACGGTCGTCTCAACGTGTTTCCCGGCGACGATGTCGGCGCCCGGAACGGCTTGCAGCGGTGGCTCGGGCTCAGGCAATCCTTGGATTACGAGCGGACCAGTAGCGTCCTTTCGCGGTGGCGACCCTACGGTGGACTTATTTATCTCCACCTGCTGCTCAAATATCTTGAGGAAAAACAGCTGATTGCCGAGGCCTGAAGGCGGTCGAACGGCCTCGGGTGCGATGGGCGCTACTGGGTCGCGTAGCGTAGCAGCAAGTGGTCACCGGCCAGCTTCGCGCTCATAAGTTTCATCCACGGAGCTGTCTCCGGGAGGAAGAGGGCGGAACCGGCGAAGCTCGGTCGGCAAGTTTCCGCGTCTCGTCCGGCGATCTGAGGCGACAACGTCAGGAAAAACTCATCCACGCACCTCTCTGACAGAAACTGACCGAAGGCAGTCGGCCCTCCCTCATGCAGGAGAACGCGTACGCCGAGTTCCCTGGAGAGGATTCTCAGAACTGCCTGGGGCGTGGTCTGACCGGATTCACCGGTCGAGTAGACGGTGACGTTCGAGAGATCACGAGAAGACAGGCGCGATGCGCCTTCCATAGTCGTGATGACAACCGCATCTAGACCCGGTGTGTGGAACGTCGGTTCCTCGAGATCGAGCTTGCCGCTCGCGGTGAGGATTACATTGATCGGCCGCGGCGGTTTGCCGAGCTGCGCGCGCAACTCGGCGTACACGCTCGCGGCCTTCGGGTAGATCGCTTCCGCAATTCGGATTTGACCAGGATCGCCATGAAGCGTGCCCGAACCGACAAGGACCGCGTCGGCGGCGCTGCGCAGGAGGCCCATGACGAAGTGATCTTCGTCATTGAACCCGCTCAGTGGGCCGCCCCCCGACTCGCCCGGAATGCTGAACGACGCGACACCATCGAGACTTGTTACGAAATTGCCGATGACTAACGGCCGATCGCCTTCCGCCTCGGGAAAAGATAGTCGGCCGTCGTATAGCCGCTCCAACTCGGGCGGCAAAAACGACCTGAGTGCGGCAGCGTTTTCATAAAGCGACTTGATCTGCATCGCCTTTAGTACACCTCGATCGGTTGCCAGTTCGAGCCGCGTGCGGCCTCAGCCGGCCCTGGCGACCCGCGTCACGGCAGGAGGCTGATGGCGATCTGCAATCTCTCCGGCGGGTGCTGATCTGGCGCCGTAGGGGTCAAGGGCTCGCGGATCGTCTCGCGAGGGTCGAGTTGGTGGCGCGTTCCGAACATCCCGACAATCGGCGCCGCGGTGGTCTGATCCGCGACAATGCCGCCATCATTTCGTGGCGCGATCTAACGGCGATTGCCCAAGAGCAGGTGCGGTGGCCGGGCTTCTGACATCCGTTCAAGGCAGGAGGTGACGCCATGACGACACGCACATCGAGGGCGGAATGGCGCGGCCCGGTTCCACGCGGCGAAGGTTCGGTGAAGCTGGGCAGCGGTTCGTTCGAGGGAAGGTAATCTTTCGCCTCGCGCTTCGGGCAGGCTAACGATCGTTCGCGGAAGGCCTTGTCGCCACCGGCAATTCACAACCTCCTGCGCCGCTAGGATTCTTGAGCATCGCGCCTCTCGCTCACGCCGATGAGACCGTCGAAGTCCTCGATTTCACGCTTGAGATGCTCGATCGCCCCTTCGCTCACATTCTCCGCGCCAGAATGGATCTTCAGCTCGCCGCTCTCGAATTTGGCGAGTTGCTCGATCAAAAGGGCGCGCAAGTAGCGCCAGCGGGTGACGATCTCAGCCTGGGTCTCCATTCCCAGAACATAGGCGCGCGCCCTGCCGGGCGCCACGCTTGTACAATGAGGTCTATCAAACTGGCTTAGTCGTTGTCGGATCGTGGTCCGGAAATGAGATTTAGCTGGTGCGCCGCCAGAATAGCTGATACGAGGCTCCATCGAATATCGCTTTGGTTCGGTCGCTCTCCACGCTTGCTCTACGGATCGAGCCCCGAGCTACTCCTTCCTCTACGAGAATTTGATCTGCGCCTCACCCGAGGCGCGTGGGACTATACGCGATAGGCAACAAAATGACGATTGGCACTGTGAAGTGGTTCAACCCCACCAAGGGCTTCGGCTTCATCCAACCCGACGATGGCGGCAACGATGTTTTCGTTCACATTTCGGCGGTGGAAAGATCGGGCCTCGGCTCGATCCACGAAGGGCAGAAGCTCGGCTTTGAGCTCGAACGCGACAAGCGCAGCGGCAAGATGTCCGCTGGCCAGCTGCAAGCCGCTTGAGGCTTGGAGGCGGGGCGGTTTGAACCCGCCCCGCTACTCGCGCCGACTTGCCTCGTAGGCGCTTCCCGCTTCGAACGGAGGGGGTCCGAGCGTCAGAGCGCGGCTGGCGTACAGCAGACGTGGCCTTGGGCTGGCCTTTCACTCCGAAGTCCAGGACGGCCGAGAAGCATGGCCGCGACCGCCGCGCACCGCCATCTACGGTGAAAAAGCGCTGAATAGTTTGCCAGCCAGACGCGCGAACGAAGCGCGAAGCGGCGCCATTTACTCATTTGGCTCCGGAGCGCGTCGTATGGCGAACGGATGCCGAACGAACGTGCGCGCCTTGCATAAGCCGCCTTCCGCGCGCCCGGCTCACCCGTAGCGGGAGCGCAACTGTCTCGCTGCCGCTGGCGCAATACCCCACGCAGCCGCAGCGGGAACGTATCCATCGACCCGCCCGGACCCGAAGTGTCGGCGACCAGGAGGAATCAGTATCTTGCCCTCCACCGCAAATAATTCCCTTTGGTCCTCGGCTAACTGATAGGGTCGAGCATGGTCGCAAATCCAGCACAACACATCGAATCGATTATGTTCACGTGCGAAGCGAAGGGCATTCCCGTGTCGACCGGCCACCGCATGCGCGCTAATGAATTTGAGTCCCTGACCGAGCCACGCTCCTTCCGCTGTGGCGCCTGCGGGGCAGTTCATACCTGGACGAGCAGGACGGCCCGGCTCGGCCGGCTTGTCGCGAACTGATCGAGTGCCCCCCCGCCCGACGTCCGCGCTGCCGTCGTCCCCGCCAGGAGCGCTATTCAGGGCGGCCATCGAGAAAGCGGTGGCGGACGGGATACCGCCGTCTAATCTCCTTCTTCAGCTCACGCGTCGCGATGCCTCGAACCTGAAGCGCGACCGAAGCATCGCTGTCACTGACATCAGCTTCGCGGACGGCGAGATGAGATATCTGGGCGTGAGGGTGGCCGAGAACGATGTCGCGTCGAGCGCGCTGACTATCCTCGAATCCTGATCCTCGGCGCATCGCCGCGCGGAAAGGCAAGCATGATCTGCGAGGTTTTCCTCGGAACGGATGGGTCTCGCCCGGCCATGCGGATGGTGGATGGACGATGAAAACCCGCGCCACCAAGGACGGCAGCGACGCGGCCCGGGGCGATCACATGCGCCCGCTGCTCGTGCCCAAGCTGATCGACATCAGCCAGGAGTACGAGGTGCAGTATTGGACCCGCGCCTTCGGCGTGGGCCGCGCGGCGCTGCTGGCGGCCGTGGGCGAAGTCGGCTCGGACGCACGCGCTGTGAGCCGCCGGCTCGGCAAGGGTTAGGTCAGGCGTCTGTCGCCACACTGGCCGGCGGCGAAGTCGACCAGGCTAGCAGCCTCAGGCGCGAGACTTACAGCGAGAGCATTTGATTCGTTCTAGGAGAACGCCGTTCGAAAGTAAGTCGCCCGGGCTCGTGCTCCACGTGCTAGAGTTCGCGCTCCTTCCTCATTCCCGATTGCGCCGAGTCCACCGCGCCGTCCGCAAGGTGCGCGCCCGTGGGGCTTGCGGCGAAAAGGCTGCAAGGACGCCAACAGAATGACTGACCTTCGCGATGACATCCTCGGCCTGGAAGGGCCGCTGCTGATCTACGCCACCGAAGCGTGCGAGAGTGTCGATGAGGCGAAAGACCTGGTCCGACGGACCCTCCAGATTGCCCTCGACGGTGGGGTACGTCCTCCGGCAGGCGGTGATACCAAGCTCTGGCTGTTTGGACTGATGCGTAACGCCTTCCACTCCGTGGCTCGGCGACAGTCGATCTCGCGCGAACGCGGCGCCGCCGGCCAGCAGTGGCGGGCCGACCGGGCCAATGCCATCATCCACTCAGCCAAGGCAGAACTGTCATGAGACGCTGCAAGTCCTACGACGCCAATGGCGCAGGCGGACCTCCGCCCACCGATCCGAGGTCCAGCGGCTCCGCTGTCGGTGGTCGTCGCGCACTCAACGACCCTAGGAGCACGCGCCGCTAGTTCTGGCGGTTCGTTCGCGGGCGGTGGGCTGCCGTGCTATACGGTCGCTATGACTCTCATCCCCGCCGATCCCTTCGCTCGTGGACGAGCTGCGTTCCGGCTGGGTATTCCGCGCGACGCGGCCCCCTATCCATGGGGCGCTGAGTGCAATCGATGGAAGAAGGGGTGGGATGCGGGCTTCGACTCCGCTTATCCCGGTCGCCGGTACAACTGAAGCCTGAGAGGGCGCGCGTCGAGCTAGGGGCCGGTTGCCTCGCGCCGTTCGCTGACGTTGATTAGCCCGTCGAAATCGTCGACTTGCCTCGCGCGCGTTTCCCGCGTTGACCGGAGGAGGTCCGAGCGTCAGAGCGTGGATCGTGTCCCAACACGTGGTGTAACTTCGGCGGTGTGATCACCGCTATCTCCGGCGGGGCCGGACTGGTCAGGCTGCCAGGATGGGCAGGCTGACGGCGGGATCATCGCTCATGGGCGCGACGCTTTCCAGGGTCATGTAGCGGCAGCGCTGAACGGCCCATTCGTCGTTCTGCTCGAGGAGGATGGCGCCGACCAGGCGGACGATGGCGTCCTCGTTGGGGAAGATGCCGACCACCTCGGTGCGCCGCTTGATCTCGCCGTTGAGGCGCTCAAGCGAGTTGGTGGAGTGCAGCTTGGTGCGGTGGGCGGCGGGGAAGCTCATGTAGGCCAGGACGTCGGTCTCGGCCTCGTCGAGGAAGCCGGCGAGCTTGGCGAGCTTGGGCCGCAGCTGGTCGGCGACCATGCGCCACTGGACCTTGGCCGCTTCGGCGTCGTCCTGCGCGAAGGCCGTCCCGACGAAGGCGGAGACCATGGCCCGTCCGCTTCGGCCGGCGTGGGCCAAGAGGTTCCTCATGAAGTGGACGCGGCAGCGCTGCCAAGTGCAGCTCATCACCTTGGCGACGGCGGCCTTGATCCCCTCGTGAGCGTCGCTGGTCACCAGCTTGACGCCTCTGAGGCCCCGGCGGGCGAGGCTCCTGAGGAACTGGGTCCAGAAGGTCTCCGCTTCCGACGGGCCGACCGCGACGCCCAGGACCTCTCTGCGACCATCGTCGTTGACACCCACGGCGACGATCACCGCCACCGAGACGATGCGACCGGCCTGGCGGACCTTCACGTAGGTCGCGTCGATCCACAGATACGGCCAGTCGCCCTCGATCGGCCGGGTAAGGAACGCCTGCACGCGCTCGTCGATCTCCTCGCAGAGCCGCGAGACCTGGCTCTTGGAGATCCCCGTCATCCCCATGGCCTTGACCAGGTCGTCGACCGAGCGGGTCGAGATCCCCTGGATGTAGGCCTCCTGGATCACCGCGGTCAGCGCCTTCTCGGCCAGCCGCCTGGGCTCCAGGAAGAACGGGAAGTAGGAGCCCTTGCGAAGCCTGGGGATGCGCAGCTCCACCGTGCCTGCCCGGGTCTCCCAGTCGCGGTCGCGGTAGCCGTTGCGCTGCGCCAGCCGCTCGGGGCTCTTCTCCCCGTAAGCCGCACCGGCGAGCGCGCCCACCTCCAGCTCCATCAGCCGCTGGGCGGCAAAGCCGATCATCTCGCGCAGAACGTCCGCGTCGGCGCTCTTCTCCATCAGCCCGCGCAGGGCCATCATGTCCTCGGTCATCTTCGGTCCTTGGTTGGTGTTGAGTCGGACAACCCAACCCTACCGAGGATCGCGGATGACCACCGCTGCGCCGCTCGCTCGCTACGGCGCCATGGGGAGGGCGCGCTTCGCGAGCGGCTCCGCTACACCGAGGAGCTACACCACGCCCCGGGACACGACCCAGAGCGTGGCTGCCGTCTGTGAATCTGAATCCACGCTGGTCGGGTAGTTGCGGCTGCCGAAAGCCGGGCAGGCGGGGCCTTACAAAAGGCGTCAGCACGACTAAATTCCTGGTCAGGGTAGCGCTTTTTCCCTGGCGATGACGAAGCCGATTGAAGACGCTCTGGTCCGCCTGCTCGATGCTAGGAGCCGGCTCCCTGCCGCGCTCGCCTTCCGCGAAAAGGCTCTCCAGCTTGAGTCTCGCACACAGGAAAAGGCCGAAGCTTCCCGACGCCTCGTCGCGGAGTCCCGCGCGATCCTCAAGACGATAAATTCAGGCTGACGGCCCGCTCCCGGCTGGCCGACGCACGGCCGTACGGCTACCTTGGCGCTCTAACAGCGCACCTGCTGGTGGGCGACCGCTTTAGCGCACTGCGTCACGAAATTGCCCTGCGGCTCAGCCGTGCGGCGCGCGACGCTGCTCGTCGATAAGTAAAGCCGCCGGCTCGTGACGGGGCATGGAACGCGGGCATCGCCCATTTTGGTCTGGCTTGGTGGCGGTCGATCTCACGGCGCGATGGTCCGCTTCGGGGTCGAAAGCGGTCGTCGCAAGGTCGCTGGAAGCCGGGCATTGGGCTCCTAGTTGCAACCCCGCGCCTTCTGGCCGTAGGTCAGTACCGTCAGTTGGGCGGGGAGACGTTGGATGAGCGCGCTTGCTAGGCCGCCGCGCCGTGAGGTGCGTTCGAGGATTTTCGACAGCGCTCGCTGGGCGGCGTACCGCCCGCGGCCGGACGACATCATCATCGCCACCTACCCGAAGTGCGGCACGACGTGGACGCAGAGGATCGTGGCCATGTTGTTGGCGCGGAGCGCGGCTGCGGCGCCGGTGGGCGGGCCCTGGTTCGACTTCCGCCTGAGAGGACCGGTCGAGCCGGTCGCGGAGGCGGCCGAGGCCACGCCCGGGCGGCGGCACCTGAAGTCGCATCTGCCATACGACGCGTTGCCGGTCGCGGAGGGGGTGAAGTTCATTCACGTCGCGCGCGATGGGCGCGACGCCGCCCTGAGCATGCACAATCACATGCGCGGCTTCAGGCCCGAGATGAACGCGATCATGGACCAGGTGAGCCTGAGCGACCCGAAGTTCGGGGACGCCTCGCCGCCGACGCCGGAAGATCCTGCAGAGTCATTCCACGAGTGGCTGACCGATGGCGGCGCGCGCGGCGATCCCGGCGCGTCGTTCTGGGAGGTCGAGCGCAGTTATTGGGCCGCGCGAGCGGACGCCAACATGCTCCTCGTCCACTACAACGACATGAAAGCCGACCTCGCCGGCGAGATCGCGCGCATCGCCCGCTACCTCGAGATCGCGCTGCCGGACGCGGTGATGGACCAGGTCGTCGCGGCGGCGGGTTTCGAGGCCATGCGCGAACAAGGCGAGGCGTTGATGCCGGGCGCCGAGATGGCTTGGGTGGATGGCGCCAAGACATTCCTGAACAAAGGCGTCAATGGCCGCTGGCAGGGCGTTTTCAAAGACCAAGATCTTGCGACATACGAGGCTCAAGTCGCCCAAGAGTTCACCCCTGCGCTTGCAGGCTGGCTGGAGCACGGTCGCCTGGTCGCCGGCGACCCGGCGCTCTCGCCAGACTAGGCAGCTTTCGACCCGCGCGTCCGCTTTGGATCCGAGTGCCGCCACTGATCTGACGCCGAGGAGCGGACGCGACGATGGCGTGGATTTGGGTTCAGGCGCCTTCGGTCGACTATCTGACCTGCCACCGGCCATTGCGCTTGACGAGGTTAAGATTGAGGTCCGCAACTCCCGGGCGGCAAATCTCTTTTCCGTTGAGCTTTGGACATGGAGAGATGGCCGAAGTTCCTCGAACTAACGACCACTGACGCACTCGTTCGTCCCTCCATAAGAGGGCGGAAAGATCATATTGCCGGTCACGTTGGCGGCGACGAACGTTGGTGTGGGGACGCCAAGTTTCCGCCACTGGCAAACCTCCCGAAAGACAGTCCCGTTGTCTCCATCTGCGTCCAAGTAGGTCGCAAGCGGCTCGGCGGTGCCCCAACCGAGCGCGTGTCTTCCAACCTCGACGATGACGGCGCAGTCCTCAGCGGACGCATGAACGACGGGTTGCCGCGTGGTGGCGACTGCGACCGCTGCAATGATCAGTACGACGCTCATGCCCCTTCGCAGTGGACGCTCGACATCATGCTTCACATACGCGAGGTCAGATGAGTCCGCTAAGAGAGCCGCCGGTGGCGTGACGCCCGGAAGCGGACGCTCGTCGGCCGCGCACACCGGATGCTGCTCAGTGGCCGGCTGTTCGACACCGACGGACTGCTCATGGAACCAGCCTTCGGGCATGTGAAGAAGCGACGATACTCGTATTACGCATCGAAGCCGATGCCGCGGGGTGCGCTCGAGGAAGCGTCCGACGACGCGATCCGCCGCGTGCCTGCCGACGCGATTGACCAACTCGTCACGAGCTGGGGCGAGCGGCTCTTCCCGGACGGTAGAGATGCCGCCGAACGCGATTGGGTTCGCCAGTTAGTTGGGCGGGTGGAAATCCATCCGTCATCTGCCCAACTGGTGATCCGAACACCGGGTTGCCGGGCGCGCCAGGTCTGCGCGCCGCCATGGACCTGGTGCGACGATGGTCACAGCCTAACGAGAACGTGCTACCTGACCCGAGCCATAGCGGCCTCATTCGCGTGTTGCTGCCGGTGAGGCTCGTTCTCCGCGGTGGGCGCAGATGGCTCAACCTGCCTGACGGGAGGCGCGCGTCGATCCCGAGCCCACCAAGCTCGCAACTCGTCAGACGTCTGCGCGCTGGCCATGGCCTCCACCTTCTGACGGCGCGCATCGTCCAGCAGAGCCCGATTGATCGCCTCCCAGGTCTGGGGTCGGACCGCGCTGATCGTCTCCTGGAGCACCGACTTCTTGTAAGCGGCGTTCTGACCCCACATGGTGCCGGCTGACGGAAGCCGGGATGCTGGCCGCCCTTGTGTTGGCGGGCTTAGTTCCATGACGATGCCACCTGATGATGCCATGACGGAGCCCTATCCGGTGCGCCGGATGGAGGTGTTCACGGG
>Ga0134125_10001135_pt1 | contig 33340 bp, 26 predicted proteins | sample KB31751_FD_96464 | JGI IMG/M metagenome (GOLD analysis project Ga0134125, IMG submission 96464) | Terrestrial soil microbial communities with excess Nitrogen fertilizer from Kellogg Biological Station, Michigan, USA - KB3-175-1 | ecosystem: Environmental > Terrestrial > Soil > Unclassified ...
CTCGGATCGTCCATGCCATCTGAGTCGCGTAGCGAAGCCGTGCCACGAGGAGCCGGATGCGGGAAATCCGCACGTCCGGATCTGTGGGGGGCCCGGTCGGGCAACCGGCCGGGTCTACCCGATCCCGACCGCGCCCGTCAGCCACGTGGACGACGGCGCTCGACTCCTGGTCGACTACCACGGTGACGTACTCATCGCGCTTCTGGTAGGAGGTCTCATCGACACCGAGTCGGCGAGGCAGTCGTTCCTTACGCGACGAAGCCCCCGAGCTACAGCTCGCTGCTGGATCCCACTGACTGCTTGCCAAGACAAGCCCAGCAACTCCGCTACAGCGGACAAGCTCGCTTCCTTCAGCCAGTCGATCACCAGAGCCTCGAACAGGGCAGTAAACCGCGACCCGGCCTCACCCCAAGCCACAGCGACTTGATGGACGCCGTGCTCGGCACACTCGACCCGCGGCACCTCAGCCACCAAGATGGTGGGATACTGACAGGTGTCCAGGTGGCGCCATCGGCGCGGTCGCATATCGTACCGGCGGCTGGCAATCCCACAGATCGGGCAGAACTCCGATACCTGCGTGCTGATCTTGCTCACCTGGAGGCCGAAGGCTGTGGCGGTGGCGGCATAAACAAGGATCTGGTCATGAGCCGCAAGGAGATCCTCGCGAGTGGCTATCGCCTTTTGTTGCACCACGTCCAGCCAGTCCGACACTCAGGGCCTCAAGACCCCTCCCACCTTCGACGGCCTCCACCTGGTGGGCATCGACTGCCTTCAGTAGCGTGGCGAAGGTAGTAGGGGTGCAAAGGCTTGAGCGGTAATATCGGGAAGGCGATCGCCCTTTCCCCTGTTCTCCTGCCCGAAAGGAATTTCTCATGACCGAAGAGACCTTCGACGACGCGACCCTGAACGAGCTGGAGGCCTTTTTTCGGGAGGCGATCGCGCGAATCCTGGAGCGCGAGGAGAGCGAGCCCTTCCTGGCCTGGGTGCGCGAGGAGGCCGCGGCTCGTATGCCGCGGCTGTTCGGCCAGCTCCCCGACGAGGCCGCCCGGCGCAGCTCGGCGTCGGAGTTTGGCCGTGCTTTGTGGAACTCGGCGCCTCTGCCGGGCAACGGCTTCCGTCCCCGGCCCGTCCCCGAGCCCGAACGCAACACGCCCTGCCCGTGCGGCTCGGGCCTCAAGTACAAGAAGTGCTGCGCGCCGTGGGCGGCGGACCTCCCGTCGTTCGATCCGGAGGGAATCTGGCGCCTTGTCGTGGAGGCCCTCCCCCTGGATCGGGTGGAGGAGATGGGGCGGTCCGGCCGGGTCCCCCGGAATCTCGCCGGCGATCTCGCGACCTCGTTCCTCGACGACGGCGAGCCCGATAAGGCCCTGGCCCTGGTGCAGCCGATGTTCGATCGTCCGGACAAGCTCGACCGTCTCGACGAGCGCGACGCGGCGGCCCTCAGCGCGTTCCTCGAATCCCTCGGCGATCTGGATCTGCTGGAGGAGAAGGCGGCGGCGGTAGAGCGCCTGGCGAAGGTTCTCAAGCCCGCCCTCCGGGCCGTGCTCTGGGAGGACCAGGTCCGCCACCACGCCATGGAGGGCGATTTGCTGGAGGCCTGGGCGGCTCTTGAGAAGGCGCGCAAGGACGATCCCGAAAGCGGGGCTCTCGGTCCTCTGGAGGTGAGCCTGCTGATGACCGAGGGGCGGACGGCGGAGGCCGGCGAGCGGGCGCGCTTCTTTCTCGACCGCTCCCGGCGCGATCCGGAGGCGATCACCGAGGCGGGGAAGATGTTCCTCGAGAAGATCGCCGGAGATCCCGAGGGGGCGCAGCTCGAATTCTCTCTCGGCGAAGAGGTGAAGGACGGCATCCTTCGCTTGCAGAAGCTGCTGACCCGCCTGGAGCCGCCTTCCGCGGTCTACGACATCCTGCCCGTTGATGGCGATGCGGGAGCCGGCCGGCTGGTGCCGCCAGGCTCCCTGCGGCGGGCGGAGGAGGGGTGGGATCAGGCGTTCTTTGGCCCGGAGCCTGAGTACGATGCCGGCCTCGACGAGGACGAGGAGGGCATCGACCACGATGCCTGGAGCGAGGAGGACGCCGCGCGCTGGCTCGCCTTCCTCCCCGACGAGCCCACCGCCCTGGATAGCCTGGAGGTGCTGGAGGATCTCTCTCACGCCTTCTCCGAGCTGGGCCTGGACCGCTACCCCTTCCTCGACCGGCCGCTCCTCAAGCCGCTCCTCGACCGCGCCCTGACGATCATCCGGGAGGCCCTCGCGGCCCATCCTGAGATCGTCCGGCTGCCGGAGGACGCCGAGCCCAACGGCTCCGCCCTGGCCCTGATCGCCGGGGCCTCAGCCCTGGCGGACCGGCTCGGCGAGACCGGCCGCGGGCGGGAGCTGCTAGAGTGGCTGGACATCCTCGACCCCGTTGAAGAGGTGGAGGAGGAAGAGCCGGGCCAGGAGATCCCATTGGAATGATTTGTATCCGAATTAAACTACGATACGGCTTGATTTGGATCTGATCTAGGATATTCTATGGAGTCGTGAAGACTCCTCTGCCGGGGACTGATCTCCCCTTTCGGCAACCTCTGGGCCTCCGGGTCGATTGCCCCCGGCTCGATCCCCGAGAGGCTCTGCTCGTCTACCTGGACCGCATCTACGACAAGGAGCGGCGGGGAGAGTCGCGGGAGGAGAGCTTCTATCCCGATCTTCTGGATCTCCTCCAGTGGTTCGGGGAGGAGAGAGGCCTGGCGGATCTTCGGGTGATCCTCATCCCCCGCAAGACCGAGGAGTGCCTCCTCGACTTCCAGGTCTGGCGGGGCGAGCGGATCGCCGGGTACATCGAGGCCAAGAGGCCGGGGACGAATCTGGACAAGGTCGAAGGGTCGGAGCAGCTCCAGCGCTACAAGAAGACCTTCCCCAACCTCATCCTCACCAACTTCCGGGAGCTCCGCCTATACCGCAACGGCGAGATGGTCCTCCGGGCGCAGGCCGGAGCTCTGGCGGACGGTCCGGAGCGGTTCCTGGAGCTGCTGGAGCTGTTCGCTGATTTCGAGTCTCCGGCGAGCGCTTCGACGGCCGCTCTGGCGGAGCGCCTCGCCCGGCGGACGCGCGTCCTCGCGGCACGCATTCAGGAGCTGTTGGAGCGGGACACCGAGAAGCGCTCGAATTTCGCGAGCTTCTATCAGGCGTTTACGGAATTTCTGCTCGCCGGCCTGGACCACCGGCAGTTCGCGGACCTCTACGCGCAAACCTTCTCCTACGGCCTGCTGGCTGCCCGCAGGCTGGAGGAAGGAGCCTTCGACCTCCAGGCGGCGGCGAAGAGCATCCCCGCTTCCAGCGGCATCCTGCGCGAGGTATTCCTCAACATCTCGCTGGGTGATCCCCATCCTGAAATCGCCTGGATCGTCGACGAGATCGTTGCCGTGCTGGCGAGCGCTCCCGTGCGTCACATGCTGGCGCACGTTCTGGACCGCAGGGGGCGGGATGCAGTTCTCGACTTCTACCAGACTTTCCTCCACTTCTATGACCCGGAGCTCCGTAAGCGGCGAGGGGTCTATTACACGCCCCAGGAGCTGGTGTCGTTCGTGGTGCGCTCGGTCCACCGGCTGCTGGTCACGCGGTTCGGCCGGCGCGATGGCCTGGCGGATCTGGGCGTGACGCTCCTCGATCCGGCCGCCGGCACTCTGACCTTCGTGGTCGAGGCCGCCCGTTGCGCGATCGAGGCCGTGCGCGCCGAGATGGGAAACGGCGGTGTGCCGGCCCTGATTCGCGACCACGTCCTGCGGGATTTCTACGCTTTCGAGCTGATGATGGCTCCCTATGCCGTGGGTCACTTGAAGATGAGCCTGGTGCTCGAAGAGATGGGCCACCCCTTGCGCCGGGACGAGCGCTTTCCTCTCTATCTGACCAACGCCTTGGAGGACACGGAGGATCTGGAGCAGTCGAGCCTGCCTTTCGTGGCGGCCCTCACACAGGAAGCGCAGGAGGCCGGCGTCGTCAAGAAGGAGCGCGCGATCGACGTCGTCCTCGGCAACCCGCCCTGGGCGGGTCACTCGGCAAACCGTGGCGAGGAGATCGGTGACCTGGTCCGTAGCCCCTATATCGCCGCCGACCACCGCTCGGTCAGGGGGTACGACTGGGTGGAGGGCGCGGCTTTGAAGGAGCGCAATTCCAAATGGCTGCAGGACGATTACGTGAAGTTCCTCCGCTTCGCACAGCGAAAGATCGATCAGGCCGGCGAGGGGATCGTCGCCTTCGTCACCAACCACAGCTATCTCGACAACCCCACGTTTCGGGGACTTCGGCAATCGCTCCTGGAGACTTTCGACGAGATCTATCTGTTGGACCTCCACGGTGGCCGCAAGAAGCAGGAGCGGTCGCCGGACGGTGGAGCGGACGCCAATGTCTTCGAGGACGTCCAGCAAGGCGTAGCGGTGGTGTTCCTGGTGAAGAAACCCGGGCTGGAGAAGAGAGTGTTGCGCGCCGACCTCTGGGGAACCCGGGGAGAGAAGCTTCGCTGGCTGGTCGATCGGGATGTCGAGACGACGCCGTGGAAGGGGATCGCGCCGCGCGGACCGGCTTTCCTCTTCGCGCCTCGCGATGCGGCTCTGGAGGACGAGTACCGGAGGGGTATCGCGCTCACGGATCTTTTTCCGAAGTGCTCGGTGGGCATCGTCACAGGCTGCGACGCCTTTGCCGTCGACACGCAGCCGGAGGATCTGAAGCGGCGGGTTCGTCTGCTGCGGGAAGCGACGAAAGATCCTGCCGAGGACGAGAAGAATGCGGCGCTCTTTCCCGACGCCCCAGCCCGGTCCTTCTCAGAGCTCCGAACCGACGACGACTGGCAGGACCGGTTCAAGCGCGTTCTTTATCGGCCCTTCGACTGGCGAACGATCTTCTACGCGCGCTACGTTCTCGAGCGGCCACGGCGAGAAGTGATGCGTCAGCTTTTAGAGTGGCCCAACCTGGGATTGGTCGTGCCGCGCCAGTGCAAGGAGAGCTTCGGAGCCTTGGCGACGGACGCCATCGCCGCCCACAAGTCCGTCTCGGCCTATGACATCAACTCCGTGTTCCCCCTGTTTCTCTACCCGGAGAGCGGTCTTTTCAAAGAACGGAAGGCGAACCTGGCTCCTGCCTTTCTCGGCCTGTTCACCAAGCGAATCGGGGAGGAGCCGCCGCCCGAGATGGTCTTCGAGTACGTCTACGCCGTTCTCTATAGCCCGCCCTACCGCCGCCGGTACGCCGAGCTGCTGCGTACGGACTTCCCGCGCGTCCCGCTTCCCAGGAACCGCGGGGCCTTTCTGGAGCTGAGCGGCCTGGGCAACATACTGGTGGATCTCCATCTCCTACGCTCGGGCCGGCTACGCCAGCCGGCCGTCCACTTCACGGGGGAAGGAAAGGGAAGAGAGGTTTTCCAGGGGATCGGTCCCGAGGTCTGGGAGTATCGCGTAGGCGGCTATCAGGTGTTGGATCGCTGGCTTGCGGCGCGGGCGAAACGTGCGCTGCGGTTCGAGGAGATTGAAGAATTCCGGCGGATCGCGGCGGCGCTGCGGGAGACGATCGGCGTGGAGAGGCGGATCGAGGAGGTTTGGAACGACCTATTTTGATCTCCGCGCGGGGCGTCGTTCCGGCCGGGCGTTCCACGGGTCCGTGGGCCAGGCGTGCCGGGGATATCTTCCCTGCAGCTCTTTGCGCACCTCGGGGTACGTATTCGTCCAGAAGCTCCGCAGATCGTGGGTCACCTGCTGGGGGCGCCCATTGGGGGCGAGCAGGTGCAGCAGCACGGGGACCCGACCGGCGGCGACGCGGGGAGTTTCTTCCAACCCGAACAGCTCCTGGATGCGGGCGGCGAGCACCGGCGGTTTTCCCGGCTCGTACTGAAGCTTGACCTGACTGCCGCTGGGAACCTCCAGGCGCTCCGGGGCCTCGCGCTGCAACGCCGCGAGCTGCGGGTAGGTCAGGGCTCCCTGGAGGATTTCCAGCAGCGGCGCCCGCTTCAGCTCGGCGAACGACTTGCGGCCGGCGGCGAGGGCCGGGAGGAGGTCGCGGATCTCGCCGTCGGTGAAGCGGGGAAGCTCGAGCTCGGGCCGCCAGTCCGCCAGCGAGCGCACCCGCGCCAGAAAGCCGGCGACCTCGGGATCGTCCAGCGCAAGGGCGCGGTCGAGGCGGTCCGTAGCCGCCTGGACGAGGGCGCGCTCGGTCTCCTGCGTCTTCGGTGCCGGCACCTCGGCTTCCGCGATCACCAAGTCGTCGTAGCGGGTTCTCTTCCAGGCCGCTACGCGCTCGCGGGACTCGTCGAACTCCAGGTCGATCGAGGTGCGCAGTCGATCGGCATCGAGCCACTCGGGCTCCATGGCGGAGGCCTTGCGCACCAGGGCTTCCCCTCCTCGGCTCCCGTCCAGCTCCACGCAGAGGAACAGCTCGGCCTCCAGCACGGCGCTCTCCTCGGCGAGACGGACTCCTCGGCCGCCCACCATCACGGCTCGCGGACTCCGCGGCTCTCGCCGGCGGGCCACCCGGTCGGGATAGGCGGCGAGCAGGGCGCGCAGGAGAGGGGCTTCGTCGTCCCCTCTTGAACCCGAAGGCTCCATCAGCTCCCGCCGCGCCATCTCGGCGAGCTGGTCCCGCGCCCGCAGCACGAAGCGGGCGGCGCCGGCGTTCAACGTTTCCGTCTCAAAACTGTCCCGGCGCTCGAAGCTCTCCAGGGCGTCGAGGCGATCGAGGAGGTCGGAGCGCGAGCTGCGGCGCGGGCCGGCGCCACGGGGAGAGCGGAGGAACGGATCGCGCTCGGCAAGCAGGGCGGCGAGAAGGGCGGCCTCCCGCGTCCTTCCGGCTCGCTGGCCCTCGATCAGCAGGCGGGCAAGCCGGGGGTGGACGGGCAGACGCGCCATCGTGCTTCCCAGCGACGTGACGACGTGGCCGAAGGCGCCGAGCTGCCGCAGGAGCTGTACGGCGGCGGCCAGGGATTCCGGGGACGGAGCTTCAAACCAACCGAAGGCGGCGAGGTCGGTCTCGCCCCAGGCCAGGAGCTGGAGCGCGGGTCCGGCGAGATCGACCCGGGCGATCTCCGGGGTTTCCCGCTCGGCGAGGGTGGCGTGGGCATAGGCGGGCCAGAGGCGGAGGCAGATCCCCGGCGCCTGCCGCCCGGCGCGCCCCGTCCGCTGATCCGCCGAGGCGCGGCTGATCCTCCCCAGCTCCAGCCGGTCCAGGCCCGTGGCGGGATCGAAACGCAGCCGGCGGACCTGCCCTGAATCGACCACTGCCGTGACGCCGTCGAGGGTGAGCGAGGTCTCGGCGACGTTGGTGGCGAGCACGATCTTTCTCCTGGACATCGGGCGCAGCACCTCGTCCTGGCGCTCGGCCGGCAGGTCGCCGTAGAGCTGGAGCACGGCGAGGTTCTGCTCGGCGGCCAGCCCGGCCAGGGCCTCGGCGCAGCGCTGAATCTCCCCGACGCCGGGAAGGAAGACGAGCACGTCCCCAGCTATCTCACTCAGCAGTCTGCGCACTCCGGCGGCGATCCGGGCGGGCAGGGGCCGGTCGTCCGGCCGCTCGCTATAGAGAATGTCCACCGGGAAGAGCCGTCCCCGGCTCTCGATCGTGGGCGCGTTCCCCAGGAAGGCCGCGATCGGCCCTGGATCGAGGGTCGCCGACATGGCGACGAGCTTCAAGTCCGGCCGCACCTCCCGCTGGACGCGCCGGGCCATCGCCAGGGAGAGGTCGGTCGCCAGGCTCCGCTCGTGAAGCTCGTCGAAGAGGACGGCTCCCACGCCTTCCAGAAACGGATCGGCCTGGAGGCGCTGCACGAGGATTCCCTCGGTGACCACGAGGATCTTCGTGCGCGGCCCGGCCTTGCGGTCGAAGCGCACCTGGTAGCCGATCTCCTCGCCCAGCGTCGTGCCGGTCTCCTCGGCCATGCGGCGCGCGGCGGCGCGGGCGGCGATCCGGCGGGGCTCCAGCATCACGATCTGCCCGCCACCATTGATTCCCGCGGCGAGCAGGGCGAGGGGCACCCGGGTCGTCTTGCCCGCGCCGGTGGGGGCCACGAGCACGGACGACGGCCCCTCGCGCAGGGCGGTGAGAAGCGCTGGGAGGGCTTCGTCGATGGGCAGGGAGGGTAAACGATTCAATGCACGGCTCGCGGGGACGGGCTGGAGGGTCTCGCCGGGATTGTAGCCTCGGCGGCCCAGGCCAGGATCTCGAAGACGACTCGTTCTTGAAGGCGCCGGCGCCTTCTCAAGGCGATCCCCGAGAGGTCCGGGCCCTCGACGTCGAAGAGCGCCAGGCGCAAGGCGAGGTCCACCGGTACCAAGTCCGGATGCCGGGCGCAGGCGTCTTTGAGGCCTTGGTCCAGGGCAACCCCGTGGAGCACCAGCAGGCCGGCGTTCTCCAGATCCTGAAGATTGGGTTTCTTGTGGAGGAAGCAGAGGGTTGACGCGGCCACCTCGCGCAACGCGTCCACGGTGACGGCGACTCCGGCGAGCCGCGTCTCCTGGGGAGGCGCCAAGGCGCGTCCGGGCTCGGCCGTCAGGCTCAACAGACAGGCGGATTCCCCATAGGCCGCACCCAGCCAGATCCGCTTCGCATCGCCATGGAGAGTGGCAACGTCCAGATCCGCGCCGGTCAGGGTGCTGACGACCTCGTCGTGCAGCGCGCCCAGGCGGTCGCGGCCATGCCAGACGAGATCGAGCTGACCGATGGGACGCGGCACGCGGGGCAGCCACCGCCAGAGCGCGGCGCGGCCGGAAAGGCTCCAGCGGGGCTCGAAGCCGGCGAGGGCGCCGAGAACCCGGCGGGCGGCAGGAGGAAAGGCGGGGAGAATCATGTCCATGAAAACTCGGGACCCCTTTAGCCGAGTATAGGGAATATTATCATACTGAATCACACTTTGATGATGTCAGCGGAAAAAATGTCGCGGGAAGCGGTAATATCCCGCTCATGTCGGGCGCGGAGCTTGGAACCTTCCTGGCCGTCCTCCGGATCGTCCGGGGCTGGAATCAGGAAGAGCTTGCGCAGGCCTCGGGTCTGCGTAGCGGGACCATCTCCGACTACGAGCGGGGAAAGATGGTGCCGGGGCTCAACGCCCTGCAACGCCTGCTGGGAGCCATGGGCTATCCGCTCGCGGCCCTGGACCAGACCCGGGCCTTCGTCAATCTGGTGAAGGCCGGGGACCTGCCGGCGGCGACTCCGGAGGGGGCGGGACGACCGGTGGACCTGCGCCGGGAGGTGGACCAGGCTTCGGCCGAGGCCGGCCGGGTGGTCTCCCGCCTCACGCGGCTGATGTTCGAGGTGATGATCTCATCGGCCGGAGATGGCGGCGGAGGTCTGCATCCCGGCGAGTAGCCGGCGTCAACTTCAGCTTACGGTTCGGGCTCGTGGACCTCGCCGGCGTAGGGAAGGACGCGGAAGCCCTCCTGGGCGGCGGCGAGGCGCAGGGACTCTTCCAGGCAGACGAAGCCCACTCCCTGGGTGCGCTCCCGGCACCAGATGAGAGCGGCGGCGAGCTGCAAGGCCCGGTCGGCCCGCAACGGGTGGACGGTGAGGATGCGCAGAGCCCGGGCGCGAACCTCTTCGGAGGGTTGGATCTCGAAGGCGCGGGCTCGAAGATGGTCGATCAGCCCCCGGGCCCGCTCGAAATCAACCTTGGTGAGGCGCTCCCGCCGCTGGGCAGCGGCCAGAGCCTCGATGCAATCGAGCACGGCCCCCCACCAGAGGGCCACCTCCGGATCGCGTTCGAGCAGAGGCGAGATCCGCTCGGCAATGGGATCCTGAATGGACACGGCGAGGAGAGCCGAGCTGTCCCAGAACCTCAGATTGCCTCCCGCAGCTCCCAGAGGCCGATGACGTCATCCTCGTCCTGGAGATCGCGAGGCCGCGTGAATTCGGCGCGTGGCAGCTTCAGGAAGGCCTCGACGTCCAGCACCTTCTCGGGGGCCTTGACGAGGCCCGTGCGCACCAGCTCCTGCGTCGCCGCCGCGGGGCTCGCCCCCGACAGCGGCATCAGCCGGGCGATGGGCCGCCCGTGCTCGGTGATCTGGACTTCCTCTCCGGCTTTGACCCGGGAGAGGGTTTCGGAGAGCATCGCTTTCAGCTCGGCAATTCCCATGCATCGCATGGGAGAAGCATAGACAAACGAAAATGACCTGTCAAGTCATTTTGCCGAGATCCAACGATCCAATTCCTCTACTACGGGGTACCGGCCGCCGCTTTCGAGGCGATGGCCAGGAACAGCTCCTGCACCACCTCCTTGAGCTCCACCGTATAGCTCGCGAGGTCTTTGAGCGACTGCTCGATGTGCTCGGTGCCGGGCCGGCTCGCGAGCGGTCCGCCGGAGCGCGGGCGAATCTTGTGGGTCATCCGTTCGTCCAGGCTCTGGAGCTTCTGGTACGCGTCTTTCAGGCGTTGCGGGTCCATGTCAGGGTGCCTCCTTGGGGGTCTGGCCGGGATGGCTGAGCTGGATCGTATAGCCGACGAGCCGTTCGATTTCCTGGGCGTCGAGCCGGCGCTTGAAGGCAGGCATCGGGCCCTCGCCTTCGGCGATGCGCTCGCGGATCGCCGCGCGGTCGCCGCGTTGCGCCATGGGCGAGGCGAGGAGGTTGGCGTGCGGGTAGAGGGTGAGCGCGCGCGCGACTCCCTCCCCGCGGTCGCCGTGGCAGCGGGCGCAGTGCCGGCCGTAGAGCTCGGGAGTGGTGAGATTTTTCCGGGCACAGCCGGTAATCGGCGCGGCGAGCGCGGCGAGCGCCACGAGGAGAACGATCGGATGGAGCTTCAAGGCTTCAGGTCGGGCGCCGGTGGACCATCGTGGCCGTGGCCTGGTCGCGCGGCCGCACCACGATCTCGTCGATGTTGACGTGGGACGGCCGGGTGGCCGCCCAGACGACGCAGTCCGCCACGTCCCCGGCGGTCAATGGATCGAGGCCGCGGTAGACGGACTTCGCCCGTTCCTCGTCGCCCGCGAAGCGCACCCGGGAAAACTCGGTCTCCGCGAGGCCGGGAGCGATCTCGGTGACCCGCACGGGCTCGCCCAGCAGCTCCAGCCGCAGGGTATGGGTGAAGGCGCGCACGGCGTGCTTGGCCGCCGTGTAGCCCGCGCCGCCGGCGTAGGTCTCGAAGCCGGCGATGGAGCCGATGTTGATCACGTGGCCGTCGCCCGAGGCCTTGAGGGCGGGCAGCAGCGCCCGGGTGAGGCGCAGGGTGCCCATGACGTTGGTCTCCCACATCCACTGCCAGTCCTCTTCCTTGGCGCTCTCGATGCGGTCCAGGCCATGGGCCCCGCCGGCGTTGTTGACCAGCAGGTGGACTCGCTCCGGCAAGCGGGCGGCGAAGGCGGCGACGCTGGCCGGGTCCGTGACGTCGAGAGGCAGCGCGGTGGCGCGCTCTCCCAAGGGTACCGCCACTTCCTGCAGGCGGTCGAGCCGGCGGGCTCCCAGGAAGACGTGGAACCCGGCGCCCGCCAGAGCCTGCGCCGTGGCCGCGCCGAAGCCGGCGCTGGCGCCCGTTACGACGGCGGTCCTATTGGAGTCCTGGGGCATGGCTTTTCAGACCTCGGCCGACGGACAGAGGTCGGCGACGGGGCAGCGATCGCATTCGGGCTTCCTGGCCTTGCAGGTCCGCCGCCCGTGATTGATGAGGAGGAGGGCGAAGAGCGTCCACTGCTCCCGGGGGACGACGGCGACGAGGTCCTGCTCGATCTTCACCGGATCGTCCTGCTCCGTCAGCCCCAGGCGGCGGGAGAGGCGGGTCACGTGGGTGTCCACGATGATCCCCTCGTTCAGGCCGAAGGCGTTGCCCAGGATGACGTTGGCCGTCTTGCGGCCGACGCCGGGCAGCGCCACGAGGTCCTCCATGCGAGCCGGCACCTCGCCGTCGTGATCGGCGACCAGGGCCTTTCCCAGATTGTTCACGGCCCGGGCCTTGTTGTGGAAGAAGCCCGTGGTCTTCACCAGCTCCTCGAGCTCGGCGAGATCCGCTCCCGCGAAGTCGCGGGCCGTGGGGTAGCGACGGAAGAGGGCCGGAGAGATCTTGTTGATCTGCACGTCCGTGGACTGGGCGGCCAGAATGGTCGCCACGAGGAGCTGAAGGGGAGTCTCGAAGTCCAGGGCGATGCGCGGGTTGGGGTCCTCGCGGTACAGGCGCGCGACGATCTCCGCCACCCGCTCCCGGCGCGCCCGGCCGGACTCCCGCCGCGCCTGGCCGGGAGTGATCCCGGGCGGCCCCGGCCGTCGTCCCGCCGGGAGGGCTTGCGGCGGCCTGGCGCTCTTTTTTTCTTTCGGGGGGGCCTTCATGGCCGCGGATCTTATCCCGTCTTGCCCGGTTCGAGGATCTCCCGGGCCTGCAGGACCACCCGGCGCTCGTTGTCGAAGCTGAGCTTGGCGATCCCTTCGTCCCAGGAGAACCACTCGGCTCCGGAAACCTCCGCGGCGTCGAAGTCGGCCGCGGAGCCGCAGACGTAGTCGAGCAGGAAGTAGTCGACCCGCTTGTGCACCCGCCGGGCGCCCTTCTCCACGAACCAGTACTCCACCTCGGAGAGCGGAGCCACCACCCGGCCGGTGACGCCGGTCTCCTCCCGCACCTCGCGCAGCGCCGCCTGCTCCGCCGTCTCGCCCATCTCGATGTGCCCCTTGGGGAGCTGCCAGCGGCGGCCGGATTGCGTGGAGATCAGCAGGATGCGGCCGGCCTCCACCACCAGGCCGCCCGCCGAGCGGTGATGCTCGGTCCTCATGCGATCCGGTTCGGGTCGTCCGGTGAAGCCTCGGGAAGAGCGCGGCGGTGGGTTCAGTTGGCCGACTCCTCGGAGGTGCCGCCCGGTATCCAGGACGGCAGGGAGGCGGGATCGATCCCCACCGAGCGCAGCGCCGCCGCCCAGAGCTGCTCGGGATCGGAAGCGAAGATCAGATCGCCGTCGACCGGCGCCGTCAGCCAGTCGTTGCGCAGGATCTCGTCCATGAGCTGCCCCTCGCCCCAGCCGGCGTAGCCGAGCAGCAGCCGGAAGCGGTCGGTCGGCTCCTCGGCGAGGCGGGAGAGGTCGTCGATGTGCTGCGTGAGGGCCAGGCCGGGGACGATCTGCTTGGCGGTGTCCTGCTCGTCGGCTTGGGACAGCACCGGGGCGAACAGCACGGTCCCCAGGTTCGGCTGCACGGGCCCGCCGAAGTAGGCGACCGTCTCGTCCTGACCGCCCCACTGCACGTCCATCCCCCTCAGAATCTCGCTCACCTTGATCCCCGTCGGCCGGTTGACGATGAATCCCAGGCTTCCTTCCGCCTCGTGATGGAGCAAGAGGATCACGCTGCGGTGGAAAAACGGGTCGAGCACCTGCGGCATGGCCATCAGAAGCACCGGGGTGATCAGGTCGGAATCGCTCACTGGCATGGCTCATCTTACCCCGGCTCGCCGCCTCTGGGAGAAAGCTGTTATCTTTGCGAGTATCGGCGGGTTCCCGCCCCCTTCCGGCGGTGGCGCTCGCCACACGACTCGCCTTGAGATTCCGAGGAGAAAAGATTCCATGAACGATAGTTTTGGAAGCCGCTCGACGCTGCGGGTGGGCGGCCGTCAGGTCCGTTTTGCCCGGCTGGGCGCCCTGGAAGCGCGGGGCTTCAACGTCTCCCGCCTCCCCTATGCCCTGCGCATCCTGCTCGAAAACCTGCTCCGCCGCGAGGACGGTCTGGTCGTCACCGCGAGCGAGATCGAAGCCCTCGCGACCTGGGACCCGTCGGCGACTCCCTCGCGCGAGATCGCCTTCATGCCGGCCCGCGTCCTGTTGCAGGACTTCACCGGCGTGCCCGCGGTGGTCGATCTGGCGGCGATGCGCGACGCCATGATGGCCATGGGCGGCGATCCGACGCGGATCAATCCCCTCCAGCCCGTGGAGTTGGTGATCGACCACTCCGTGCAGGTGGACGAGTACGGCACCGCCGCCGCCTTCCTCATCAACGCCGGCAAGGAGCTCGAACGGAACCGCGAGCGCTATGCCTTCCTGCGCTGGGGCCAGAAGGCCTTCGCCAACTTCCGGGTTGTGCCGCCGGACACCGGCATCGTCCACCAGGTGAACCTCGAGTACCTGGCGCGGGTGGTGATGGAGGGCGAGGTGGCCGGCGAGCTCTACGCCTATCCGGACACCCTGGTGGGAACGGACTCCCACACCACGATGATCAACGGTCTCGGCGTCCTCGGCTGGGGCGTCGGCGGCATCGAGGCCGAGGCGGCCATGCTGGGCCAGCCGGTCTCCATGCTCATCCCCCAGGTGGTGGGCTTTCGCCTCGCAGGCGAGCTGCCGGAAGGGACCACCGCCACCGATCTCGTGCTCACCGTCACCGAGATGCTGCGCAAGAGGGGCGTGGTGGGCAAGTTCGTGGAGTTCTACGGCCCCGGCCTCGCCAACCTGCCGCTCGCGGACCGGGCGACGATCGGCAACATGGCGCCGGAGTACGGTGCCACCTGCGGCATCTTCCCCGTCGACCAAGTCGCCCTCGACTACCTGACCTTCTCCAGCCGGCACCCTGAGCAGGTGGCGCTGGTCGAGGCCTATATGAAGGAGCAGGGCCTCTTCCACACGGCGGCCTCGCCGGAGCCCGAGTACTCGGATTCGCTGTCGCTCGATCTCGGTACGGTCGAGCCGAGCCTCGCCGGTCCCCGCCGGCCGCAGGACCGGGTGCGCCTGTGGGACGTCAAGGCCTCATTCGAAAAGGAGCTCGCCGTGATGACCGCCGCCGGCAGGACGGGCAAGACCCGCGCCCCGGCGGCTCCGGGCCTCCAGGCCGTGGGCGGTTCCGCCGCCGGCCTCGCCATCGCCGAGCCGGAGGTGGCGGGTAATGGAGCCGCCGACGCCCTGCGCCACGGCTCGGTGGTGATCGCCGCCATCACGAGCTGCACCAACACCTCGAACCCGTCGGTGATGGTGGCCGCGGGCCTGGTGGCCAGGAAGGCGGTGGAGAAGGGCTTGAAGACGCAGCCCTGGGTCAAGACCAGCCTCGCTCCGGGCTCCAAGGTGGTCACCGAGTACCTGCGCGAGGCGGGCCTCACCCCGTATCTCGACCAGCTCGGCTTCAACCTCGTGGGCTACGGCTGCACCACCTGCATCGGCAACAGCGGACCGCTCCCCGCGGCGATCTCGAAGACCATCGAAGAGCGGGATCTCGTGGCCGTCTCCGTCCTCTCCGGCAACCGCAACTTCGAGGGTCGCATCAACTCCGACGTGCGGGCGAACTACCTCGCCTCGCCGCCGCTGGTGGTCGCTTACGCCCTCGCCGGCCGCATCGACGTCGACCTGCGCGCAGAGCCCCTGGGCACGGGGAGCGATGGCCAGCCGGTGTATCTCAAGGATCTCTGGCCGACCCGCAAGGAGGTGGAGGACACCATCCTGCGCTCCCTGCATTCGGAGATGTTCCGCAAGGAATACGCCGATGTCTTCACCGGCGACGAGCACTGGCGGGCCCTCGACATTCCCGAGGGCGACACCTACGCCTGGGATCCGGAGTCGACCTATGTCCGCCAGCCGCCGTACTTCGTGGACATGCCCGCCGAACCCCGGCCCGTCCAGGACGTCCACGGCGCCCGCGTGCTGGGCCTCTTCGGCGACTCGATCACCACCGACCACATCTCGCCGGCCGGCTCCATCAAGGTGTCGAGCCCGGCCGGCCGCTACCTGACCGATCACGGCGTGGAGCCCAAGGACTTCAACTCCTACGGCGCCCGCCGCGGCAACCACGAGGTGATGGTGCGGGGCACCTTCGCCAACATCCGCATCCGCAACAAGATGGTCCCCGAGATCGAGGGCGGCTTCACCGTCCATCTACCGGACGGCGAGCCGCTGTCGATTTACGACGCGGCCGAGAAGTATCAGAAAGAGGGAGTTCCCACCGTGGTGCTGGCCGGCAAGGAGTATGGCACCGGTTCTTCGCGCGACTGGGCGGCCAAGGGTCCGCTGCTCCAGGGAGTGCGCGCCGTGATCGCCGAGAGCTTCGAGCGCATCCACCGCAGCAACCTCGTGGGGATGGGGATCGCGCCCCTGGAGTTTCTCGCCGGAGACACCGCCGAGAGCCTGGGCCTGACCGGCCGCGAGATGATCGACATCGAAGGCATCGCCGCCTGCGTCGACAGCGGCTTCGCGGCGGGTCAGGACGTCGCCGTGCGAGCCAAGAGGGAGGACGGCTCGGTCCACGAGTTCAAGGCGCGTCTGCGCCTCGATACCCCGCAGGAGGTGCAGTATTACCGCCACGGTGGCATTCTCCACTATGTGCTGCGGCAGCTCCTGAAGGGGTAGCGGGGATAGATGATGGAGCCCGAGGACCTTGAGGCGCCCGATTCCAGTGACGTGGAGACCGAGGCTGAGCAGAGCGTCGTCCAAGCCTGTTTTGTCGACACGAACGTCCTGGTCTACGCCGCGTCCTCTGGCGCCCCGCTCCACAAGCGAGCTTCAGACGAGCTTCGAAGGCGCGCCGAGTCCGGGCAGGAGCTTTGGGTAAGCCGTCAAGTTCTGCGGGAATATCTCGCCGCGCTGAGCCGGCCTCAGACCTTCGCCAAGCCCAGGCCGGCGAGCGAGTTGGTCAGCGATATCCGTTACTTCCTGAGCCACTTCCGGCTGGCGGAGGAAGGGAACGCGGTCACGGAGAAGCTCCTGGAACTCATCGAAGAGGTGGAGATCGGCGGCAAGCAGATCCATGACGCTAATCTGGTTGCCACGATGCTGGTAGCCGGAATTCCGGCCCTGCTGACCCACAATGTCGGAGATTTCGTCCGCTTCGGCGAGAGGATCCAGGTGATCCCCTTGGCCGAGGGGGAGCAGCTTTGAGCGGCGGCGTCCTACCTCTCGTCGTCTCCGTAGAGATCAGCCCGGCTCAGAGACAGGTTTTCAGGCCAAAGACCGAGATCATGCACAGGAAAGTCGGCCAGAGAACGCTCGACACGGGGGGAGGCTGGCGATACAGGCCATTCGTCGAGCACGACCACCGCTCGGTGACGGCCCGGCTGTACGTCCGTGGGCAGCTTCAAGTCGATCCTGATCCGGCCGTCCTGGGTGACGATGACATCGGTCTCGATGGTCTTCATGATCCTGCTTAGCTTAACGGATTTGCCCTGCAAAATAAAAAGCCCCGCAACGGGGAGGGAGCCGTGCGGGGGGAGGAGAGAGAGTTGAGAGAACTGCGGAGCGTTGAGACTCCAAGACGGGTTCAACTCCCGAACCCCCGTCCCATTGGGTAGAACAGAGCCTGGTTATGCCGGATTCCCATTTCTTCACTTTTTTGGATTGACGCACTCATGCGAATCTTCCTCACGGGCGGCACCGGCTACATCGGCCGCGCACTGGCTCGCCGCCTCGCCGAGTCAGGCCACGAGGTGCGAGCCCTGGTGCGGGCCACCAGCAACGTCGAGCCCCTGAAGCAACTCGGCATCGCCACCTTCGTCGGCGACATCGGGGACCGAATCACGATGCGGGAGGGGATGTCCGGCGCCGATTGGGTGATCCACGCCGCCGCCGAGCTCGACCTGACTGGTCCGCCGGAGCGGATGCGGACAGCCAACGTCCAGGGGAGCGAGAACGTTGCCTCCCTCGCCTCCAAGCTGGGCGTCGGCCGCTTCCTCTCCGTCTCCTCCATGGCCTCATGGGGCGGCAGCCCAGACGACGGCCGCGCCGCGGACGAGACGACGCCCCCTTTCCTTCCGTTTCCCACTCTCTACAGCGCCACCAAGCACTCCGGCGAGCAGGCCGTCCAGGAATGGGTGAAGAAGGGCCTGAAGGTCAACACCGTCTTTCCCGGCCTCGTCTACGGCCCGCCCGGCAAGAAAGAAGGGGCGAACGCCATCCTCCGCGGCTTCCTCAAGGGCCGCTACCCCGTCCTCGTGGGAGCCGGCAAGAAAACCTCGTGGATCTACCTCGACGATCTGGTGGACGGCATGCTGAAGATGATGGACAAGGCGCCGCCGGGCCGGGGCTACCTGATGACGGGGGACGTCACCGCGCTGCGCAGCCTCGCCGACCGCGTTTCCGCGCTGGGAGGCGTAAAGGCACCGCGGCTGAATCTGCCCGTCGGTCTGGCGAGGGCCGGACTCATCCTCAGCGGCCCCCTCTACCGGCTGCGCGGCTTTCGTCCGCCGTTCTCCGCCGAGCAACTCAACAGCCTGGAGCGCCACTGGGCTTTCGACGATTCCCGGGCGCGGACGGAGCTCGATTGGCGGCCCCGGGCGCTGGACGAGGGGCTGCCTCCTACGGTGGCGTATTTGAAGGCAAATTGAGGCGTAATTTTTTTCCCCGGGGGTTGGTGACACGCCCTTCGTTCCCCCGGGTTCCCACCGGCTCCGCCGGTTCCCACCCGGGGCTACAGGACTGCCGCCCTGACGGGCTCTCTTCGACGCCTTGGGACGTCCATCGGGTACCAGACCCTTGTCGATACCTCACGATGATTAGATCATCGGAATGATTCGGGTCGAAGCCGGCTCAACGACACGGCGAGCCCGTAGGGCGGCATTCTCCTAGCCCCGGGTGGGAACCGGCGGAGCCGGTGGGAACCCGGGGTAGGGCGGTCAACCTTGTCTTTCAAACCCTGCAAGGGTGACGCCCTCTAGTTCCGCGGGTTTCAACCGCCCCCGTGCTCGCTTCCCGTAACTTGACCCTGGCGCGGATACGGCTTTCCGCAATAAACTTGGCGCCATGGCACGGCGCAAGGCAGAGGACCAGCTCGCTCTCTTCGATCTCGGACCGCCGCCCGAGGCCAAACGCCAGGGCGTCGAGGCGGCGGCGCAGCCGCTCGAGGTAGAGGAGCTGGGACGGCGGCTGCCTTCGGAGATCCATCTCGGGGGATCGACGTGGTCGTTTCCGGGGTGGGCGGGCTTGGTGTGGGACCGCTCGTACTCGCAGTCCAAGCTGGCCCGCGAGGGACTGGCGGCCTACGCCCGGCACCCGTTGTTCCGGGGCGTGGGCGTGGACCGCACGCACTACGCTCCAGTCGAGGCGGCGGAGCTGGCGGTATACCGGGAGGCGGTGTCGCCGGGCTTCCTGTTTCTTGTGAAGGCCCACGAGGCCTGCACCGTGGCCCGATGGCCCGATCACGACCGCTACGGCGTCCATCGCGGTCAAGCCAATCCCCTCTTCCTCGATCCGGCTTACACTGCTGATCAGGTGGTGGCGCCATTCGTCGAAGGAATCGGCGCCCGCGCCGGTGCTCTTCTCTTCCAGTTCGCCCCCCAGAGCCTGGGGACTCCCGGACAGTTCGCCGAGCGGCTCGGCTCCTTCCTGGCGGCGTTGCCCCGGGGGCCCGTCTACGCCGTCGAGCTACGCAATCGCGAGCAGGTGACGGCCGAGTACGGCGATGCTCTCGCGGCTGTCGGCGCCTGCCACTGCCACAACGTCCACCCGCGCATGCCGGACATCCGCGCGCAGAGCCGCCTCTCGGGATCGGACCGCGGGCCGATGACGATCATCCGCTGGCTGCTGGGAGCGGGGCTGACCTACGAGGAGGCGGGCCGGCGCTACGCCCCCTTCAACCGGCTCGCCGCCCCCGATCCCGCCTCCCGCCAAGCGGTCGCGGACCTCGCCCACGCCGCCATCGCCGCCGGCCGGCCCTTCCTCTGCACCATCAACAACAACGCCGAGGGCTGCGCGCCGCTCTCGGCGGTGGAGCTGGCGCGGGAGATCGTGGTGCCGTCCGAAGCCGCCTAGTCCATCCGCCGCGCCACCGAGCTGCCGCTGGCGTTGGCGGCGTCGCTCGAAAAGTTGCCGCGCAGGGCCGCGCGGTTCGGAGAGAGCTGCCAGGAGAAGGTTCCGCCGGTCGAGCGCCGCGCTCCGCGCTCGGTGAAGTGGAGGATCACCCGGCCCCCTTCGATCCTCCCGGTGACGCCGATGGGGCTCCTGGCTCCCGGGGAGACCGGACGGCCGTCCTCGGTCCATTTCTGGCCGCGGCCGATGATCCGGTCGCCGTCCTGCTCGAGCTGGAGCCGGTAGCCGAGGCGCAGGCCCCGGTACTGCTCGTAGTTGGTGGACTCGATGGTGTTGGTCAGCTCCCACCAGCCCGATAGATCGTCCTCGGCGGGCGCCCAATCCCTTCCCTCGCTCTCGTCCGGCGGTCCGCGCCGATCAGGGCGCGGCGGTGCTACCTCGTCGGGGGCCTCGTCGTCCTGATCCTGGATCTGGGGAGGAATCTGACGGGCACGCCGCTCCGGCTCCGGGACCCGGGCCGTCCGCGTTTCCTCACGGCGGGCGCGCTCCGTCCTTCGCACAGCCTCTTCCCGGGCGGCAAGCTCGTGCTCGCGACGGGTGGCCTCCGCCTCCTGCTGCTGGCGGAGCCTCTGCTGCTCCTGTTGCTCCCGCTGCTCCCGCTGAATATCGGCCCGGGCGAGGCGCTCGGCCTTCTTGGTGTCCTCCTGGCCCTTCTCGCGCTCGGCCAGCACTCTCTGGGAGGGGAACCCGAAGCTGGGCGGTGCCTCTCGGCCGGGACAGTAGGCCGCCGGCTCCTTGCCGGCGAGGAACAGCTCGCTCGCCGGGGCGCCCGCCGGGTTGCAGCCCTTCGCCACGATCAGGCCCGTCGCCGGGTCCACTGGGCGGGACACCACGCCGCGGGGCATGCTCCACGGCTTCGGCTGGGGCCGCTTCTGGTAGACGCGCGCCAGCATTCGCCCCCAGGCCGGCGCCACGAGCCGGCCGCCGGTCGCGTCCGCGAGGATCGGGTGCGGCTGGTCGAAGCCCATCCAGATGCCGGCCACGATCTCCGGCGTGTAGCCTACGAACCAGGCGTCCGCGCCCTCATTGGTGGTGCCCGTCTTGCCGGCCGCGGGAGCGTGGAGCCCGGTCTGCTGGACGAGGTTGCCGGTGCCCCGCACCAGCGCGTCTTCCAGCACGTTGGTCACCAGGTACGCTGCGGCGGGATCGAGCACCGGATGCCGGCGCGGCGCCGATTTCCAGAGCACCTTGCCGTTGTCGTCCTCCACACGCAGGATCAGCCGCGGCTCGACCCTCTGCCCGAGGCTGGCGAAAGTGGTGTAGGCCGCGGTCAGCTCCAGCGGCGAGACCGCCACGGTCCCCAGCGCGATGGCGGGGACAGCGGGAATCGGCTCGCTGATCCCCGCCGCCTTGGCCAGGGAGGAGATCTCGCGCAAGCCCACGGCGTCCGCCAGGCGCACGGTCGCCACGTTCTTCGAGCGGACGAGGGCATCGCGCATGGAGATCTGCTCCTCGTAATGGTCCGAGAAGTTGTGCGGCTGCCAGACCTGGCCGTTGGACATCTTCACCCGCAGCGGCTGGTCGACGAGCGGCTGACTGAGCACCCAGCCTTGGGTGAGGGCCGCCGCGTAGACGAACGGCTTGAAGGCGCTGCCCGGCTGCCGTCGTGCCTGCACGACCCGGTCGAACTGCGACCGCGCGTAGTCGCGACCGCCCACCCAGGCGAGCACGCCGCCGTCCCGGGCGTCGAGCATCACGGCCGCTCCCTGGAGGTAGTTGGTTCCTCCCGCCCCGGCCTCGGCGCCCGGGGAGTACCGGGCCCCGCTGAAGGTGCCGAGCTCGCCGCTCTCGATCCGTTTGAGCTGGCCGCGCAGCTCCTCCTCGGCGGCCCGCTGATACGCGGAGTCGAGAGTGGTGACGATGCGCAGCGGCCGGGTGTAGAGGTTGGCGCCGAAGCGCTCCTCCATCTCGTGCCGCACCTGCTCCACGAACCAGGGGGCGAGCCCGGACTCCACCTGCGCCTGGCGCGGCGGCGGAGCGAGGCCCAGCGTCGTGGTCTTGGCCTGCTCGGCCATCCGCCTCGGGATGCGCCCCTGCTTCTCCATCAGCGACAGGACCAGGTTGCGGCGCTCCAAAGCCTTCTCGGGATGGCGGCGCGGATCGTAGTGACTGGGCGCCTTCGGCAGCGCCGCGAGCACCGCCGCCTGGGGCAGGGTCAGATCCTTCGCCTGAACGCCGAAGTACTGGCGCGCCGCCGCCGCGATGCCCCGGGCGCGGTTGCCGAAGTAGATGTGGTTGAGGTACAGCTCGAGGATCTCCTCCTTCGAGTATCGCCCCTCGATCTCCTGCGCCACCCGGATCTCCAGGAGCTTGCGACGGGTGGTCTGCTCTTCGCCGGGGATGCGCTCGGGGAAGACGTTGCGGGCGAGCTGCATGGTGAGGGTGCTGAAGCCCTGGGTGAAATCGCCGGAGTGAAGGTCCGCGAGGATGGCGCCCCCCACCCGCGTCCAGTCGACTCCGCGGTGCTCGTAGAAGCGCTTGTCCTCGACGGCGAGGAAGGCCTGGGCCACCTGGCCGGGGAGGGAGGAGAGGGGAACGGTCAGGCGCTCCGCTGGAGCGAGATCCGCGAACGCCTCGCCGTTGCGGTCGAGGAGCAGCGGCGCGCCGCCCGGCTGAAACGCCGCGAGCTTTCCCACGTCCGGACAGGTGGAGAAAAAGCACCGCGACCAGGCGAAGCCGAAGAAGAGGACGACCGCCCAGAGCATTGCCAGGAACAGCGCCAGCGGGCGCGGCCCCTGCCGCTTGAGATCTGTCCACAGCGTTCTCAAGCGATCCGGTATCTTCAATCTCTCCATGAGGTTAGGAGGCAGAGCAAGGGGCCTGCCAAGTGGGGGCTGGAGGATCTGGCCATGACGGCCAGCCTGCCTCGGACTGAAGACCCGGGCGGAAGAGGTCTCTCGCTCTACAATACTCCCTATGATCCTTACAGAGGGCTGCACCCCGCGCGTCCGCCGGCTCCTCGTCCTCGCCATCGTGGCGGCTCTGGTCTCGGTCCAGGGCGCCTTCGCCGCTCCGGCGGCTCCAATCCCTCAAGGAATCACCCAATGGGATCACGACTGGGCGCGGGGAGCCGTCTTTTACGAGATCTTCGTCCGCAGCTTCGCGGACTCGGACGGCGACGGCATCGGCGATTTCAAGGGGTTGACCGGCAAGCTGGATTACCTGAAGGACCTCGGAGTGGACTCCCTCTGGCTGATGCCGATCTTCGTCTCCCCGAGCTACCACGGCTACGACACGATCGACTACGAGAAGATCGAGCCCGGCTATGGCACAGGCGAGGACTTCGACCGCTTCCTGGCCGCGGCGCACCAGCGGGGAATCAAGGTCATCCTGGACCTCGTCGTCAACCACAGCAGCAACCAGCATCCATGGTTCATCGATTCGGCCTCGTCGCCCAGGTCCGCCCATCGCAACTGGTACGTCTGGCGCGCCGACGATCCCGGGTGGACCCAGCCCTTCGGCGACAGCCGCGGCGGTCGAACCTGGCACCTCAACGACAAGGACGGCCAGTACTTCTACGGCATCTTCTGGAGCGGCATGCCGGATCTCAACTACTCCGAGCCCGCCGTGCGGCAGGAGATGGAGCGCATCGCCACCCACTGGCTCGCCAAAGGCGTGGACGGCTTCAGGCTCGACGCCACCCGCCACCTCTTCGCCAACGGCCCCGGCGAGCAGCAGAACAACCAGCCCGAGACCCACGCCTATCTCAAGGAGCTGGCGGCGGCCGTGCGCAAGGCGAAGCCCCAGGCCGTGATGGTGGGGGAGAACTGGGTGGACACCGAGGACCTGATCGCCCCCTACTTCGGCTCCACCGCGCAGGTGACGGGAGGCGACGAGCTGCCCATGAACTTCGACTTTCCGCTGGCGAAGGAGATCGTGGACGGCGTCAACGCGGGCGAGGCGGCCGGCATCGGCGCCCGGCTGGAGGAGGTGAACGAAACCTATCCGCACGGGGTGATCGACACCCCCTTCCTCACCAACCACGACCAGACGCGCCTCGCGACCCAACTCGGCAACGATCCCGCGAAGCAGCGGCTTGCCGCCGCCATCCTCCTGACCCTTCCCGGCGCGCCCTTCCTTTACTACGGCGAAGAGCTGGGGCTCGTGAACGGGGCCGGCGGGGCGGATCCATTCAAGCGCACGCCCATGCCTTGGGACGCCACGGCCGGCGCCGGCTTCACCACCGCCGCCAAGCCCTGGTTCGATTTCGCCCCCGGCCGGGAGACGGCGAACGTATCGGCCGAGACGGGCGATCCCGCCTCCCTCCTCTCGCACTACCGCCGCCTGACCCACTTGCGGCACGCCTCGCCGGCCCTGATGAAAGGGACGCTGAAGGTCCTCTCGCCCACGAAGTCGAGCGCCCACGTCCTCGCCTTCCTCCGCGAAACCGGCGGCGAGCGGGTGCTCGTCCTCCACAACGTGGGCACCACGGACGTCCAGGCCGGTCCCTACGATCTCAAGGCGAAATCCGCCGAGCGTCTCTTCGGTCCGGACGAGGCGCCGATCCAGGGAGCGGAAGGCTGGAGTTTCAAGCTCCCGGCGGGCGCCAGCGGAGTCTGGCGGCTGGTTGTGCCCTGAAAAACGTTCGAACAATGCTCCGGGAGATTTTTCTGGAGATTCAGGGACATTCCTGGGTAATTAGGGACAGACACAAGGAATCGGGGACAGAATCTCAGAAAACGGGACAGAAGCTTTGGATTTCGGGACTGAAATCTGGAAAAGGGGACAATCGTCAGGATTTGGGGACAAAAATTTAGATTTAGGGACAGGACCCATTGTTTCAGGGACTTTTTCAGAGAATCGGGGACATTATCCCGGAAAGCGGGACATGGAGCCCAGGGCGAGAGGTTTTTACGCCATCACCTTCCGGAACGCCGCAAGGAACGCTTCCATCTGCGGCCGGGTACCCACCGTCACGCGCAGGCACTCGGGCAGGGCCGGGAAACGGCGGCCGACCTCTACGCCGTGATCCTTCAGGGAGGCGATTACCGGAGCGACGTCCTTCTTCAGGTCGATCATCAGGAAGTTCGTCTCGGTGGGGAGGACCTTGTAGCCCATGCCGGCGGCGGCGGTGCGCAGCCAGTCGCGGGTTTCGCGGTTGAGCCGCCGGCTCCTCTCGAGGTGCGCCTTGTCCTTGAGGCTCGCCTGGGCCGCGACCACCACCAGGATGTTGAGGCTGTCGAACGCCTGCTGCTCCCGCAGCTTCGCGAGGGTGTCGGGCTGGGCCACGGCGTAGCCCAGGCGCAGGCCGGCCATGCCGTGGATCTTCGAGAAGGTGCGGGCCACGATCAGGTTCGGATGGTCGTGGATGAGGGGGATCACCGGCTCGTAGTCGGCGCTGTCGGCGTAGTGGTGGTAGGCCTCGTCCACCAGCACGACCGCGTTGGCCGGGGCCTGGGCGATGAGGTCGCGGATCTGCGCCTTCGGCGTGATGGTGGCCGTGGGATTGTTCGGGTTGCAGACGTAGATCAGGCCGCCGCCGGCCGCCGCCTTGAGCATGGCCGGCACGTCGTGGCGATGGTCGGCGGTGAGCGGCACCTTCACCACCGGAGCGCCGGTCTTGCCGGCGTAGCGCCCGAGCGCCTCGAAGGTCGGATCGGCGGTCACCGCCGGCTTTCCCGGACCGTTGAAGGCCAGGGCGGCGATCTTGAGGATTTCGCTGGAGCCCGCCCCAGGCAGGATCTGGTCGTCGCCAACCCCGTGAAGCTTCGCCAGATCCGCGATCAAGGCGTCCACGTGCTCGTCGGGATAGCGCCACGACAGGCCGAAGGCGTCGCGCATGGCGTCGAAGGCGGCGGGGGAGGGCCCGTAGGGGTTCTCGTTGGAGCTCAGCCGTACGAGCTCACCGGCCGCGTGCTTCGCCGCGGCCTTGGCCTTGACCGGGGCCGCGCCGGTCGTCGCTGCCGCAAGGGAGGCGGGGACCCGCAGGGCCGCGGCGGCCGCGCCCGCTCCAAGGATCTGAACGAACCCGCGCCGGGAAAGAGATTTCGCTGTCATTGTCATGGCGCGATTATAGGCCCGATCGGCAGGTCTCTTCACCGCATCGCGATCGACCCGTCCGCCTTGCGCTCCATCACCGGGGCGTAGAGGCCCAGGTCCTTGCGCCACCACCAGTTGCCGATGCGCCGCTTTTCGGCCGGGGTGGTGAAGCCGTACTGCCAGAGGACGGCCCGCACCAGGGGCGGCGGCTTGCCGGCGAAGGGATCGCGGCGGAAGAGAGCCAGCACGTCCGGGCTGCCCTCGAGGAGGCGCACCTCCGTGGTTTCGACCCAGGAATTCTGGCTCAAGGGACCGAGGGAGGCGAACCAGAGGTTCCATTCGAATCGCGGCTGATAGGGTGCGTAGACGCCGGGCGCCTCGCTCAGATCCTGGGGCTTGTAGCGGAAGGGATACGCGATCCAGGTCACGCCGTCCGTGCTGCCCTGGAGCTCGATCTCGTCGCGTTCGCGGGTCATGACGGCGAAGAGGCCGTATTGATTGGCGATACGGAACGGCTCCAGCGCCCGAGCCGGCGCCGCGAGGACCGGGTTGCGCCCCGCGATCCACGGCACGAGCGTGGCGTAGAAGATCCAGATCGCCACCGCCGCGGCGCCGATCATCCGCCAGCGCGCCACGGGCCGGACCACACCGGGATCGGGAACCTCAGGCCGCAATCGGGCGAAAACCTTGTCGTCCAGAAGGAGGAAGCCGAGGGCGAAGACCAGGTAGTTGAGGAACGCGTAGTTCGCCGTGGCGATGATCCCCACCTGGAGCAGCGTACAGATTGTGAAGCAGGCGAGGCGGAGCGGACGCGGCAGCCAGGCGAGCCACACCAGGAAGAGCTCGACGATCAGCGTCGCCAGGGCCGTGCCGGCGTGAAAGCTCTGGGGCAGGCGTTGCTGAACGTACCAGCCGATCCAGGAGGGCAGTGGCCCGTTCTCGTAATAGTGATTCATCGCGGTCAGGTCCCGCCACTGGGGATCGCCGCTCAACACCTTCACCACGCCGGACTCGAAATAGATCCGGAACCATTCCCAACGCAGGAGGAAGAGGCTCGCCCGCGACGGCGGCTGATCCGCGCCCAATCCCGGCCGGTAACCTCGCGGCGCGAAGAAGAGGCAGAGGAACGCCGCCTCCAGGAGCATGCCGTCCGATTGATAGGAAGAGAAGTCCTGCGCCGCGCCGATGAAGGAAAGGAAGAGGAGGAGACAGGCGGCGATCATCCCACGCGGCCAGACATTGAGCGTCAGGAGCACCGAAGCGATCAGCCCGCCCCACACCAGCGCCATCAGCGCGTCGTTGCCGTTTCCCAGCCAGAGCAGAGTCGGCGCGTACCAATATCGCGACAGGCCGGGCATGGCATTCCGCACCAGCTCCAGGTACACCCCGGCGGGCAGGAGGCCGTTGAGCCCGATCAATCCTTTGATCTGAAAGGCGAGAGAGTAGAAGACTGAGAAGAAGATCAGTCCCAAGGCTCGCAGGAAGATCCACCGTGGCCAGAGGGCGCCGCGGTCGCCGGTGGAGCCGGGGCCGAAGAGGCGGGTGAGGAGGGGGATGGAAGGCTGAGAGTCCACCGGTGTTCTCAGAGGGCGTCCCGAAAATCCCTGGAAAGCGTTCGACACCGCTGCGTGAAGCCGACGTGAACCGGAGCGATGGCCGCACCGCCGTGGCCCTCATCACCCCGGCCCTCTTCTCCCAGCCTCCCCCCCGTCCGCCGGGAGAAGAGGGAGAACAGCCAAAAGCAACTCCGCCTTGGTTGGCCTTCCGGCTCCCCTCTCTCCCGGCCGGCGGTGGGGAGGCTGGGAGAGAGGGGCTGGGGGAGTGAGGGTCTCGAGGCGGCGGACAGAGCTCCGTCCACGAAGTCAGTCAGCGTCACGATCCAATCGTCCGCGCGAAAACCTGCTGTCGCTTCACCCGCCCAAATCCCATCCGATCATAGAACGCGTGAGCGCGCTCGCGAATCACGTTGCTCCGTACCCGCATCTCCCGGTAGCCCTGCTCGATCGCCCAGGTCTCCATGGCCGCCACCAGGGCCGCGCCCGTCCCCCGGCTGCGGCGGGTTTCATCCACGACCAGCGCGCCGATCTCGGCGAAGGGATTGGAGTCCACGCGGTGAGCCCCGAAGACGTGGCCGTAGCCAATCACGGCGCCGTCCTCGTCCAGGGCCACGAGCACCTCGGAGCCCGGCTGGGCGAGGACGTCCCGCAGGCGGATCGCTGTTTCTTCGGGAGTGTTGGGGTAGCCGAGCTGCGTCGCCAGAACGGCGATCACGGCAGCGTCTTCGGGGCTGGCGGGACGGATGGTCATGGGAGGAATCCTATCCCCTCCGCAACGCCTCCGTCACCGCGTTGATCAAATCTCCCGGCAACTCTTCCTCCGGTCAGACCTCTTGACGAGGCCGCGTTCTTTGTTTCATGCTGATAGTCGAATGTATTGATGAGAGAGCCTGTGCTCTCTTGGCCCTTCCCTCTCGGCTTAGAGGAGATTCCCCATGACAACTAGATTTGTGCGACGGTCCGAGTGGCCTTGGCTCGCCTTGGCAGCGCTTGCCGTGCTGGTATCCGCTCCTGCCCAGGCTTTCTGCCCCAACAACGGTATCCGGTGCGGCTTTGGCCTCGTCGGTACCACCCACAAGGACATGACCCAGCAGGCGGTCAAGGAGCTCGACCAGGAGTTCTTCTCGACCTCGCGGCTCACCAAGTCGATGAAGAAGGCCAGCGACGAGATCTGGAAGGCCAACGCCGACGTGGACGAGGATCAGACTCACTCGGCCAAGCACTTCGACGGCGAGAACTTCAACGGCGGCAAGGCCCGGGTGGTCGAGTTGGAGCAGGCCGTCGTTTCGGCTCTCCAGGCCGAGGACGCCTCCGGAGCCCGCCAGAGCCTGGGGCAGGCGCTCCACACCATCCAGGACTTCTATGCGCACTCGGACTACGTCGAGTCCGGCGGCAGCGGCGCCAACTCCGCCATCTGGGATCCGGCCTCGCCTCTCGCCTTCGTCGGCCTGACGACCCCGACCTGCGCCCCCTGCACGCTCATCTTCCTGCCCGACGGCACGGCGATCGAGGATTGCAGCCACAACCTGCTGACCAACGCGCTGACCAGCGGCTACTACGGCCACGAGGACGCGGTGCCGTCCATCGGCTCCAAGTGCCGGCACGGCGGCCCCTTCGACTCCGGACCGGGGCCCGCGGGCGGCATCAACAAGGACACCCTCTTCGAGACCTTCTCGCCGCACAACAGCTTCCACGGCTCGGCGGCCTCTTCGGCCCGCGAGGCCACCAAGGCCTTCATCCGCGACATCAAGGGGAAGGTCACCCCGCGGCAGCTCAAGCTGCTGCTGGGCGTCGGCCCCACCCTGGCCATGTCGATCGACACCACGGGCAGCATGGGCGGCATCATCGCCCAGGTGCAGGCGCAGGCGGTGCAGATCGTCGACAGCCGTATCGATACGGATCAGGAGCCGCTCAAGTACGTGCTGGCTCCCTTCAACGACCCCTCGGTGGGACCGCTGACGGTCACCGAGGACCCCGACGTCTTCAAGGCCGCCATCAACTCCCTGTTCGCCGACGGCGGCGACGATTGCCCCGAGCTCTCGATGACCGGCGCCCTGCAGGCCCTGGGAGCCGTGGACGACGGAGCCGACCTCTTCACCTTCACCGACGCCGACGCCAAGGACGCGGGCCTCGCGGGCAACGTCAGCAGCCTCGGCGAGTCGAAGGACGCCAAGATCTACCCGCTGCTCTTCGGAAGCTGCGGCGGCTTCGGCCTGTCGCTGCGCGCCACCGGCACCGGCCAGACGGCTGGGAACGGCCAGTCGGCCGGGACCGGCGCGCCCACCGGCAAGGCCCTCCTCCGGAGGTCGCTGGCGTCGGCTGCCGACGTCTTCCTGCCCTTCGATCCGGCCTACGCCCGTATCGCCAACGACACCGGCGGCCAGTACTTCTTCCTCGGCGGCTTCGAGGCCGGGCAGATCACCCGCCTGGCCGACGCCGTCGTGCGCGCCAACGCGGTCGATCTGCTCTCGGTGGCCGACGTCCTCTCCGGGACGCCGAAGACCTACACGGTGCCGGTGGATTCGACGCTCACCCGGGTGACCTTCTCGGCCAGCGGCGCCACCTCCCTCGCCCTCACCCGTCCGGACGGCACCGCCGTCCAGCCCGCGGACCCCGGCGTCCAGGTCATCACCTTGAGCTCCGGCGTCGTCTACACCGTCCTCAACCCGGCGCCCGGAACGTGGAGCGCGGCGCTCGATTCCGGCGAGGCGTTCTCCTTCGGGGTCCTCGGCGAGAGCTCGCTGAGCCTTGACCGCTTCGACTTCGTCGAGACCGCCGGCCGGCCGGGCCACCAGGGCTACTTCGGTCTGCCGGGCTTCCCGGTCATCGGCCAGACGATCACCGGCGCGGCGGAGCTGTCGGGCGATTTCGCCACCGCCGTCTTCGACCTGCGCGACAAGACGGGCGCTTCCCTGCGCACCCTGGGCCTCGCGCTCGAGGCTGGCGGCAGCGGCGCCGAATTCTTCGGCGACATCCAGCTCCCGACCCAGCCGTTCCTGGTCTACGTCACCGGCACGCGGACCAACGGCGAGCACTACCAGCGGGTGCTGGCCAAGACCACCCAGCCGCAGACGGTGCGCGTTTCCGCCCCGCCCAGCCAGGACCTGACGCCCGGCGCCACCACGGTCTACACTTTCGAGGTGACCAACCTCGGCGCGGCCAACACCTTCCACCTCACCGCCTCGGACGATCATTCCTTCCTCGGCGGCATCGCGGTGACGGACTTTGCCCTCACCAGCGGCCAGTCGATCCACGTCTCCGTCCAGCTCAACGTTCCGGCTGGCGCGGTCGAGGGGACGACGGACGCCCTCACCGTCTCCGTCGAGAGCACGGCGCCCGAAGGAGCGCGGAACTTCGCGGTGCTCGACAGCCTGGTGGTGAAGTCCACGGCTCCGCCCCTGAGCTGCGCCACGGCGAGCCCGAGCGTCTCCACGCTGTGGCCGCCGAACCACTCCCTCCAGCCGGTCACCGTCCTGGGCGTCACCAGCCCGGACAACGCGCCGGTGACCATCCGCTTCGACAGCATCCTGCAGAGCGAGCCCACCAACGGCGCGGGGGACGGCAACGCCTGCCCCGACGCCCTGGGGATCGGCACCTCGACCGCGCAGGTGCGCTCCGAGCGGAGCGGCAGCGGCTCCGGCCGCGTTTACACCCTGCGTTTCACGGCGACGACCGACTCGGGCGGCTTGTGCCAGGGGAGCGTCGACGTCTGTGTGCCGCACGACCGTGCCCATGGCTGCGCGGCGGCGGTGGCGACGATCGACTCCACCTCGTGCCCGTAAATCCGCCCCTTCGTGAAGAGACTCCGAACCGGCGCCCCGCCGGTTCGGGGCTTTCCCTTTCCCGTAGCCTCGCCGCCGCGCTCGCGGCGGCCTGTTTCCTCGGCTCGTGCGGGGCCAAGCTTGAGCGGCAAACGGCGGAAACCCGGCCCTTCGTCGAGGCCACACTGCCCGGCAGCGTCGCCCAGGTCACCGCCGCCCTGCGCACCTTCTTCAACGACGGCCTGACGCCGCCGCCGCGCCCCAACCGCTTTCCGGACGGCGACAAGCTCCACGCCTTCGTCCTCTATCCCCGCGACTCGCCGTCCGGTGTGGGGCTGGTGCCGCTGCCCGGCGATATCGACCTGCGGGCCAACAGCGAGAACGACCCGGCGATGGATCGCTATCTCGCCCTGCCCGCCGAGCGGCGGAAGGACGACCTCTTTCTTTATCACCCTCTGGACGTCTTCTGGTCTTCGGAGTACCAGGTGCGCGGCAAGGCGGCGCCCTTCACCTGCCACTTCATCCTCCACCTGGAGCCGGCCGGCTCCGGGCGCACGAAGCTCGAAGTGCTGGAGTACGCGCCGCTGGTCTACGCCGGCCGCAAGCTCGCTCCCGAAGCCCACGGCGTGGGTTTCGGCCGCAAGGACGACCTGCGGCGGGTGCCGCCCACCACCCGCGACCGGGTGGAGCTGCTGGAGAGGATCCGGCGAGCCGTCCTGGCCGGCTGACGATATAGTTTCATTCAGGATGATCTTGTCAACAGGAGAGATTATGAAGCTGGGACTCGTGGTTCTGCTCTCTGTGCTCGTGCTCGCCGCCGTGGCTCTCCTGATGGCGAAGCGGTCGTCGGCCGCAGGCGACACGGACCCCGGCCAGAAGGAGATCGCCAGGGCGAAGGCGGATATCGAGAAATTCGGGTGGCATGTCTTGATGGTCAAGGGCAACGGGACTCCCGGCTTCCTGTATACGGTCGGGCTGTGGAAGACCTACAAGAAGCCCGAGATCCTGATGTTCGCGCCGTCCGAAGACCCCAGCGGTCTCCAGGGTGCGTTAAAAGAGGTCGTGAAGCGAGTCGTTCAAGGGGAAACCCTGAAGCCTGGCGAAGCCGTCAGCAAGGCGTTCAAGGATCACGATGGAGCCGTCCAGAACGTGCTACCCAGTTGGTTTCCGAGCTTCCTGGGCACCGGCGGAGCCGTCTACGGGAACTTCGATTTTCCGGCGGTGCAGTTGTACTGGCCGGATCGTCGGAGTCTTTTTCCGTGGCAGAGCGGATTCGATCCGGAGTTGTTCAGGTTCCAGCCGATTCTCTACCAGGACAATCTGATCCTGGCGAACGTTGGTTTTGACGAAGTCCAACGCCTCGTTCGAGAGGACGGGCCGAAAGACCTGGAGGCGTCGCTCGCCGATCTGTCGGTCAAGGCCGAGGACGCCTCGAAAGGAGATCTCCTGGAGAGCTGGCGCTGGCGGGTCGGCCCGCAAGCCGAGCTGTATCGGGTCACGGTTTTTGGAGATCTTTTCCTGAAGACGCCGGACGGCCATATCCACTGGCTCGATACCGGATCGGATACCTATGAGGACGTCGCCAAAGATCGTGAGGCCTGGCTCAAGGTCCTCTGCAACGCGCCTTCGATTTTCTTCCATGCCAGCACGCTTCTTCACGATCGCAAGCTGAAGCATCTGCCCAAGGAAAGCGAGGTCTATAGCTGGATACGGTCTCCGCTGCTCGGAGGGGAGGACACCGTCGATAATTTCGACCTCGTTTCTGTCAGGGTGCACCTCGCCGTGACCGGCAAGACGGCTCAGAACGCCCAGGCCGGGGGAAAAAATACGCCAGAACAAGATGACGACAAGACTATCTATGCCGTCGTCACGAATAGCGAGAAGCAGTACTCCATCTGGCCCGTGGACCGGGAGCTTCCCGCAGGCTGGACGCGGGCCGGCAAGACTGGAACGAAGCAGGAATGCGTCGACTACATCGCCAAGGTATGGGTCGACATGCGCCCCGAAAGCCTGCGCAAGAAAAGAGACGAAGAGACTTTGGGCAGCTCAACCCCTCCGGAGAAGTAACCGGAGGGGATGGCGCCGCCTACGCCGCCGCCTCTTCCTTCACTCCGGCAATGAACTCGCGCAGGGTCTTCTTGGCGTCGCCCAGTACCATCATCGTGTTCGGCTGCACGAAGAGGTCGTTCTCGATGCCCGCGAAGCCCGTCGCGACGCTGCGCTTGAGGACGATGACGGCGTGGCACTGGTCGACGTTGAACACCGGCATGCCGTAGATGGGGCTGCCGGGGTTGGTCTTCGCCGCCGGGTTGACGACGTCGTTGGCGCCCACCACGAGGGCTACGTCGGTGCGGGCGA